>Ga0209694_1000083_pt1 | contig 170617 bp, 134 predicted proteins | sample GluameincwithD2O_FD_187499 | JGI IMG/M metagenome (GOLD analysis project Ga0209694, IMG submission 187499) | Mouse cecum microbial communities from Vienna, Austria - Glucosamine amended microcosms incubated with D2O (SPAdes) (version 2) | ecosystem: Host-associated > Mammals > Digestive system... | reverse complement strand
CAATCCAACGGCCCCGAACCGGCGCGAAACGCGCTTATTTACGGGAAAACCGAAAATAACACCCCGACACGCCTACTGCCACAACGGCAAACCAGCAACATAATCAACACATTTTGACCTATATGCCAGCTTTTCATATGGTGCAAAAGGGTAGATTTCACCGCCGGCATCGGCAGCATTGCAAAAGTCCGGCTATCCCGTAAGGAATAACGCTATCCCGTAAGGAATAATGACATCCCGCAAACCACACGGCACGGACACGCGGGGCTTGCGCGTGTAGCACACCAGCAGGCATGCTTCCTGAACATCACCTGTGCCCAGGGACACCGTCGGGCACCGCGCACCTACTGCGCGCTCAAAACGTCGGAATTCCAAACAAAACAGAATATCACCACAGCACAAAGCGATACGCGGCCGTCGCGCCTCCCGTAGAGTGAAGGTATTGGTTCATCAACAACTGAAAGGATGGACACCATGTTTTGGATTTGGACACTTATTGTAGGCGCAGTCATCGGAGCGATCGCAGGTGCGATCACCAACAACGGGCATTCGATGGGCTGGATCAGCAACATTCTGGCAGGCTTGGCTGGTTCGGCGCTCGGTCAGGGACTCTTCGGTTCCTGGGGGCCGTCGCTCGGGGGCATGGCGGTCGTACCGTCCATCCTCGGCGCGGTCATTGTGGTCGCCATCGTCAGCTTCATCGTCATGAAGGTTCGCGCATAGCAATCTGCCGAACTCAATAATCTGGATTCGCGGGACCCGGCTCAACCGGCGCCCCGTTTTTTCATGCCCAAGCTGACGCGCATTATGAATAAAGGCTGAATATTTACGCTCGTTTATGATATGCGAAGCGTATAGCACACTGCAAATTTTCATGCGGCTGTTTTATCTCAAAACTGCATAATTTCACATCATAGCCCAAATAAACACGACTTGCTGCCATGCATTTTACAATCTCGTATATCCGAATATATAACCCAAAGGAGGAATAATTATGCATTGGTTATGGGTTCTTATTGTCGGAGCAATCATCGGTGCAATCGCCGGTGCCATCACCCATCGCAGCGGTGCAATGGGATGGATCAGCAACATCATCGCCGGCCTGGTGGGTTCTGCACTCGGTGAGGCGCTGTTGGGTCACTGGGGACCACAGCTCGCGGGCATGGCGATCATCCCGTCGCTGATCGGCGCGGTCGTTGTCGTCGCAGTGGTTTCCTTCTTCCTCATGAGGTCTTCAGCAAAGAACTGATTTCATCTGTAGCCATTATTGGGGCTGCGGTTCTGTGCGGAACCGCAGCCCCAATACTTTTCCCTTCTGCGTAAAAAGAGGCATCTGGGCGCACTGCCTGTCTCCTTTTACGCATACTCGCATGCTTGCTCGCATGTGCACGGCCCACCCATTCGCCTACGCATCGTGCAGCAGGGCCACATATCTGACATCGTCGCATATCAGCGCGAGATACAGGCACAGGGTCTCGTTGATCGTCTCATCCAGATGGACCGGGCAACGCACCAGCTCCCGGAATGCGCGGCGGTTCAGATCAGGAGTGGCCTTCCAGTCGCGCGACTTGCGTCTGGACCGGATCAGCGCTTTGAGCTCATCCGAGGAAAACGCGACCAGTGGAATGCCGTCTTTCCTGGCATCGGGGAAAAACAGCGAGGCGCACTCGGGCACGAGCTCCAGTTCCGTCACGCCGTCTGCAAGCGCCGTCTCCAGCTCCTTCCACGGAATGACCAATAGCCGCAGATCCATGCCATACTCGCTCACATCATGCCGGGGAAGCGCGTTGGATTCCACAAACTGCGCGAACAGCTCATAATGCTGCCATTGCATCGCCTTCTGCGTGAACCGCGCATCCTGGAGCAGTCCGCGAAACGGGTGGAGCACCCGCAAACCGAACACGGCCCGGCCAAACAGCAGATTCGCCAGGCACCATGCCCCCAGCACCGCCAGCACATACCGTCGTCCGTCGGCTCCCTGCGCCATCGCCGCCCACAGCACCGCCAGCACATACCACATGACGACGAGCGAGAAGAGACCGAGCGCGAAGGAGGCCATGAGGCTCCAGCCACGGTCCGGAATCGATTCGACGAACCGATTCCGCACATAGGCGTGCAACACGACGATTCCCGTGGAGAGCAGCGAGGACGCCAGCAGCAGCGCCATCCCCCGTCCGCTGCGCAGATGTGCGATCTGCCCGGTCGCCGACGAGAGCACCGACCAGAACGCCATATCGGCCACGCACACGGCGACCGCCCGCCACAGCAGCCGCCAATACCCCGGCCGCGTGTTCTCGAGTCTCGCATACTGGCGCAAATCGGCGTCACGCGCCTGCTCGTTGCGCCGCATGGATCGGTGGGTGATGTAGATCTGGCTGCCGTAGTTGAGAATCCACCCCATCAGCAGAGCGCCCGCCCCAGTGATGATGACGGTCTTGGCGATTCCGTTGGTGTGGTACATCTCCGGTATCCAGAACCCGGTGATGAACGAAGTGGCCAGCGCCGAGCAGATGAGCAGACTGCTGAAGCTGCCGATCGCGTCCCTGTCCGACACGAACCGCTCGCTCTGGAAGGCGACGCCAAGGCAGATCGTGACCACCACGCCCCACATGGCGGTGATGAAATCCACCGGGCTCGTCGTCTCGTCGCCAAGCTGGAAGGTCCTGTCGAAACGCTCGCGGAGCATGCTCACGATGTCGAGCGAGAACGGCTCCTGGTCGTTGAACACGATGCGCAACGCGAACGCCACGACGGTGACCACGGCGATCACGACCATCATCTTGAGCAGCCGGTATGCGGCGAAACTCTGCAATTCCACCGGCGACTTGTAGATCTGCTTGATTGGGATGCGCCGCATCCGCCGTTTCGCACCCAGTCTGCGCATCTATTCGCACACGCTTCCCACGAGGATCTCCGCCTCCACGGTGAGCTCATGAATCCGGGAGAGATCAAGCGAATCCACGTCCACATTGAACAGCAACGGCGTCATGCGGGCGAAGGCGAGCACATCCTCGGCCGGCATCGGGAAGGTTTGGGAGACGAGCCGGCGCTCCAGCACATCGAAATGCTCGGCGAACTGCGCCACGACCTGCTCGTTCGAATAGTCGCCGTGCCGCAGTTGCCCGCGTGCGAGCTCGCGCAGCTGCCCGTCATGCCGCGCGCCGGGCACCACCTTGATTACCACGCCCGAGCCGCCGAGCACGCGCGTGAATTCCGCGTAGTTGACCGGCGAGAACACGTCGAGCACGCAGTCCACGGCACCGTCTCGCACCGGCAGTTCGGCCAGGTTCCCGACAAACCATTTCACCGCGCACGCCGCATCCTCGCGCGCCGCCAGCTGCACGGAGTCCTTGGAGATGTCGAACGCGAGCACCGTGGCATCCGGATGCGCCGCCTGCACGGCGCGCGCGTAGAACCCCTCTCCGCAGCCGACGTCGAGTATCACCGGCGCGCGCATCTGAGGCCCGCTCCCCCGCAGATCCACACGCCCGCGTGCGCCGCGCAATTGCACGCCGGAACGCGTGCGCAGACCCGCGAAATCGATGGGCGCGGCGATCTGCCCGCAATACCGCCTCACGGCACTGAGCACGGCGTCGACGATATGCGAGTAATAGCCGGCACCGAGAATCCTGCCGCGGTTCTCGAACGACTCCCGGCTGTAGTATTCCGACTGCCGCGCGCCGGGCGCCAGATTCACGTACCCCTGCCGCGCCACATCGTAGGTGTGACCGCGTTCGCAATGCAGACTCGTGCCCTCCAGCCGCAGCTCTTCACGGCACAGCGGGCACACGAAGTATTTCCAGGAATCCGCAAACCGCGCCAATTTCTCCGGACTCATCGCGACCTCCCGTCACACCGTGGAATCCCAGCACATCGTAACAAAAAAGCCTCCCGGGGGAGGCCTGTGGAACGGCTGATCAGTCGTGCGGGCGCGTGTTCAGCCTGCTGTAGTAGAACGACGCGAGCACGCAGAACACGAGCGTGGCGATGTTGAAGATGAGCTCGACCCACCACAGAATCTGGTTCCACGTGTTGCTCAGCGGCCCGAACAGGCCGGGCAGCGTGACGAGCCAGCTGATGATCACGCAAATAAATACCCAGATGCCGTATTTCTGCCCCATCTGCTGGTCATAGAGATGCGCCGGCGTGAGCTCGAAATTCGGCTTGTTGTTGTACACCGCGTACACACCGAACACCAGCAGCGCGACCAGCACGATCACGTTGAGGACAGTCATGATGATGTTCTGCGCTACCATACGCTTCCTTTCCTAAAATTCCTGTATTTCTTCCACAGATTCTAGGCTCGCCCTCCCCGCCCCCGCCCTGATTACGCGCACCGCGCTACACGTTTTCGACTCTGGCAGCCGAATATTTCACGTGATATCACGCGCAGACTACGCTGGTCTTCAGTTTCACCCGACGAAAGGCAGCCCATGGAAATCGCGATGATCAACGAACACGAATTCCAGCAGGATCTCGAGGCCACCGCCCTGCCGGCCCTCGATTCGTGCATGCATGACGGCTACATGGACCCGGCCGTCTCGGATTGGCATGGGCACAGACTGCGCACGCTGCATACGGCGAACGGCACTCCGAACAAGCTGCATGTCGTGCGCTACGACGTCGAGAAATTCCATGCCTTGCAGATTCCCGGCGCCTCCCGCCAAACCCATGGCACCGTGCTCATCTCGCACGGATTCACCGAATTCGCGGCCAAATACAAGGAGATGGCATGGTACTTCCTGCTCGCCGGATTCTCCGTCTGCATTCTCGAACACCGCGGGCATGGCTATTCCGCGCGCGATGTGAGGAACGACCAGATTGTGTACATCGACACATGGCACCGCTACGTTGCCGATCTCGCGAAATGCGCGCGGACGATCGCGCGCCCGATGGCGGGCTCGAAGCCGCTCGTCCTGTTCGCGCATTCGATGGGCGGCGGCATCGCAGCGGCCATGCTCGAGCGCTACCCCAACATCGTTGACAAGGCGGTGCTCTCGTCGCCCATGATCGAAGCGAATCTGCATGTGCCGAATTGGCTGGCGGCGCTGGCCTGCGGCGCGGCCTGCGATCTGGGCCGCGGCAAGGCCATGGCACCGGGCCAGCACGCGTTCACGCCGCTCATCGATATCAAAGACAACCAGGGCGCATGCATGCAGCGTCTCGAATGGATGAAGAAGCTGCGCATCGCGAACACGCATTACCAGACCTCGGCCGCGGCGAACGAGTGGGTGAGACAGGCGATCCGCCTGTCCATCGCCGTGCAGGACCCGCATATGTGCGAGCGCATCGAGACGCCAATCCTGCTGTTCCAGGCGGCCAACGACCACTGGGTGCGCAACAAGGCGCAGAATCGCTTCGTCAAACGCGTGGGCAAGGACGGCGGCGACATCCGCATGATTCGCGTGCCCGGCTCCGTGCATGAGATCTTCACGATGCCGAACAGCGTGATGGCACCGTATCTGAAGGAGATCCTCACGTTCCTGCAAACGAGCGAGCCGGTCACCGTGCTCGTCTGAACTCGGGCGGGGCGCGCCGCCGGGGCCCGTATTTCACGACCTGCGCGATACTATGCGTGCGAGAGATGAGCGAGAGGAGCCCCGGTGTCTGAACACAGCGATCCACAGCACGGCCACGGCACACGCAACGTGAATTCGCCGGAGGAACTCCATGAGATGCTGGCACGGTCGGCGGCCATCGAGCAGGCTGATGCGTGCGACGTGCTCATCGAGGAGACGGTGTCGGGAAAAGACGAGGAGGAGCCCTCCTTCGAGCAGACGCCGCGGAAAATGGCCATCGGCATTGCATGCGTGCTCATCGGCGGCACATGCTGGGGCGTCAATGGCGCGGTGTCGAAGATCCTCATGGAGGAATACCACGCGGCTCCGCTGTGGATCGCCTGCGTGCGCGAGATCATCGCGGGGATCATCTTCCTCGTGGCCGCCATGATCGGCACGCCGCACTCGCTCAGGTCGGCGGTGACCAGCTGGCGTGAATACCCGAAGTTCGTGGGCGCGGCGCTCACCTGCGTGACGCTCGTGCAGGTGGCCTACCTGTTCTCGATCCATTGGACGAACGCGGGCACCGCCACCGTGCTGCAGACGGTGAATCTGCTCATGGTGCTCATCTATGTGTGCGTGAGGGCGAAGCGCAGGCCGTCGAAACGCGAGGTGATCGGCGTCGTCCTGGCGTTCGTGGGCGTATGGCTGCTGGCCACCGGCGGCAAGCTGAGCACGCTGTCGATGCCGCTACCCGGCCTGTTCTGGGGTCTCATGGACGCATTCTCCTGCGCCTGCCTCGCCATCATTCCGGTGGGGCTCATCGCCCGCTACGGCAATCTCACCTTCAACGGCCTCACTTTCCTCATTTCCGGACTCATATTGCTGCCATTCGTCAAACCGTGGGAGAACGCGCCGCATTTCGACGCGCGCGGCTGGTGGCTCATGGCCTTCACGGTGGTCGTGGGCACCGTGATCGCGTTCTGGCTGTTCATGGCGGGCGTCGTGCGCATCGGCTCAATGCGAGCGACGCTTCTGGCGACGATCGAGCCGGTGACCGCCACCATCTCGTCGGTGCTGTGGACCGGCTCGGTCTTCACCCCCGTCGACATCGTCGGCTTCGTGCTGATCCTCATCATGAGCTTCCTGGTTCAATAGACCGAAAACCGGGCCACCACGAATGTATTCATGTATTCATCTGTTACGGGCCAAGATCTCTGTTACGGGCTATCAAAACCGTTACGGGCTAACCTTTTCTGCTACGGGCTATGACCCACGAGATATTCCCGGCATAAGATTGTTGAAAAATGGCGGTTTCATAATTCCCGCATCCCGGAAATACAAGGTGCTGCCCTAGCCCGTAGCAGAAAAGGCTAGCCCGTAAGAGCTTGGATGGCCCGTAACAGTCTCGAATCAGGACGGCAGGCCGTGCCTACCTCGCGAGGGCATCGGCCAGGAAGTCGCGCTGCAGAATCAGCAGATTCCTCGCCACATCCGGATCGTTCGTCATATGCGTGATCCCGGTGAGCGGCAGGAAGGTGTGTGGGCGACCGGCCTCCATGAGCGCCTGACTCAGCCGCAGGCTATGCGCGATCGTCACGTTGTCGTCGGCGAAGCCGTGGATCAGCATGAGCGGCCGAACGAGCTTCGGCGCGTCCAGCACAATGCTGTTGTCGGCATACACCTGCGGGTCCAGGCCCAGGAAGCGCTCGGTGTAGCAGGTGTCGTACAGCGTCCAGTCAGTCGGGGGCGCGCCCGCGCAGGCTGCGGCGAACGTGTCCGGAGCGTCGAGCACCGCGAGCGCGGAGAGGAATCCGCCGTACGACCAGCCGATCATCGCCACGCGCTCGAGATCCGGCTTCGGCAACGGTCGCGCAGCATCGTCATGCTCGCTGAATTCGCAGCCCTCGGCCGAGTCGCCCGTCGTATTGAGCTCGTCGATCGCACCGACCAGCGCATGCACTGCGTCCACCTGATCGGTCAGGCTCACGCTTTTCATCTTCAAATACACCTCGCGGTCCCACACCGGTCCGCGACCGGTCGTGCCGCGGCCGTCCGCAATCACCACAAGGTAGCCCTGGTCGGCCCACCACTGCGCGTCCAAGTAGGCGGCCCGGCTCATGACCACCTCCTGGTGCCCCGGTCCGCCGTACGGATGCATGAGCACCGGCAGCTCGCTCGCATTCGCGAACCGGCTCGACGCACTCGGCGCCACGATCGCCGTAAACAGCTTCCGCTCGCCGAGCCGCGCGAAGCGCACGTTCGGCACGAAGTCAGGTTCGGCGGCGACATTGCACACGTCGTGGCTCGTACGTGCGTCCGCAGTCCCGTATGACAGGCGCATCACCGCTTTCGCCGAATCCATGGTGCGCCCCCACACCACGAGTCCGTCTCCGCGTCGGGACGCACGCCACACGCCTGGCTCGTCGCTCACCGCGCGCACCGAACCATCGGCGTACGATATGGTCACAATGTCGAAACTGCGCGCGTCATGGTAGCGCTCGGCAACGGAATCCGCCCACTGCTCCGGTACCTCGGCGGCACGTTCGGCCGTGCGCTGCACCACGCACAGCACATCGTCGGCGCCCGCATCGAGCACTTCGCGCACCTGCCACCCCGCCGGCGTGAACACACGTCCATCCACGCTCAACCGGTTCGTGTCGGCATCCATGTCGTTCACCGAACACACCACGGAACCGGACGGCGTCACGCACGGCGTTCCGCCCACCAGATCGATCCACTGGTCGTTGTGGTGTTCGGCGATCACCTCCACCGGCAGCAACGCCATCACATTGCCGTCGAGTGCGCGCAGATCGCCCCACTCGTTCTCCGCTGGCATGGCCACGCGCAGAATCTGCTCATGCTGCTGCAAGCGGTCGAGCACGCGCAGCACGGGTCGCTCGGCTTGCCAATCCACCACGGCCAGGTATTCGTAAGCCACATTGTCCCAGTCGATCATCGCCGTCTTCTGCACCGACGCGCCGTCGTCGCCCAGCCGTACGGCGAACAGATCGACCACGGCGTTCTCGGTGAGCGCGCGCGGGTAACGGTGTTGGATGCCGCGCGCCGCCGGATCAGCCGGATCACTGATCGTCCACACCGGCTCGGGCGACGAGTCGAAGCATTCCACCAGCAGTGTGCGCGAATCCGGCCCCCACCAGAATCCGTCGTAGCGGTCCATCTCCTCGCCCGCGGCGAATTCCGCGAGTCCCGCGCGCATCGTCTCGCGATCCTGTGGCGACACCGTGAACACCGCGTTCGCCACTGCGGTCTGCACATCCAAGACGACCACCGCGGACCCCGTCGCATATGCCACGCGCTTGCCATCCGGGCTCATTCGCGGGTTCAGCACAGGGCCGGCGAACTCGTTCTGCGCGGAATCTGCGGACTGCGGCACGAGATGCTCGGTGCGCACGCCGGCACTCACCTGTGCGCGCACGCCGTCGTCGCCCACCGTGTACTCGAGCGTGTCCCATTCGATCGTCGTCACGAACAGCTCGCCGTTCACGGTGAAGGTGACATGATTGCCCAGACCGTCCACCGAGTACGCAACGATCCCGGTGGCACTCTCACGCGCACGTTCACGACGCGCACGCTCGGCAGCCGGCACATCGTCGCTGCCCAGTGTGTTCACGAGCTCACCCGCGTTCACGAGCTCCACTTCGGCATACGCGTCTTCCCCGCAGATTGCCAGCCACAGCGAATTCTCGGTGTCCTGCTCGCCCGCGGACCGCAGGAACAGCATGCGCGACCCGTCGCCGATGAGCTTGGGAGAGCGCGGCGCCCCGCATGTGAACCGCACCGTCTTCGCCTTGCGCACCGGGTATTCTTCGATTGCAGATTCCATCCCGCACCTCTCGTCTCATCGGCTCATCTATTCGTTTCCACTCTATCCTGCTTCACGGAACCTTCCGTAAAACAGGTCGCAGACTCCCCTTCCCGCGGCACATTGCACGGAAACATCCGAAAGACTGGCCACGGCGACACTGATTTACGGCACAGCTTGCGGAAACATCCGCAGATTCGGCCACAACGGCACCCATTTACGGCATGGTTCACGGAAACATCCGAAAACCATGCCACGGCGACACTGATTTACGGCACAGCATACGGAACCATCCGTAAAATCTGCCGCGCACACCGCGTTCCGCGGCACCGCTCACGGAAGCTCCCGTAAAACGGACCGCACATACCGCAAATACATCGGCCGAACGATTGCGGATTCCTGTGGGTCCGGCGCATAGTGGCAATGCGGAAACCGCGGGAACAAGGTGGGGCCGTATGCGTGCAGTGAAACGGCAAACCGTTGCAATCCATACGCTCCCAGAGGAAAACGCGGCGGACCGATGCGCCTGAAAATTCACACGGTTGATATATAAGCGTAGGATAGGTAAGGATAGAAAGGGTAACTATGAGCGTTCTTGATCGTTTTGAGAAAAGCGTGGAGGGTGCGGTCAACGGAGTGTTCGCGAAGTTCGGCTCCAAAGACCTGCAGCCCGTCGATCTCTCCAGCGCGCTTGAGCGCGAAATCGACGCCGAGGCCATGCCGGTCGGCCGAGACCGCACCGTGGCGCCGAACGAGTACCGTTTCAAACTGAGCACACCCGATTTCGACCGCATCGAAAGCTGGGGTTCCGAGGCCATGGCCAATGAGCTGGCCGACAACCTCACGCAGTACGCGAAGAGCCAACACTATGCATTTGTGGGCCCGGTCGTCGTGATTTTCGAAGAGGACCTGCAACTGACCAAGGGCAACTTCAAGCTCACGTCCGAATCCGTGCAGGGCAACGCCGTACCGGTCACCACTGACGAGCAGGCCGAGGACTGCCCGATGCTCGAAGTCAACAACAACCAATACCTGCTCACCAAAGACAAGACGATTCTGGGTCGCGGCTCGGGCTGCGACATTGTGATTGACGACCCCGGCATCTCCCGCAAACACCTGGAGATCGACATCACGGACAACGGTGTGATCGCCCGCGACTTGGGCTCCACGAACGGCACGTATGTGGAGGGCCATCAAGTTCCCGCCGCGACGCTGCTCGATGGCAACACGATCACGATCGGCCGCACCCGCATCCTGTACTGGGCCTCCTCACAAGACCAGAGGTGAGCGTAGCGGGATTTTTCCATGATTACCGAACTTACCTTTGCGGTACTGAAATACGCGTTCCTCATTCTGTTATGGCTGTTCGTGTGGTTCATCACGCGTTCGCTGTACCGGGACGTCGCCGCGTTCAGCCCACGCAAATCCCGCGCACGTAGGCGCAAGGAGCGCGAAGTGCGCAAATCGAACGACGCGTTGGCGGTGTCATCGCCGGCCCAGCCGTTGCCTGTCTCCACACCTACACCGTCGGCGGCCGCGCCTTCGGACACCGCACCCACGCCTACGCTGCTGGTGATCATCGACGGCCCGCTCGCCGGCACCTCGGTTCCGCTGAACTCCTCGGTGATCACGCTGGGCCGCGCCGCCTCGAACACGGTGGTGCTCGACGACGAGTTCGTCTCGAGCCACCATGCGCGCGTGTACCCCGATCCGAACACCGGAGTCTGGGTCATCGAAGACCTGCACAGCACGAACGGCACCGTGGTGAACCAGCAGCGCATCTCCGCACCCACCATTCTCGGCCCGCGCGTACCGGTGCGCATTGGCGCTACCACGTTCGAATTGAGGTGACCGCGAGTGGCAGACCTGTATATGTATTCCACCACGGTTTCCGACGTCGGCACTGTGCGCTCGAACAACCAAGATTCCTCGTTCGCCGGCGAGCATCTCGTGGCCGTCTGCGATGGCATGGGCGGCCATGCCGGCGGCGACACCGCCTCCACCATCGCGATCCGCTCGCTAGCGCATATTGAAACGGATTCCGCGGGCGGTGACGTGGCCAAGGCAGCGGCAATTATCGAGGCTTCCACACTCGCCGCGCACGATGCCATCGTGGGCAAGGCGAAGCGCGAACGCAAGCTCGCCGGCATGGGCACCACCGTCACCGCAATCACGCTCGTCTCCGATTACTGGGTGATCGCCCATATTGGAGATTCGCGCGCGTATTTGCTGCGCGACGGCAAACTCATGCGGCTGACCACCGATCACAGCTATGTGCAGCATCTGATCGATACGAAGCGCATCAATGAGGTGGAGGCGCGCAATCACCCGCAGCGCAATGTGGTCATGCGCGTGCTCGGCGATTTCGACATCGACGCCCACCCTGACATTTCGATTCGCCGCGCAGAGGCCGGGGACCGCCTGTTACTGTGTTCCGACGGCCTGTGCGGTGTGCTCGAGGATTCCACGATCGAGGAGACGCTCTCGCATTTCACCGATCCGGAGGAGTGCGCGCAGACCTTGGTTTCCATGGCGTTGAAGGCGGGGAGCACCGACAATGCGTCCGCCGTGATCGCGGATTCCACGATCGCCCTGGATGCCGACTCGTTCGATCTGCCGCATCAGACTCCGTTGATCGGCGGTGCCGCCAGCGCGACGCTCGAACCGATTGCAGACATCATTCATGAACCCGTCGCGTCCGCCCCCGCGCTGATCGCACGCTCTTCACCGGCGGAGCGTGCCGCCGCGCTGATTGCGAGCGACAGCAACAAGGCCGCGCAATCCGAGGAGCACGACGCCACCCAGCAGGTGGCGCAGCCGTCGACGGTGCGCGAGGAGAACGGCGAACTGCAGGATCCAGACACCGGCGAGATTCCGGTGATCCGCAAATCCGACGGCCGTTACAGCGCGGACCCGAACGACCCGGAGGTCGCCAGGGCCATTCACCACGAGCATCTGCAGGAGAAGAAGCAGGCCCGTTCGCGCAGGTTTCGCGGCAAGATCGTTGGCAGTGTAGTCGCCGTGGCCGTCGTGGCCGTGCTCGCGCTGGGCACGTGGGCCGCGTATGCGTGGAGCCAGACGCAGTATTACCTGGCCTCCGACAATGGTGTGGTCACCGTGTACCAAGGCGTGCCAACGAACATCTTCGGCTACGAGCTTTCGCATGCCATCGAGCACACCGACCTCAAGGTCGATGAGCTGCCCGAGCAATGGCAGGACCGTCTGCGGCAGAGCATCAGCGTGGATGGCTACGACGAGGCGCTCAGCCATGTCGAGCTCATACGGACGCAGTTCAACGACCTGAAGAAGGAGCAGGAACAGAAAGCGAAGGAAGACGCCGACGCCAAGGCCAAGCAGCAGAAGCAAGCCAACGACAGCAAGTCCCCGACGAAGTCGCCGTCACCGTCGAAGTCGGCGCAAAGCAGGTGATCATGGCCGCTCGTGTTCGTTACCTTCTGCAGATCATCTTCGCACTGCTCATCTCCGCGCTCGGCTTCTTCCAGTTGTCCGAGCGCATGAACGGCAAGCCCACGTCCGGCAGCGTGGTCATGCAGATCGTCTGCGCGATCATGTTCCTGGTGGCCTGGGGCCTTATGAGCCGGTTCCAGAAGTTTGGCAACCAGTCGATCTTCGCATGCGTGCTCATGCTCACATCGATAGGCATTCTCATGATCTCGCGCATCGACGGCGAGATGGACACCGCCGTGGCCACCCGCCAGATGATGTGGCTGTGCCTGGCGCTCGTCTGCTGCTACGCCCTGTTCGCCTTCATGAAGGATTACCGCATTCTTCGCAGATTCTCGTATGTGAGCATGGTGATCGGCCTCGCGCTGTTGCTTTCGCCCATGATTCCCGGGCTTGGCCGTGAGATCGGCGGCGCGCGCATCTGGATTGGCGTCGGCTCCTACCAGCTGCAGCCGGGTGAGTTCGCGAAGCTGTTCCTCGCGTTCTTCTTCGCCTCGTATCTGTTCAACCACCGCGACCAGCTCGCCGTCGGCGGCAGGAAGGTGTTCGGCCTGCAATTGCCGCGCCTGCGCGATCTGGGACCGATTGTGATCGTGTGGATCGCCTCGATGGGCGTGCTCATTCTGCAGCACGATCTGGGCACTTCGCTCATGTTCTTCGCGATGTTCGTCGCCATGCTCTACGTGGCCACCGGCCGCGCGAGCTGGCTCATCATTGGCTTCCTCGCCTTCGCCATAGGCTGTGTGGCGGCCGCGCACCTGTTCGCGCATGTGGGCTACCGCGTCGACGCCTGGTTGCACCCCTTCGACTCCGAGATCTACAACCGATACCCCGGCGGCTCGAGCCAGATTGTGCAGGGCCTGTTCGGTCTCGCCGCCGGCGGCCTGTTCGGCACCGGCCTTGGTGAGGGGCATCCGGCCATCACGCCGCTGGCCAACTCCGATTTCATCTTCGCGTCGGCCGGTGAGGAGCTCGGTCTCGTCGGCGTGTTCGCGATTCTCATGCTGTACCTGCTCATCATCGCGGCCGGCATGATCACGGCGATGAAGATCAAAGACGGCTTCGGCAAGCTGCTCGCCTCGGGACTCGTGTTCACGATGGCATTCCAGGTGTTCACCGTGGTCGGCGGCATCACGCTCGTGATTCCGCTGACTGGTCTCACGATGCCGTACATGGCTGCCGGCGGCTCCTCGCTCATCGCCAACTACATTCTGGCAGCCCTGCTCATCATCATCTCGAACGCCGCGAACAAGCCGCAGAACGACCTGATGACCGACACGTTCCGCATGGAGGCCATGCATGCGCTGAGCAGCCGCAAGCCGCGCCAGCGCAAGGCATCCGGCAATGCCACGCAGGTCACGAAACCGCGCGGCAACCGCGAGGAGGAGCCTCGCCCGCGTACGAGCCAGCTGCCGGTCACCTCGGTGGCCGTTCAGCAATCTGCAGCCGTCAGTGCGTCACCGGCACCAGACGATTCGGCAACGCAGGTGGTCTCACCGCAACCGATTGTCGCGCCGCAGCAGGCAAGCGAACCGGTGACCAACACGAGGAACATCCCGGTGACGCCGCAGCAGGCGACGCCAACAACGGGCGAGGAGACGGAGGCCATGGCACCGCTGAATCCGAGCATGCCGCCGCTGCCACAGCAACCCCATACGCCGACGAACCATCACGCAACCACGGGCGAAGGAGGTGCCGAGCATGAATAAGACATTGCGCCAGCTGTTCACGGCGGTCATCGTGCTGTTCGTGATCCTCGGCATCGCCAGCTCGATCATCATGGTGAACCGCGCGAACCGGCTCTCCCATGATTCCAGGAACACGCGTGCGCTCTACCAGACGTACGGCGCCCCGCGAGGCTCCATTCTGGCGTCGGACGGCACGATCATTGCGAAATCCGACCCGGTGAACGATTCGTTCTCCTACCAGCGCTCCTACCCGCAGGGGGACATCTACGCGCCGATCACTGGGTATTTCTCGATCGCGCAGAACGCCGACCGCGGCATCGAAGCCTCCGAGAACGAGCTGCTCACCGGCGAGTCGAACGCATTGTTCTGGCAGCACATCAAGGCATTGTTCACCGGCAAGGAGAACAAAGGCGCCAGCATCGAGACGTCCATCGATCCCAAGCTGCAGTCCGCGGCTATGGAGGCGCTCAAGAACAACGACGGCGCCGCGGTGGCCATAGAGCCGAAGACCGGGCGCATTCTCGCGATGGCCAGCGCGCCGAGCTACGACCCGAACGAGCTGGCCTCGCACGACACCGGATCGGTGAGCAAGGCGTACACCGAACTCGTCACGAACCCGTCGAACCCGATGCTCAACCGTGCGATCAGCGAGCTGTACCCGCCGGGGTCCACGTTCAAGACGGTCGTGGCGGCAGCCGCGCTCGACAGTGGCAAATACCAGCTCGACACGCAGATTCCGGCCGGTGCCTCGTATACGCTGCCGGGCACGCAGACGCAGCTGACGAACGCCGAGGAGCCGGGCGGCGGCACCGACGGCAAGATCTCGCTCAAAGACGCCATGGCATGGTCGTCGAACACCGCATTCGCGCAGCTCGGCGTGGCCCTTGGCGACGAGAGCGTGTCGAATATGGCGAAGAAGTTCGGTTTCGACAAACCGATCGTGATCGACGGCACCGATTCGAACGGTCTTCCCATGCAAGCCGTGGCCTCGCGATTCCCCACCAATGTGGGCGACGACAGGCTCGCGCTGGCTTCGATAGGCCAGGGAGACACGGTGGAGACGCCGTTGCAGAACGCGATGATCGCCGCTGCCATTGCGAACGACGGCAAGGTGATGAAACCGACGCTCGTGGACCGCGTGCGTTTCAGCGACCTCTCGGTGATGCCCGACACGAAACCGCAGGTGATGGACACCGCGTTCAGTGCGGACACAGCGAACAAGCTCACCGAGGCGATGGAGGCCGTGGTGACCGACGCGAACCCGAATCTCGAGATCCCCGGCGTGAAGGTGGCGGCGAAGACCGGCACCGCGCAGATCGGAGCGAACAACAGCTCGATAGACGGCTGGGTGATGGGCTTCGCGCCTGCGGACGACCCGAAGATAGCCGTCGCCGTGGTGGTGCACAATGTCGACCTCTACGGCTCGTTTGCAGCAGGACCGATTATGACCGCGATTATGAAGGAGGCGCTCCAACAATGAGATTGATTGAAGGACAACTCATCCATTGCCGGTACCGTCTCGACTCGCGTCTGGCCCAGGGTGGCATGGGCGAGGTGTGGAAGGGCTACGACATTCAGCTCGGTCGTCCCGTGGCCATCAAGGCGCTGCGCAAAGACACGACGAACCAGGAGTCCAAACTGCGTCGCCTGCGTGCGGAGGCCCGCAATTCCGCCAATCTGGCGCACCCGAACATCGCCGCGTTGTTCGAATACTACGAGCACGACGGCATCGGCTTCCTCATCATGGAATATGTGCCGAGCAAGTCGTTGGCAGACCTCTACCACGAACTCGACGGCCCGATGGACCCGATCCGCCTGCTGCCGATCCTCGTGCAGACCGCGCGCGGACTGTTCGTCGCCCACTCGCATGGTGTGATCCACCGCGATGTGAAGCCGGCGAACATCATGGTCTCCAACAACGGCGAGGTGAAGATCACCGACTTCGGCGTCTCCTACTCCACGAACCAAGAGCAGATCACGCAGGACGGCATGGTGGTGGGCACCGCGCAGTACATCTCGCCGGAGCAGGCGCAAGGCCAGCAGGCCACGCCGCAGTCCGACATCTATTCGCTCGGTGTCGTGGCCTACGAAGGCCTGTGCGGGCACCGTCCGTTCACCGGTGCCACGCCGGTCGACATCGCCGCCGCCCATGTGAACAATCCGGTGCCGCCATTGCCGAGCACCGTGGATTTCCAGCTTTCCCAATTCGTCATGTCGATGCTCGCGAAAGATCCCGCGGACCGCCCGCAGGACGCGCTGACCGTGGCCCGTGTGCTCTCCCGCATCGAACGCCGTCTGCTCGACCAGCAGACCGCGCTGAGCGACACCACCATGGTGAACATCAACGGACGAGTCCCTCGCCGGGTCACGAGTGCACCGCACCATGACCTGCAAACGTATCAATCCGCCTTCCCGTTCGCGCAGCAGACGCAGCGCGATGCCGGTACCGATTCCCCCGGCCATGCGATCGCCGGAGGCTTTGGAAGGAGCATCAATGAGTAGCATGCCTACTACGCTCGATAACGGCCGCTACCAGCTTGGCCAGCTCGTTGGCCGCGGTGGCATGGCCGAGGTGCACATCGCACTCGATACGCGCCTGGGTCGCACCGTTGCCGTCAAGATCATGCGCGCCGACCTCGCACATGACGAGATCTTCCTCACCCGCTTCCGCCGTGAGGCTCATTCCGTGGCCCAGATGAACAACCCGAACATCGTGAACATCTACGATTCGGGCGAAGAGGTGGTCACACTCGACAACGGGCAGACCGAACACCTGCCGTACCTGATCATGGAGTATGTGCAGGGGCAGACGCTGCGCGACATCATCAAGGCAAACGGCGCGCTGAGCGTCTCCGACACCGAGCACGTGATGATCGGCGTGCTCAACGCGCTCGAATATTCGCACCGCATGGGCATTATCCACCGCGATATCAAGCCCGGCAACATCATGATCTCCGAGCAGGGCATTGTGAAGGTCATGGACTTCGGCATCGCCCGCGCGCTCGATGATTCCGCCACCACAATGACCAAGTCGCAGGGTGTCGTGGGCACCGCGCAGTACCTGTCTCCCGAGCAAGCGCGCGGCGAGAACGTCGACATGCGCTCCGACCTGTATTCGGCCGGCTGCGTGCTTTACGAGATGCTCACCGGCAGGCCGCCGTTCACTGGCGATTCTGCGGTGGCGATCGCCTACCAGCATGTTTCGGAAGTCGCGGCGAAACCGAGTTCCATTGTGCCCGGACTCAACCCCATGTGGGACCAGATCGTGGCGAAGGCAATGGCCAAGGATCGCCAGAACCGCTATGCCACGGCCACCGAGTTCAAGAACGACATTCTCACCTACATGAACGGCGGCCTGCCCTCGGCGGCCGCGTTCAACCCGCTGCAGGATCTCTCCACGATCAACGCGACCAAGACGCAGACGATGGCGGCGAACGACTACCCCGCCAACGAGGGGTCCACACGCGTGTACAACCCGGTGACGGGCCAGTTCCAAACGGTGCCGCAGGATCCGAATGCTGCGGCCGGCGACACCGACACGATGGTGAAGAGCCGGTCACAGAAGCGTCTTGAAGCGGCGCGTAAGAGGAAACGCAATACAATCATCACCGTGGTCGTGCTCGTGGTGCTCGCGCTGGCCGCAGCCGGTGGATGGTATGCGTGGGCGCACATGCAGCCGCCGAAGAAGGAGTACGTCACCGTGCCCACTTTCTCGGCCACAACCACTGAGGAACGCGCGAAGGCACAGCTCGCGGAGCTCGGACTTCAGGCATCGATCAAGCAGGACACCGATTCGCGCGAGCCAGCCGGCACCTTCACCAAGCAGGCACCGGCCGGTGGCCGCAGCGTGGAGAAGGGCAGCACCGCCACCGTGTGGTTCTCCGCTGGTCCGAAGAGCGTGCCGATCCCCGATGTCACCGGCAAATCCCAGGCCGATGCCCGAGCCGCCCTCGAAGCAGCCGGTTTCGAGGTGAATTCGAGTGTGCAGACCGAAGACAGCGCCACAATCGAACGCGACCACGTCACACGCACCGATCCCGCAGCCGGCACCTCCGCCGAGCAGGGATCCACGGTGAGTCTGTGGGTGTCGTCCGGCATGACGAAGGTGCCGAGCGGGCTCATCGGCAAGTCGAAGGACGAGGCTGTGGACGAGCTCCAGAAGAACGGTTTTGCCGTGGAGATCAACACCGAGAACTCGTCACAGCCCGAGAACACGGTGACGCGCATCGAGCCGAACGAGGGCACATCGGTGGAGCGGGGCGCCTCCGTGACAATCTGGGTGTCGAACGGCAAGATCACGATGCCCGAAATCGCGCTGAACCGTTCCCTCAAAGATGTCAAGGCCGATTTGAGTGCCCAAGGCTTCACCAACATCAAGGTGGACGGCGACAGTTCCGATGATGCGATCGTGACCTCGATGAGCCCTGCCGCCAATGAGACGGTGACGCCAAACCAGCAGGTGACGCTCACCACGAAGGCCAAGGAACCAAGCCCCAGCAGCTCCTCCTCAAGCAATAGCAACGGCAGCAGCGGGAGCAACGGCAACTCCGGCAATGGAGACAGCAACAGCGGCTCCCAGTCCTCGCAGAACCAGCAGAACAGCGACAACAAGCACTAGCGCCGAATCTTCCATCTGCGTAAATGGGGACAGTACCACCCTCGGTACTGCCCCCATTTACGTCACTTGCTCTCCGTCTCCCCTCCTCTCCTTTGCGTAAAAAGGGACAAAATCGCCTCCCATATGTCCCTTATTACGCACAGCAACTGCGTAAAAGGGACAGAAATCAGCTTCAATTTGTCTCCAATTACGCAAAAAGACGACGTAAAAGGGGACATGTGGAGGATGGTTCGTCCCTTTTACGTCGTTGTTTACGCTCCTGCCCATTATCCGCCGCGCGTAGCGCTGGGGCTCTGCCGGGGCGGCAAGGGTGAGAAACATAAAGGGCGCGCAGCGATCCAGTGACGACCCTTGCCGCCCCGGCAGGGCCCCGAAAGCCGCGCACGGCCAGCCCAGTTAAGCCGCTACTCGGCCGCGAGCTTCGGCTGCAGGCCGAGGCTCTTCTCGACAGCAGACTCCTGACCGCACACGGCCAGCCAGTTCGCGAACAATCTGTAGCCATCCTGTGTGAGCACCGACTCGGGGTGGAACTGCACGGCGAACAACGGCAGTTCGCGATGGCGAATACCCTGCACAATATGGTCGTCCACGGTCCATGCGGTCACCTGCAGCTCGTCGGGCACGGAATCCGGCTCCACGGCGAGCGAATGATAGCGCGTCGCAGTCATCGGGTTCGCGACGCCGGCGAAGATCTCATCATCCACATGCTCCACCAGACTGGTCTTGCCATGCATGATCGTCGGCGCGTGGCTCACGGTGCAGCCGTACACCTCGGCGAGCGCCTGCATGCCGAGGCAGACGCCGAACATGGGCGTGCCGGTCTGTGCACACAGGCGAATCACGTCCTCGCTCACGCCTGACGCGCTCGGCGCCCCCGGTCCGGGTGAGATGAGCACGCCGTCGTAGTCGTCGAGCACACCATCTTCGTGCGGGTCGAGCGCGTCATTACGCACCACGGTCACGGTGGCGCCGAGCGTCTTCAAATATCCCACAATCGTGTACACGAAGGAATCGTAGTTGTCTATCACCAGAATGCGCGCGGAATCGGTCATCTCACTCCTCACTGTGTCTGCCCCGATTCTACCGGCAGGCACCCCGTATTCGCTCTACTGGGTGTCCACCGCCGTGTAGTTCGACATTTCGCGCAGTATCTCGAAATGGCTCGCCGCCCATGGGCACGCCCATTCGATGATCGCGAGCGACACGGCCACGAACAGCAGCAGCGCGAGCAGCCAGCGAATCGGCGCGGGCCCTGGCTGATGTCGCACGAGCACGCCGTAGATGTCCACGTCGGGGCGCGGGCGTCGCCCTTCGCGAATCGCACGCAGCAGCGGCCAGCGCCAGGCGATCGCCGCCGCGATGAAGATGATCGCGTACGCGATGAGCGCCCCCCAGATCACCGGCTGCAGCGTCTTGAGTTTCGCGAAGAACGGCGTCTGCTCGTTGCTGATGAACTTCGTCGCGCCATCCGCGCCCTTGGTGGCGAGTTCCGCGGGCACGCCGTCGCTCACCTTCGCCCAGTACTTGAATTCGCCGAAGCTGATCCAGCGATGTGTCGGCGCCGTGTATTTCGGCTCGCAGGTGGTCATCGTGAGCATGCGCTTGGTCGGCGGCGCGCTCGGGTCCTCCGGGTTCGCCGAGATCACCGACGTCTCGTCCGGCGTGACGATGGTGTAGTTCGTGTAGGTGTACACATACCAGTAGTCCTTCGTGCGCACCACCACGGCGTCGCCCGGCTGCAGCTTGTCCACGTCGCCGAGCGGCTGTCCGTAGCCGTTGCGGTGTCCTGCAATGGCGAAGTTACCCACCTGCCCGGGCATCTGCGAGTCCACGTAATGCCCGAGTCCGTGCAGATTGAGTTCGGCCAGTTCGGTGCCCTGCACGAGATTGCGCTCCCACGCATTGCCGAAGCGCGGAATATACACGCGGCCGATGAGCTCGCCTATGCTCGCGTGTTCGGGTTGCAGCGGCGGGTCGCCCTGCTGTGGCTGCGCGATTTTCGCATTGGCGCCGTCACTGGCCGGCTGCGCCCACCCGACGCTCTGGCGTTCCTCGATCTGCCGGTTCTCGGACTGCACGCCCGTCCACCATTGCATCCACACCACGTACAGCGCGCAGACCACTCCCACGGTGAGCAGAATCTCCGCAAGGATCATCACCACCGACCGCATGACGCTCCGTTTGCCCTCCGCCTCCGGAAGGCGGTCAATCCGTCCATCCTGCCGTGCGGATGCGTTGCCACGCCTGCCGCCGTGTTTCATGTGGCCTCCTCGGGGTCATGCATATCCGTATTCCGGAAGTCTGTGTGAAGTCTGTAGCTGTATGAAGTCTCTGTATTGTATCGGTTTTCAATTCGTGGCGGAAGTGGTCTGCCCGCCGTTCGCAGATTCGTTCGAGCCGCCCGACTCGATCGCCTTCGCATATCTGAGCGGATTCAGCATGAGCGGCGTGCGCTGGAATGTGAGCGAGCGGTTCACTTCCACGTCGTAGCCCAAGCCGAACGCATCCACGTACTGTTTGTAGATCTGGATCGCGCGCGAATCGTCGAGCGACTGCAGCATGCCATCCACTGGGCCGATCGCCGAGATCGTGAACGGCGGCGAGTATTTGCGGCCCTGCAACAGCAGCACGTTGCCCGAGCAGATCACCGCGGACGTCGGCAGCACGCGCTGGTTCATGATCTGCATGGATTCGGCGCCTCCCGCCCACAACGCGTCCACCACCGCCTCGACGTCCTGCTGATGCACCACATACTTGTCTATGTCGGCGGTGGAACCGGAACTGTCGACCGCGCTGCGCCACATCGACGAGTCGTTCAGCGTCACGGTGACGCCCGGGCCCGTCACCGCGGGCAGCATCGTGCTTTGGCCCGCCTCCTCGCTGTTGCCGCTTTGCATCTCGTTGTTGCGCAGCAGCGTGTTGTAGTCGTCAATCTGCGAGCCGAGCTTGTTCACTTCGCTTTGCAGTTCGTCCACGCGCTGCACGCGGTGTTCGATGAGTTCCGCGGCATCGCTCGACACGGTCGCGGATTTGTTCACGCGCAGATTCGTCACCACCAGGTACCCGACCAACGCGACCACCACAAGCACGGCCATGCTCCCCACCACCGATGTCTTCTTGACATGCCTGGCACCGTGCTTTGCCATCGCCACCTCCAAATATGGTTGTTTTGCTGAGGTCGCGGACGCCCTGGGCCCGCTTTCCCACATACCCACTATGATAACTGGTAGCCGATTAAAGGAGACTACACAAATGGCTGAGGAAGAGCTGCACAAAACCGACGCGGATGTCTCGGCGAACGACGCTGCAGACAGCAACGCCACCGTCACCGACGACGTGGTGATCGACGCCGCCACCGATTCCGAAGGCGATGCCGTGGCCGTTGAATCCGAAACGGTGACCGAGGAACCACAGACCGATTCCGAGAAGAAGGTGGAGCGCGAGGAAAAGCGCGCCGAAGACAACGAGAAGCGCGCCGAGGAGGCCGCAGTGGTCTCCGAGGAGGAGGCGAACGACCTGTCGCTCGACAAGATCCAGGCTGTGCTCAACTCCACGATCGACGAGAAGGACATGTCTCCGCAGATGCGCCGCATGGTCAAGCGCCAGCAGGAGAACACGAAGCGCGTGGAGGAGTCGATCAAGGGCACGAAGGCCAATCCGAGCTGGTTCGTGCCGCTGTTCTGCGCGTTCATGATCGTGGGTCTCATCTGGGTGGTCGTATTCTACATGACCGCCAAATACCCGATTCCAGGCATCGGTAACTGGAATCTGGCCGTCGGCTTCGCGCTGATCATGATCGGCTTCCTCATGACGGTCGCCTGGCGCTAGACCTATCTCTTATCTCTGATTCTGCGTAAAAGGGGACAGATAGCAGCTCTATCTGTCCCCTTTTACGCAAAGATATTCACCCGGCACAATGGCCGCCCGGCGCGACTCTGCGGCCGCCCCGTGCTCACGCCATTTTCCGCGTGCGCAGCAGCATATGCCTGCCCGCCACAGTGGTCGCGAACAGGTACACGTCTCCGCCGTCGCGCAGCTTGAGTTTGCGCCGCAACTGCTGCACAGTGAGCGGGAAGTTCCGCACGCTCACGTTCGCCGCGGAGATTCCGCCAAGCACCTGCCTGACGTCGCGCTTGTTCATCGTGCCGAGCGCCGCGATCTCGAACGCGCGCCCGGGAAAATCTGCCACCGGGTGCCCACTCACGAACAGATGACTGTTCGCGCCAATCTGCCGCACATCATAGTTGCGTGTGATCTCGCCGAACGCGCCCGCCTTCATGATTGCCGCGTTCGGTTCGTACAGGTACCGCTGCGCGTCCAGCTCGCGCGCATCGAGCACATCCGCGCGCTGCCATGGCCCCGCGGAATCCGCCCCGACCTCGAATTCAAGCCGCTGCGCATCGTTCACACAGACGACCCGCACGCGCTCATGTTCACCGTGCGCCAGCACGACCACAATCTCCTTGCATTCGTTCCCCGTCGCGGTGATGTGCACCTGCGCAACCGAGCCGGCGAAATCCGCGATGGTCTTGCGCCAGTCGAGCATGGGCGAGAGCTTGATCATCACGAACGGCGCCTTGTCGAGCAGCTGTTCGCGCAGTGCGAGGGCGTTCGGCGTGCAGTCCTCGATCGCATAGGTGCGCGCGCCATACTCGTCACGGCGCGCCGGGTCAAGGTAGATCAACGTCGCCGGCGACATCTGCTCAAGGTGATCCACGCCGTCTCCGCACACCACGTCAGCACGACCGCCGAGCCCAAGTTCGCGCAGATTATGCCGCGCGACCTCGCACAGCCCCTCCTGCCGCTCCACATAGGTGCCCTGTGCGAATCCGCGCACCAGGGCGCTGAAATCGACGCCGAATCCACCGGTGAGATCGACCAGCGTGGGCTCGCTTTCCCCCGCCACCAGCTGTGCCGCCACCTGTGCCTTGTATTCCGCGGTGAACTGCGACGAACACTGTTCCATCGCCAGATGCGGCGGGTACACAATGCCCTCGCACGCGGCCCACTGCGGCAGTTTTGTGCGCGCGATCTCGTGGCCGGCAATCTGGTCGAGCGCGAACGGCAGATCAAGCCCGGGCACGTCGCGTTTCGCATGCAATGCCAGTTCGCGCACGTCTTCGCCGGCATGCGCGCGTATGAATTCGCGTGTTTCCTGTGACATCTGCAGATTCGCCATACCCACGAGACTACCCGTGCCACACCCGTTGGCCATCGCATGTGCCGCGGTCTTTTCCTCGATGTGCGAAATGCGCGCCAGCCACATGCCATTCCGCCTGCGTCGGAGTGAGCGGCACGGAATCAGCTGCGAGCCGACGTATGCGTGCACGGTGCGTAACCGCCGACATATATGCACATCGTTATCCACAATTGTGAGTAAAGTTCTCGTTTCTGACATAACATGCCGAAATTGCCGGATTTTGCCACTATATACGGGCACGCCGTGCAACTTGTTGCCTATTTCTAGATTGCCCATACTTCCCACTGCCCATTGTGGATAACGTTGTCCACAATATTCCACAGTAGAAACCATTGAAATTGCAACGATTGTGCATAACCATGTGGATAACTTGAGCACTTATCCATACGCTATACCCATGTTTTCCACAACGTTTTCCACATTTGTGGAAAACTACATGCGTGTAACTCAAACACATGTTCGAATTCACGCCTCTCCATTCCGCAGATTGCGGCGCGCAATCGAACACCTGTTTGCTCGCCGTTGCCTGACTGCCGCACCGCATCACCTGTCGAGATCCGCGCATGTGCAATGGCGCGTCGAGCACTGCGCAGTCTCACACACTTCCTCTAACATGACATATTTACGTCGATTGCCTAATAAAACGCCGCGTGGAGCAATGCTGCCTCCCGCCTCCTCACCAATATGAGATTGCCCGTGCAAATACGGCCCCGCAACCGAGCCGCTTCATTGTCATTACGGAACTCGCCCTGCAAAGGTCACGCGGTATTGCGCGTATGTTGTGTCAATCTGAGACCAGATTGGCAAAGCCGACCAGCCGCACCGACACCCGCAAGCACCGAACGGCATATCACACGGAAGACTCCGTACAATATGCCACAGATTCGCCTCTGAATGGCTCAATCTGCGGAAGCATCCGAAAGATACGCCAAGCAGACACCCTAAAACGGACCGTTTTACGGAAGCATCCGCAAACCATGCCAGAACAGCACCTCCATGCGGTCCATCTCACGGAAACTTCCGAAAGACGTACCACAGCGGGATCCTACAATGGTCTGCCATACAGATGCTTCCGAAAGATAAGCCAGATTGGGGCCCTATAGCGGCACGTTTCACGGAAGTATCCGAACAATCTGCCGGAAAGATGCCCTGAAATGGTCTGCTTCGCGGAACCTTCCGAAAGTTCGACCGCTGAATCTACAGAAATGGCACGGCATACGGAAACATCCGCACACCGTGCCATCGCAGTGCCATGTAAACGCGGGTAGAGAAGCCCCGGAACGCGGGCGAGGAACACCTCGCGTCCGGGACTAAGGAAGACCAAGAAACGAGGAACTAGTCGAGCAGTGGGATCCAGCTGCCGGTGCGCACCGGATTCGCGGTATTGCAGGCATAGCACACCATGAGCAGCAGCACCAGCAGCACCGCGCCATAGATCAGCGCGCGTTCGAGCACCGGGCGACGCCGCAATGCGCGCACGCCGTCGGTCATGAGAATCGTGAACAAACCGCCGATCACAAAGCCACCCACATGCGCCTGCCATGCGATGTTCGGCACAATGATCGGCATGAGGAAGTTGATGGCCATCCACACGATCATCGAGGTGAGATCTTGCCCAACCTTGCGATAGACCACCAGAATCGCAGCGAACAGGCCGAACAGCGCACCCGAGGCACCGTAGCTCGAGGTGAACCACGCGTCGCCGGAGCGGTTGAGCAGCGCCCAGATCATCATGCCCGCATCGCCGCCGATGCCCGAGACCATGTACATGATCAGGAACGCCCAATGCCCCATCAGCCGCTCGAGCACAGGCCCCACCGACCACAGCGTGAGCATGTTGAAGCCAATGTGCCACAGCGACGCCGGCTGGTGCAGGAACATGGCGGTGACGAGCGTCCATGGCTCGCGGGTCATCGATGCCGGCTGCATCATGCCGAAAGTCAGCATGCCGGCATACCCTGCGGGCCATACGAACCGGAACAGCGTCTCAAGCAGCCACACGGCCACACATAGGAGAATGATTGCGGAGGTCACCACCGGCTCACCGCTACGCCATCGTGCACGCAACGACTCAGCGGAGAATATTCGGCGCACGGACGGCGAGTCCGGGAACAAACTAAATCCACGACGAGGCATGGCTCCCACTGTACTCGGCCGCGACGCCCGCTTATTCTCCTGCCGAATTCGCATAGCCAGACACACTCCGTGGCACCGACTACCGAATCGCCATGGAACTGGAGTATCATTGGGGACTTAGGACATCACGCGTCATCCGCTTGCCATGAGCACAATATGCGTCATCTTGCGATGTGGGGCTTATGATGGAAGGCAGAGTCGACCGGGCCGAACCGGACGACCAGGAATACTGAAAGGAGCCGTCATGGAGAAGAAGTCTTCAAACGGTTGGAAGTTCTTTGCACTGCTGTTCGGTGGTCTGCTTGCGGCTGTGGTTGGTCTGTACATCTACAAGCAGCAGAACCCGGATTACGATCCGTGGGAGGAACCGTGGGAGAACAGCTCGTCCCCGGTTGATCTGACCCTGGCGCAGGACAAGACCGAAGACGATCTTGACCAGCCGGCTGCGGACGCCGCAAAGGACGCCGCCTGAGTCCACACATGTACGGCAGGGCGCCGGGTACCGTGTTCGAGTACCCGGCGCCTTTGCATATTCGCAGACCCGTCCATCTTGCGTAATTTCGGACACCCGCGAGCGCTCAACGTCTCTATTTACGCACGGAAATAACGTAGGACCGATCTGCGTAATTTCGGGCACTGACGAGCGCTGTGCGTCTCTATTTACGCAAATACACAACAGATAGATACGCTCGCGCAATATGCTTGCGGCCTCCGCTCGCATATGCAAGCGGAGGCCGCAAGCATCCCATCAGGAATCTGCGAGCAGATTACCGTTCATCACTTATCGAGCGAGTGGGTGTGCCAGATGCGGTCGAGGTAGTCCTTGATCGAACGGTCGGAGCTGAAATAACCGGAGTTGGCGACATTGAGAATCGCCTTGCGGTTCCATTCGAGCTGGTCGGCATACAGTGCATCGATATCGGCCTGAATGTCATGGTAGGCGGAGAAGTCGGCCAGCGTCATGAACCAGTCCTTCGTCAGCCAGTCGGAGACCAGCGGGGCGTAGGTGTTCCTGTCGCCGTTCGAGAACGTGCCGTCGGCAACCATGTCGATCGCAGCCTTCAGACGCGGGTCGGCCTCATAGTACTTGCTCGGGTCGTAGCCCTGCTCGTACATCTTCTCCACCTCGTCAACGGTCATGCCGAAGAGGAAGAAGTTGTCGGCGCCCACGCGCTCGCGAATCTCCACGTTCGCGCCGTCGAGCGTGCCCACGGTGAGCGCGCCGTTGAGGGCGAACTTCATGTTCGAGGTGCCCGAGGCCTCCTTGCCGGCCTGCGAGATCTGCTCGTCGAGCTCGGTGGCCGGGATGAGCATCTGCGCGACCTCGATGTTGTAGTTCCACGGGAAGAAGATCTTGATCTTGCCGTTGACATCCGGATCGTTGTCGATCACCTTGGCCACGTTGTTGATGAGCTGGATCGTCATCTTGGCGAGGTAGTAACCCGGGGCGGCCTTTGCACCGAAGATGTAGGTGCGCGGCGTGATGTCCTGGACGTTGACCTTGCCGCTCTTGATGTCGGAGTACGTGGCGATGATCTCGAGGATCTTCAGTGCCTGGCGCTTGTATTCGTGCAGACGCTTGATCATCGTGTCGAACATCGTGTTGGCATCGAGCTCGGCACCATAGCGCTGCTTGGAGAAGTCGGCGAATGCGACCTTGTTCTCGTGCTTCACGGCGGCGAACTTCTTCACGAACTCGTCGTCCTGGGCGAGCGGCGCGAGGCCTTCGAGCAGATCGAGGTCCTCAAGCCACTTGTCGGTGCCGAGACCCTCGGTGATGAGCTTGGAGAGGCGGGGATTGGCCAGCTTGATGAAGCGGCGTGGGGTCACGCCGTTGGTCACGTTCTTGAACTTCGCCGGGTAGACGTCGGAGAAGTCACGCAGCGTGACATCCTTGAGCAGCTGGGAGTGCAGCTCGGCAACGCCGTTCACGTTGGAGCCGGCGTAGGTGGCGAGGTAGGCCATGCGCACGACCGGGTGCTCATCGTCGGTGAGGATCAGCATGCGCTTGATCTGGTCTTCGCTGGCACCCTTGGCCTCGAGCTCGGAGACGAACTGCTTGTTGATGCGCTCGATGATCTCGAGGTGACGCGGCAGCAGCTTGCCGATGAGCGATGCCGGCCACACTTCCAGTGCTTCCGGAAGCAGCGTGTGGCAGGTGTAGTTGAAGGTCTTGTGGGTGACTTCCCAAGCGGTGTCCCAGTCGTAGCCGTATTCGTCGATCATGATGCGCATGAGTTCCGGAATACCGATCACCGGGTGGGTGTCGTTGAGCTGGAACGTGATCTTGTCGGCGAAGGTGGTCAGATCCGGCTTGCCGGTGTTCGGGTAGAACACGCGGATCGCATCGTGAATGGAGGCGCTGGCGAAGAAGTACTGCTGTTCGAGACGCAGCTCCTTGCCCACCTCGGTGGAGTCCTCCGGGTAGAGCACCTTGGAGATGTCCTCGGCCTTGACCTGCGGCTTCACCGCGTCGAGGTACTCGGACTTGTTGAACGTGAGCAGGTCGAACTCGTCGTAGGAGCGTGCTTGCCACAGGCGCAGCGTGTTCACGCGGCCCGAAGCGTAGCCGGGCACCATGTAGTCCACCGGGATGGCGCGCACTGCCCAATCCGGCTTCCACACGCGCTTGCCGTTCTCCTCGACGACCTTGCCGCCGAAGTTGACGCGCTGATCGCGTTCGTAGTCGATGTGCCCCCATGGGTCCTCATTGGCCAGCCAGTAGTCCGGGCGTTCGATCTGACGACCCTCGTCGTCGAATTCCTGGCGGAAGATGCCGTACTTGTACTGGATGCCGTAGCCGAAGGCGGGAACGCCGAGCGAGGCGAGCGAATCGATGAAGCAGGCTGCGAGACGACCGAGACCGCCGTTGCCCAGGCCCGGTTCGTATTCCGCGTCGACCACTGCCTGCGGGTCGAAGCCGAGGCCGCGCACGGCCTCTTCGAACTGCGGGGTGAGGCCCGCGTTGAGCAATGCGTTGCGCAGCTGCTTGCCCATCAGGAATTCCGCGGACAAGTAACCCACGGCCTTCGTATTGCCGTTGATCATGTCCTGCTGGGTCTTCATCCAGGAATCCATGAGATGGCGGCGGACCACGGTTGCAGCGGCAACATAGATATCGGCCGTCTTGGCCTGTTCCGGGGTGACCCCCTGTGTGTACTTGAGCGCCTGTCGAATTTCGTCAGCGAATTCGTTGGCGGTCAGCGGGGACTTAGGTGCCGTTAGTTCGGTCATACGTGACTCCCTCTATATGTTCCTCATCGAACGTGCGCGTCGGCGGGCATTGCTGCACCAGTTTTTGCATACGTTCTCATAAAATATACCACCGTTTGCTTCTTTCACGAAAAACACTCTGTTTTCCGCATTCGTTTCGCGCACTGTGTACTGCGGCGACCATTGCAAACGTTGGTATCCATATACCGCACACTACTCTTTTTCCACCCCCGCGAACGCCCTTGCATCTCATGGCTTATCTCTCCTCTCCTCCTTTTGGCGCAACAGCCCCTGATGCAAAACACCCTTTGACGCATGCCTCTTTGACGCCTCCCTTGGCGTAAAAAGAGACAAATACGACTCCCAAATGTCACTTTTTACGCAGAACAACAGACTACCCCACCTCATCTTTATGATCTCCATGATTCCCCTATGATCCCTATGATCCCTATGGGCGTAAAAAGAGACAAATACAGCCGCCAAGCGTCTCTTTTTACGCGGAGAAAACGAGTTTTTCGCAATCACCATAGTGCATCCATAAGGATTAATGCCCCATGGGTAAACAGCCCATTGTTATCGAGCGTTCGATGCAGAATCACAGTATGGCAGCAATTCGTAAGCAAGATATGATGCGTGGCATGCAGGCATACGACGATTGGCGCACGGCGGCGCGCGCAGCAGCCGAGACCACGCCGGCCCTCGACATCGCACCCCAGCTCGACCGCGCCACCATGGCCATGGCCGTGCGCTACTCACTTCACCAGCTGGAAATCAAGGCACCCGGCCCGGGAGTGGAGGTACGCGTTGCGCCGTACGCGGTGGTCAAGATCCTGGAAGGCCCCGCCTCGGATCCGCATAATCTCACACCTCCCGACGTGATCGAGCTCGATCCGCAGGTTTGGCTGCGCGTCGCCAGCGGCATCACCACATGGCACGAGGAGCAGAAGGCCGGGCGCATCAGCGCGGTCGGCGAGCGCGACGATCTCTCGCCGCTGCTGCCGCTCGGCTGACGCCGTACGGATGAGCGCATGGCATCTCTTTTTGCAATCGTTTGCATAGGACGCCTACCATCTCAATGCGGATCAATGCGGACGCGCACATGCCGAGCCCTATACTCACATCTACTCACATCCGCACCCGAACGCCGTGAGGGGCGCCGCTCATTGCGACGCCCCTCACGAATTCATATGTCACCGAACCGGCGGATCTACTCCTGCTGGTCTGTGTGTTTGAAGGTTTCCGGCACTGGCATCGGAATCGGCTTGTGCGGCTTTGGTTTGGGTTGCGCGTGAGTCTCCGGCATCTCTCCGGTTGTGGCCTTCGCCGCTGCTTCGGCGGCCCACTTCGCGTATTCGTCGAGGTCATCCACCGTCTCGTCGACGTCCTGTGCCTCGAATTCGTCGTTCTCGACATCGGCAAATGGATCGAATGAGCCGGTCCCCGGCTCGTGCGCGCCCAATTCCTTGGCAAGCTCGTCGTAATCCGTGTCAGTGGTCATATACTTGAGCTTCCTGGCGATCTTCTGCTGTTTGGCTTTCTGACGTCCGCGGCCCATGCGACCCCCTGATACTTATTTGTTTCGATTCATCACATATGAGAGTACCACCACTTCAGACACATTGTGTTGTCTTCTCGAATTTCTACGATGATTCTTTATTACATAGGCCATACAGCGCATGCAGACGCACGCATACAGACGAGAAGAGGCTACCGGCATGACCGACGACATGAACGCGCAACTCACCGCGGCGGGCAATGAAATGAGCGCGAGCTTCCTCGCGGCGAAGAAGCGTTCCGACGAAACGCTCGCCAAGCTCAAGGCGAACCCGGGCAAATTCACCATGCTCACCGGAGACCGTCCCACCGGCCGTCTGCATCTCGGCCACTTCTTCGGCTCCATCCGCGAGCGTGTCGCCATGCAGAACCTCGGCGTGAACACGAACATCATCATCGCCGACTATCAGGTGATCACCGACCGCGATACCACCGAGCACATCGACGACAACGTGCTCAATCTCGTGCTGGACTACATGGCCGCCGGCATCGACCCCGAGAAGACGATGATCTTCACGCATTCCGCCGTGCCAGCCGAGAATCAGCTCATGCTGCCGTTCCTCTCGCTGGTCACCGAAGCCGAGCTGCACCGCAACCCGACGGTGAAATCTGAGATGGAATCCTCCGGCCATGCGCTCACCGGACTGCTGCTCACCTACCCGGTTCACCAGGCGTGCGACATCCTGTTCTGCAAGGCGAACGTGGTGCCGATCGGCAAAGATAATCTGCCGCACGTCGAGATCACGCGCACGATCGCGCGCCGCTTCAACGAACGCTATGCAAAGAAGAATCCGGTGTTCCCCGAGCCGGCCGCGATTCTGTCGGAGGCGCCGGAGATCCCCGGACTCGACGGCCGCAAGATGAGCAAATCGTACGGCAATTCGATCATGCTGGGCGCGACCGCTGAGGAGACCGCCAAGCTGATCAAGAAGAGCCCCACCGATTCCGAGCGCACCATCACGTTCGACCCGGTCAATCGCCCGCAGGTCTCCGCGCTGCTCACCACCGCGGGTCTGGTCACCGGCCGCGACCCGAGTGAGATTGCCGCCGAGATCGGCAATGCCGGTGCTGGCGCGCTCAAGAAGTATGTGATCGACTCGGTGAACGAATTCCTCGCACCGCACCGTGAGCGTCGTGCCGAGCTCGCCAAGGACATGGATTCCGTGCGCGACATTCTGCATGACGGCAACGCCCGCGCGAACGCGATTGCGAACCAGACGCTCGACGAGGTGCGCGAGGCCATGGGCATGCGCTACAACCGCTGAGCCCAACGCCATGCCGAGGTAAGACCTCATTACAGATTGCCGGAAACGGCCGGCGGGTGTGGGGAGGGCCCGGGAAAGATCAAGGAACGTAAAGGGCGCTTGCGATCCAGTGACGAGGTCTTTCCCGGCCCTCCCCACACCCGCCATACGGAGGGCAGACGAGAATCACACGTCGTAGCGCCAGGATTTGTCGGTGATCACGCGCGCCATCGCAAGGCCGATAGGCAGGCAGATGATCACCATGAACGCACGGAACGCCCAGTCCAGAGCGAGCAGTGTGTTGAACTGGCCGAGATAGAACATCGCGCGGTACATATACAAGCCGGGCACCATGATCACAATCGACGGCACCGTCAGGCAGATGCGCGGGTAACCCAGATGCGGTGCGAGCAGACCGTGCCGCACTGCGGAACGCCAAGCGGAGGCGATGAGACCGGCAAGCAGGGCGCCAATGAAGGCACCAGCTTCGGCGGGAACACCCCAATCCACGATCTCCAAGCGCAGGGTGTCGGTGATCATGCCGATCGTGGCGGCCACTAGGCACATACGCTGCGGTGAATTGAACAGCACAGAGAAGCCCCACACGCCAACGAACGCGAACAGTGCGCGCAGGGCACCAGTGGCCCACGGATTCAACGGCGGCGTGTCGAAGCCTTGCGGGTTCAGGTGCACGAGCACGGCGACCATCCAGCCCGCGAGCGTGGCCATCAATATGATGCAGCACACGTAGGCGATGCGTTGCACCCCGGAGGGGAAGTCTATCTTCGCCATGTCAAGGCCGCCGGTGATGAGCGGGAAGCCGGGGATCACGAACAGCATGGCGCCGATGTAGGCGGTGTCGTGGTGGAGCGCGACCGGGTCGAATATGCCGATGAGCCGCAGCGTGCCCACGCAGGCGAGCGCCGCCACCGCCACCGCCACAAAGGTGACGAAGAACTGGTTCAGGTGGTGCGCGAACAGTCTGCGTCGCGCCCATTGGCCGAGTCCGGCGCCGATGAACGCACCGATCATGTCGTAGGGCGCACCGCCGAGCAGGAACACGAAGGCCGCGCAGGCGCAGGCGGCGGCGAATCCGGAGAAGGCCGACGAATAGAGCGGCTTGCGGCGTTCGATCAAGTCGAGGCGCTTGTGCACCTGGCCCACCGTGATCGGCCCGGATTCGCGCACGCGCTTCTCGGCATGTTCTTCGAGATGGTCGAAATGCTCGGCGTATTCGTCTTCGGGCAACTTCTTCTTCGCGCGTTCGGCAACCCGCTCGGCGACCCGTGAGCGCAGGCTCGCCCGTTTCGCCGCGAGTTTTTGCGCGCGTGCCTCCTGCTTGAGCCGTTCTCGCAGCTGTTTCGCCGTCTCCGCGGAGATCTGCGAGGCGTCGCGCGTGCCCAGCGTGTTCGGCTGCATGAGCTGGCGTGAGACCTCGGTGCGACGGTGGTACATGGTGCCCGCGCCGAGATTGACGCTGAACCAGTCCGCGAAATGCTCGAGCAGCCAGATCCGCTCGGTGTTCACGCCGGTCGTCGGCAGATTCACGACTTCGGTGATGCGTTCCTTGCCGTCGGTGCACGAGGCCTGGATGTCGGTCAGATTGACATCCGCGCGCACATGCACGCCGAGCGGGTATGCGATGCGGTGCATCATCTCGCGCACACGGAAGCTTCCGGTGCCCGCGCCGAGATCGAGCATGCCCACGCGTACGATCACGCTGGCTTTGGCGGCGATGCTCGCGTCGGTGATCGGCTTGTCCCAGTCGCGCTCAATGTCTTCCATGTCGAGCGGGATCGCGTGCGAATGGAATCTGCGCACCGCCCCGGCCGCCGACTTCACGGGCCGGGAACGCCAGTGCACGCGTGCGCTGTGCCGGTCGTGACCATGCATGTCGTCGGTGGTGGTTGCAGATTCTTCTTCGCTCTTACTCACATCTCTACTTCTACTACCCCCGCGCGAACATTCGCGATGGCCGTCTCCAAAGACGCAATCTCACACTCCGACCGCCCCTGCCCAAACGTAACAAATGTGTCTCATGCTCGTACTTACAATACAAACGCAACTTTACTGAACACGGGCTGTGGGCTCGCAACGATCGGCGCCAAGAACTGCGGAGGAGCCGCAGAAGACCGATAGACCGAGCAACCCAATGTTTGGAGAAAGAGGTCGAATGACTGATCAAGAGCAAACGATCACGCCGGCCGATGCCACGATCGTGACGTCCGGGCTCGGCACCAAAGGTCCCGAAGAGCGCACGCTTCCCGCGACATTGCAGGAAGATATGGACTTGTGTCTGAACATTCTGCGCGAAGTGCTTTCCGAATACGACGAGAATCTCCTCAAAACGTTTGACACCGTGCGTCAATATGCCGTCGATGCCAGCGCCGAACGGTTCTCCGGCGTGCTCACCGACACCCATCCCGAGCGCGATGATCTCGAAATGGCCGTCAAGACAATCGATGCGATGAATCTGCACGACGCCCAGTTGCTCGCCCGCGCGTTCGCCACGTACTTCCATCTGGCGAATCTGTGCGAGGAGAACTACCGTGTGGCCGTGCTCCATGAGCGTGAGGCCAAGGTGGACGACACTCAGGCCATCGATCCGGTGAACGAGATGACGAAGGCATACCACCAGCTCATCTCCGAAATGGGCCCGGCCAAGGCCAAGGAGCTGCTCGAACGCCTCGAATTCCACCCGGTGTTCACCGCGCACCCCACCGAGGCGCGCCGCAAGGCCGTGGAAGGCAAGATCCGCCGCATCGCACAGCTGCTCGAAGCACACCGTCTGCTCGGCGGCTCCGACAAGAAGGAGAACAGCCGTCGCCTGTACAACGAGATTGACGCACTGTTCCGCACGTCGCCGATTGCGCTGAAGAAGCCGACGCCTGTCGAAGAGGCCGACACGATTCTCGACATCTTCGACAACACGCTGTTCCACACGATTCCGATGGTCTACCGTCGTTTCGATGACTGGATGCTCGGCGACAAGGCCGGCATCGAGCCGCCGGCATGCCCCGCGTTCTTCCACCCGGGCAGCTGGATCGGTTCCGACCGCGACGGCAACCCGAACGTCACCGCCAAGGTGAGCCGTCAGGTGGCCCGCAAGTTCAGCGACCATGTGCTCGCCGCGCTCGAGGAGGCCACGCGTACCGTCGGCCGCAACATGACCGTCGAATCCGAGACCACGCCGCCGAGCGATGAGCTGCACACGCTGTGGAACCAGCAGAAGGAGATCAGCGAGCGACTCACCGGCAAGGCGTCGCTCATCTCCACGAAGGAACTGCATCGTGCGGTGCTGCTCGTCATGGCCGACCGCCTGCATTACACGATCAAGCGCGACACCGATCTCATGTACCACAACTGCGACGACTTCCTCGCGGATCTTCGCGTGGTGCAACGTTCGCTCGCTGAGGCCGGCGACAAGCGCGCCGCCTACGGCCCGCTGCAGGACCTCATCTGGCAGACCGAGACCTTCGGCTTCCACATGGTCGAAATGGAGTTCCGTCAGCATTCGGTGGTGCACGCGCGTGCCCTCGACGACATTCGCGAGCATGGCCTGCATGGCGAACGTGGACCGTTGCAGCCGATGACACATGAGGTGCTCGACACCTTCCGTGCCCTCGGCGCGATCCAGAAGCGCAATGGCGTCAAGGCCGCCCGTCGCTACATCATCTCGTTCACGAAGAGCGCGAAGAATGTGCGCGACGTGTACGAGCTCAACCGTCTGGCGTTCTCAAACCCGGACGACGCCCCGGTGATCGACGTGATCCCGCTGTTCGAACAGCTCGAGGATCTCGAGAACTCGGTCTCGGTGCTCGACGAGATGCTGAAGATTCCCGAGGTGCAGGCCCGACTCAAGCAGACCGGCCGCAAGATGGAGGTCATGCTCGGCTACTCGGATTCATCGAAGGACGCCGGCCCCACCACCGCCACGCTCGCGCTGCACTCCGCGCAGGAGCGCATTGCGAAGTGGGCGGACGAGAACGACATCGATCTAACGCTGTTCCACGGCCGCGGCGGCGCCGTCGGTCGCGGCGGCGGTCCGGCCAACCGCGCGGTGCTCGCACAGCCGAAGGGTTCAGTCAAGTGCCGCTTCAAGCTCACCGAGCAGGGCGAGGTCATCTTCGCCCGCTACGGCAATCCGGTGCTCGCCATCCGCCACGTCGAGTCCGTGGCCGCCGCGACGCTGTTGCAGTCGGCTCCGAGCGTGGAGAAGACGAACACCGAGATGACCGAGAAGTACAAGCCGATGGCGGATCAGCTCAGCGAAGTTTCACATGAAACGTTCCTTGATCTGCTCAACAGCGAGGACTTCGCACCGTGGTTCTCGATCGTCACGCCGCTGACCGAGATCGGCTTGCTGCCGATCGGTTCCCGCCCTGCGAAGCGCGGCTTGGGAGCCAAGTCGCTCGACGATCTGCGTACGATTCCATGGATCTTCTCGTGGGCCCAGGCCCGCATCAACCTCGCCGCCTGGTATGGCCTCGGCTCCGCATGCGAGTCGTTCGGCGACCTCGCCACGCTGCGCAAGGCATACGAGGAATGGCCGCTGTTCTCCACCTTCATCGACAACATCGAGATGTCACTGGCGAAGACCGACGAACGCATCGCGAAGATGTACCTTGCACTCGGCGACCGCCCGGACCTCTCGAAGAAGGTGCTCGACGAGATGGAGCTCACACGCAAGTGGGTGCTCAAGATCGTGGGCGACGAATGGCCTCTGCAGCACCGTCATGTGCTTGGCCAGGCGATTCGCATCCGCTCCCCGTACGTCGACGCACTGTCCGTCACGCAGGTGCTCGCATTGCGTTCGCTGCGTAAGAAGGTCGACAAGGAGGAGCTCTCCGAAAGCCAACTGGCAGGATTCATCTACCTGATTCTGTGCACCGTTTCGGGTGTCGCCGCCGGCCTGCAGAACACCGGCTGATTCTACCGATCGACAAGCATGGCAGAGCCCCGCATTCCCACAGGATTGCGGGGCTCTCCTGTTCCGCACAAGCGCCTCAACCACCGCCCCACAATCCTCACGCCTTGTGCCTCGCGCTTTGTACGTAATTTAGGACAAATCGCCGTCGATTATGTCTCATTTTACGCAAGGATGCGATGATCGAAACGATCAGGATTACCGAACAGATGGGATTACCGAACAAGGGGAGAACGAATGCGTAAAAGCGACAAATCAACCAGCAAATCTGTCCCATTTTACGCAAACCCGACCAGCTCTTCACCCAACCATCTTCCCCCCCAATCCCCCACCCATTTCCTCTGCGTAATCTGAGACAAAAAACAGTCGATTATGTCCCATTTTACGTAGGAATCAGATGATTACGTAAAAAGAGACAGTTCGATAGCGAAATCTGTCTCTTTTTACGCAGATATCAGGCGTACGTGAACGTCATCGGGTCATGGCCGGCGCGCGTGGGGCCGTCGAGCGCATCGATCTCGGCATGCTCCTGCGGAGTCAACGCGAAGCCGAACAGATCGAGATTCTCGCGCTGGCGTTCAGTATGCACAGACTTGGGGATGATGATCGTACCGTTCTCGATATGCCAACGCAGAATCACCTGCGCAGGAGTCACACCATGCGCAGCGGCGATGCGCTCGACAACGCCGTTCGCGAGGTCGGCGCCGCGTGCCATCGGCGAATACGCCTCGACGGCGATATCGTGCGCACGACAGTATTCCACCACAGCGCGCTGCTGCCACGTGGGGTGCAGTTCGATCTGATTGACCGTCGGGTATTCACCCGTCTCCTCATACAACCTGTCGAGGTGCTCGGGCATGAAATTGCAGACGCCGAGCGTACGTACACGGCCGTCTTCACGTAGTTTCGCGAACGCTTTCCACGTCTCACCACTGCGCCAATCGAACGGCGTGGGCCAGTGGATCATGTACATGTCCACATAGTCGAGCTGCAGCAGCTCAAGAGACCGGTCGAACGCACGCATTGCAGAATCGTAACCCTGCTCGGAATCACGCAGCTTCGTGGTCATCCACAATGATTCACGCTTCTCCCCCGTGTTGTAACCGGTCGCGGCAAGCGCACGTCCTACACCCTCCTCGTTGTTGTATCCCGCGGCGCCATCGATATGGCGATACCCTACTTCCAGCGCCGATTCAACAACCGGCACCACGCCCTCATCGTCGATGCGCAGCACGCCGAGGCCTATCTGCGGAATCCTGCTGCCGTCGTGCAGAGTGATGAGGGGAATATCTGGAGTCTGGTCAGCGAGCGTGCTCATATGCGCCTTTCTGTGGGTTTATGACTGATGCTAGCACTGAAGCCCCGCATCAACATGCGGGTCATGGAAACGCCGTGCGCCGGCACCCAATGGGGGCCGGCGCACGGCAGGGGAAGGAGAGTAGGATTTGGTCAATCAGTGCTTGTTGGCGAGCTCGTGGAACATGTCCTCAATCTCGAGTTCGCGTTCGAATTCGAGCGGTGTGGTCTCGGCGTCGATCGTCGCGAGTTCGACGCCGGCGATGCGCGCGAAGTCCTCCCATGCCTCACGGCCGACCGAGGTGGTCATGCACGTGTGGTGGGAGCCGCCTGCACGCAGCCAGCATTCGGCGGAAATCTCCAGATTCGGCTCCGGCTTCCACAGCGCACGGGCGCATGGCAGCTTGTCGAGCGAGCCGAGCGGTTCGACCACATCGACCACATTCATGAGCATACGGAACCGAGTACGGACGTCGGCGAGCGAGACCACGACCGCATCCTTCTTCGGAGCCACGGTGAACACCAAACGGACCGGATCGGCCTTGCCGCCGATGCCGAGCGGATGGATCTCGAGACACGGCTTGGCGATTGTGCCCACCGACGGCGAGACCTCAAGCATGTGCGATCCCATGATCATCTCGTTGCCCGGGGTGAAGTTATAGGAGTAGTCCTCCATGAGCGACGCACCACCCTCGAGACCGTAGCCCATCACGGCCCCGATGCGCACGAGCACTGCCGTCTTCCAGTCACCTTCGGCAGAGAAACCCCAGCCATATTCGGATGGGAAGCGCTGCGGCCCCACACCAGGCAGCTGCGGCAACGCGCCGAGGTCCTCGAAGTTGTCGACGCCCGCCGTGCAGCCATTGGCACGCATCATGTTCACCATTGCGCATTCCTCACGAGCGGCGATGAACAGCGAATCATAGTCCTTGTCCAGCAGCTCGGGCGCGATCTCGTACTTCGCCTTGTAGTCCTCGATGAGGTCCTTGATCTGGTTCTCCTTGACCGCATCGTACGCGGCGACGAGTTCGTTGACGGCCCAGGTGTTGATCGAGGCGCCGAATACACGCTCCGCCTCGGTCTTGTCGCCTTCGGTGACGGCAACGTTGCGCATATTGTCGCCCCAGCGCATCACGTTCATCGTGTTCGAGGCCTGCCAACCGGCGCAGGCGCGCGCCCACACGCCGATCTTGTCGGCCACCGCGGGATCGGTGTAATGCCCCACGACGATCTTGCGCGGGATGCCGAGGCGAGTGACAATGTAGCCGTATTCACGATCACCGTGCGCGGCCTGGTTGAGATTCATGAAATCCATGTCAATGGTTTCCCATGGAATCTCGAAATGGTGTTGGGTGTTAAGCTGCAGCAATGGCTTGTGCAGCGCCTCGAGCCCACGGATCCACATCTTCGCCGGCGAGAAGGTGTGCATCCACGTGATCACGCCGATGCATGAATCATCGGCCGAGGCGTCCACCATGAAGCGACGCACGCCGTCAGACGACTTCAGCGTGGGCTTAAGTACAAGCTTGACGGGGATGCGGCCACTCGCGTTGAGCGAATCGACAATCTCGGCGGACTGTTGCGCCACCTGTCGCAGTGCCTCCTCGCCGTACAGGTCCTGCGAACCGACGCCGAACCAGATCTCCTTGCCTTCGAACGGATTTTCCATTGCCATGTTGTTTTCCTCACTTCATTGTGGATTGTTGGAATTGATTATGAACCGATGTGGATTGATGTGTGGATGACTCAGCTGTTTGCCCACCCTTGCGTAATCCGGGACGAATAACCGCAGTTTCTGTCCCTTTTACACAAACCGACTTGCTACCTTGCCGCCTTGCTACCTTGCGTAATTCGAGACAAAAACCATGCGAATCTGTCTCTTCTTACGCAGTTGAATTTGTTTACGCAGTTGTATTGTGATGGTGCAAGTCAGTGCTGGCCATACACATTCTGGTAACGGTCATTGAGTTTATCGATATCTTCCTGAGGAATCGGAATGATGTCGCCGAGCTGCTTGGCTGCCCACATCGTATGCGCCACCTCCTCGGTCATCGCGGCGGCCTTGACCGCGGCCTCTGCATCTTTGCCGATGGTGAATGGGCCGTGATTCTGCATGAGCACGGCCGGTGATTTCGGGTACGCCTTGAGGGTCTCGACCACACCTTCGCCAATGGCCTCCGAACCGATCAGACGGAACGGCCCCACCGGCACCGGACCACCGAACTCGTCGCCCATCATTGTCAATCCGCATGGAATATTCTGCCCGGTGGCGGCCCATGCGGTCGCATAGGTGGAATGGGTATGCACCACGCCATACACCTCCGGCATGTGGCGGTAGATGTATGCATGTGAAGCAGTGTCCGACGATGGTGATTCCGCACCGTCGACGACGTTGCCATCGAGGTCGCACACGACCATCGAGCTCGGTGTCAGATATTCGTAACGCAGCCCTGATGGTTTGATTACCATGAGGTCAGCTGTGCGCAGACGCTGCGAAACGTTCCCTGCCGTCCAGACCACCAGATTCCACTTGATGAGCTGTTCATGCAGTGCGGCGACCACCTCCCGCACCTGCTTGACCTCCGCACGGACTTCCGGTCCATAATCCGCCAGTGTTGCCATTGTTGTTCCTTTCTGTACAGTTTCAAATACTTGCGCAGATCCGTACGCTGCAGATTCACCCACCGATTTCGACGTGCTCAACGGCACTGCGCTCCACCGGCAACGCCTTGACGAATCTGGCGAAGAATCGCTGGAATCCATCCACATCGTCCGGCCGGGGAGCTTCGGTCACCGATTCCGCCCCGGCGAACACGACATCGTCCAAATAATCTGCAAGCGTGAGATCGGCGTGGCGCAAATAGTCCGCAAGCACGGCCATGCCCCACGCTCCCCCTTCGGACGCGGTGGTCATCACACGGATCGGCGTATTGAACGCCGCCGCGAGAATACGCTGCGCCACCACAGGCGTGGCGAAGATGCCACCATGGCCCACCAGCGAGTCAATCTCGACGCCCTCGTCCTCGGTCATCACGTTCATACCAATGGTCACCGGCGAGAATGCGCCAAACAGCTGTGCCCGCATGAAGTTGGCGAGCGAGAATCGCGCCTCGGGCCCCCGCACGAACAGCGGACGCCCCTCGGCGAGCCCGGCGAGAAATTCGCCGGTACGGAATGGGTAGGCGAGCAGACCACCGGCATCTGGATCCGCATCCTCGCCTATGGCCGCGCGGAACAGCTCGCCGTACAGGGTGCCGTCATCGACGTTTCGTCCGTTGAGCTGTGAGAACTGGCGGAACAGGTCCACCCATCCATTGAGATCGGCGGTGAAGTTGTTCGCATGGCTCATACCGGCCAGATCGCCCGCGGGGGTGGTCACCAAGTCCACTTCGGGACGCAACTTGGAGAGTTTGTGCTCAAGCACAACGGTGGCGAAGATCGAGGTTCCCGCAGACACGTTGCCGGTACGACGGCGTACCGAGTTCGTGGCCACCATGCCGGTTCCGGCATCACCTTCCGGAGGAGCGAGCATCGTTCCCGGCTGAAGTACGCCAGACGGGTCGAGCAGCGCCGCACCTTCCGGCGTGAGTTCGCCGGCCGGGGTACCCGCAACAAGCGGTTCGGGAAGCAAATCGTTGAGCTTCCACGGTTGTGCGGCGACTTCAGGCAGCGCATCGAACTGTTCAATGAATCCCTGCTCATAGGTCTTGGTGTTCGGATCAATCGGGAACATTCCGGACGCATCACCGATGCCCAGCACCTTGCGACCGGTGAGCTTCCAGTGCACATAGCCGGAAAGCGTGGTGAAATAGCGCACGGAACCGATATGCGGCTCATTGTCGAGTACCGCCTGATACAGGTGCGCGATTGACCAACGTTCCGGAATGTTGTATTGGAAAAGCTCGGAGAGTTTCTCATGAGCCTCGCTCGTGTTGGTGTTCTGCCAGGTCCGGAACGGCACAAGCAGTTCACCATCCGCATCGAAAGCGAGATACCCATGCATCATCGCGGAGAAGCCAATCTGGCCGATGCGCGTGAGCTTGAGGCCGTAATCGGCCTCCACGCGGTCGGCCACATCGGCATAGACACTCTGCAATCCGCGCCAGATCTTGTCCACGTCATACGACCACAGGCCGTCCACAAGATGTGACTGCCAACCATAGTCACCGGTGGTGATCGTATTGCGCTCATCGTCGATGAGCACCGCCTTGATGCGCGTGGAACCGAATTCAATGCCCAACGACGTGCGCCCGTCACGAATGGCCTGTGCAATCGCCTTTGAATCTGCCATGGTTCCTCCTGCTTCGGGATTCAGTTCCGCAATGAACTCATGCGTCATGTATATGTTAGCGCTCACACAAACAGAACACGCCGAACAGGGGCATACCCCTGGGCATAGATCACGTCCACCAACCCGACACGCCGAGCAAATGGCTGAATATCAAGTGTTATCTAACCTTTGAGCATTTCCCGCTGCGCAAGCATCTTGTGAGCGGTAACATGAAGTACAAGGTTGTACTAGCTCAACTATACTCAATCCCGTCTCTTCGACGACGAAGAGACGTCGCAGAAAAGAACAACGTTGTATTCAGTGCAGCAGAGAGGAAAACATACCATGCCGCAGCATAGCGAAGCACAAGCCAGACTGGTGGTGGATGACGCATTCAAGGTCGGCCCGGTACACGACCGTGTATTCGGTTCGTTCGTCGAACATCTGGGGCGTTGCGTGTACACCGGCATCTATGAACCGGGGCATCCCACTGCCGATGCCGAGGGGTTCCGCCAAGACGTCATCGATCTGGTCAAGGAACTCGGTGCCACCACCATCCGCTACCCCGGCGGCAACTTTGTGTCAGGCTATCAATGGGAAGATGGCATTGGCCCAAAGGAGAACCGACCTCGTCGCCTTGATCTGGCTTGGCATTCCACCGAAACGAATCAGTTCGGGCTGCACGAAATGGTCTCATGGCTGAATAAGGCCGGCGGCAACGAGTTGATGGAAGCCGTCAATCTCGGCACCCGCGGATTGCCAGAAGCACTGGATCTGCTTGAATATGCGAACGTTCCGGAAGGCACTGCCCGCTCGGAGGAACGTATTCGCAACGGCGCCGATAACCCGTTCGACATCCGCATGTGGTGCTTGGGCAATGAAATGGACGGCCCTTGGCAGCTCGGGCACAAGGACGCCGAGGACTACGGCAAGCTCGCGGCCTCGGTGGCGGCAGGCATGCGCATGTTAGACCCCGATCTTGAGCTGGTCGTCTGTGGTTCATCGAGCCATACGATGGACTCTTTCGGCAAATGGGAGGAGACCGTGCTCGAACACACCTTCGACAAGGTGGATTTCGTTTCAGCACATGCCTACTATTTCCCGCAGCTGATGGAGAACGGCTCGCGCGACATGGCGTCGTTCCTCGCCTCCGGCGTGGATATGGATGGATTCATCAAAGATGTGGGCGCCGCCATCGACGCCACGAAGTCGCGACTCAAGAGCGACCACAACGTGTACATTTCCTTCGATGAGTGGAATGTGTGGTACCAAGAGGAGGAACCCAGCAAGAACCCGGAAGGCATAGGCAACTGGCCCGTAGCTCCTCGGCTGCTCGAGGACGTCTACACCGTGGCCGATGCCGTGGTGGTGGGTGACCTCCTCATCACATTGCTGCAAAACGCAGATCGTGTGCATGCGGCATCACTCGCTCAGCTCGTCAACGTCATCGCCCCCATCATGACCGAGCCGAATGGGCCCGCTTGGCGCCAAACCACCTTCTACCCGTTCTCCCTCACCGCAGCCTGGGCCAAGGGCGGCGATGTGCTGGAGCCCAAGATCGAGTCCACCCAGTACCACACCAACCGCTATGGCAACGTGAACTCCACGAATGCCGTGGCCGTGCGAGGCAAAGACGGCTCGGTCTCCGTGTTTGTCACCAACCGTTCGCTGGACGATGGATGCGACTTCGAGATCAAGTTGCCGGAAGGTTTCACACCTACCGAGCTTGATGTGAGAACGTTGCACGATGACGACATGCTGGCCACAAACACCGTGAACCATCAGGATCGCGTGGTGCCCCACCCCAACGACACCGCCTCCATCCAGGATGGCATGGTCACCGTGACCCTTCCGCCGGTGAGTTGGACCGCAATCCATCTGCGCTGACACAACGGCCCGGACCGTCGGTCTGGGCCACCGGCATCCCCGGCAACGTGCATAGTGATACGATTCAAGGCGATAGGCAATGCATAGGTAAACAGCAAGGCGCATCGGAGACCGACCATGGCAAAAGGCGTGACCATCAAGGATGTCGCGGCCGAGGCCGGCGTATCGTTCAAAACAGTCTCGAACGTGATCAACGGCACCGGCAGCATGCGTGAATCGACACGTGGACGCGTGCTTGAGGCAATGGACAAGCTGAACTACACGATCAACCTGTCGGCACGTTCACTGAAAACCGGCACAACCGGGCTGCTCGGATTGGCCATCTTCGATTTCTCCCAGCCATTCGCCTCGTATCTGGCCGATCAGATCATCGTCTGCGCGCGGGAGCATCATTACGGGGTCATCATAAACACCTACGGCCAGAATGAGCACGGCCTGGCACGGGCGATGCGACAGGCGAACAATCTGGCCGCAGACGGGTGGATCGTCTTCGCCGATCATGCAATGGGACAATACAGCAAGATGCTCGACCAAAGCTATCCTCTGGTGCTCACCGGCGACTGGGACGCCTATGGCAAGGTGGATCAGGTCACCATGCCGAACGTGGAGGCGATGCGATACACCACCAATCGCCTGCTTGATTCCGGGTACCGTTCCATCGCGCTGTTCGGCGCAGACGGCTCGCTCGGCGCAAGGCATTACCGACAAGCCACCGAGGGTACGCAGGAACTCCGCGTGCAAGGGTATATGCAGGCATACGAGGAGCATGGCATCGAGGCCCGCATGGACATGCTGTTCTCAGGTGGCTTATTGACGAGCGACAGCGGCGTTCGCGCAACGAATCTGATGATGGACCAAGGCGTGCGACCGGACGCCATCATCTGTCTCAATGACGCGATGGCGCTGGGAGCGTTGCATCAATTGCAGGTACGGGGAATCCGCGTACCCGACGATGTGCAGGTGGTGGGTTTCGACAATGTACCGGAGGCGACGTATGCGAACCCGTCTCTGACGACAATCGACCCGCATATCGACAGCTACGCGCGGCACGCGGTGGACATGCTCATCGAACGCATTCAAGGGTACGATGGCGCGAAACGCGTATACACATCCGATTTCACCTTGGTGGAGCGCTCGTCAACCAGTCTATGACCGGCGCTTCTTTGACGTGCCCTTGCGCAACGGCGACTGCCGTTCGGCCGGATGCAGCTCGGGGAAACGCGCCAGCAAGCCTCGCCGAACCACCGGAATGCGACTCACCGCCACACCCACTGCGAGAGCCGCAATTGCGAGCCACGATGCCAGATCATAGCCGAGCAGCATCAGAATGATCACGATGCCGCAGGCGAGCACGCCGCATAGCTGTTGGTATTTGACATGCCATTCCGTCAGTTCGTCTCGCTTGAACGGCAATGACCCCAGAAACACGCCCATGCCCAGGCATGCGATTGTCGCCACCACGGTGACTACGATTTCCGCTGCACCCATGCCATTCCCTTCCTTTCTTTTCCTTCTTACTTCATTGCTTCTTGCTTCTCATCCTGCGTAAAAAGAGACAAAATCAGCTGTGATTTGTCTCCAATTACGCAAGATTGAGAGAAGCTCGAATGCGCGGATTGCGTATTCAATCTGCGCAACAAATCTGCGTAATAAGGGACATATACGTCCGAGGAGTGTCTCTTTTTACGCAATGGCTCACTTCTTTCACGCGATGGTTCCATCGTGGTCCCCTCCTCGTGACGGGCGCGAGCGCGGCTCACGACCGACCTGTGTTCGCGTGCGCGACGCCCGTTCACGCAACCGAGGCAGCGGGGTGCGGGGCCTGTCCACACCGGAGATCTCCGCGATGACCTCTTCGTAGGAGGTCTCCGACGTGTTGTGCACGGCCCGGATCTCCCCGTGTCGCATCACGACGATGCGATCCGCGATTGCGAACACGTTCGGCAGATCATGGCAGACCATGATGACGCTGCGATTCGCCGATCTCAACTCGGTGATGTATTCGAGCACCTCGGCGGTCTGCGTCACCGACAGCGACGCCGTCGGCTCGTCAAGTACGACCAGACTCGGATCATTGAGCAGCGTGCGCGCAATCGCCACGGTCTGCCGCTGCCCTCCCGAAAGGGAGGATATGCTTTGGCTGGCGCGCACCGGCGTGGATAGCGTGTTGAGCACTTCGCGCGCTTTGTCGTACATGCCGGTGTCATCGCGCGCAGCAATGCCTCGCCGCAGCTCCTGCCCGAGGAAAATATTCGCCGAGACATCCAGATTCTCGCAGAACTCGGGCTGCTGGAACGCAGATGCTATGCCGAGCTCGACCGCCTTCGCGATACCGTCTATACGCACTTGCCTGCCGCATATCGTTATGCTGCCGGAATCCGGCTGCTCGAGTCCGGCGATGACATGCACCAATGTCGATTTGCCGGCGCCGTTGTCTCCCACTATCGCAACGATCTGCCGCCTCCGCACCGCGAGGCTGACCTCCCGCAACGCTTCCACGTTCCCGTACTTCTTCGTTACGCCATGCAGTTCAATCAACGTCGACTGAACACTCATTGCCTTCCCCATTCCCGTGCGAGCTCTCCGCCTTCCAGATTATCCTTCGGACTGCGTTCCACCGTTGATCGACGCACGCTCCACCCCCTCCATCGCCAGAATCCCCGCCCCCAATGCGGCGTTGATTTTCGGCATCTTCGCCTCAAGCACCGAGATCGGCGTCAGGGCATCCGGGAACAGCAGGCGCTGCAGGGATTCCCGGAACGGTTCGAGAAACACGTCGCCGGCCCTCGCCAACTCGCCGCCAACAACGACGAGTTCGGGGTCGACCGAGATGCACAGCGTCGAGGTCACGTTGCCAATGCGCACCGCCGCGTCGGCAATCACACGGCGGCAACCCGGGTCGCCCTCATTCGCCTTGGCCACGAGATCGTTCAATGTGAGATTGCCGTGGGTGACCGCCAACAGCGAGGTCAATCGCTGCTCATCGACCACGGTGTTCAGGCAACCGCGATTTCCGCATTGGCAGATCGATCCGAGCGGGTCCACCTGAATATGGCCGATCTCCCCTGCCAATCCGGTAATCCCACGGCGAATCTCTCCCCCTTCCACGATGCCGGCCCCGACACCGTCGCTTGCGTTCACATACACGAAGTCCTCAATGCCCGCACCGGCTCCCACGCGCGCCTCGCAGAAGGCGCTCAGATTCGCATCGTTGTCCACCAGCACAGGCACACCGAACGCCGATTCCAGCACGGCGCCGACGTCCACCTCCTCCCAGCCGGGGAGCAATCCGGGCACGGCAAGCATGTGCGAGCGCGAATCGACGGGGGCACCCAAGGCCACCCCGATGGCGAACAGCTCGCTGGGCTGGGCTCCCATCTGGTCCAGGGATTCGCGGATGAGGCGAATCACCACGTCCAGGGTCGTGTCGGGCAGATGCCGTTGGGGCAACGGATAGTAGTGGTCTGCAAACGGGGTGCGCGTATCGTCGCACAGCACAACGCGCAATCCACGTCGTGTGATGTGCACCCCGGCCGCAAGTCCCTGATGGTGCGCGAGCGTCACCAACTGGGCACGTCGCCCGTTGCGCACGGTGCCCTGCGTCTCCAGCTGTCCCTCATCCACCAATTGATGCACGAGCGCCGAGATCGTAGCGGTCGACACGCCCATGATTTCGGCGAGCTCGACTTGCGTCATCGCCCCGAATTTGTGGATCGATTCCAGCAAATTGGCGCGATTCGCCTCGCGGAGGGAGCTTTGGGAGCCAAGCTTCTTCTTCGAGAATCGTCCTGCCATATCTAACAGCATAAATCCAAAACCCTCGGAATCGAAGCGAATCGGTGAGAAATGCCACAAAATGATGGCGAAAACATCGTTTTGGATTTATTGCCTGAACTCAAAACGACACAACACGCCATGTTGAGTTTGACAACTTAACTCAACATCGTATGATATGGAACTAGATCTCAACGAGATCGCGGCGATGAAGCCACCAATCACATTCCGTCAAAGGAGATGGAGCAGATGATGAAGAGCACCAAAAGGATCATGGCCCTCATCAGCGCCATTGCAATATGCGCGGGTCTCGGGGCGTGCAGCTCCACCCGTGCCGGTTTCGAACAGACCGGCGGCACGCAGAAGCTCGAAAAAGGCGCTACCATAGGCATCTCAATGCCCACGAAATCCGAGGAACGCTGGAATAAAGACGGCAACAACCTCAAAGACAAGCTCGAGAAGGCCGGCTACAAGGTCGTGCTGAACTTCGCCGACGACAAGCCGGCACAGCAGAATGCAGACATCGAGAACATGGTGAACCAGAACGCGAAGATCCTCGTCGTCGCATCGAAGGACGGTTCGGCGGTCGGACCGGCCGTCGAGAAGGCCAGGGATGCCGGCGCGACGGTGATTGCATACGACCGACTGATCATGAACACCGATGCCGTCAACTACTATGCCACATTCCAGCTCGAACAGGTGGGCAAACTCGAAGCCGAATACCTTGTCGACCAGCTCGGGCTCAACGACGGCCAGAAGGGCCCGTTCAACATGGAGCTGTTCACCGGTTCGCCCGACGACAACAATGCGAAATACTTCTTCAAGGGCGCCTGGGAAGTGCTGCAGCCATACTTCGCCAAAGGTGTGCTCGTGAACCCCTCCAAGCACGGTGGCGGCGTCACGAAGGACTTCAAGGTGGACGACTGGCAGAAGATCTCGGTGCAGTCGTGGAAGACCGAGCAGGCGCAGAAAGACATGGAATCGATCCTCGACTCCACCTACGCCAGCGGACGCAAGCTCGACGCGGTGCTGACCCCATACGACGGCATTGCACAGGGCGTCATCAACGCAATCGAATCGAAGAGACCCGACATGCAGCCGGGCACTGAGAGCTGGCCTCCGATCACCGGTCAGGACGCGATGGAGATCGCGGTGTCGAACATCGCAGCCGGCAAGCAAGGCGAAACGGTGTTCAAGGATGTCAACAAGCTCGCGGATGCGGTGTACGACATGATCATCGAAATCGCCGAAGGCAAGCAGGTCACCGGCATCAACGGCAAATTCAACAACAATGTCGTCGACGTGCCATCCAAGCTGCTCGACCCTCAGAACATCACCGGAGAGAATCTCGATGAGCTGGTCAAGGCGAAATACATCACGCAGGAACGGTTCGACAAGCTCACGAAAGGCGAGGACGTCCGCTGACGCGGCATCCCGTGCGGAAGGAGCAGGTCATGCCACATAACGACACGATTCTGACGATGAACAACATCGTCAAGACGTTCGGCCCGGTCAAGGCGCTGTCGGGCGTGGATCTGACGGTGGAGCGCGGCGAGATCCACGCGATCTGCGGCGAGAACGGAGCCGGAAAATCCACACTGATGAACGTGCTGTCCGGCGTCTACCCCTACGGGTCCTATTCCGGAACGATCACCTACAACGGCAAGGAGTGCAAGTACAAGACCATCAACGATTCCGAAGCCGACGGCATCGTCATCATCCACCAGGAACTCGCGCTGAGCCCGTTCCTGTCGATCGCGGAGAACATCTTCATCGGCAACGAACAGGCCACCCACGGCATGATCGACTGGGACGAGACGCGTGCGAAGGCCAAGGCGCTGCTGGAGAAGGTCGGTCTGCCCGAAGATCCGGACACGAAGATCATGGACATCGGCGTGGGCAAGCAGCAGCTCGTCGAAATCGCGAAAGCGTTGTCGAAGGACGTCAAGCTGCTGATCCTCGACGAACCCACCGCGGCCTTGAACGACGAGGATTCGGCGCATCTGTTGAATCTGGTGCGCCAACTGCGCGACGAGCAAGGCGTCACGAGCATCATCATCAGCCACAAGCTCAACGAGATCGCCGACATTGCCGACAACGTGACGATCATTCGCGACGGGGCGACGGTCGGTGAGATGTTCATCACGCCGGAGACCCCGCTCGACCAGGACGAGCTGATCAGGAAGATGGTCGGCAGGTCCCTCACGAATCTGTACCCATACCACGAGTCGAACGCCGGCGGCGAGGAATATCTGCGCATCGAGGACTGGACGGTGCATCACCCGCTCGACCAGAACCGCGTCATCGTCGACCATGCGAACATCAACGTGCATTCGGGAGAGATCGTGGGACTGGCGGGACTCATGGGCGCAGGCCGCACCGAGCTCGCGATGAGCGTGTTCGGCAAGTCGTACGGATCGCGAATCTCCGGCAAGGTGTTCGTCAAAGGCAAGGAGGTGCATCTGCCGAACGTGCAGGCGGCGATCGATGCCGGGCTGGCGTACGCTACGGAAGACCGCAAGGTCTACGGCCTCAATCTGCTGCAGAACATTCGTGAGAACGCGGCACTTGCCTCGCTGGGCAAGATGAGCTCGCACGGGATCATGGACGAGAACGGCGAACGCACCGAAGTGGAGGAGTACCGCAACGACTTCCACATCAAGTGCAGCAACATCGACGTCAATGTCGGCACCCTGTCGGGCGGCAACCAGCAGAAGGTCGTGCTCGCGAAATGGGTGATCTCGAATCCCGACATCCTGATCCTCGACGAGCCCACCCGCGGCATCGACGTCGGCGCCAAATACGAGATCTACGAAATCATCAACAAGCTTGCCGATGAAGGCAAGGCGATCATCGTGATCTCGTCGGAGCTGCCGGAACTGATCGGCATCTGCGACCGCATCTACACCGTGAGCCAGGGAGTGGTCACCGACAACGTGAACAAGAACGGCTTCACACAGGAATACCTGATGAAAGGCATGACGAAAGAGAAGGAGGTTGTTGCATCATGACCACCGCAAATGCAACGCCAGCACCGGCAAAGGCGCCGGCACCGAAGAAGGATGCGAAGGGCAATGGCGTCCTGAGCACATTGGCCAACAATTCAAAGCAATACGGCATCGTGGGCGCGCTGATCGTCATCGTGCTCGTGTTCCAGTTCCTCACCAATGGCGTCCTGTTGAAGCCGAACAGCTTCGTCTCTCTGATCCAGCAGAACGCCTACGTGATCATTCTGGCAATCGGCATGGTCATGGTCATCATCGCCACCCATATCGATTTGTCCGTCGGTTCGATCGTCGCCTTTGTGGGCGGTGTCTGCGCGATATTGATGGAACGACAAGGCGTCAACTGGATGCTGGCCATTCTCATCTCGCTTCTCGTCGGATTGGTCATCGGCTGCTGGCAGGGCTTCTGGGTGGCGTACGTCGGCATCCCGGGCTTCATCACCACACTGGCGGGCATGCTCATCTTCCGTGGCCTCGCAACGGTCATCGTCGGCGAATCCGTTCCGGTCACCTCCCCGGAATTCCGCGGCATCGCACGTAACTACCTGCCGAACATCCTCGGCTGGTGGGGTCCATTCGACGGATTGACCATAGTCGTCGGCATCATCTGCATCGCGCTGTATGCGTGGAGCTTGCTGCGTCGGCGTGCCAAGGTCGCCAAGGCCGGCCTCAATCCCGAACCGATGGCGCTGACCGTCACGAAGATCGTCATCGCGACGCTGCTGATCGGCTTCGTCACCTACCTGCTGGCACTGTCGGGCAACGCGACCCAAGGCGGCATTCCCATCATGCTCGTCATTCTTGCGGTGCTCGTGTTCATCTACAACTTCATTCTGACGAAGACGGTGTTCGGGCGTCATGTCTATGCCGTGGGCGGCAACCGCAAGGCGGCCATCCTCTCAGGCATCAACACGAAGCGCGTCGATTTCACACTCTTCGTGCATATGGGCTTCCTTTCGGCAGTGGCAGCCGTCTGCGTGCTCTCCCGCCTCGCCTCGGCAACCGCACAAGCCGGCATGGAGTTCGAGATGGATGCGATCGCAGCCTGCTTCATCGGCGGCACGGCAGTCACCGGCGGCGTCGGCACCATTCCCGGCGCAGTGGTTGGCGCACTCGTCATGGGCGTCATCAACCAGGGCCTGTCGATCATGGGCGTCGACACCGCAATCGTCAAGACGATCAAAGGCCTCGTGCTCCTCGGTGCGGTTGCCGTCGACATCATGACGAAGCGCAAGAAGAGCTGATGCCCCTTCGGGTGGGTGCCGGTAAATCATTCCGGCCCCACCCAAACCAACCAAATTCCTCTTTCCTTCCCTCCTCTCCATCATCAGGGTCGCTTGCCATCAACCTGTCGGTCGGTGGCAGGCGTCCCTCCTTCCCGAAACAGCAACACTTCACCGCAACCCAACTGCGAGGAGCACCATGAAAATCGATTCCGCGGCACGAGCCCGACTCTATGCCCTCACTGCAATCGCCTGCGCAATCTGGCTCGTCCAAACGTGCGTGGAGGCCAACGCGGCAGGAGACCTGTTCAGCTGGTCGAACATCCTCTTCAGCATCTGCCTCATTGTGGTCACCGGGTATTGCGGCGTCAACGCGGTGCTCGGCTGGAACACGAAATCCGACCCCTCAGACCAGGCCTCATCCAAATAACCCAAGACGGTTCCGGAAGACCGTCGTCGTAGGCATGCCTGCCACCATCCGGGTTACACCTGCGGCGGAAGTCACCCGGCATGCGATGTGCACACGTTTACGATGTCGTGTGAACAGATTGAGTCACGCGCACATTGCGCACCAATGAAAGGAACCCGCATGGCGGAAACCACCGAAGACATGACCCGCACCGGCGAAACGCTGTACCAGTGGTACCAGGTGCTGTTCGACAACAAGCAGATCGCGGATTTCCAAGACAATCTCGACGCCCTGCGCGGTCTTTCCGAGATGAGCGACACCGACAACAACCGCGATGAACTGCTCGTCGCCGCCTCCCGCATCGGCCTGCCCGAGGTCACCGTGAACACGCTCGGCGAATGGGTGAACGCCGACCGTGTGAAGTCCGACACGTTCCCGGCCGACAAGGGCTTCTTCGCCAACGACACCCGCGAACTCATGCGCACCGATCTGCATGTGTTCGAAGCGGGCAACGATCTGGCAAACTGATCCACGATCCTCTCACGTGTGGGTGGTCATGCACAGCCGTGCATGACCACCTTCGTATTTCGCAGATCATCCCTCACCTGCGCGGCGCCGCACGCACGGACTGCCGCACAATCAGGTCCGCCGACACCAGTCCCACACCATGCTGTGAGTTCGGGTAACCCGGCTCGGCCTCCTCCCCCATGAGGAACAGCGCCTCCTTCATGGCCATCGTGCCCAGGTCGTCGAAATCCTGCCTCACCGTGGTCAGCGGCGGGTACAGATTGCTCATGCCGGGCATGTCGTCGAACCCGGTCACGCTCATATCGTCGGGCACACGCACGCCGTGCTCGAGCAATGCGCGGATCACACCGATCGCCATAACGTCGTTCGAACATACCGCGCAAGTGGGCAGGCGGCCGCCGTTCGAACCGATGTTGTCGAGAATATGGTTCATACGCCGGTAGGCGTCGGCGGATTCCCAATCGCCGCACTGCACCGTCACCGAATTCACGTTGTTCTGCGCACACAGCTTGTTCCATGCCATCAGGCGCGTGCTGGCATCGCGCCACTGCCCCGGCCCCGCGAAGAACAGCACGTTGCGGTGCCCGTACTTGCGTATGAGCCGCATCACCGACGCCATGCCGACCCACTGGTCTATGCCCACCAACGAGACACGCCTGCGCTGGCGTGCGTTGAACATGCGCAGGCCCTCGCTCACACTCACACCGCCGTGCGACGAGGTGATGATCACGCACGGCTGGCTCACCTGCGACTTGCAGGCCACCTTGAACATCTCGTCGGTGGGCGTCAGGAAGATGAACGCGTCGACGCCCTGCTGCATGAACATGCCGCACAGATCGTCGAATTCCCGCTGCGTGCACTCGGCCTCATGCACCATGGCCACCGAAACGAACATGCCATGAGCGCGGGCGGTCGCCTCAATGGACGCCAATGCGCTCACCGGGCCGTAGAAACGCTGGCCACCGGCGATCATGCCAACCGTGCGCGTGCGGTTCGACGCCAGTGAGCGCGCGGAATTGCTGGGGTGATAGCCGAGTTCGGCAATGGCATGCTCCACCTTCGCGCGAGTCGCCTCCGCCACGTTGGGGGAATGGTTGATCACGCGTGACACGGTCTGGTGACTCACGCCGGCGAGTTTCGCCACCTCGAAAATGGAGGGCCTCCTCGCCCCCCTATGCTCTGCCATCGCCACCTCCGCTCGCGAACACATCACCAACTGTATTCAAGAGATTCTATGATGTACCGTAACCCATGCGAACATCGAGGCGATAAGGGGAATCATGACTGATAGCACTCAGGAGACCACCGCGAACAGCACATGGAGCCGTATGCTCGCCGGCAACCGACGCTTCGCCGAGGGCAAGGCGGAGCACCCGTGGCAAGACAAGGAGACGCGCGAGTCGCTCATCGACACACAGAACCCCGATGCCGCCGTGCTGAGCTGCTCGGATTCGCGCGTGCCTCCCGAGATCATCTTCGATGCGGGTCTCGGTGACATGTTCACGGTGCGCACCGCCGGCGAGATGCTCGATCAGGCCGTGCTGCAGACGCTCGAATACGCGGTCTCATCGCTGCACGTGAGTCTGCTCGTCGTGCTCTCGCACCAGCATTGCGCCGCAGTCGCGCAGGCGGAGAAGGAACTCGATGCGCTCACCGAGCACCTCACCCACGAGATCACCGACGCACAGGAGAAGGAACGGATCATGGAGGATCTCGACGAGGTGATTGCATCGTCGTCGAGCGAATTCCTGAAGAACATAGGCATCTCCGTATGGCAGGCCCGCATGGCCGGCCTTGATTCGCGTGACGATTACGAGCAGGTGCACATTGCGCACACGATCGAACAGCTCGTCACGAGTTCCGAGGTGATTCGCGACGCGCTCGCCCATGAACGGCTCATGATCGTGGGCGCCCGCTACCGTCTTGACACTGGCCTGGTAGAGGTGCTGAGCTTCTGACTCACTGAAAAGTGAACAAGCTGATAGGAGCCTGCCACTGCTGCGCCAGCCTATGTATCTTCGATTGTTAGGTGGGCGTCTGGGGCAATATTGCAACCCAGCCCCTTTTATTAGACAATAATTCGAGCACTTGTTTAATAAAAAGGCTTTTTGCAGTCGATACGCTAAAGAGCCCCACCTCACAATCGGAAATACGGAAATAGCGGCTGCCGTACCAGAATGTGCCATTCGCTCGCGATCTCTTCACGTTGGCGAACACATTGGCGTGCCAATGACATACGCTTGAGGCTATGTCACTTGGTTTGAACATTCTGCTCATTTTCGTCTTCCTGCTGCTTGGTTCCGTGTTCGCCGGCACCGAGCTCGCGCTCGTCTCGCTGCGCGGTTCGCAGATCGACCAGATGGAACAGGAGGATGCCCGAGGCAAGCGCGTAGCGAAGATCGCCCGTGACCCGAACACGTTCCTGTCCACCGTGCAGATCGGTGTCACGCTCTCCGGCTTCCTCTCCGCCTCCTTCGGCGAATCGTCGATCTCGCCGTTCATTGTGCCGGTAGTGGAAGGCTGGGGCGTGCCAAACAATGTGGCCGCACCGCTCACCACCATTGTGCTCACGCTCGTCATCTCGTACTGCTCGATTGTGATTTCCGAGATGGTGCCGAAGCGCATCGCCATGCAGCGCAATGAACAGATCGCCCGCGCCGTCGTGCCGGCGATCAGCGCGTTTGCGAAGGTGTGCCGGCCGATCATCTGGCTCATTGGCAAGAACACGAATGGCATTGTGCGACTGCTCGGCTTCGACCCGAACGAGACGGAGTCCGAGGTCTCGGACGAGGAGCTGCGCGTGCTGGTGAGCTCGAACACGAATCTCACCAAAGACGAACGCACGATTCTCGACGACGTGTTCGACGCCTCGGAGACCATTGTCGCCGAGGTCATGCGCCCGCGTGCCGACGTGGTCTTCCTCGACGGCGACACCCCACTGGCGGACGCCGCGGCCCAGGTGCGCGAGCTGCCGTACTCGCGTTACCCGGTGATTGGCAAGTCGTTCGACGACGTGCTCGGATTCGTGCATGTGCGCGACCTGCTCGACGTTCGCGACCCGGATGCGAAGACGGTGGCCGATGTCACGCGCGAGGGCATTTCACTGCCGGGCACGTCGAAACTGCTACCGAGCCTGTCGCTGCTGCGCAAACGCGGCATTCATCTGGCTGTGGTGATTGATGAATACGGCGGCACCGACGGCATTGTCACGCTTGAAGACATGACCGAGGAGCTCGTCGGTGACATTCGCGACGAGTATGATCTGCCGGAGGACACCCCGAAAGACAAGCTGCCCACCGACGTGTTCGTGGACGGCGTCGCCACCATCGACGGCGGCATGACCATCGAGGACTTCGCCGATCTCACCGGCATCGAGCTCGAGGACGGCCCGTATGAGACGGTCGCCGGCTACTTCCTCGCGCATTCCGGCAAGATGGGCGAGGTGGGCGACCATCTCGTGGTGGATGACGCGTATACGATGACGATCACGAAGGTGGACGGTCGTCGCATCGAGACGATCGAGGTGCGCAAGGGCACGGCGAACGGCGACACGGAGACCCCGGACGATCAGCAGGCCGTGGGCCCGGAGCATTCCGACAAGTAGACAACCGTCGTGAGAGCCACGTCACATTAGGCTATCAGCTCATGCTCATATGTTGCCGGGTTCACGTACGTAAGCTCGAATAAGAGCCTGCAGAACGTAGGCGATTTCGTGAAAGGACGTGCATATGGCATTGTCATTCATTATTCCAGGCCTCGACGAGGTGGCTTCAGAGAAGATCATCGGCATTCTCCAGGAGCGTCTGAGCCAGGAGCAGGAGGCGGCGCTCGTGCTCAAGCATGCACATTGGAACGTGGCCGGCCCGAACTTCATCGCCGTGCATGAGATGCTCGACCCGCAGGTCGACGAGGTGCTCGCAATGGCCGACGAGACGGCCGAGCGCATCGCCGCACTCGGCGGTTCCCCGAGCGGCCGCCCGGACGACATCGTGCGCTTCCGCACGTGGGACAAGTTCGAGCTTGAGGGGCGCCAGAACACGCTCGACTACCTGCGCGCGCTCGACAAGTACTACGATTCGTTCATCAAGGCCGACCGCACCGCAATCAAGGAACTTGACGACCTCGATGTGATCAGCTCGAACATCGTGCAGGATCACGTGCTCAAGCTTGAGCAGTTCCAGTGGTTCATGCGCTCGTTCCTCATCGACTAGACCGGTTGCCCAACAGGCTTCCAGATGCGCGCAGGCCCTCGTCTCCGAGCTCGGAGCGGGGGCCTGCGCGTGTACTTATCCGCCTGCATTCCGGTGACTCCGACACCCACCGACCCATTTCGAAAGCATATGCAACGCACACCAATCGAGAGCATTCCCAATCTGCCGGCCCAACTGCAGCAATACACGGCAGGGTATCGACTATACGACAGCAGCTCCTCCCCCGAGGCGCGCGTCTACGCACTCTCGGACGGCTCCCGCGAAAACGCCCGCCCCGATCTATTCCTCAAAACCGCGGCAGCCGGCACGCTCGCCCACGAAGCGCGCATGAATGAGGTGTTCCACATGCTCGGCATCGGCCCGGAAGTGCTCGAATACCTGCCCGGAAGCGAATCGCAGGCGGATTGGCTGCTCACACGCGCGGTTCGCGGCGAAGACTGCACCGCGGAACGCCATCTCGCCAACCCGCAGCGGCTATGCGACACATTGGCCACCTTGTTGAGGCAACTCCACGAGCTGCCGCGCACCAAACATGAGCAGGTCACGGCGCTCGCCATTCCCGATGTGCTCGCAGACTATCTCGCCAACGCCGAACACGGCATGCATACCGGACGCTTCGACGCGCAATTCTGCAGACTTTCGCAGAGTGACGCGCGGCGGGTCATTGCCGAGGGGGCTGGGACACTGCATTCGGACGCGCTGATTCACGGCGACTACTGTCTGCCGAATATCATGCTCGATGACTGGCGTCTCTCCGGTTTCATCGATCTCGACCATGCCGGGTTCTCAGACCGTCACATCGACATATTCTGGGGAATCTGGACATTGCAATTCAATCTGCATACCGACGCATATCGCAATCGATTCCTCGATGTGTACGGGCGTGATCGCGTGGATCAGGGCAAGCTCGAATTGATTGGCGCAATCGAAAGCTTCGGCTAAGCAACAGACACATCCAAGCGAAATGCATGTCGAACGAAATCGACGAATGTATCTAAGCATTTCACCGTTATTCACCCCTTGCAGGGCGACAATGCGCGCATTTACGATATTTTTATTTGCGAAGCTCGTCTTCGTTCATTCTTATGCCCGCATTACGCAATGCCGCGCATGTGCACATAGCTGCCCCTCCCCGACGTGCACGAAAGGAGTCGAATGCCCCACGCATCCCCGCACCACACGACACCAGCACACGAACTGTCACTTGAGAAGAGGGCGGCACTCACTTCGGGTGCGGATGCGTGGCACTTGAACGGGCTCAGCAAGAGCACTTCGTATATAATCACCGATGGTCCGCATGGGTTGCGCAAAGCCATGGAAAACACGTCGATGGACATTGAGCATTCCATTCCCGCCACATGCTTCCCTCCGGCAGCGGGCATGGCAAGCAGCTGGAACCCGGGACTCGTGCGCGAGGTCGGCGTGGCGATCGGCAATTTCAATCCGCTCGCCCAGCACACGACATAGGCCCGTGTCGGGCGGTCATAGAGGAGCATATTCCCGGCGCGCACTTCCTGTACCAGCAGGACTTAAGCGCGCTCGAACAGATCAGCAAATACTCGGCGTTCCCGTTCTTCTACTCCAATCTCACGAGGTCGCTGCGCATGACCGACGAACGGTTCATGACGCACACGCGCACGGCGGTGAGCATTGCCAACCCCGCCAATCGCATCGACTTCTACGCCACGTTCCTGTGCGACAAGCGGCGGCTCGCCCTGCTGATCCAGCAATATCTGGCGCAGTATTGGCCACAGGAGCAGTGAGCGGAGGCGTCGGTGTTCCTTCCGCGGCATAGTCTGCGGAAATCTCCGTAAAATATGTCATTCACAGACTTCCCCACGGCATAGTTCACGGAACCTTCCGCACATTCGACCACAACAGTGCCCAGTCACGGCATAGTTTTTGGAAGCATCCGCAAGATAGACCGCTCACAGACCCATCCGCGGCTCAATTCACGGAACCTTCCGCAAACCATGCCGCAAACCACGCTCTCCGCAGCGTAATTCACGGAAGTTTCCGTGAGATATGCCATCTGCAGACCATTCTGCGGCACAGTTTTCGGAAGCATCTGCATATTCGACCACAGCGGCACCCACCGACGGCACAGACTACGGAAGCATCCGTAAAATATGCCGCTTTGACCGGCACGCGGACAGCAAGCAATCTTCCCCTCTCTCTTCTCTTCCTTTGCGTAAAAAGAGTCAAATAGACGCACTCAGATGTCCCTTTTTACGCAGGAAAGGCTGCAGGCAGTGGGTGCATCTCTCGCGGAGATGAGCGGGATTATTGCCGGCGCAGCGAAGCCGCATAGTCGTCGAGCACGTCAAGGATGCCGCGATGCTCCCACACGACATTGCGTTTGGCAGTGTTGCGAGGAACGAGAACTCCGGCATCGGCGAGCGCATGCAGAGCACGCTCGGCCTGCGGTTTGGATAATCCGACAGTTGAGCGCAAGTATTGCGAATTGATCACCGGTTGCGCAATCAAATGCGGCAGCACTCTCCACACGGCCGCATCCCTGCGTGTGCCTCGCAAAGCGGTTCTAGCGGCCTCGATCTGCCCATCGAGCCGATCGATCAGATTAATACCGCTCTGCGCAGCAAACAGGCTCGCCTCGGCGAACACTGAGATCAGAGGAGCCGCATTCCCCTTACGAAATGCGGTAAGCGCGTCGAAATATGTGTCCGTAGCGCGGAGAAGACCTGCGGAAACCGGCGGTACGACATGCGCAGTGAGTCCTTTGTTTCGCAGCACGGCGTGGATGAGCGCTCGACCGGTTCGACCGTTGCCATCGGCGAATGGATGAATCGTCTCGAATTGCGCATGGGCCAGTGCGGACTGCACGAGCACGGGAATGTCGTCACGGCGAAGGAACGCGAGCAGATCGTCGATCGCCGGCTGCACGAGCTCCGGTTGCGGCGCCACGAATGAAGCCCCTCGCGGCGAATGCGAGCTGGTCCCCACCCACACAAGCTGCTCACGGAATCTGCCAGCATATTCGTCCCAACCAGGCTGTGCGCTCAGCAATGCTTTGTGTATGCGCAGCAGATTCTCCCGCGTCATGTCTCCGCTGAATTCGAGCGCAGATTCCATTGCCTGCACATTGCCTATGACAATCTGCGCATTGTGACTGCCTCCCTCGTCAAGGAGTTCCAATGCCAGATTCTTCGCACCAACGGTGAGATGCTCGATCTGGGAGGACGACGTGGCCTCGGTGCGCAGCAGAACCGCGCTCATTGGGCCCAGCGACTGCACCCGTTCGCCGAGTCTCCACAATGCGTATGAATCAAATCTGGCCAACGCCTGACTCGCTTCGTCAATTGCAGATCCCAACTCCGACGGCAGATTGATGTCAAGCTCGCCCAAAGCAATAGGGACAGCCGATTCATATGCCCCATTGCCCTTCATGCGTTGCGAACGGGAAACATACACGTCATCGGCGATATGCCACATGTGCTCCTCATGCTTAAGTGCTGGGATATGCCATTCGACCATGTCGGCACCTTTCTACGCTCGAGAAGTGTAGCTATGGATAATTATAGCTACAGATAATCCGATATCTGTAGCTATGGGAAAACTTGGCGACAGATAATTCACTGGCAAAACCGGAGCACCATCATGTCGAGCTGCGCGAAGTAGTCGGCGGCATTAGCGGTGAATCACTCAGGATTGCCGTCAAACCCGCGCATCAGCGTGCCGGACTCATCGGTGAGAGCACCGACAAAACCAACTCGTCACATCTTGATGACATATCGGGTATTCCTGCCTTTCCCTATTCTCTCCAGCCGTCCTTGCTTCACCAGTTTCTTAAGTTGATAGTATGCGCGTGCACTGGAAACCTGTAGCAGCTGTTCGATATCGGATGTAGATACGGCTCCTTGTGATTGTGCCAGTTTCATGATGAGCTCGGGATACCGGATCCGATCGATGCCAGACCGACGGACGTATGCAATCTCCTCACCTTCCCGCTTGTACGCCTTGGCTCCAAGCATGAATGCCCTTGCATCGCCGCGACCCGATGATTCAACCAAACCACCGTCTTGCAACTGCTTCAGGACCGTCTGCAAACGTGATCTGTTGATATCCAGGGAATCTAGCAGATTCGCAAATGTACATTCACCTTCTGTCTTCAGCATATTCAAAACAAGCAGTCCGCTGATGGACAGCTCTTTGCCAGTACGCTCACGCTCTTCAGCCAACATTTCCACGAACATCGGATCTGGTGCACTTCTGGGTATGAAAACATTTACATGCTGGCTGTTCGAGCTGCTGTAATCAGGAAGAGGACGCCCATAGTTGAGCGATCCTTCGAAAATTCGATCTATGCCTCTGCCGGTTCGCTCTGCGAGTCCACATCGTTTCAGAACGTCCATCAACGTCCGGTTTCGCCCATGCGGGTCAGCAGTCATCAAATTACGCACATTGATACCCTCTACAAAACCACCACGGCTGCCTACCGTCAGCCCCTCAACATCTATGCTCACAAGCACACGCCCAATCACCGAGTAATCACGATGGCCAAAAGCATTCACAATCGCCTCACGGAAGGCACGTTCATCAAAAGCGGGTACTACACGTGAAAACAACCCCACTGTCAGCTCTGTTCCTGGATTCCACGCATCGAATAAATCACTGATTTGATCAACGATTTTTAAAAGAGGTCCATGATAATCACGGTTAACCTTGACGGAAGTCCCCTCCAAGGCCTGGAAAGACGCCTCATGAGTTGGAACAAGCCTTCTCAAGGCTTCTTCACGACCGAGCATTAGCAATCCCGTCAGGGTCGGAATCGCCTCACCTTCCACTTGAACTGTCAGCTCGAGAGCCTTCTCTAAACTCTCATCGTCCAGTTCCAGCAATGACTGATCAGCAGAAGGGGAATCACCGATAAGCATACGCAGACGTTCTCGCTCAAGAGGATCAAAATCCTCTCTGCTTGATCCCGGTATTGGCTGCGCAGAAAAATCGAGTCTGCCTAAATCAGAAAGTCTGGTTGAAAACTCATACGGGTAAAGCGGTACAACCTCTGGCGTGCCGTCTTCCTTCAATCGTCGACGTAGAGCACGCCCTGTATGCGTTGCAATGATTGTAGAAGCTTTCGGCACGTCGATCCTCATAATTCGAGGGCTCCCTGTGAGAATCGCATCTACTCGCACAGATGGTCTTGTCCGGTTATCCACCATCGCTACAAGTCCGACAGGATCAGCATGATCCTCGCTCACACCTGTTGGAGTACCGTCATCTTCGACTCCCAGATATAAAGTGCCACCCTCGGTATTAGACAATGCCACGATTGCTTCAATCAACTGGCTGTCAGGCAACGGCTTCCTGTCACTTTTGAATTCTCGCGTCAGCGTCTCTCTACCGTACTCACTCATGGGCTTGTCCTCACTGGTGTATTCTCAGAATTCTGGGATTAATCCTAGAATTCTGAGAATACACGCTTGCACGCCGTACCACACACCAGCCTCACATCCCCTGATTCAAAAGGCGAATTCCAGTATTCCCAACGGTAAGCAACCATACACTCATACCATACCCACGCACACTGTTGTGTTCTCAGAATTCTGGGATTAATCCCAGAATTCTGAGAACACAACAGATTCACCATGAATGGAATCACACTGCGTTGTGCGCAAACAAAATGCGAGGGTGTTGTAGTACAAATCAGGGTATGTGCGCCCCTGAAGCCGGACACAAGCGTGAGATCAGCTTTGCGGTGGCTACGACTCACTGATTTACCGCCACTTCCCAAAGGCCATGGGCGTGCTATAACAGATGCCAGCGAAGGGCACCGCGGAGGAGGACATCCATATGGCGCACCAGCTATCCAGAATCATCACGATAAGCGCGCTCATCGCCGCCTGCACGTTGGCATCGGCATGCGGGAGCGCAATAGGAGGGGCAGACGAGGACAGGTCGGCGAGGCAGCCAGCGCCAAGCATCGCCCCATACACGAGCTCAATCGACAAGGATGGCGACGGCATCGACGACCAAAGCGACATTCTGCAGAACGCGCGCGCCTACATCGCCACAAAACCGGCATACAAAAGCGAGTATTACGCAACCGGCTACCCGAACGACGGGTATGGCGTATGCACCGACGTCGTAGGCGCAGCCCTGCGCGGAGCCGGTTACGACCTGATGACACTCGTGCATGAAGACATACTCGCCCACCCTGAGCGTTATGACATCGACGTGCCTGACGCCAATATCGATTTCCGCCGCGTCCCCGTACTCAACTCATACTTTGCCGCGCATGCGATCAGTCTCACGACAGACACCACAGACGTCGGCGCATGGCAGGGCGGCGACATCGTCGTCTACAGCAACCACATCGGCATTGCCTCCGACACACGCAACGCAGACGGATTGCCGCTGCTCATCCACCACGTGAGCGCGAAGCAGAAGCAGTACGAAGAGGATGTGCTCGGCACGTTTCCGCAGGAGCTGGTCGGGCACTACCGGATCAGTTGAGTGCGGAGGCGGGATGGAACAGCCGCTTCATTGCGCTTCTGCTTCCGTTTTGCATACGTCGCAAAAGAACACAAGGTCATGGTCAGCTATCTGTCTCACCGATGGCCGCCGAAGCACGCGTGTCGGCGTATGCGAAATAGCGGGCGCGTACAGCGAAGTACGCAGGGTAGAGCGTGGAGAGAAACGCCGCGAAAAAGTACGCGTAGCATTCGATTCGCCCGACACTCCAAAACTGTTCCGAAACCAATGGGCGACTATGGACCCAATCAGGCAGTACGCACAGCACAACCGCGGATAGTCCCACAATCAGCGCGGAAGTGACGACGATAGTGGTGCGGCGGGAGGCGGCGGATTCGCGCGCATCAAAGCAGGCGAGCAGAAGACGGTAGATGGAGTAGGCGAAAACAACCCAGAGCAAGATCGACCCGAGGCAGAAGACGAGCGAACGCGTGTACTCCCCGAAGTGCTGGGGCACGGATCCATGAACGAGCAGCCCGGCGGAATGTCGGGGGCGTTGTCGGTGACCGCCCACCACATGAAAAACGCCAGAAGAAGAACCACCGGAACATCGAGCAGGAAGATGAGGCCGAGCACCCATGTGATCCAAGCCGGAGGCTGGCGGAAACGGCGCGTGGGCACTGGTTTTGGGAGTGGAGATGATTGGTGGGGCAACGCTTCTCCTTGGTTTGGGTGAAGACTTGTGTTCAAGTGTAGGTTGGATGTGAGAGGGCGGGAAAAGATTAGATTATCAGAACGTCCGCGCCATTATCTCGCATGGCTTCTTCCCTATCAAAGAGCCTAGGAAACCAACGTAACCGCATATGACCACGCATCACAGCACAGTCTAGACTTCGAAGCTTGCGCGGATATGACCGAATTCTTCCTATTATGAGCGATAGGCCTACACGGACTCTATCCTCAAGCATCAGGCATTGCCCAACCCCCACGATCAAATGCTGACAATAGAGCCAGCCGCAAAAGGAGGGCCATCTAGAATCAGCTGAAAGGTACATGGGCGGAAAGGATCGGCATGGCAGAGGGCATCGATTTTGAGTTAGTGTTGCGAAACGCTGTCCAACTTCCTCTTGTACGCATAGACAGAACGTCATTCCTCCGCACTGCCCTACAGAAACACTTCCCGGCATATGTGGTGGAGCAAGCAATCAGCGAATCCCCGGCGGCGGCCGGAATCATCACCGATGAGCTCAACAGCATCGCAGACAATTCCATCAATTATGAGACCACAAAGGTGACAGCGCTTTCTTTTGCCACGGGACTGCCAGGCGGCATCGCCATGGCAGGCACAGTCCCCGCTGACCTCACGCAGCAAATGGCCCATATACTGCGAATCATGCAAAAACTTGCATACCTCTATGGTTGGCCGAGCCTCATGGATGAGGAGAACAGCACCATTGACGATGGAATGGTGAACGATCTCATCATTTTCGCAGGCATCATGTTCGGCGTGGAGGGGGCCGGCCATGCGATTCACCGCATAGCAGCCCAAGTAGCCCTCCGTGTAGCCAAGAAGCTGCCACAAAAAGCCTTGACTAAAGGAATTGTCTATCCGGCGGTCAAGAGGATGGCACTCACTCTGGGCATGCGAATGACAGAGCAGACCTTTGCCAAAGGTGTCTCCAAGGTTATACCAATTGTCGGCGGGGTAGTTTCAGGCGGCCTTACTTTCGCCACTTATCGTCCGATGGCATGCAGGCTAAAGAAACATCTCTCATCATTGCCGACAGCGAGTGTGGAATTCTATGAGCGGCAGCGCATGAGGACCACAGAAGACAACTGTGACGATGAAGAGTATATCGAGGTCAGCGTTGTTGAGGAAGACTGATGCCCCATCATCTCTAGAGAATCTCATCTTTCATCGCCTTCCGCAAATTGAACCTCACACATATCCAGTAATCTAGCTAGAAAGCTATATGCTGCTAGCTGTTCCATTGCTTCTTGCTCCGTGAGAAGACGCTGCGCATGCGCCGACACATTGCGCGACGTCAATGCCATACCAACAGCCAAATCTTTAAGCGAAGTCGCCAAAGAAGGAAGACCGTTCTTCATACTCTTCTTTGTTTTGTCTCTGTCATCACCGGGCCACACAATTTTGGGATTCCCCAGAGTAGGTGGAGTAGGAGAGAGTGATTGCTGCCAGAACTGAGTCCCGTCCACATCCAATCTATGCAGTTTTTCCCTCCAGTAATTTGTTAATGCTGTTGCAGCTTCACTAATCGCAATCCTGTATTCATGTATTGTCCATTGAGGTGCAGCTGCTTGCCATACTATTGGATGGAGATTTGCGGGGCTAAATACAGGAATTGCACTGTCTTCAGCAGCTTCAGCATCCCTGATCAACGCTTCGAGCCTCCCCTTCACGTTTGCTATCGTGAGACGTATGTCTCGCGGCGAAAAGACAGCCTTTGGCTGAGTCATAGTTGACCAATTTGAAAGTGGATCTAATGCACCTAAACCCTGCACAACAATACGCGCTCCCGTAATATCCACCGCAATAGCGGCCAGACCAGCAACCTCTGCCAGTGCCACCTCCCGCTGTCGGATATCCGCATCGGAGACACCCTCCCTCCTCCAAACAGTGGGAAGAAGACCCCTGGACTGCAGGGGATCGGATTCTACCTGCGTCGACATCCATTCATCAAAACACTCTTCATATTCATCGACCGCTTCGACCAGTCTTTGCAAGTAATCTATGCCATAATTCACAATATTACTCCATAATTTTTAGATATAGATGCATTACGCGCAATAGTCTAATATTTTCACAGTCCTTCGTGGCGTCTCATTTGGAATCTGATTCATACACCCCGGTTTCCGCCAACAAAACTGCTCACATCTGGCAATGCAGAAAGCGGACGACACCGAGCCAGAAGATCATCAAGATCAGGAGCCAGCAGTGACTGAGGCGTTCTGTTATCCACTTTTCCACAATAACCATCTTTTTTCAAGTAATCCGGCCTACTACAGAAGAAGTACTCAGTATTATCTACTGACAAAATTAATTTATTAACAGCTCTCAGTTCTTTATGATTCAACGAACAGCCATCAAATTTGTGCCTGTCATCATTCGTATAACACACACAGATTTCAGAAGACATCGGCATCCACAAAACATTTCCGTCCGTTGCTATCACCGGAGCCGAACAACCAACGAAAGGATGCCCTTGGCATGTCACTAAAATATGCATACTGCTATTCAACAGCGAATCCAGAAGTCGCTTCCCTTTAGTCTCCATACTCTCGGGAGCTATCAGAGGAAAAACTCGAACAACCTTTGCAATGGATTCAGCCACATGCTCAAGATCAAAACTACCATCGACAAAGTCTTCTCGTTCTGCTGCATGGAAATTACTAACATATTCATCTATAGTCCTCGCATCATTACGTTTGAGCACCTCTATCATTTTGCCGACATCATCTTTGGCTGCTGCCACCTCATGTGGCATCCTCGACACAAGTGACACAATAAAACTTGATATCAGCGCGCGCATATATCCTTCTTGATTCATACCTAATCGCTTCTCATACAAACTTCCCATTATCAACTCATATTGCTCTCTCAGCCTCTTAGCAAACATTTCCTCAGTGGATCTAAGAGTATTTTCTAGACTATTAGGAAACAAGGCATCTTCATTCCCTTTAGAAAGATGAGTCTCATACAAGTTATTTTTATAACATATGCTCTTTGGGGAGACATTATGTCTCAATCTCTTGTTATGTAGTACTGCAAACGCCCCATTCTCATCAGTAAAGAATCTAAGAAAAAACTGCGGCACGTAATGCTGACGCTTCGTTTTCGGCTCACCCACCATATTCATTTCATCATCCTTTGAGTTTTTTGACATACGAATAAAGACTGGACGAATCTCTTCCGCTTTCACAACAGGAACAACAGGATAAGCGCCAAATATGCGTGACGTTGCCACACTTCGCCAAGACCACGCACGTCGGGGGAGGCCGTTTCTTCGGACAACTCTTATTCGTTCTTTCCCTCATTTGCGCCAGAATCATCTTCTGGGCCCTTGTATGGCTTTCCTTCCTTGTTGTACGTCAGATTGAACACCATGCTGGTCAGCCACTCCTTGAAAGATGAATTGTCTTGGAATTGCTTGAATAGTTCCATGTTGTCCGCCATGATGGAGAAGATGACATTCTGCAGAGCACGTTCGCTTTCAGTCCGCGCCTCTTGCTCATCAGAATTACGCATGGCATTCTGGTACTTCTCGTCACGCGACACCATCCCGGGAATCCTCAAGATCTGTTTTTGCACATTGCCGGCATCATTCCACTGAATGTTGCCGATCATCGGCAATCCCCCAGATGAAGCTGACTATCGAGTTGTACTCTTGGTTGTCCATTGCCATTCCTCCATGATCGTCACTCACTGACGGCGACTTTCCTTTTCTGATTTTTTATTGTGTGTTACAGTCTGTATTGCTGTCCATCATTCCGACAGCCAGCTTCTTCATCTTCTTCAGCACCAAACCTGATGGCGTTGCAGAAGGTGGTGGCATAGTCGGCTGCGGCGGCACTCAAACGCTTCAGTTCATCGGCGGCGCGCTGGATCTCCACGAGTTTGCGCTGCATCTCAAGCGAAACCACGGGCAGTTCCATATCTAATGGGTCGATTTGGCCGGCGATGTTTCGTGGAGTGTCTTTTTGGTTCCATGCTGCTTGCAGACAGATGGCAACAAAATCGGGAATCCAGTTGTCGCCCTTCATACGGAGCGCCAATACCGTGTGGGACATTCGGTGCCCACCTTCAACATCTACCGCCGCATGGGTGGATCCGAGTTTGCGGAACACGATATCGCCAGGCTTCGTTATGTGCTCTCGCTTGCCAACATCCTCGCTCTTCGTCAGCGATGCCATACCTTCAGAAAGAACCTTTGGTGTGATCACATCTTCCTGATACACCGCGGCCCTGCCAACTGATTGCGTGTTCCCTCGTATGAGTTCGGCTTCATTGCTATTCACCAGTTCCCGCAACGTGAAGACTCTGCTCTCCTTCATGTTTGCGAGCGAGTTCGGCAAATCCCGTAATGGGTTGGACTCATCATCTATCAGGTCCAGCCCTTGTCTGATTTCCGAAATCTCCTCAGTACTCTCGAGGCAGATATTCTTGGGATTCATTCCTTCCGGTTTGATCCACTTATCCGGAGCAAGCGAGACATTGTCCTCGGCGAGTATCTCGGCGCACGTCACATCCATCCACCGGTACTTACCATCGGCGTATCCATTGAGCGGTTCAGACAGATAGACAGGCAATCCCTCTTGTGCCACCTCTTCCGTAGTCGATGCACAGTCGATGAGGTGCACTTGATTTCGCCCCTCCACTTTTGACAGCACCCATATATCAATAGGGATGCTCGTGTCACGGAGCTGCCGACGTGGCAGAGACACGATGGCCTCGACTACCCCGTCCGCGACCATACGTCGGCGAAGATTCGCGAATGACCTGCCTGTGGTAAAACTGGGCCGCAATGCAACGAATGCCCTACCCGCCTCACCCAGATGGAAGATGCAATCCTGCAAGAACGCCGTCTCCGACGGGAACGCAGGCCGGCGACCTCCTCCATTTGAAGCAGCATATGCCCATCGCGGATCGGTCACCCCAGTATCAGAACTGGCAGAAAGTCCCATCGGTGGCGTGACTACCGAAAGATTGCATTTCAGATCTGGGAAGGGGTCATTGCGAACCAGGTCATTGAGAACAATGGTCTCGGTGGCGCTTTTACCGAACTGCAGGAAGAACCTGGCTTGAGCGATGACAGCGGCAACTGAATTGATGTCCGCAAGCGCAAAACGGTACTGCGGATTACGCGATGCCACCCGCATTGCGACGAAAGCACCACCACACGCGGGATCGTAGAAGGTCGGATTCGGTTCGGAACAAGTCTTCGCCCATGTATTCGCCATCTCGGCCATCACATGATAGAGGGGCGAACCGTTATCCCCAAGGTAGACTTGCCGGTTGTTCCACATGGCGTCAATCACCATATCCGCAGCCTCCATGATGTTCGGCAAATCGATGGCATCAACGAGTGCAACATCGTCTTGAATGGTTTCGATATCGTCGCTCTCGACAAGGCCCCGAACATAATCGACAACATAATTCGATAAAAGATGTTCCATCTCACGCTCTATGGTTTCGATGGCGTCCACATAGGATACCCATGATTCCTTCTCTCCACCGTCTACAAGTGTCTGCCATTGAACTTCAAGACCATACTCACTTGCCGCTTTGCGAAGATGGAGAAGAGCAACAAACCGCGCACTGCCTTCAATGGCATCCATCTTCCCTCGCACTCGGTTGGCATACTCCCAGACAAGGCTGCGCATACGGTTGTCATGGAACTCCTTGTTGTTGTCCCGCAACCACCCGGACACCCGATCGTAGTCGAATGCCGGCTTCCCATCCTTGGTGCCGACAGGTCCCGGGAACGTATCGCTACGACGTTTCCAGTTGGAGACGGTGGATACGCTCACATTCGCCATCTGAGCGATTTCCGTCGTGTTGATAAACAAATTGCGAGGCGCTGGACGACGCTGTTTGCCATTGGACATATTAAGCTCCTTGATGATGGTCGCCACCCGTCGATTGAAAACCATGTTTTCAATCTTTTTCATATAGATACACGGAAAACTGAAAACATGCAAGTTGAAAACACCGTTTTCAGTCTACTCCATAAGAATCGATTCGCAGTAACACCACCGGTGGAATCGAGCAGTCGCCACAAATCCTTTTTCCGTATACTGAAAATCAACGTTCGACAACCCAAAGGAGACCCCAATGTCCACAGGCGTACTCTACGCGATGTCGACGGTCGTGTCGGGATTGATCAAGATCGGTAAGACGACGACGGATCGTTTCGACGGTCGCATGTACGAGCTTGAGCACAACGGGTACCGCAACGTGACAGGGTTGCGGCGCAGGTTCGCAATCGAGGTCGAGGATTACGACGAGAAGGAACGTATGCTCGACGACATCTTCTCGAAGGCGCGCGTCCCTGGGTCCGAATTGTTCGCGCTCGACATCAATCTCGCGATTGAGCTGCTCTCGTCATTCGAAGGTCGTCAAATCTATCCGAAGTCGAGTACAGAATCCAAGAGCAAAGTCTTCGACGACGCCGCGAAAAACCATCAGGAGAATACAGACATCCAATGCATTCCCGAAGGCACCTACTATCTTGACAGAAAACGGCCGCCGTTGCACGTGGAGATGGTCGTCGAGGATGGCGCGCTCACAATCCGCGCGGGGCAGCACGTAGCCGAACATGAGAGCGACAGCATAGGCGACCGCGTACGCGAGCTGCGGCATCGCAATGTCGGTGCCGACGGAACAGTGCGCGCGGACATGCGCTTCAGCTCACCCTCACAAGCCGGCGCATTCGCCACCGGCCACTCATGCAACGGTTGGGCGCAGTGGAAAACGCAGGATGGTCGATCAATCGACATCTTCCGTTCAAATCACGCATAGCACGGGCTGCGCATAAGATGGCACCCATGATCTCCGATGACACGCTCCGCATGATTCACCAGTTCAGCGTAGACCGCGACTGGCAGCAATTCCACGCGCCTGCCAACATGGCGAAATCCGTGAGCATAGAAGCGGGCGAGCTGCTCGAGTGCTTCCAGTGGAGCGACGAACCGCGCGACGGCGACTGGGAACACGTGTACGAGGAGCTCGCCGACGTGATGATCTACTGCATCCAGATGGCCGACGTGCTCGGCGTCGACCTCAACGAGATCATCCGCAGCAAAATGGCGAAAAACGCCAAGAAATACCCAGTGGATGCAAGCCGCGGCTCCAGCGCGAAAGCGGAGTGAGACAATACCCGCGCTCCGTCCGCCGTTCCGCATCTCGGCTGCGCAAAAAGAGTCAGATCATGACACCACCCCGACCCTATTTACGCAGGGAAAGCAGTATAGGGGCCGGTCATCTCCAGACTGCCTGCTCACACTACTATTCCCAAGTCCTACTATCCCCAAGGCTCCCTGCGCATTGCCAATCCTGATATCATATCTCAATCTGCTTAAGAAACATTGAACATGAACAACCTCATCAACGGTGGTGTGGGTGCACAGGTGAACGTCTACGAGGGCGTCGCCGGCTTCCACTCCACAAGCTGTGGGGTATGGGAAAAGATGCAGTAGGGATTTCATCCGCTCAGTTCCGATCATCCACACGACGACACCCCGCCATCTTACTGGTGTCGGGGCGTCATCATCTTCAAAATCGGGAAAGGGACTACTCATCGGGTTGGTTATAATTCCAAGCTCATAATCATTCGAATTACGGTTGATTGATGTCGATCAGCTTCCCATCAACTGGTGCTTGATAGAAATTGGTGCTGTCCGCTGAACCACGGTGCCAGTTGACCGACGTCACTTTTATGTGCCTGATCTTTCCCGTTATATCCGGAGACACCAGAAAGTCAACGGAGATGGAAGCTCCCGGCTGCACCGGGGTCGACGATTGCGGGTAGGTTTCCCCCAGAGAATTACCCTCCGAGTCGAGGAAGGTGATCGTAGGGGTCACTGCATAGGTCACGATCCCCAGATCGTTCTTGACTACCACCCTGCCATTGCCGTAATCGGATCCGGGCATGGTCCCCGTATACTCGCCGCCGGGGGACGAGAAGGGAAGGAAACCCGCCGGCGCTTCCGGCAGATTGAGCACCTTCCTCAAGGCAGCCGTGGCCGAACCATCCGAGGCGTCAACTGACATCGATTCCAATTCATCCATGCTTGCCGCGCCGGAAAACTGCCTATACACATCTGCGTCATTCTTGAAATCAGCGGCCACCTTCTGCGCATATTTAACCGCCCTGTCCGGCCACTCCGCGGATTCTATCTTCAGGCCGCCTCATCGTAGTTCTTTGCAAGAAGCTCGCTGGATTCCGTCAGGGCCACTACATCGCCCTCATAGTAGGCTTTCTGAACGTTGTCATGAACCGAATTAATCGGTTCCACCAACCGTTCATAGTATTCTCCGGCCTCTTTCTCACTCATCACAGGCTTCACCGATCCGGCGGACGATGTGGCACTATCCGAACTGTTCGCCGTCGTTTTCCCACTCTTCGATGAATCCGCCTGTGGGCCGCAACCCAGGAGGGCAAAAGTCAAAAACCCCGTCATTGCAAGGGCCACCACTTTCATCCATCCCCTATTCCCCATGCCCCGCCCTTTCACATCGTGGATCAATATTGCAAATACAGATAATTCAATACTAGGAGACCAACTTCACGTTCATCCATAAACATTCGGCATATTCCATCAATCTTTTCCATACTCCAGCAAACGGAAGTTTCCGACCAGCCCCCATTCCCACATCGCCAGCGTCCGAGACACGCAACGGTACGCGCGTCAAAACCCATCCCGAAAACTACGTTCCGCAAAAAGAATGCAACTTTTGATTTTCGACACACTGCCAAGTCATGAGCGCAAAGCTCGTCGGGTACGTCAGGGCGAGCTTTAGAGATTAGCGAGCCACTCCACAACATGACAGACTACTAAATCGGGATGCGCAACCTGACGTTCGAGAACGTCACAAACGAAGCCTAGACTCGCCGTCCAAAATTGGATCGCATACCTTCAATACTACGCGGGGAAACACAGCACCCCCTGTGTAAAAAGAGTCAAATAATGGCCTTATCTGTCTCTTTTTACGCAAGATAATCAACATATCTAGCCAGCGCAAGCCCCATTCACGACACAATGTACAGAATTTTTCGCAAAAACAATCACCGCCTACACGCTCACGTCATAGTGAAGAGGAAATCGCAACGTTGTACACTGCAGCAATGGCAATCGAACACACCGATGAGAAAAGGTTCACCCAGGAACAAGTAAGTGAACTGTTCAAGTCTGTGGGGTGGCAATCCGCGCAGTATCCGGACCGCGTCTACCGCGCGCTAATGGGCAGCAACACCGTGATCAGCGCATGGGGCGGTGAGCATCTCGCCGGTCTCGCACGTGTCATCGACGACGGCTCGATGCTCGCATACATGCATTGGGTGCTCGTGAATCCCGCATATCAAGGCATGCACGTGGGCAGCGGCCTCGCACAGCGCATCAAACAACACTATGCCGACTACATGTTCCTTGAAGTCATGCCTGAGGAAAGCAAGAATGCCCCGTTCTACCGACGACACGGTTTCACGCTGATGGAGGACGGCCGCGCCATGCAGATTGTAACCCCCTCCTGACCCCCGCTTAGATTAGCGCCTGCCGCCATTCCGCAGCCGCGCACCAACTGCCCCGCATATCAGAACTCTTCCTCGCAATCATTGCAGTGATAGCGCGGCATCGGATGGAAAATGTCGATGTCGCATCCGCCCAGCACCACCTCAACAGCCAGTTTATAGCCATACCTGCCGGTTTGTCGGTGCCCGTTGAATGGCATGAAGGATTCGGACTGCGTCTTCATGGCTGACCACACCCACATAATCTTGTAGCTGATCTACCGCTTCCAGCTTTGAGGCAGTACCGGCGTTCCATCTGCGTCAGTCTTCGGCGTCAGCACCATCGAATCAGGAATCTCGATAATCGGGTAACCCCGCTCATCCGTACCCTTGAACACCACGCCATTCGACGACTTGGCGCCGGCTACAGGCAACTCGGGCACAGCGCTTGGGGTGAATGGCATGCGTTGTTCCTTGACGGACTGGCGCAGAAACACATTGATGGCAGTGTTCAGGCTCATGCCCATCGATTCGTAGAGCGCTGCGGCCTGCGCCTTGAGATCCGCATCCACACGGTATGTTGAAGTCACCATGACTTCCTCCTTGATATACGGAACACCCAGTATCATTTATATATCAATAGTATATCATCTACATATCGAATGTAGTCAATTGGCAATCAGCAGGCATCCGCCGCCATTTTCCCTCCGCAAACAGCATAGGCACACCTTTCGCATTCTCAGATTTCCTCACCGCTCTTCCTATCTTCTCAAGTATCTATATTTCCCCTTCCTCCCTGAATTTTCTCGACATAACAGAGTCAAAATCACACCCAGTCGTCCGCTCTGCAAGAAGAGCGGTACCCGGGCTAGCGAGGCATGTTCCACGGAAACATCCGCATAGTCGACTACCAAGTCACGCAGATGTGGCTCGTCTTTCGGAAGCTTCCGAACGATATGTCGTCTGCAGACTTCCCCGCAGCATGTTCCACGGAATCTTCCGTAAGATATGCCATTCACAGACCATTCTGCGGCACAGCTCACGGAAACATCCGAAGGGACGACCGCGCAGACCCCGTTCCGCGGCACAACGTACGGAAGCTTCCGTAAGATACGCCATTCTCAGACCACTCTGCGGCACAGCTCACGGAAACATCCGCAAGCTATGCCGCAAAATGCGCACATCGCGACCTGATTCATGGAAGCATCCGCGTAATCGACCACAGAACCGCGGCTGTATGCCCCAACCCGTAGAGCACCTCCCTATCTGCGTAAAAAGAGTCAAATAATCTTTCTCACCGACTCTTTTTACGCAAACAAACGCCATACACATCTCACGCCAGAGAATGAGCCAATCTCAGTCAGTCGACAACGACGCCGGGTTTGCCAATCTCGTCGAGCCGATAGGCAATCTCCGCTTTCGATCCCTCTTCCGCCACAATTTTCACCGTGCTGCTTTTCGCATTCACATTGCTCATACCCAATGCCGTTTCGGCTATCTTCGGCGCACATTCCAGATTCCGCTGCTCACTTTGCGTTCCGAGTGTCCACTCGATGCTCACACTGCCCTCACCCATGCACAACACGCTGAGCATGTACGATTTGCAATCACTGAACGTGAGCTCATCCTGATTCTGTAGACTGAGCATGCCCCTACCGCCATCGCGTTCCGTGTAGCTGGCCGTCGGATGCAGCTCCCCAAGCAAAGTCAGATTCCCTGTCGCCATGGATTCGCCGATTGATTCCAATCTGAGCTCAAGTTCCTCAACATCGGAACTAGGAAGAATATGATGCTCTGATTCCATGTTGCCTATTTCCCCGCTTGCTCCGCCTGTCGCCGTCTGCGAGCTTTGCGGGGATTTCGAAAACCCTGCCTGCTCCTGCGACAGTCCACAACCTGCGAATCCCCCAATCATCGCCGTCGCCGCAATCACGCTAACGATTCCCCGCCATTGCCTCATTGCAATCACCTTCTCAAGCAAATAGAAATCTGCAAATTTGATTATATATATACAACAGTTTTGTCAATAAAACCGCATATAAACACGCATGCCGCGAGAAGGTAAGGCGCATGCACAGAACGTTCTTAGAAACCTATCGAAAGATTTTATCTGCGTAAAAAGAGTCAAAATCTAGGCGTCAATTGTCTCCTTTTACGCAAGAAGATTCACGGAAGCTCCAGTAAGACATGCCATTCCCAGACCAATCCGCGGCACGGCTCACGGAAGCTTCCGCAAAACCGGCCGCAAAGCAAGCCGCGCCGACTGCCGCTACTCGGCCTCGGCAATCGCCTGCAACGTGGCGTCGGCCTGGTATTTTAGCGACGTGCGCATCGCCGCGTTCAGTTCGAGCTTATCGGTGCTGAACATCTCGCGGTTGAGTGTGACGCCCGTGAACGGCACCGGCACAATGCGCATTTTGAACAGGGTGAGCGAGGGCATCCACGCCGCGAACGCGTACCGCAGCGTGTTCAGACCGCCCACGCCGCTCATCGTCATCACTTTGCCGGTGAGCACTGACGGCGTGCCATCTTCGAGCGGTCGCGACAGCCAGTCGAACAGATTCTTCAGCGACCCCGGCACACTATGGTTGTACTCGGGCGTGAAAATCCAGATCGCATCCGCCTCGTTCACCGCAACGCGCGCCTCGGCGACCGACTTGGGCGTGGGGAATTCCTCGTCCTGATTGAACACCGGCACCTCGCTCCAATCAAGCACGCTCACCGACGCGCGGTCGCCGAGCTCCTGCTCCGCCATTGCCGCAAGCTGCTTGTTGAACGAGTTCTTGCGCAGCGATCCGACGATCATCAGCACTTTCATTTCGCGACCGTCGTTCACTTCGATACGTTCCTCATTGGTGAGCTGTGCCATGCCGACCTCCTGTACTCGATGTGCGATTGGTTCACACTGTTGTCACTATTAACAGTCAGTACAGGCGTGCCGTTCCACTTCACGCCATTGGCTAACAGATTCCGCACACCAAGGCAATCCTGCGCAGATTCCTAGAGTTTCTTCAGCATGCGTCATCCGTTCTCCAAGATGCGCGCGTCTATAGTGGAGTCATCAGCTCACGAAGCGCGGCGAGGGAAACCGAGCCACACATCGCGGACTGACACAACTGAACACCTTCCTCCTTCTCTTCTCGGGGGGCCGGGATTTGCAAGCACCGCAGATCCCGGCCTTTTCTCCATCCGGACCGAATTCGCACTCACCGCGCCGGCTTCATGCTCCACGTGGCCACGAAGGTCGGCACATGGTGTTCGTGCAGATTCCCCTCCCCGTTCGTGTCCTCATACGGCGCGCGCAGTGTGAATCCCGCTTCGAGCTGGCCGCCGATCTGTTCGTCGAGCGTGTGCGAGAACTGCATGCCGGCGTCTTCGTCGAGCAGCATCTGCCGTGCACGCTCGTCGTGGAGCGGATTGAACGGCAGCGCATACGTCAGTGTGGTCTCCTCGTTGTCGAAGATGTAGTTGAGGCCGTTGTCGTAGCCGCCAATGAGCGCCCCGCCCGGCTTGAGCACACGGTAGCATTCGCGGAACACGGGTTTCACCTGCTCGATATAGCAATTCGACACCGGATTGATAATCAGGTCGAAGCTCTCATCTTCAAACGGCAACGGCTGCGTCATGTCCGCCTGAATCACTTCGATGTCGTAGCCCTCGCGATCTGCGACCTCGTACTCACGCTCGCATTGGCGCGACGAATAGTCGAGCACCGTGCACTGTGCACCGAGCGCGGCCATGACCGGCATCTGCTGCGCGCCGCCGCTCGCCAATCCCAGCACGCGTTTGCCGCGCACATCGCCGACCCATTCGTGCGGCACCGGTTTCGTGGGCGTGAGCAGAATGTTCCAGCTGCCGTGCTGCGCATCCACGAATGCGTCATGCGAGATTGGCACTCCCCACTGCCAACCATCGTCAAACCCAGCGGTCTATTGTCTGCGCATTCTCACTTTGGTAATCCATGTCCACACTGCCATTTCTTCGCCCGTCCTGCTGCGTGATTGCACGGCAGGTACGCCTCATCATATCGAATACGCATGCATAGCGCCGCAGATTTTCCACAGACCACCTGTTCCGCGGTCGAATTCGCAGAAACTTCCGTGTAAATGACCACGAAAGCCTCCATCTACGGCATATCTCACGGAGACTTCCGTGGAATCGACCACAAAAGAAGTCTCTCACGGCACAGTTTACGGAAGCTTCCGAGAAACCGACCACCGCAGGAGCTCTCTACAGCACGGCTTTCGGAAGCATCCGCAAGAACGACCACAAACAACCTCCACTGCAGTCAAACGCACGGAGGCTTCCGCAAAATCTGCCATCACCGCACCCAGAAACGGCACGGCTTACGGACGCCTCCATGAAAGCGGCACTCACTCCACGCAGGGCTTGAGATAGCGTCCGGTCACGCTGAGCGGATTCTCAGCGATCTGCTTCGGCGTACCGGTGGCCACGATCTCACCGCCATTCTCGCCGCCGCCTGGGCCCATGTCGATGATCCAGTCGGCGTTCGCGATCATGTCGAGGTCGTGTTCGACCACGAGCACGCTCGCACCGTGGTCAATGAGCTTCTGGAACACGCCAATCAGCGTGCGCACGTCAAGCGGATGCAAGCCGATTGTCGGCTCATCGAACACGAACAGCGTGCCATCCTGCGCGCGGCCCATTTCACTCGCGAGCTTGAGGCGCTGCGCTTCGCCGCCCGAGAGCGCCGGCGTGCTCTCGCCCAACGTCAGGTACCCGATGCCGAGTTCATGCAAGGTATCCAGCTCGGTACGCAGACGGCGTTGGCCGGTGTCGGCGAAAATGCCGAGAGCCTCGTCCACCGTCATCGCGAGCAGATCAGGCAGCGACACCGCCGCGCGATCCGGCACCGGCGCCCAGGTGATCTCATTGGCAGCATCGCTGTACCGTGTGCCGTGGCAATCCGGGCAGTCGATGTCCACGTCGGGCAGGAACTGCACATCGAGTGTGATCTGCCCGGTGCCATCGCAGGTCGGGCAGCGCAACGAACCGGTGTTGTACGAGAACGCGCCCGCCTTGAGTCCGCGCGCCTTCGCCGCGTCCGTACGCGCATACAGCCGCCGCAAGTCGTCGAGCACACCGCTGTAGGTAGCTACGGTGGAGCGCACGTTCGCGCCAATCGGCGTCGCATCAATCATCGTGACGCGATCGATTCCCGGCGCATCGAGCGCGCGCACATGTTCAGGCAGGCGTTCGCCGGCAATCTTCGCAGTGAGCGCGGGCACCAGACTCTCAAGCACGAGCGTGGTCTTACCGGAGCCCGAGACGCCGGTGACCACAGTGAGACGGTGTTTCGGCACGCGCGCATCCAAGGCGTGCACGGTGTGCAGCGGCGACGTTCTGATTTCGATCGCGCCTTCGTCGAACACCTGGTTCGCGGGCGCTTGCGGGCGCACGATCTGAGAACGCTCGCTCGCAAGGAACGAAGCGATAAGCGAGTGCGGGTTGCCTTCGATGTCACTCACCGTACCCTGCGCGATCACAGTGCCGCCATGCGATCCCGCGCCCGGGCCCATTTCGATGATCCAGTCGGTGTCGCGCAGCACGCGGGTGTCATGGTCGACGACGACCACAGTGTTTCCCTGCGCTTTCAGATCGCGCATCACGCCGAGCAGACCGTCCACATTCGCCGGATGCAAGCCGATTGACGGCTCGTCGAGCACGTACATCGCGCCGGTGAGCTCACTGCGCACCGCTCGCGCGAGCTGGATGCGCTGGCGTTCGCCGGTCGACAGCGTGGAGCCCGCACGGTCGAGCGTGAGATAGCCGAGTCCGAGTTCGAGCAGACGCCGTGCGGTGCGCGTGAACTCGTCGACGATCGACTGCGCCATCTCATGCATATCATCTGGCATCGCGGCGGGTACGGTCCGCACCCACTGCGCGAGATCGTCGAGCTGCATCGCGCACTGCTCGGGCAACGTCTTGCCATCCACTGGCAGTGTGCGTGCGCGTTTGTTGAGTCGCGTGCCGTGGCAGTCCGGGCACGGTTCCTCTTTGATGAACGGCTCGACGCGCTTGAGGCCCTTCGCGTCTTTCGCTTTGTCGAGCGCGTTGAGCACAGTGCGCGCGGCGCTGAAGTAGGTGAAATCCATTTCGCCGGCGCGGTTCTGCTTTTTCAGGTGATACATGATGTGCCGCTTCTCCGCGGGGCCGTGCAGCACGATCTCCTTCTCATGCGCGGTCAGATCCTTGTACGGCACATCGGTGCGCACGCCCATCTCGCGGCAGACGTCGACCATCACCGACCACATGAGCGAGCGCCATGGCGCCACCGCGCCTTGTTCTATAGTCAGATTCGGATCTGCGATCAACGTGGAGTCGTCCACCGTGCGCACGATGCCGGTTCCCGAACACGTCGGGCACGCGCCACCTGAGTTGAACGCGAGATCCTCCGCACCGAGCGCCTGCACTTCCTCCCCGCACACCGGGCAGATGATCGGCCGTTCGAGCGCCACGTTCGGTGTCGGGTCGAGCACATGTCCGTTCGGGCAGGTGTAATTGCCCAGGCGTGATGTCATGAGACGCAGACTGTTGAGCAGCTCGCTCATGGTGCCGAAGGTACTGCATATGCCCGGCACGCTCGGCCGCTGATGCAACGCGAGCGCAGGCGGCACATGCTCGATCGCGTCGAGTTTCGCCTCGCCGCTTTGCGAGATGCGCCGTCGCGTGTATGTGGAGAGCCCTTCCAGATAGCGGCGCGAGCCTTCCGCGTAGAGCACGCCGAGCGCGAGCGATGATTTGCCCGACCCGGAGACTCCCGCGACCGCCACCATCTTGCCGATTGGCACCCGCACATCCACGCGCTTGAGATTATGCACGCGCGCGCCGGTGATATCGATGGTCTGTGCCATGCCGCCACTTCCTTACGCATTCGCCGTCTTCATATTCGCTACTGCCGAGCGTAAAACCCGCGCGTGCACTCCGCCGTGGGCGCACTGAGCGCGCCAGCTCCACTCTGCGACGAGTAATCGGGCACGGTGCATTGCCCGCCATGCAGCCACAGGATGACGGGGTTACGCCGGTCTTCGCCTCGAATCTGCACATACTGCTCGATGCCGCCCAAGGTGACGTGCGTGTGTTCCTGCACCCCATGCGCAGTTGTGATGCGCATGGAAGCAACCCTGCGAATGCTGCCACATGGTGCCTTGGTTGGCGATATGCGGTTATAGACGTTCACGCGCCCCGCGAGCGCTTGTGGTGTGCAGTGCGTGCCCACTATCCCAATCCATCATTCCGTGCTGAAATCAGCTTTTGGAACCCGCCATTCCGTTTCACACATTGTCCGGGAAGGCCTGTGCGACCTTGGAAAGAGACGATGTCGGGATTGCGGATATGCATGCGTGGGCATCGGCGCTGCACACCGCGGCGAGAAGGCGCTACGCGGTACACACAGCGAAACGCAACAGCTCGAACGCTTGAACATTCTTGACAAAAACGGTCATGTGCGTCTCGCTGGACTGCTCATCGCAGGCGTATATCCACAGCAGTTCTTCCCTCGGTTGTATGTGGATGTCGCTGTTCATCCGGGCATCAGCAAATCCCAAGATGACGAAGTCCGCTTCCTCGATCGCGTGCAGTGCCATGGTCGACTGCAGGAAATGGTCGATGACGCGGTCAAAGCCGTCCTGCGCAATCTGCGTACCTATTCCCTCATCGAGGGGAACGGAAGGCGCGATGTACCGGAGATTCCAACTGTGGTACTACGCGAGGCAATCGCCAATGCCGTGGTACACAGGGAATACGACACATTGTTTCGCAACGACCCGGTGAATATTGACGTGTACTCCGATCGTGTGGAGATTTCGAGCCCCGGCAATCTGTGGGGCGGCAAGACACTGCAGAATCTGACCAATGGTGTATCCCGGTGCCGCAATACCACGTTGATGCAACTGCTACAGAAGACGCCGTTGATTCGCGGCGATCACGATGGATCCGCCGTGGAAGCCCAAGGTTCGGGCATCCAGTTCATGATCAACCGAATGAAGGAACTATCACTCGCACAACCGGATTTCCATCCGACCTTCGATCGCTTCCGTGTGATTCTGTATCGTGGTGGCGCCGAGATTGCTGCAAACCAGCAGTGGGTGCGAAGCCATGTGGGGCACGACCTGCCGGGACGCGAAAGTTCAGTGCTGTACACGGTGCGCGCGCTTGGCCGCGCAAGTGTCTACGACATCCGAGACCGGCTCGGATATGATTCAGACGACATCCGTGCGATATTGGCCACGCTGGTGGAATCCGGGCTCATCAGACAGGTGGCTACCGACATATATGAACCTCCGGAGACACCGGCCATCACCAATGCCAGCAATGCCCCAGCGTCTCCAGCAGCAGCGCCATCGAGCCGACAAGCCATCATCGACACGATCCCCACGTTCGGCACAATCAGCGCACGCGACATCGCGGAGGCGACAGGCAAAAGCCTGCAGACAGTGCACCGCATTCTGCGCGAGCTCGTGGATGAAGGTGTCATCACCGCAATCGGCAAAAAGCAGAGCCGTCTGCGCACCTACACACGCAAACAGACCATCGACTGACTGCATCTCGCGCACGAGGGTAGATCAGCCGTGAGACCGCGACACTTCGAAGATGGTGCATCGGCTGAGTTCGCGACGCATCGCCACCCAATTCGGCAAAGCGTCAGTCATGCGCGCCTATTTCTCGACGGTCTCATGGTAGAAGAAAATGACCAGCACCGGCGCAGCATCGAAAGGACGTCACATAACAGTATCGGCAGTGTTCTGCTCGACCAGCCGTTCCGCGGGATCGGCATGGTATGCGTACCCCTGTGCGCATACGGTAGGGTGCTACGGTGTCTTCAAAATATAGTGGCGTATCGGATCGCATAATGAAGGGGCGTCACGACACGCCGAGATGTTCACATAAATGTTCGTTTAACTTAAAAACAGAACATCGTAAGTGTTCGTTTTGAGTATCGACAGAACACGACAATTCACAAATCAACAGAACAGACCAATTCGGCAGAGATAATATGCAATTATGACAAAACCCTCTGTTCTCAACGATTATTACAGTATTGGCATGCTATACTAGCACATGGATACCAATTGTGAGCAATAACACAATTGATGTTCATACTGAAAAACATATCATTAACAGGCACATAATCAAACATATGAAATGTTTGATTTGCAGATTATGCAAGGAACCCCCATGGCAGAAGCAACGAAGCACACCATCACCGTCGACCTCGACATGTTCGACAAAACACCGGAAGAGAAGACCGCACACGCGAACGAGATCGCACGGGAGTTCGGAGTCGGCGAAGACGCGTTGGCCGCCGTGGAAGACTTCAAGAAGGAACTCACCAAGCACAACGCGTGGGATCTGCCGTTCATGGGGTACGTGAACGAGGATGGCTACGGGTACGCATACGTGCCCGACGCGGCGATTACGACCACCCCGTACTGGGATGCACATGCGGCGTTTCTCGCATTGCCGAAGGACGCGCAGACCGCGTTCGCGATCCGTATGCTGTTCACACACCGCCCCGTCGACCGCTATGGCGCAGACATGTTCCTGCACTACCAGCGCGGCATCAGCACGAACTTCATCGGCACGGGAGCGAATAAGTACTGACCGACGCTCGGCCATGCGGACGCATCAGCCGCGCGACTGCGGCACATCGAAGATCGTGCAGCGGTTGAGTTCGCGCCGCAGTTCCTTCCAGTTTGGCAACACGAGGCTCATGCGCTCCTGAAACGTCCGCCCGTGCCCGCTCTCCCACAGATGAGTGAGTTCATGCACGAGTACATACTCAAGAAACTGCGGATCCATGAGTCCGAGTTGTAGATTGAGCCTGATCCGCCCCGTTTTCGGCGTGCACGAACCCCATCGCGATGTCATGGTGCGCAGAGTGATTTTTGTCGGAGATTTGCCGACGATCGGCGTCCACTTGCTCAGCAAATCGGGCAGTTGCTGTTCGATCGAACGGCGGGCACGCTCCACATACTCCTCGTTCCACGTGAAACTACTGGTCTCATGCGGTGTTTCCATCCGGGGCGAACCTGGGTCGCGCGCATCACGCAACACCGTCGTGCGACTGCCGCCGACGTCGGGGTCGAGGTCGGGCGATGCGAACGTCCGTGAACGAGCCTGTGCCATTTTATGCAGCGCCTCGTCGACCCAGGAACGGCGTTCGCGCACGAACTCCACGATTGTGTGCTGCGGCATGCGTACGGGGGCCGTGACCTCGATCGCCCCATATGGCGGTTTCACGCGCAAGTACATGTTGCGGTTCTTCTTGCGCAGCACATTGACCTGCAGTCCGTCGACATTGAGCACTTCGCGGGCGCGCGTGGAACGGTCGAACTGAGCACGCCGCGAAATGGAACGAGCGCGAGGGACGGAATTGAATGGCATGACCATATTCTGTGCAACTATTCAGACAAATGTTCGAATGAATCACCCACCTGGGAATTGTGCGACACGCCGAACGAGCGTCGATTTGCATTAATCGAGACGCGCAGGTATTCTTTCTATCTGTTGCGTTGAACAACGTGATGGATTGGGCCCGTAGCTCAGGTGGTTAGAGCGCATCCCTGATAAGGATGAGGTCGGAGGTTCAAGTCCTCCCGGGCCCACGTGGGGAGCATTCTCACGTGTTCCCCCGTTGGGGCTATAGCGCAGCTGGTAGCGCATCTGCTTTGCAAGCAGAGGGTCCCCGGTTCGAACCCGGGTAGCTCCACTCGCATGGCCGTTGAAAACATTAGGTTTTCAACGGTTTTTCTTTTTGCATTCTATCTTCCACACACATCAGAGCAAACAACAAGACAACGCAGCTGGTTTCGGTATCTGCCAGACATGCAAATCTGCACACCGGCAAAGAACGATATTGTGCAGACTATGGTCGGTTACTGCACATATATACAACAGAACGACCATAATCACGGCAAGTATGGTCGATTACCATACATCTGCGTCAGCAAACGACCATAGTTCTCCGCAGTATGGTCGATTACCGCATCCCCGCATAACAAACCGACCATAATCAGGAAAAAGACGGTCTTGTAACGCACGCGCACATCGCGGAACAGACGGGGCGTGGTGCGGCGTTCGATGTCGCATGCGAACAGCGGGGAGCTCGCGCCGGATGGAATGCGCAGGTTATCTTCGCCACGGCAGATTTTACGGAAGCTTCCGCATAACAGTCCGCAGATCATCGCCACTGTGGCCCGTTTCACGGAAGATTCCGAAAAACAAGCCGCAAACCACTATCATCACGGTCTATCTCACGGAACCATCCGCAAAACAGACTGCAAACCGCCCCCACCACGGCCCATCCCACGGAAGCATCCGAGCAAATGACCACAGACGCTGCAACACAAAAGGCGCCCGGTACAACCGAGCGCCTTTCAGCGATGTCAGAATGGATATCGGAATGTCAGATCACTGCGATGCCCATGCCCATACGCGCATCACTTGGATTCCGGTGCGGCAGTGGTATCCGTGGCAACCGGTGCAGCATGAGCGCCGGCGGGCTGCTGGGCGGCGAGCGCATTGCGGATGTCCTGCAGCAGGATCACGGTCTGTTCCTCCGGCGAGAGATCCGGTTCCTCGGCGGCCACGTCGGAATCGTCGCCCTTGACCTTGGCCATGGCCTTCTCCGTCATGTCACGCAGCTTGTTGATCGGCACGACGATGCAGAAGTACACAGCGAGTGCGATGAGCAGGAAGTTGAGGAGCGCGTTGAGCACGGAGCCGAACGAGATCACCGAGTTCTCCCCCGCCCAGTTGGTGATGGTCCAATTCCAGGTCTTGCTGAGATCCGGCTTGCCAAAAATGGCTGCAACGAGTGGGTTGATGATGCCATCCACCACAGAGTTCACCACTGCAGTGACCGCTGCGCCCATGACGACGCCGACTGCCATGTCGACCATATTGCCGCGTGCAATGAATTTCTTGAACCCGTCGATCATATCTCTCTCCTTGTTCAGACGGTACTACTGGCTCCCCGGCCTAGCAGCTCACGGGAGCCAACGGGAATATGTTCAGTTGCCATAATATGTGGGCACGGGAAAAAGCTTGGCGAATTTCACTCTCGCGATATTCACGCCGCACTTTTTCCTACCGGTGACCAGATACGACAGGTCGGCGCACGCGCATATGCATGCACGCCGACCTGATATGGCTATATGCCGTTATTCAGTTAGATGTCATTGGAGACTACTGCTGACGGCGCTGCCGAACCCAGACGAGCGTCGCGGCACCCGCAAGCACAGGGGCCACGGCGATGGCTGCGACCACGGCAATCGAGGAGCCGGTGTTCACCACCGACTTATTTTCGTCTGCCTTGGCGTTCGACTGCTGGGCATTGTCACCAGACTGAGCATTGTCACCTGCCGCCGGCTTGTTCGCATCCGCAGGCTTGTCAGCTCCAGCAGGCTTGTCGGTGTCGGTGGGCTGGTCCGGATCAGACGGATCAGACGGATCCTCAGTGTCCTGCTGAGTGAAGTCGATTGGGCAGGTGGCCGGATCGCCAGCTGCCATATCGGCCGAATAGTCGGGGGTCTCCTCCGGCTCAGACGGTTCCTCAGGCTTGGTCTCCGGCTTCGAGTCGGAGGCGTCGCCGGAAGGAACGACCTTCAGGTCATCGACGGCGAAGTTCACAGCCGGGGAATCTTTGTTCCAAGTGTTGCCTGCAATCACAACCTCCTTGAAGAGTGCAAGGTCATCGGCGGTCATCGTCTTGCCTTTGTTCTCATCCTCCGGCCAGCTCTGCGTCAGCGACGGATTGTTCACAAGATCGATCTCGACCGTCTTCCAATCGGCGCCATCCTCCGAAGCCAGCTTCTGGTCGACATGGAAGTACTTGCCGTCGGCGGTGCCGATCTGCAGGTCCATCGCATTGTTCGAACCATCGTGCTTCAGACGGAACGTCAGCTTACCCAAACCGGTCCAGTTGTTGCGGGCCGTGTCGTTCTGGATGAACGTCGCGACATCGAGCCAGCCACCGTGCGGGTTCGAGTACTGCAGGTACTTGTTGCCGTCATCCTCGGTTGTCAGCGAGAGCACATCCGTGTGTTCACGGTTGCCCCAAGCCTCCTTCATCGCAGCCTCATCGGCATACGATTCGAAGTCGTCGATCGTGATCAGCTTGGCGTTGGACGGCTCGGAAGGCTTCTCCTCCGGCACATACGGATCGCGTTCGCCGACGAGCTTGATCGAATCGAACACGAGGTCGCCGGTACGCGGACGGCCGGCGTTGTTCTGCAGCTCGTTGTCGTTCACATAGATGGCGAAGGAGCCGACTTTCGAGAGCAGCTTCTGATTAGGCAGCTTACCGGCACTGTCCTTGTCCCAGCTAGCCACGTTCCACACGCCCGGCTTGTCTCACCTGCGCGTCCTTGCCCTTGAGCGACGGATAGGCCTCGAAGGTGACGCCGTTGGCGTTCATCTGGATCACAAGCTTGTGATCGGAGCCGTTCGCCTTGCGCGCGCCGCACACCGCGGCACCCACGCCACAACTAGACTGAAACCGAAACAGAGGTGATCATGGCAGCCGGCAACAACACACACCGCAAGACAAGCAGCGCCACCGACAGTGCCACCGACAGCACGCAGCGGCAATCCAATCCCATCGGCTACACCACGAGCGCCGGCGAGCGCGCGGCCGGCAAAGCCAGGGAGCGGCTTATTACCCGCGATGTGGCGCTCATCATGGCGGCCACGTTCTTCTATATGACAAGCAGCATGATGGGCACGCCGATCATCGCCGGCTTCTCGCAATCGCTCGGTGCAAGCGGCGCGGTCATGGGCTTCCTCGCCGGCGCACTCTCGCTCAGCGCGCTCATCTGCCGGCCGATCGCAGGCAATCTTTCCGACCGCACCAGCAAACGCAAACTCGCGGTGATCGGCGCGCTCATATTCCTGGCGTCGAATCTAGGGTATTACTTCGTGCCGAACACCGCCTGGCTGCTGGCCGCACGCATACTCAACGGAGTCGGATTCGCCTGCATCTCGGTATGCCTGTCCACATGGCTCTCCATGCTGCTGCCAATTTCGCGCATGGGCGCCGGCATGGGACTCTACGGCACCATGAACGCCCTCGCGCAGGCGGTCGGTCCCGATCTGGGCATCCGCGCCTCGAAAGCAATCGGCTACCGCAACACCTTCCTGATCGCCGTGGGTCTCACCTGCTGCATAGTCATCTGCGTACTGCTCATCAAAGACGGCGGCAAGCCACCGCGTGCGAGACTCGGGCGGCAGCAAGGCGGTGAGCGTCACCATATTCGCCTCGACGCGCTGTTCGAACCGCGCGTGATCCCGATTGCGCTGATCTTCATGCTGTTCGCGATACCGTATTTCGCGAACCAGTCGTTCATCGTGGATTACGCCAACGCGCGGCACGCCCATGTGATCGTCTCGCTGTTCTTCCCGTGTTATGCCATCATGTTGCTCATCTCCCGCATTGTGTTGCGCAACTGGTTTGACACGAAGAGTTTCCTGTTCTTCATGGTCACCGGAACAATCTGCCAGATTGTCATGCTCGCCTCGCTCACCGTGATGCGCAACAACTGGTTCGTGGTGCTCGCCGGACTCGCCACGGTGGGCGCATACGGCATGATGAGCTCGGTCACGCAGGCGCGCGCCGTGCTCATCGCCGGCAAGGCACGCAGCGGCATGGCGAATACGACGTACTATGCGGGCATCGATCTGGGCATGTTTCTCGGCCCGCTCATCGGCGGCTTCCTGTACGGCGGATTGCCGATCATCTGGTTCTACCCGGCACTGCTGCTCACCATGCCGGTGGCGTGGACTGTGTATGCCTTCGCACACCGCACCATTCAGGCCAGCGAACGCGCATCGCGTGCCTGAGACCGGCATGCCGCACGCCTAACGATATCCAATAATTGAAAAACACTCTTCACATATATGGACGCGCTCTTTACAATGAGGGAGGTTTATTCGCCAACACGAAAGAGGAATAATGCTCACAGACGAGTATGTGAAGCGCGTGTATGCGCAGGTCGAAGCGCGTGATCCGGACCAGTCCGAGTTCCTGCAGGCCGTGCAGGAGGTCTTCGAAAGCATTGAGCCGGTGTTCGCCAAGCACCCGGAGTACGAGGCGGCCGGCGTGCTGCAGCGTTTCGTGGAGCCCGAGCGCCTCGTGAAGTTCCGCGTGGCCTGGGTGGACGACAACGGTGACGTGCAGGTCAACCGCGGCTACCGTGTGCAGTTCAACTCGGCAATCGGCCCGTACAAGGGCGGTCTACGCTTCCACCCCACCGTCACCGAGAGCGTCATCAAGTTCCTCGGTTTCGAACAGATTCTCAAGAACTCCCTCACTGGCCTGCCCATGGGTGGCGGCAAGGGTGGCGCGGACTTCGATCCGAAGGGTCGTTCCGACGCCGAAGTCATGCGCTTCTGCCAGGCGTTCATGACCGAGCTGCAGCGCCACATCGGCCAGTTCACCGATGTTCCGGCGGGCGACATCAACGTCGGCGCACGCGAGGTGGGCTACCTGTTCGGCCAGTACAAGCGCCTGCGCAACGAGTTCACCGGCGTGCTCACCGGCAAGGGACTTGAATTCGGCGGCTCGCTCGCTCGCACCGAAGCCACCGGTTACGGCCTGTGCTATTACACGCAGGAGGCTCTGCGCGTGCTGCGCGACGACTCATTCGAAGGTAAGACCGTGGTGGTCTCCGGCTCGGGCAATGTGGCGATCTTCGCCATTGAGAAGGCCACGCAGCTCGGCGCCAAGGTGGTCACCTGCTCCGATTCGAACGGCTATGTGTACGACCCGAACGGCATTGATCTCGATGTGGTCAAAGACATCAAGCTGAACAAGCGCGGCCGTATTCGCGAATACGCCAACCGTGTCGACGGCGCGGAATACCACGAGGGTTGCCGCGACGTGTGGACCGTGCCGTGCGACATCGCACTGCCGTGTGCAACGCAGAACGAGATCGACGGAGAATCCGCCCAGAAGCTCGTCGACAACGGCTGCACGGTGGTCTGCGAGGGCGCCAACATGCCGTCCACGCCACAGGCCATCGAGGTCTACCAGAAGAACCATGTGCTCTACGGCCCGGCCAAGGCAGCGAATGCAGGCGGTGTGGCGGTCTCCGGTCTCGAGATGAGCCAGAACTCCTACCGTCTCTCCTGGAGCTTCGAGAAGGTGGACGAGGAGCTCAAGGGCATCATGAAGAACATCGTCGCCGAATCGCTCGATGCCGCCAAGGAATACGGCCACGACAGCGACCTCATGTTCGGCGCCAACGTAGCGGGCTTCACCAAGGTGGCGAACGCGATGGTCGCGCAGGGCATCTTCTAAGCGTCAGGTGGCGCCCTCGGCGTCTTCATTGCGTAAAAGGGACAGATTAGTGAGCTAATCTGTCCCAAATTACGCAGAAAGGGAGCTGTACACAGAAGGGGAGCTTTACGCAGGAAATAAGCAGCACAGCCCCATGCCACCTTCCGCGATATCTGCCCTCACCTGCGTAAAAAGAGACAAATCGGGTATGAAATCTGCCCCCTTTTACGCAAGATTGTTGCATGCAATTTCCTGTAGGAATAACTCGGACGGTCTTTTTATACAAAACTTCCTATGCTGGGCAATATGGCAAACAGGAGAGTGAATCCCAGTCAGCGCAAGCCCCCGCGCAGTTCGTACCTCGAGGACTCGCGCATGAAGCGCAACAACCGGCACGTCAGCCAGGTCACGCGTTCCCAGAAACCGCGCAAAGTGGTGACGGCGAAGAAACTCAGCGCACAGAACAAGCGCAACGAGCAGTACCGAACCAAATTGCAGCTCAAGCAGATCCTGCTGGAAAAACCGAAACTGCGCGGATGGCTGCATCTCATCGCCTTCCCGTTCTCAGTGGCCACTTCGGTGATCCTCATCTGCCTGGCGCCGCATGGCTGGATGAAGGTGGCGATCAGCATCTACAGCGCCACGATCATACTGCTGTTCGGCAACAGCGCGGCGCTCCATCTCGGGCACGGGCACTTCCCGAAAGCCGTCGACGACGTGCTGTGCCGCATCGACTATTCGAACATATTCCTGGTGATCGCGGGCACCTGCACACCGTTCTTCTTCGCACTGAACAACACGGTGATCTGCTGGGTGTATGTGGGCGTGGTCTGGGTCACCGCATTGCTTGGCACGTTCGTGCACCTGATCTACCCCGTCGGCCTCGACTGGCTGTTCACCATTGTCTACATTGTGCTCGGACTCGCCCCGATCACGATCATCTGGCTGTTCTGGCGCTCCCCGTACATCGGACCGATTCCCACCATTCTCGTGATCGCCGGGGGTGCCTTCTACATCGCGGGTGCTGTGTGCTTCGCCATGCGCAAGCCGAACCCGTTCCCGAAATGGTTCGGATACCATGAGCTGTTCCATTTGGGTACCATTGGCGGCTATGTGTGCCATATGATCGCACTGTTCATGGTGGTGATGCGCATGCGTGCGCTCATGTAACCGTTCACATACAGCAAAGCGGCTGCCGGAATTCGCGTGTTCCGGCAGCTTTTTTGTTTGCAGATGAGCAGATTCACCCTTGAAGCACGGCTGATTGGCGATGTCGTTCCCGGTGTGCGCAATGTGAGGTGCGGGAAATGGTGTCTATGGGATAATTCAGGGCGGCATGCGCAAAATAGCCAGCGAGGACAGCTGTCCAATGGTCTTTTTGTGTCGCCGTGCGAAAAACGGCCCGCAGAAAGTGAGCAGAAAGTCTCAAGGACGACGAGATGGGCGTTTGATGGGCCAATCTGCGGTTGAATGCACAACATGGCCAACGAGGGATGGTACCCGTTGGCCATTGTGGTGTGGTCAGCACGAAATGGCCAACGAGGAGGGTGGAAAAGCGGCCCAGAAGACGCCGGCACATACTGTGTGACTGCAGGATCTGTGTGACCGCAGAGTGCTGCAGAGTACCATAGAGTACCATAGAGCATCAAGTGCATATCCGAACGGGAATCCGGCCCCTAAGCGCCCTTGGAATGTACGCAGTCAGCCACGTCGGTCCGCAGAGGCGGAAGGTGCGGGAGTCTGCGGGTAAGGCGAGCGCGAAATCTCCGGGGTTGCAGGGAGGGTCTGCGGCTGTGGCGAAGTAGGTGGCATCTGTGGATCGGTCCCCGGCACGAGATCCCACGGCATGCACTTCTTGACAAGCCAGAAGATGAGCAGCGCGAGCAACGTCCATCCCCAGATCGGGTGGTTCGTGGCGAGACCGCCGAATATGACGCCGAAGAACAGCGTGCGGATCGCGTAGAACACAATGCGCTGGCCGCGCGAGCGATCACGTGTCTCGATGGTCATATGGGTGTAGCGGCAGCCGAGCGTCTGGCCATGGTGACGCCAAGGAATCCACACCTCGAACAGCAGGAACGAGAGGGCCGCGGTGATCCACGTCATGTAGTCGAGCACGCGCGGTTCCACGGTGAGCGACAGCCAGACGTAATGGCCGTCTCCGGTCGATTTGAACACCAGGTAGAACAGGAAGATGTACAGGATGCTCAGTGGCATGTACACCAGCGCGATGAGCAGGAAGTCGATGCACATGGAGACCATGCGGTGCACGAATCCCGGTCGCATGTTCGTGCCGGTGAGTTGCTTCGCCTTCTTCGGCACGAGTTTCGTGTAGAGCACGGCGCATGCATACCCAAGCATTGCGCCGAGCGTGTTCGTGAGCATGTCGTCGACGTCGAACTGGCGGTATGCGCACGGGTAGATGCCCCAGATTCCGGTGAGCTGCGAGGTTTCGATGAATATGGAGCAGCCGAGTGCGAAGGCGGAGGTAACCCAGAATTTCCAGCCAGCCCAACGGCACAGCATGAAGCCGAGGGGCATGAACAACACGACGTTCATCACGAGTTGCAGCACGCCGTACAGGCCGGTCTGCGCATACTGAATGAACCGCAGAATGTCGAGCTGCGGGGCGAGGTTGTGCGTGGCGCAGAAGAGTGTGGGGTCGTCGGGCATCGGGTACATGGTGAAGGCCACGAGGCCGAGTGCATACAGCACCGCCACATAGGCGGAGAACGCGCTGGTGAAGCTCAGCCGGTGGTTGCGGTGGTAGACGAACGCCACAATCGGCAATGTGAGCAGCAACGACACGAACGGCCACAGCATGAGCGCCAGCGTGAACGATTGGCTGAAAGACCCTAGATATCTAAACACAATGCCGAGTGTAGCCCAGTCGCTTTCCCGCCATACTCGTTCACAGGAATGATTTGCGTGCCGTGCGTGGCGCGATGTGGGTCATGCCAGGCGCAGCCAAGCAGCCAAGGCGCAGCAAATGAAAAGCCCCTCCGAGGAGGGGCTGAAGCGGAACGAAGGGGATCAGTCGTCGCCGAGCGTGACGTGCACACCGCCGACGAGCGCGCTGACCACGTTGTAGAGCAACGCGAAGATCGTGCACAGGATGGTGATGAGCACCATCTCGACGATGGAGAAGATCGTCACCGCACTGAGCACGGTCGGCAGCGAAAGGATGTTCGACAGATTGATGCTGCCCGAGTCGAGGCCGGCGGACGAGAAGATCTGCGTCACCTGGTCGAACACACCGACCGCCTTGAGCAGCAGCCACAGGAACAGCACGGCGATGATCTGGATGATGGCGCCGGCGAGTGAGAGCATGAAGCTCACTTTGGCCACCGACCATGCGCTCACACGGGTGAGCGAGAGGTTCATGCGGCGGGCGTGTGGCTTCTTGCGATTGCGAATCGGACGTACCGGTCGGTTCTCCTCAGGGCGATCCTTGTCGGCGATCAGTGGCGTGTTCGAGGCCGAGCGTGCCACTCGCGGAGCGTTGTCAGCGGCAGACGATGCGGCTGCACGAGGCTGTTGACCGGGTTCAAGCGGATTGGTGTTGCTCATAATCGCTCCTTGAAAAGAATATACGGTTCGAGAGTATCAATGTTTCAAGACCTTGCAGCAGCAGCCACGCAGATGGACGGGATCTGCCGAATACTGCCGTAGGTCCGGCAAATCCCGTGTGCTGCTCACTCTTCTTGGGTCGCTTCCTGGGTCTTGTCGATGGCCGCGGATTCCTCCTCGATCACCGGCATGCCGTCTTCGGACTTCACCTCGAATACCGGTTCGCCCTGCGCGAGCTGCGTTTCGGTGGAACCTGCCGAGGATTCGGTGACGACGGTGTCGCCATCCGCCTCATCTTCGGTCTCGGCATTGCGTGCAATCGAGATGATCTCGTCGCCGGCATCCGGCTTCGCGAGCGTGACGCCCTGCGTGGTGCGGCCGGTGAGTTTGACCTCGCTCACATTCGAGCGGATCACCTTGCCGGATTTCATGATTGCCATGATCTGGTCTTCCTCGCTCACGACGACCGCGCCGACGAGCGTGCCGCGTTCGTCGGTGAGCTGCACGGCCTTGACGCCGAAGCCGTTGCGGCCCTGCAGGCGGTATTCGCTGATTGCGGTGCGCTTGGCGAAGCCCTGGTTCGTGACGACGAGCAGGTCCTTGTCGGTCTCGCCCCAGATCACATCCATCGCAAGCAGTTCGTCGCCCGCGCGGAACTTCATGCCCTGCACGCCGGCGGTCTGGCGTCCCATCGGTCGCAGCTGCTCGTCGTCGGCGCGGAACTTCAGGCTCATGCCGAGCTTCGACACGAGAATGATGTCATCGGTCGCATTGCACAACGCGGCGCCGATGAGCTCGTCGGCGGTCTCGCCGGATTCGTCCTGCATGAGGCGCACGGCGATCAGACCGCCCTGACGCGGCGAATCGTATTCGGAAAGGCGCGTCTTCTTCACCTTGCCCGAGCGTGTGGCGAGCACGAGGTAATCGGCCACCTCGTAGTCCGGAATCGAAAGCACCGTCTGAATCGACTCGTCGGGCGTGAACTGCAGCAGATTCGCCACATGCTGCCCCTTGGAGTCACGGGAGCCTTCGGGAAGCTCGTAGGCCTTGCAACGGTAGACGCGGCCCTTGTTCGTGAAGAACAGCAGCCAGTTGTGCGTGCTGGTGAGGAAGAAGTGATCCACCACGTCGTCATCGCGCAGCTTGGCGCCCTTGATGCCCTTGCCGCCGCGGTGCTGGGCGCGGTATTCGTCGGCCTTCGTGCGTTTGATGAAGCCGGCGTGGGTCACCGTGACCACCACGTTCTCCTCGGCAATGAGGTCTTCCACGTTCATCTCACCGGAGAACGGCAGGATCTTCGTGCGGCGGTCGTCGCCGTAGCGGGCCACGATCTCGTCGAGTTCATCGCCGACGATCTTGCGCTGGCGCTCGGGCTTTGCGAGAATGTCGGCATAGTCGGCGATCCTGCGCATGAGCTCATCGTGCTCGTCGAGGATCTTCTGGCGTTCGAGGGCGGCGAGGCGGCGCAGCTGCATCGCGAGGATCGCGTCGGCCTGCACATCGTCCACATCCAGCAGATCTATGAGCCCGGTGCGGGCGATCTCCACGGTTTGCGAGGAGCGGATGAGGTGGATCACCTCGTCGATCATGTCGAGGGCCTTGAGATAGCCCTGCAGAATGTGGTCGCGTTCCTCAGCCTCTCGCTTGAGGTATGCGGTGCGGCGGGCGATCACGTCGAGCTGGTGGGAGACCCAGTGGCGAATGAATGCGTCGAGGCTCAGCGTGCGCGGCACGCCGTCGACGAGCGCGAGCATGTTCGCACCGAAGGTCTGCTGGAGCTGGGAGTGCTTGTACAGGTTGTTAAGCACCACCTTCGGCACGGCGTCGCGCTTGAGCACGAGCACGAGGCGCTGGCCTGTGCGGCCCGAGGTCTCGTCGCGCATGTCGGCGATGCCGGTGATCTTGCCGTCGCGCACGGCCTCGCGAATCGAGGCGACAAGGCGGTCCGGGTTCACCTGGTACGGCAGCTCGGTGACGACCAGGCACATACGGCCCTTGATCTCCTCGGTGTTGACCACCGCACGCATCGTGATGAGGCCACGGCCAGTGCGGTAAGCCTGTTCGATGCCCTTATGGCCGAGAATCGTCGCGCCTGTAGGGAAGTCCGGGCCCTTGATGCGTTCGATCAGGGCGTCGAGCAGCTCCTCGCGGCTGGCCTCGGGGTGGTCGAGCGCCCAATGCACGCCATCGGCCACCTCGCGCATGTTGTGCGGAGGAATGTTCGTGGCCATGCCCACGGCGATGCCCGAGGAGCCGTTGACGAGCAGATTCGGGAAGCGGGCGGGCAGCACGGTGGGCTCCTGCGTCTTGCCGTCGTAATTCGGCACGAAGTCCACGGTGTCTTTGTCGATGTCGCGCACCATCTCCATGGCCAGAGGTGCCATACGGCATTCGGTGTAACGCATGGCGGCCGCCGGGTCGTCGCCCGGGGAGCCGAAGTTGCCCTGGCCGTCGACGAGCAGGTAGCGCATGGACCACGACTGCGCCATACGCACCAAAGTGTCGTAGATGGCGGAGTCGCCGTGCGGGTGGTACTTGCCCATCACGTCGCCCACGACGCGCGAGCACTTGTTGTAGCCGCGGTCCGGGCGGTAGCCGCCGTCATACATCGCATAGACCACACGGCGGTGCACCGGCTTCATGCCGTCACGAACGTCGGGCAATGCACGTTCCACGATGACGGAGAGGGCGTAGGAGAGGTACGACTGCCGCATCTCGTCCTGCAAATCGATCGGCTGCACACGCTGGCCCACCATGAGGCCGTAGTCGGTGTTGTCGGCCTCCTGTGGGCTGAGCGGCTCCAGGGAGCCGTCCGGCAGGTGCTGTTCGTCGCCGGAGTCGTTGACAGGGCCGTTGTCGAGGCCGTTGTTGGTTGGTTCGTCTGCCACTTGAAATCCTTTACCTTGCTGTTGCTACGTCTACACGGCCCACGGCACGTCGCCGTGGGCGGCCCATATCAGGCGTCGATCCAGCGGGCGTTGTGTGCGTTGCGCTGGATGAACAGACGGCGGGGCTCCACCTCGTCGCCCATGAGCATGGAGAACGTTTCGTCGGCCTGCAGGGCGTCTTCGATATGCACCTGCTTCAGAATGCGGTGGTCCGGATCCATGGTGGTCTCCCACAGCTCCTGGTAGCTCATCTCGCCCAGACCCTTGTAGCGCTGAATGCCCTCGCCCTTCGGCAGCTGGCGTCCGTTCGCCTTGCCTTCGGCAAGCACGCGGTCGCGTTCGGCGTCCGTGTACACGAAGTCGTGCGGGCCCTTCGTCCACTTGAGACGGTAGAGCGGCGGCATGGCCACATACACGTAGCCGGCCGTGATCATGGGGCGCATGTAGCGGAAGAACAGCGTGAGGTTGAGCGTGGCGATATGGGCGCCGTCGACGTCTGCATCGGCCATGATGATCACCTTGTGGTACCGCACCTTGTCGAGGTCGAAGTCCTCGCCGTAACCGCCGCCGATCGCCGTGATCAGCGACTCGATCGTGTCGGACTTCAGCATGCGGTCGAGGCTGGCGCGCTCGGTGTTGAGGATCTTGCCTCGCAGCGGCAGAATCGCCTGCGTCAGCGGGTTGCGACCCTGAATGGCCGAGCCGCCTGCCGAGTCGCCCTCGACAATGAACAGCTCGCACTCGCTCGGGTCGTTCGACTGGCAGTCCTTGAGCTTGTCGGGCATGCCGGCGGATTCGAAGATCGACTTGCGGCGGGTGTTCTCGCGTGCCTTCTTCGCGGCCAAGCGGGCGCGCGATGCCTCGAGCGCCTTCTGGATGATGTTCTTCGCCTCGTTCGGGTGGGCGTCGAGCCAGTCGCCGAGTTTCTCGTTCATCACGCGCTGCACGAAGGTCTTCGCCTCGGAGTTGCCGAGCTTCGTCTTCGTCTGGCCTTCGAACTGCGGGTTCGTCAGCTTCACCGAGATCACCGCGGTCAGGCCTTCACGCACATCGTCACCGGAGAGATTGTCGTCTTTGTCTTTGAGGATGTTCTTGTCGCGGGCATACCGGTTGATCATGCTCGTGAGCGCCGCGCGGAAGCCCTCCTCATGGGTGCCGCCCTCGGTGGTGGCGATCGTGTTCGCGAAGGTGTGTACGGATTCCGAGTACGCCGACGTCCACTGCATGGCGATCTCCGCGGAGACGCCTATGGCGAGGTCCTCGGACTCAATGTCGATCACGTCCGGCTCGATCGGCGCGGAACCACGCGACTTCACCAGGAACGCCACGTAGTCCTTGATGCCGTTCTTGTATTGGTACGTGACGGTCTGGTGCAGCTCCTCCACCGTGTTGTCGCCGTCGCCGACCACTTCGTCGCGCGCCTCGTCGACCTGGCGCATGTCGGTGAGCGTGATCTTGAGTCCCTTGTTCAGGAACGCCATCTGCTGGAATCTGCTGCGCAGGGTCTCGAAATCGTAGATTGTCGTCTCGAAGATCTTCGGGTCTGCCCAGAACGTGACCGACGTGCCGGTGGACTCGTCGTCGCGCATCGCACGTCCGCGCTCGAGCGGCCCGGTGGGATGCTGGTCGATGTACGTCTGCGTCCAGTAGTAGCCCTGTCGACGCACTTCGACGTCCACGCGCGTGGAGAGCGCGTTCACCACCGAGATGCCCACGCCGTGCAGACCGCCGGACACCGCATAACCGCCGCCTCCGAACTTGCCGCCGGCGTGCAGCTTCGTCATGACGGTCTCGACGCCGGACTTGCCTTCGCCGGGCACTTCGTCGACCGGAATGCCTCGGCCGTCGTCGACCACGCGAATGCCGTTGTCGGGCAGGATCGTCACCTCGATGTGCGTGGCATACCCGGCCAGCGCCTCGTCGACCGAGTTGTCGACGATCTCATAGACCAAGTGGTGCAGGCCTCGCGGACCGGTGGAACCGATGTACATGCCAGGGCGAATGCGCACGGCCTCAAGCCCTTCGAGCACACGCAGGTCGCTCGCGTCATAATGCTCGGGAGACAGGGTGTCGTCCAACTGTTCGTCGTTCTGGTCCGTGCCGTTGGCTTCAAGGTTCTGATCGATCGGATCGTTGCTCGCCGACTCAAGCGACTCCGCTGCGGAATCGGTTGGTTGATCTGCCACAGAGATTCCTTTCTGTGAATGCGCTACGAAGGGTTCTCACACAGGCGATATGCCCTGTAACACGAATAAAACGCCCTTGTGGGCGTTCAACTACTCTACTAAGGATTCTACTCGTATGGGGGGACTCGTGTTCTTAGCGCGCTTGTAGCGGATTTCTTGGTTTTTCACCGCGCAAGCGGTCCGAGTTGGATCACTGTGGCCGGTAATGCATGTTCTGCCGCACATATTGCTTGCGACGTGTGGCGGGCCCATGCGACTGCGGACCGGTGACGCGAATGTCGTGGATGTCGAGGCCATCGAGGCGCTCGAGCACCTTCTCGCGCAGCTCGGGTAGCATGAACGTGAGCTGGGTGGTCCATGACGGCGACTTCGCGTGGATGGTGAGCACACCGTTGTCGATGGCGCCCACCCAGGTGTTGCGTGCGATCACGTCGCCCACGATCGACGCCCAATCGTGGCGCAATTGGGCCAGTTTCATATGGGGCATCCAGCCGGCCCGTTTTGCGATTCCCGCGAACAACGAGCCGAACGCCACCTCGTCGCGCCCCGGTTTGCCGAAGTTCTCGAGCGCCTCCTCGCGCTTCACCCGCCGTTCCGCAATGAGCCCGGCGCGTGCCGAGACATGTTCGAATTCCTCGGCCGGCAATGCCCGTTCGTCGAGTTTCAACGTCACTGCAATGGGTGGCTCGCTCATGCATGTGCACTTTCATGCTTCGTCAGACCAATTTCACGCTCACCCGAAACCTGTTCTGCCGATTGGTCTGCAGATTGTTCGACCTTCTGTTTGCCATCACTGCCTGTATGCGTGCCCGCGGTTCGCCGGGAGGCTTGCACGGCGGCCAGCTGACCGGCGAAGGGGTCGTCGGCCGGCAGTGGCTCCGGCATGAGAGCGGTGCCTTCGCCGCCACTCCCCTGCAGCTTCAACGCCGCCACATCGATCACATGGGCATGGGCGTCGTCAGGCAGTTCCGGCACGTCGCCGGCCGCCGCAACGGTGATGATCACCTGGTCCTGCCGCAACGCGAATTCCATGATTTTTGCGCGACGTGACGGGTCCAGCTGCGCGAACACATCGTCGAGCACCACGATGGGCCGCTCCCCCGACTTGCGTTCCAGGAGACGGTAGAGGGCCATTTTCAAGGCCAGCGCCAGCGTCCAGTTTTCTCCGTTCGACGAGTATTCGCGTGCCGGCATGCCGTTGAGTTCAATCGAGACGTCGTCACGCTGGGGGCCGATCAGATTCACTCCACGCGCCACCTCCCCCGGGTAGATGCGCTGGAAATGCTCGCTGATCGCCGCCTTCACCCGCCCGAGACCGCCTTGTTCCCCTGCCTCGGCCCCTTGGGTGAGGTATAGCTCGTCGAACGACGGCTCATACACAAGCGTCGCCGTTTGACCGACATCACTTAATTCCTGGACTATTGTTCCGAAATATTCGTTGAGCATGCCGATGACTGCCATGCGCTGTCGGGTGAGTTCCAGACCGGTTTCAATGAACTGCGCGGTCCACACCTCCAAGCCGTTCATGCGCATCTGGCGCGCCTCCTCGGACACCGGGACGCCCTCCTGCGCACCGATCTGCTTGAGCAGCGCCGCGCGTTGCTTGGCGATATGCGTGAAGCGTTGCAACAGGTCAGTATAGCCGCGAACCAGCACACTGGCGGCCTGATCGATGAACGAACGGCGCACGGCTGGGTCGCCCCACACTAGACGCTGGTCATCGGGAGTGAATGCGATGAGGGGCACACGCCCCACAATGTCTCGCATATACAGGCTCGGACCGCCGTCCACACGGGCGCGGTTGGCTCCCCGCACCCGAATCGTCAGCTCGAAGGTGGTTGTCCAGCCATCTATTGTCTCAGTGTTGTTTTCGAAATCTTCCGATAGTTCCTCTATATTCGCGCGAATGGTGGCTGCGGGGAACCCTCGTTCGACGAGTGGCTGAGATGTTGAGGCGCGATGGCTGGAGCCGGTGGACAGCACCTCGAGCGCCTCGACGATGTTCGTTTTGCCGAGTCCGTTCGGGCCTTCCAGAATGTTGACGCCCGGTTTGAAATCCAGCACGCAATTCGTCCAGGAACGGAAGTGGTCAAGCGCCAGCCGAGATACGGTGATCATGCCACTTCCTTCCTGAACCTGAAATCAACGCTGCATCACTATACCGCGAATCAGACGTTGAAACGCATCGGCACGAGCAGGTACCGGTAGCTCATCGACTCCTCGCCGTCCTCATCCTGCTGCCCGTTGAATTCCACCGGCTTCACGGCGGTCGTCATCTTCATGCGAATATACGGTTCGGAGATCACGCTCAGTCCTTCGCGCAGGTAGGACGGGTTGAATGCCACCGTGATGTCTTCGCCATCGAGGTCGATCTGCAGCGTCTCCTTCGCCGAGGCCTCATCCGCGCCGCCGGCCGTGAGCGTGAGCTGCTGGTTGGTGAACACCATGCGGATCGGGGCGTTACGCTCGGCCACCAGCGAGACGCGCTTGGCGGCGCCGAGCAGATCTTCCTTGCGAATAACCGCTTGAATCGGGTAGGAATCGGCATACAACCTGTCGACGGCGGGGAATTCGCCATCGATGAGCTGCACGGTGGAAATACGCCCGGCGTTCGCGATGCCGATCAGCTTCGGGTTGGCGGGGTCGAGGTAGATGACCACGTTCGCACGCTCGTCAATGGAACGGGCGATCTTCACCAAGTGGGAACCGCGCACGAGCGCCGCAGTGTCGAGATCGGCCTCGTCGGGGGTCCAGCGGAAGCTGGCACGGCCCAGACGGAAGCGGTCCGTGGAGCTCAGCGTCACCTCTTCGCCGGCGAAGCGCATGTGCACGCCGGTCAGCACCGGGCGGTTCTCGTCATGGGCCACGGCCACAGCGGCCTGGGTGACGGTTTGAGTGAAGGTTTCGGCGTCCACCTGGCCAATCTGCGGAGGCAGCTGCGGCAGATCCGGGTACTCGCTCTCCGGCATGAGCTGCAGCGTGAACGTGGCCGGGCCGGAGGTGATCGTCATCGTCGTCTCGTTGGCCGAAAGATAGGTTTTCTCGGCGGGCAGCACCTTGCTGATGTCCGCGAGCAGCTTGCCGAGCACCACGACGGTGCCGGATTCGTCAACACCCGCTTCGATGTGGTCGCGCGCAGAGATCTCGTAGGTGAATGCGGAAAGCTGCATCGTGCCATCTGCCGCTTCAAGTTTGACACCGGCGAGAATCGGATTGGCAGGGCGTGCGTCGATCACACTCGTCGTCCAAGCTACCGCGTCTGCGAACGAAGCGGTGTTGACTTCTACTTTCATGGCTCTCCTTGCTGGATAAAGGCTCGGTGTGCATGGCGCTCGTGTTCCACGAGCTATGCTCAATGCTTTTCATTCTAGCGACGTTCACGTTGAGGGGAATCTGCGTGTGCAATCCACCGCTGGATGTTGATGACGACGAGCTTTATAGGAAACGTAAGATAGTAGTCATAATAAGTCCGGTGGATATTGTGGATAACTGTGGAAAGTGCAGTAACCGCGGGCATTATCCACATGTGCCCGCTGTGGATAACCGTGGGACAGCATGTGGATAACTTGGCGGTTTATCCACCGCCATCACAAGCCCGAAAAGTTATCCACAACCGCTCAGCCCTTTTCCACAGCGGGCTGCGGCGTTTCGCACATGCTTTCCACAGGCTTCGCCCACAAATGTGGATAACTATGTGGATAACCTGTTTTCACTCCTCACCAAGCCGTGTGCGTTGATTTTCCGCCCTTTTCACATACAGATGTTCATTGTGCCGCGCCGCCGGGACTCGTGCCGCAGCCATGCGCACAGCAAAAAACGTGGCCGGTTTCCCGACCACGTTCCGTTCTGCTATACTCACGCGCCCCCGGCCATGCGGGCCAGACCGCCCGGACGAGTCAGTCGTTGAGGTGCTGCTTGAGCTCCACCGTGAGCTCGTTCACATAGTTGTAGATCTCCTGTTTCTCCTGCATCTTGTCGGCGATATGCTTGCACGCATGCATGACGGTGGTGTGGTCGCGGCCGCCGAAGATCTGCCCGATGTTCATGAGGCTCATGCTCGTCATGTCACGCGTCAGGTACATGGCGATCTGCCGTGCGAGCGTGACGCTGCGCGGGCGCCCCGGCCCCACGATGTCGTCGAAGGTGAGATGGAAGTATTTGGCGACGCGCGCGATGATGTCGGTGGGCTTCACCTCCACGTCGGTGGTGAAGAAATCCTGCAGCGTGCGTTCGGTGAGCGCGCGCGTGACGGGCTGGTGGTTGAGGGATGCCATCGCGATGACCCTCTTGAGCGCGCCCTCGAGCTCGCGCACGTTGTTGGCGAAGCGTTCGGCGATGAGATTGAGCACGTCGTTCGGCACGCGAATGTGGTTCTGCTCGGCGAGCATGCGCAGAATCGCGATGCGCGTCTCCAGATTCGGCGGCTTGACGTCCACGGTGATGCCCTGCTCGAAGCGGGAGATGAGGCGGTCCTCGAAATCCTCCAGATTGTGCGGCGGCACGTCGGAGGCGATGACGATGCGCTTGTTCGCCTGGTAGAGGCTGTTGAACGTGTGGAAGAACTGCTCGAGAATGCCGCGTTTGCCGCCGAGGAACTGGATGTCGTCGATAAGCAGCACATCCACTTCGCGGTACTTGCGGTAGAACTTCTCCATGGCCGGGTCTTCGTTGTCCTGGCCGGAGGTGCGGATCGACTCGATGAAGTCGTTCGTGAACTCCTCGCTCGTCACATAGAGCACGCGCGGGCGTGGCTTCTGGTTCTGCACGGCGTAGTTGCCTATGGCGTGCAGAAGATGGGTCTTGCCCAAGCCGGACCCGCCGTAGATGCACAGTGGGTTGTAGTCGCGGCCCGAGCCCTCCGCCACGGCCAGCGCCACCGTGCGGGCGAATCGGTTGGAATCACCTTGGATGAAGGTGTCGAAGGTGTCGTTGCTGTTGAGATGAGTCACCGGATCGCGGTAGTTGCCTGTGACCCCCGGCGTGAACGAACCCTGCATCTCGCTTTGCGGCGGATATTGTGGCGCGGTGGTGCCGGCCACGCTTGGCCCGAAGCCTGCGACCGGGTCGATGTCTTCGAAGGTCTGCACAATCGCCTCGTCGTAATGCGAGGCCACGGGTTGCTGTGCCGGCTCATGCTCCACTTCGCGGCGGCCATCCACGGTCTGCCCGTCGGCTCGCGCCGTCTGTACAGCGGAATCCTCGCGTTCCTGCGCCGCCGGGCGAGAGTCGCCGGTCTGCTCCGCGGAATGCCGAGGGGGGCGGGGATCTTCGTCCGGCTGCACCGACTCCTTGGCGGCACCTTGCGCCTCAGCGGCACGCGAGCCGGAATCCTCCGGCGACGCCGTGGTCTGCGGCTCAGGCTGTGCGGGCGGCATCACCTTGAAGGCGGGGAACATGGGGGAGCCCCCGTTCGCGATCTCCAGCGCGCCCATGAGCGGCTCGTTGAGTTCGGTCTGCAATACCTGCAATGTCTGCGCGTTCTCCACATCGAGAACGATCGTGGTGCCGAACACCGCCTCGGCAGTGACCCCGGCGAGCCAGCCCTGTTCGCGCGCGGTGAGTCTGGAGTTCTGCTTGATCAACGCAAGCGTGTCGGACCAAATGGTCTGCGCCTGCGTGGCGGGGTCGAGATTCTCTGCGTTCATCGAGCACTTCACCCATTCTTGGAGTCAGATATAGATAACATACTATTCTTACTCCATCGAGCAGAAGTTATCCACAGGCTTGCGTGTTGAAAACACTGGGTTTTCGCTCCCACAACAGGCTCCGATGTGGATAGATTGCGCGAATTGTCCCCATATTTCAACGGGTTTGTGGGTAATGCGGCGAATCTGCCCACAGCGCACGGTGTACATTTTCGCGACCCTATGCACCACAGCAATTGTGGAAATGTGCATGGATCACGCGCACGGGTAGGGGTGCTTGTAAATTGGTAGAGCTTGACTCATGAGGAGCCGTGCACGAGCATGGCCTAAATTAACCGGGAGTTTGTATGAAGAGGACATTCCAGCCGAATAACCGCCGCCGTCACATGAAGAGCGGCTTCCGCGTTCGCATGCGCACCCGCGCAGGCCGCGCGCTCATCAACCGCCGTCGCGCCAAGGGCCGCAAGTCCCTCTCCGCCTGATTCGCACGCGAAGTGGAGCGGCTGAAAAACCATCGCGAATTTGTCGCCGTACTCAAACGCCGCCGTCGGGTCAGTGACGCGGACATTGTGCTGCATTACGTGGTGCACACGCCGTCGACCCCGACCGGTGCGGCACCGGCGAGGCGTTTGGGTTTGGCCGTCTCCAAATCGGTGGGGAACGCGGTGGTTCGCAATACGGTGAAACGTCGATTCCGAGTATTGGCGCATCGCTATGAGCATGAGCTTCCCGCAGACTGCGATATTGTGCTGCGTGCGAAGCCGAGGGCGGCGCATGCCTCCTTCCAGTCTCTTGAAGCGCAGATTCAGGCGCTGTTTCGCGCAGTGATGCGCAAATCGGAGCAATCGTGACAGGGTATGCAGGGCGAGTGATGATTCGTTGCATCCGCTGGTATCAGCGGCGGATTTCGGCGAATACACCGCCCTCTTGCCATTATTACCCCAGCTGTTCCAACTATGCCCTTGAAGCGATCGAACGGTTCGGCGCCATTCGCGGTGGCATGCTCGCCGCATTGAGACTCTTGCGCTGCAGGCCCTGGACGCGTTGCGATATTGACGATGTTCCCCAACGGTTCTCGCTGTTCTACAGATGTTCGTGGTCGAAGGCACATGAGGAGCCGAGACTTACCCCGCTGCCATCACACGGGAAGGAGCAGGCAGCCTAAATGAATTCCGAAAACTTTCTTCTTGACGCCGGCATCTGGGGATTCGTCTACAAGATCCTCACGCCAATAGAATGGCTTATGACGTGGGTGATGTGGGTCTTCCACAAGCTGTTCACGTTCATTGGCATGCCTGAGCACGGCATCTCATGGGCACTGGCGATCATCTTCCTGGTGATCGTGGTGCAGGCCTGCGTGTTCCCGCTCTACTACAAGAGCATGAAGGGCATGCGCGCCATGCAGGCGATGCAGCCCAAGATGATGAAGATCCAGAACAAGTACAAGGGCAAGAACGACCCGGCTTCGAAGGAAGCCCTGCAGCGCGAGATGATGAAGCTGTATAAGGACAACAACGCGAACCCGGCCGGTTCCTGCCTGCCGATGCTGTTGCAGGGCCCGGTGTTCATGTGCATGTTCTACGTGCTCTCCGCCATCCCGTACATCGCACGCGGCAAGCGCAGTCCGCTCGGCGCCTTCGACGTCGCCACCGCGGAGTCGTTCTCGCAATCCACGTATTTCGGTGTGAAGATCACCGATTCGTTCACCACCGCTACCACGACCGGCAAGGTCGTGATCGGCATCTTCGTCGCGTTGATGTGCGCCTGCCTGTGGTACATGCAGTTCTATTCGATGCGCCGCAACACGGCGCCGGCCTCCGTGAACCGCCAGAGCCAGATGATGCAGAAGGCCATGCTGTGGGTCTTCCCGATCATGTACATCTTCTCCGGCGTGGCCATGCCTTTCGCCGTGCTCATCTACTGGCTCGCGAACAACATCTGCAACCTGCTGCGCACCATGTGGCAGGTGCACGAATTCCCCACGCCAGGCAGCCCAGCCGCCGAGGCGAAGGAGATTCGCGACCACAACAACGAGAACAAGAAGCGCGAGAAGGAAGGCCGGCCGTCCCTCGAGGAGGAGGAGCTCATCAAGGCCAAGCAGGAAGCCGAATCCCGCGTGACCCAAGGGTTCCAGCGCGAACAGCCGAAGCGCAAGAACCGCGGCAGGAAGAAGTGACCGGTCGCCCGGACCGGTGAGCTATATCGGCAAGGCGGTCGGCGACATACTCGGTGTCGTCGGCCGCACCCACCTGCAAGACCAACGATATAATCGAGTCAGTATGAGTAAGGAGTGCCAACATGGTGCAGACTGACGACAAGACGCTTGACCAGCTCAACGAGGAGGCGGACATCGCCGCGGATTACCTCGAGGGACTGCTCGACATCGCGGATTACGAGGGCGACATCGAGATGGGCGTGCGCAACGGCCGCCCGATGGTCCAGATCGTGGCCGACGACGACACCGACATCAAGCATCTGATCGGCAAGAACGGCGAGGTGGTCGATGCGCTGCAGCAGCTCACCCGCCTTGCCGTGCAGCAGGCGACCGGCGAACGTTCGCACCTGATCGTGGACGTCGACGGCTTCCTCAAGCGCAAGCGGCAGACCCTGCGCGACATGGCCCTGGATGCCGTGGACGAGGTGCGCGAAACCGGCGAGCCCGTCGATCTCAAGCCAATGAACTCGTTCGAACGCAAGATCATCCACGATGTCGTGCGTGACGAGGGCCTGCGTTCCCGCTCGCATGGCGAGGAGCCGCACCGCTATGTCACGGTGTATCTGAAGCGTGCCGAGGCCGACGGCGAGGCAGTAGAGGAAGACGAGTTCCTCGTCGACGACTGAGTCGCCTGTTCGTCTCGATGAAACCGGCGTCGCACCCGAGTGGTGTGGCGCCGGTTTTGCATAGAATCGCATGGAGCAGTGCGGTGGGACGGGGGTGTGCAAGTCGTGGAACAACGTCGAAGGCTACCGGCAGTGCGGCGCGCGATGGGGCCGGACGGGAAGGATTCGTCACTGTCGCAAGCTCCCTTACGTTCCTCATCTTTCCCGGCCGGCCCCATCGCGCACCGCGGTGATTCGCCGGTACCTGCTGCCAAATGAGAGAAATAATTCGCGGCGCATATATTCTTCCCGTGAACCATGGGCTACATCAGAAGAAAATCTGAAATTCAATATTTTCTTCCCGCGAGAGGTCTGTAGATTGGAAGAAAATCTGCGGTTCCATATTTTCTTCCCATAACCGGCTGATCGGCACGCCTTGGGGTTTGGCAGGGTGGTTAGGATGGGGGTATGAGTGAGATGATGAGCGACGAACAGATTGAGCAGTCCGGGATTCTGGAGACCATATTCGGCGACGCATTGCCGAAGGTGCGGGCATTCTACGAGAAACTGAAATCCGAGGGGGAGCCGCGCGGACTGATCGGCCCGCGTGACGTCGACATTCTGTGGGAGCGCCATCTGCTCAATTCCGCCGCCGTGGTGCCGTTCATTCGCCAGGCCACGAGCGGCAAGCAATTCCGCTCGGTCGCCGATATTGGCAGCGGTGGCGGATTCCCCGGTCTGGTCGCGGCCGCCATGCTGCCCGACCACACGTTCACGCTGATCGAGCCGATGGAACGCCGGTGCGAGTGGCTCTCCGAATGTGTGGAGACGATGGGTTTGGAGAATGTGCAGATTGTTCGCGCGCGCTCCGAGGAGGCGATCGCCGCACTCGAGCAGGCACGCGGGAAATCCTCGGGACGCGGCCATGCCAAGAACACGGTGACTCCCGAGGTGGCGCAGGCGATACGGCATCCGTTCACCGTGGTGACCTGCCGGGCGGTCGCGCCGATGACGAAGCTGGCCGGATGGACGTTGCCGCTCGTGGCGCCGCATGGCGAGCTCATTGCGCTGAAGGGACGCTCTGCCGGTGCCGAGATCGAGAAGGCGCGCAAGGTGATTGCGCAGTACGGTGGGCGCCACGCGCGGGTCAAGGAAGCTGAGGTGGCTCCGGGCCTTGAGCCCACGCATGTGCTGATCGTCGACAAGCAGTAGCGGCCATGTCTGCGCCGGTTTGGCGACTACGGAACAGATTTGTCACTGTCGCAAGCTCCCCTACGTTCCTCATCTGTTCCGTAGCGCCACCTCGATCCCGGCCGCACAGATGACTCAAATGCTCATGACCGCCCTATGGGGGGGAGTGATTGTATAGGTATAGCGCGGAGTTGGTGGGGTGGGCGCGAGGCTCCGGTGAGGCTTCGTCACTGGATCGCAAGCGCCCTTTTACGTTCCTCGACCTCGACGGACGGGGCCTCGCGCCCACCCCACCAACTCCATCGTTGACGACCATCTACCGGACCCACTGGGTGCACTAAGGTTCATAGAGATTTCGCGCAGCTCAACCACTACATGTAGTGGCGGGGCATTCTGGTTATCCACAGAGTTATCCACAATGTGCACATCAGCGTGTTCTTGAGCTGTGGAAATCTGTAAAACCATTGAAAAATAGCCAATTTCTGAGCTTGGTATGGGGGTGGGTTATCCACCGGTTATCCACAATCATCCACAGGAGATGTGGATAACTTCGCGCTGGATCGAATGCGGAAACGACACGTTTCACATGAAACAAAACACGGCATGTTTGTCCGTATGCACGAAGAAACTGGATACATTGCGATATGAGGAGGAATCTTCGTGACACACCAAGGGAGCAGCCCTGAGTTCGAAAGCGCCGAAGACACCATTGCGCGCATCTTTTCCGACCATGAGAATTCCGGTGTCGGCTCGGAAATTGCGGATGCATCGACCCGCCTGCATGCATTGGAACGACTGAAGTTCAAGCAGCCCGCGCAGACGCGGCGCATCGCCGTCGCCAATCAGAAGGGCGGCGTGGGCAAGACGAGCACCACGGTGAATCTGGCGGCGGCGCTCGCATTGGCCGGCATGAACGTGCTCGTGATCGACATGGATCCACAAGGCAATGCATCCACCGCGCTCGGCGCCAAGCACAATTCGGGCGACCCTTCAGTCTACGACGTCATCGAGGGGCGCGCGGGCATCGCCGACGTCATGCAAACCTGCCCTGAATTCCCCACGTTGCAGGTGGTCCCGGCATCCATCGACCTCTCCGGCGCGGAACTGGAGATCTCGGATCTGCCGAACCGAAACGATCTGCTTGACGAGGCGCTCGACAAGTTCCTCGACTCATCCGAGATCCACTACGATTACGTGTTCGTCGATTGCGCGCCGAGCCTGGGTCTGCTCGTGATCAACGCGATGTGCGCGGTGAACGAGATGCTCATTCCGATCCAGGCCGAATACTATGCGCTGGAGGGTCTTGGGCAGCTCATCAACACGATCGGCCTCGTGCAGGCCCATTTCAACCCGCTGCTGCTCGTCTCCACGATGTTGGTGACGATGTTCGACAAGCGCACGCTGCTCAGCCGCGAGGTGTATCAGGAAGTGAAAACGCACTACCCGAGCATTGTGCTCGACACGACGATTCCGCGAACCGTGAAGATTTCCGAGGCGCCGAGCTTCGGTGAGACGGTGATCACGTACGATCCGCGCGGACTCGGTGCCATCTCGTACCGCGAGGCCGCCTACGAGATCAATGAACGCTCTCAGATTGTGCTGGAAACCATTGCGTCGAGGAGGAACGAGAACTGATGGCATCGAAATCACGGTTGGGCAGGGGACTCGGCGCACTGTTCCCCACGCTTCCCGATGAGCAGGAGTTCCAGCACGAAGCGCAGGCTGTAAAGCCTGAACCGACGAAGCCGGAGCCCGCGAAGAGGACGACAGCGCGCAAGACGGCTAAAAAGGCCCCCAGCAAGCCCGCCAAGGCTGCAACGGGACCAAAGAAGGCCCCATATGACCCCGAGGCCTATGCGGACGTCGACGGGCCGATTTCGCCGCTGAGCTCGACGATCCCCTCAATGGGCGCGATGACGATTCATGCGGAGACGGTGAACAAGCTGTCCGCGCCGATGACACTGCAGCCGCAGGCGGCGGAGCACCATGTGGCCCAGCAGCCCGACTGCCCGTCGAGCCCGGTGAAAACACATGGCAAGCGCGCGACGATGCCTGCGATCTCATCCATGACCCACCACCCGAGCGACATGTTCTTCGATGGCACTCCGCTGGCAAACACGGCGAAGCCGAAGGAAGAGGAGAGCGAGGCGCCGGAGCTCAAACCGGTCGCCGGTGGTTACCTGGTGGAGCTCAATCCGAATCAGATTGGCCCGAATCTGTACCAGCCGCGCACCACGTTCAACGAGGAGGAACTGCAGGAGCTCGCCGACTCGATCAAGGAAGTGGGCGTGCTGCAGCCGATCGTCGTGCGCAAACGCCCGCAGGAGCAGATTGACGAGGCAAAGCGCAGGCAATCCGAGGAGCATGCCGCAGACCGTTTCGCCGGGCGCATGGACAGCGAATACGAGCTCATCATGGGTGAGCGGCGCTGGCGTGCGTCGCAGTTGGCGGGACTCACCGAGATTCCGGTCATTGTGAAGACGACGTCCGACGAGTATATGCTGCGTGACGCACTGCTCGAGAATCTGCACAGGGTCGCGCTGAACCCGCTCGAAGAGGCGGCCGCATACCAGCAGATGATTGACGAGTTCGGGCTGACGCAGAAGCAGCTCGCACAGTCCGTCTCGAAATCACGCCCCCAGATTGCGAACACACTGCGTCTCATGAACCTGCCGGCGAGCGTGCAGAAGAAGGTCGCGGCGGGGCAGCTGTCGAGCGGTCATGCGCGCGCCCTGCTCGGTCTCGACACCGATGCGGAGATGGAGCAGCTCGCCCAGCGCATCATAGACGAGGGTCTCTCGGTGCGCAGTGTCGAGGAGATCGTCTCGATGAGCGCGAACAAGGAGCCGCGCAAGCCGAAGACGAACCGCAACAATCCGTGGGCCGGTTCTCCGATTCAGCAGCACCTTTCGGAACGGTTCGCCACCAAGGTCTCGATCAAGGGTTCCGAACAGCATGGCCGCATTGAGATTGTGTTCTCATCTCCCGAGGAGATGCAGCGCATCATCGATCTGCTTGGGTAGGGACTGAGACATCACCCGTTGAGCGGATGGGGCCGACGCCCGGCAAGCCTGCTTCATCAAAGTGCCTGCGCACTTCGTGCGTAGCACGCTCCTCAGCAGGCCTGCCGGGCGTCCTCCCCATCCGCTCGGTTATTGCTTCAATGGCATACGCGTAGCCTCAGCCGGTATGGGAGCGGCACCGTCGCGGAACCCATGCTGAGGAGCGTGCTACTGACGTAGCGAAGCCGCGTCATGCAGACACCTCGATGAAGCATGGGTTCCGCGACGGTGCCGCTCCCATACCGGCTGAGGTCAGGCTGATTCCCTCCGTTGCTGAAGAGGGGCTAGATGCCCTCGGGAATGTCTTCCAGGTAGCTTTGGACGTCAAGGGCGGCGCGGCAGCCCGAACCAGCGGCGACAATGGCCTGCTGGTAGATGGCGTCCGCGCAGTCTCCGGCCGCGAATACGCCCGGAACGCTCGTGCGGGTGGCGCCGGTGGAGGTTTCGGCGATCTGGATATAGCCGTGCTCGTCGAGGTCGACCTGGCCTCCGAGGAAACCGGTCTGCGGCACATGGCCAATCGCCACGAATACGCCGTTTGCCTCGATCTTCGAAGTCTCGTTGGTCGCCGTGTTGCGCAGGTCGAGCGAGGTGACCCCCTTGCCATCGCCGTTGATGCGTTCGACGACGGTGCTCATGAGCAGATTGATCTTCGGATTCTCCCGTGTGCGTTCCACCATGATCTGCGAGGCGCGGAACTCGTCGCGGCGGTGGATCAGCGTGACCGACGAGCCGAAGCGTGCGAGGAAGTTCGCCTCCTCCATTGCGGAATCGCCGCCGCCCACTACGACGATCGGCTTGCCGCGGAAGAAGAAGCCGTCGCACGTCGCACAATACGAGACGCCCTTGCCAGAATATTCGAGTTCGCCGGGCACATCGAGATGCCGGTAATTTGAACCGGTCGCCACAATGAGCGCGCGCGTCTGGAGATCCTGGCCGCCACTCAGACGCACGGATTTGAGCTCGCCTTGCAGATCCACCGATTCCACGTCGTCGAATATGATCTCGGCACCGAAGCGTTCGGCCTGTCGCTGCATGCTTTCCATGAGGTCGGGGCCCATCACGCCATCGGGGAAGCCGGGGTAGTTCTCGACCTCCGTGGTGTTGATGAGCTGGCCGCCCGGGGTGAGCGCCCCTGCGACGACGACGGGCTTGAGTCCTGCGCGGGCCAGATAGATCGCGGCTGTATAGCCGGCGGGGCCCGATCCGACAATGATGACGTTACGTACTGCTGTTGTGCTGTTCATGACTCCCACAATAGGCGCGGGTTTTGGATTATTCCTCCCGCGTTATGCCTTACGGGATGTCGTTGCGGCTTACGGGATGTCAGATTTCGTCCATTCCCGCATATTCCCATGCATATATGGCTGTTTTCTACAGTTGCGATTTTGCCCTTGACATCCCGTAACGATTGAAAGATGCCGGCGGGGGTGTGGCAAAAACCACACCCCCGCGAAATTGTTTCCCTGAGGCCGCAAGACCGCGTGCTAGAACGCCTGCATCGAGTTGATGTACAGCTGGTTGCCGGGCAGCGAATCGATGGGCACCCACATCACGATGTCTTGCGTGTTCACCGATTTGTCGAGCTTGACCTCGGTGGTGCCGCCTTCGGCGAACGTGAACTCGGCCACCTGCTCGCCGGCGTTCGGGTCGCCGTTCGTGTTCACGCGAATGTAGCCCTTGCCGCCGGAGGACTGGATCTTGATGACGATCTTGGAGACGTCCTCCTTCTTGTCGAGGTGAATGTAGTAGCCGTAGCCCTGCTGGCCGTCTGGGCGGTCGAGGAAGCGCTGCGAGGCGACCGGGTAGGCCGTGGTGTTCTCGGGCTTCTTCGTCTCCGTGGGTGGCAGGGTGGGCTTGACCTCTTCGGACGGCTCCTTCGACTTGTTCTGCACATCTTCGCCGGAGCGGGTGCCGAACGGCACCTTCTCGATGTCGGCGTCGCTCGGCCAGTAATTGGTGTTCTGCTTGCCGAAGCCGAACAGCGTGCCGCCGGTTGCCAGACTGTGGATCGCCACACCCAGCACGGCGACGAGAGCCACGATCACGACGATGACGGCCGCCGTGGCACCCTTGCTGCGCTTCTTCTTCTCGTCGCCGGCGGTGGTGAAGGCATGCGGTGGATTGGTGTTCGCGCCCGGATTGCTCTGCGGTGCGAAGCTCGGCGGCAGCGCCGGCGTGCCGGCTGCATATGCGGCGTCGATTGCCTTCCGCTCCTCTTCAAGCGCACGCTGCGATTCGGTGCCGTTCGGCACTTCGTTACCTTGGTCGTCGATGAGCGGGATGCGCCCCGTGGTGGTGACGCCGCGCGTCGCGTCCATAGACCCGTCACGCACGCCGGAGACATCCACCGGCACGGTCATGCGCGAGGGTTGCATAGGCGGTTCGTTCTGCGCGTTCGGGTCGAAGGCCGAGAACATCTCGGTGGCGTCGGCCGGCGAGATCTCCGGAATGGCGCTTGCCGCGTCCTCCCCGCCTTCCATGTAGGCCTTGCTCTTGTTCCAGAGCGCCTTGAACGAGTTCGCCGGCATGGATTCCGTCTTCTTGCCGGGGGTCTCGTCTTCGTCATCCACTTCCACGGCGGCGAATTCGGGGCCGGCGGTGGAGGCGAACGTGAGCGACGGAAGCGTCTGCGAGGAGATCAGGGAATCCGGCAGTTCGAGCAGATCGCTGGGCAGAATCGGGCGCACCGGCGCATAGACCACTGAGCAGGCGCCCTCCGCGTTCGGAATGCGCAGATCGTGCCGGGTGAGCATATGCAGTGGCTTGTATGGGCCGAGCAGCGCTTCGAGCTCGTTGAGCGTGAGCAGCGGAATCGTCGGCGTGGTGCCGTCCTGCAGTTCGAGACCACGCTTGCAGATCACGAACAGTTCCATTGGCACATCTGCAGGCAGATCGTTGAGATTGAACTTCGGCGGGAAGGTGGACGGGCGGCGCGTGAGCATGCCGTAGAGCACGCTGGCGAGCTGACGCACGGCGAGACGCTCGTCGTTGTCGGCGGGCGAGGCTCCCGAAGTGTCGGCCAGCGCGGTGCTGATCGACGCGTCGGCGAGCTGGATGCCGCCCACGGTGATGCGCACGGTGTCGGTGGAGACCGCGTGATGCGTGAGATGATCGCGCTGCAGCGAGGCGAGCGCCTTGCCGGTTTCGCCGATCACGGTGCGCATGGCCTCGTAGCTGAGCGGGGAGGAATCGGGACGCTGCAGGTATTCGGTGAGCGAGACACCCGCGTCGAGTTGCGTGAGCACGACGGCGACGGGCCCGTCGTGGAGCAGCTGCAGCACCGGGGTGAATCGTGGGTCCTTGGTGGCGGCGAGCGTGCCGGCGACGGCGTTCGTGTTCTTGAGCACGGCCTTGTTGTTCACAATGAAGAGCTGGCAGTCGCGCGAGAGCACGCGGTCGTTCGCCTTCCAGGCCTGCAGTCCCGGCTCCTCGCGGAGTGGTGATACCAATGTGTACCGGTTGAGAACGGTGTCTCCTAAGTGCGGCCTCATATGCTCCCCATCTGTGCTCTGCGCTCTCCTATAAGTTGATTCGATTCTACTGTTGCCACTGGTCGGCTGCGATAATCCCTCAGACTGATTATCTTGCAGCGCAACGGGGTTTTCGGCCAACTCGATCGGCTCGGCCACGCCAAGCTGTTCGATCTGCCCATAGGGTTCGGCGGGCAGGTCGGTGGACATGCTCGGCGGCATGCTCGAGGGGATGTTGGGAGGGAAACTGGGCGGGAAGCTCGGCGGCATCTCCACAGGTCGTGCCGTGCTTGCAGATATTCTGCGGCCGACTGCCGGCGCGGTGCTGGCGGATCCCCCGGCAGTCGTGGACGTCTCGGATTGCGGGGCCGGGCTCTTGCGCCCGAAGCGCGCCTTGAGCGTGGCGATGATGCCCATGAGCTCCGCGCATCTCAACACCCAGAGCACGGCGACATAGATGACGAGCAGCACCACGGCGAGCACACCAGTGGCCAGCACGGTGAGAATCCAGCCGGTGACGCCGAGTCTGGGTTTGAGCACCTGCGCGATTGAGTAGACGGGGTTGCGCAGTGCCATGCCGATGATGATCGTGACCGCGGCGGCGAGCAACGCCTTGCCGTACGTGACGGCGATGCGGCGACCGTCGAGCTGTCGGTTGAAACGCTTGCGCAGCATCACGACGAGCGGAGTGAACGACAGCACGTACGCCAGCGACATGCACAGGCCCACCATCGTGGCCCAATCCGTGGCAGGGAACACCCTGGTGCCGATGAAAATGAGCACGAGCTGCAGCGCATACATGAGCGCCATGAACATGAACGGCGAGCGACCGTCTTCGAACGCATAGAATGTGCGCTGGATGAGCAGGTAGGCACTCGCCAGCGGCAGGCAGATGCTCATGCCCACGAGCGGACCGCAGATGAGCAGCGCCTGCGAGACACCCACCGTGGGCAGCAGCGAACGCGTGATGGCCAGCGGCATCACAATGAATGCCGACGAGAAGAAGCACATGATGACGCCGACGGTGCGAAGCGCGCTTGACAGGTCTGTGCGGGCGCCGTCGAGGTCCTTGGTGGCGATGGCTTGGGAAATCTGCGGGAACAATGCGGTGGCCACGGAGGTGGCGATGAGAGAGTAGGGGAGTATGTAGAGCGTGTAGGCGTTCTGGTAGGTGGCGTTGCCGGCCACGTCGAACTGGTTCATATGCAGGGTGCGTTCGGCGATCGACGGGGCGCTGGTGAGAATGCGTGTGGTGATCACATTGACCACCTGGTCAATGCCCACTATGCCTAGGCTCCAGCCGGCCACTGGACCCATGGACCGCAAGCCAATGCCACGCACGCCGAAGCGCAGGTGGAAGTGGAAGCCAAGCCGTTTGAGCGGAATCAGCAGTACCAAGCCTTGGAATGCCACGCCAAGCGTCCAGGTGCCGGCGGTGAGCGCAAGGGTGGCGGGAGTCCAGAACCCGATCGGCTGCTGCGCCGCATTGCCGAACATCGCAATGAACACGCCGAAGCCGAGGCAACTGATCACATTCGCCCCCACGGAACTCCACGCGTAGGCGCCGAATCGGTTCTTCACGGCGAGAATCTGCCCGAGGAGCATATGCAGGCCATAGAAGAAAATCTGCGGGGTGCACCACAGCATGAATGCCATCGACAATCCCACGAGATCCGGGCTGCCGTTCACGTAGATGCGGGTGAGCACGGGGGTGAGCGCGGCGATGATCACGGTGGCGCCAAGCAGCAGCGTCAGTGCGAAGGTGACGATCTTATCGAGCGTCTCCTGGGCGTTGTCGCTGTTGAGCGTACGCGTGATATGCGGCACCAGCACGGCGTTGAAGACGCCGCCGGAGACGAGCGTGAAGATCACCTGCGGAATCATCGAGCCGGCTTGGTAGGCATTGGCTGCCATACCGGTGGTGCCTATGGCGGCCGCCAGCAGAATCGTGCGAATCTGGCCGGTGATACGGCTCGCGGCCGTGCCCGAGGCCATGATGAGCGAATTGCGTCCTATGGAAGAGCTCATTCGTCGGGGTCCTTCTTGCGATGGAATTGGCGCCACAGGCCTACAATGCCCAGCAGCACCGCGATGATGATGAACACGATGCCGCTTTTGTCGCTGATCTGCAGCGACGAGGTGATCGTGGTGGTGTGGATGCCGCTGAGCGGCACGCCTTCATGATTCACGAGCTCCTGATTGGCCACCGTGGTGCCCGAGGTGGAGACGCGAATCTCCAGCGTGGCCGGCGCTTCGCTGTTCGGCGGCACATTCACGTCGACGAAACGGGAGGTGACGATCTCCATTGAATCGGTGCGCGACGAGATGCGCAGTGAGATCGGGTAGGGCAGGCTGTTCGTCACGGTCACCGGCAGCGAGGCCGATTCGGAGACGACGTTCACATTGGTGGGGTTGGTAAGGCCGATGCCTTGGCGCAGATAGTCGACCATGGCCTGTGTGGCGACCGTGAGCGCGCTGGAACGTGCGGTGTTCGCATTGAGTGACAGCAGCGCGAGCTCATCGTGGGCCTGCAGCCAGCGGTTGCTCCATTGGAGGGCGCCCAACGCATCACCGGAATCGTCTGACGTGGCATTGTCGTTGGCATCACCGGTATCGTTGGCATCGCCGTTGCCGGGCTTGGTGTTGTTGGCATCGCCCGCCTGTGCCGCGGAGTCGCCCGGCATACTGCCATCGGCGAGCAGCACGGAGGTGTTGAAGTGCTGGAGGTCACGGCGTGTGTGTGCCAAGGTGGTCAAGGTCGTGTTAAGCGTTGCCGTGTCATATACAGCCGGGTCGACGGTGGTGGTGTCGGCCGCGGCCGCCGCGTCATCGCCGCTCATGTACGGCTCGCTGGCACGGAGCGTCTCCAGATCGGTGAGATCGAGCCAACTCGCCTCCTGCAGCGCCCCCATGAAGGTGGAGACGTTCGCGGCAGAGGAATCCGGGCCGAAACTCACCAGCAGGCAACGGTTCTGGTACGGCTGTTCCATTTGGTAGAAGGCGCTCTGGGCGATGAACCTCTGCAGCCGGCCGGCGGTGTTCGTCTCCGCCTGCGCCTGCTGCGACGTGGCTTGGCCCGCCGCCAGCTGCGAGAGCATGGGATGCGTGGCCATCACCGTGACGTCGCCGTGGGCGGTGGGCACGCGATAGACGCCGGTGTGGGCTGCCGTGTCATCCTGATCATCGAAGTCATGGGTGGCGATCACCGTGTCATACCCCTGCATGCGCGCCGTATCGAGGGCCTCGGTGTTCCAAGCCCCCACACCCTGCATCGCATAGACAGGGCGCTCGGCAGTGCCGTCGTTGAGCACGGTGCGCAGCGTCTGCACCGAACTGGAGGAGGCCCAGCTCGATAACGGGACGCCGGCATTCACATATCCGTTCGCATTGCCGGCATAGCTGTAGCGAGTAATGTCGAAATCGGCGGGTTGCATGAGCGCCTGCGTGTGAGGGGTCTGCAGCGTGGCGAGCGCCTGCGGATCCGCGAGCGTCTGCACATGGGGGAAGCGCTGCATGAGCTGGTCCTTGGCGCGCAGTGCCTCGGCACTCTTGCTGTCCAAGGCTGCGATGGCGGAGGCATGCGTCTTCGCCGAGCGATCCGCCCGCAGCGCCTTGAGTGTGGTCTCGTCGAGCGACCAGTCGCCGGCAGTGAGCGGCATCAGCATCGTCATATGGAGCTGCGGTGTGCGCTCGCCCTGCAAGCCATCCTGCGAGCGCGTGACGAAACTGTGCAGCGTGCTCGTCTGCGCGCCGTCATCGCTGCGGTAGTCGAGTGCGAGCGGGCGCGGACCCCACGAATTGAACTGTTTGAGAATCTGCTCGCTCGCAGGCAGCGAACTGTTCACGGTCACCGATTTGTGTGCGGCGATGCGCGGCACGTGCAGGGTGACAAGCAGGTCGGGCAACGGAATCTGCCCTCGGCCTTCGGCCCATTCTTGCAGGTCGGTGCGGGAGATGAAATTGTAGGTGAAGTTCGTGAGTGCGTCTATGGAGCCGTGGTCCACATCCGCGTCGGTGTTGTTCGTGACGGTCAGATTCAGTTTGTAGCCGGAGGATGGCGTGATCACCGGCGTCATCGAGTTGACCGTGATTGATACGCCGGGTTTGGCGGCCTGGTCGGTATTCGTCGTGGTGTCGGGTTCCTCGGCATGTGCCGGTCGGACTGCGAAGCCGGTGCACAATGCCAGTATGAGCGTGAACAGCACCGTGAGCAGCGCGGTGCCCTTGCACCGCTGTCGTGCCGTGTGGCGCAGGTCGGTGCGGTGTGGATTCACGTTTAAGCCTGCCTATTCAGTTTCCTTGCGTACAGCCATGCAATCTTACGCTCATTGGGGTAGCTGAGCACATCGTCGAGGTCTGCGAAATCCACCCATATGGCGTCTTCGGCCTCGTGATCGGGGTCTCCTTCAACGGTGAGCTCGCCGCCCGTCTGCCGTAATGCGAAATGATGCACCAGCTTGTGGACGCGTTGACTTGTTCCGGTAAACCAATAGTCTATCGTGGCTATGGAATCTACCACCTCGCCAATGATGCCGGTCTCTTCGTGAATCTCGCGCACGGCGGTCTGCTGGGGTGTCTCACCCTTCTCTATATGGCCTTTCGGCAGGCACCATTCAAGATGCCCGCTGCGCGAATGCCGGGCGATAATCGCCACGCGGCCATGCGCGTCGAACACGAGTCCACCCGCCGAGTATTCGCGCACCACTGGCAGTTCCTGGGCGTCGAGCGAGGCGAATGATCTACGGCGGTCGGTGCTGCGCCGTTGCGGCATCATTGCCGGGGTCGGTTTGCCAGGGTCACGCGGTGCCGCGTTGCGCATGGGGTGCGCCGGAACTGCTGTGCTCTGCGCCAGCATGGGCTGCGAACTGTACAGGGGCTGCGTGGCGTGCAATGCCTGCATCATGCGTGCTGCATGGGCGGCCTGCGCCACCTGTGCCGGAGTCGGTATACGACGTGTGCTGCGCGCTTGATTCTGCACAGGGTCTTCCGAGGGGCCGGATTGTTCCTGCGTGGCTTCGTGGGCGGTCGGGTGCGACGGCATATCCGCCGGCGTTGGTATATGTGCCGATTGTGCGGAGGCTGTTTCGCTCCGTTCCGCCCTGAGTTTCGCCTTGACCGCCCCGGCCTCATCGAGCACCGTGTTCAGATGCACCGTGGTGGTCTGCGACGTGTACATGAGCTCGTCCGGCACCAGCGGGTCGAAATCCGGGTCGTCGGGGCTCAGGGCATAGTTCACCGCAGCGTTGGCATGTATGCGAGCAACGTCTGCGGGAGTGATCATGGTTTCAACCATACTCAATAAATGTGCATATGGGTATCGGTATGCTTGATGGCGGAATGACGGGTGCTGCGGCCAGGGCATGCAGCCGTGGCGTTATGGGCGTTTCGCCGCTTTTGCGCACCCGTCAGGTTCTTGTATTGCAGATTGGGCGTTTCGCATGGGCGGGCGCAAATGAAAGGTGCGGCGTGAACTTCGAGGTGTGGCCTGAGGCGATTGAGCTGGGGCAGATGTTCGCAGATGAAGGCTTTGAACTGGCGCTGGTGGGCGGCCCGGTGCGTGACCTGCTGCTACACCGGCGCTCGCATGACCTCGATTTCTGCACGAATGCGCGTCCGGAGCAGTTCGAGCCGATTCTGCGGCGCTTTGGACACGATGGCTTCTGGGACATGGGCCGTAAGTTCGGCACACTCGGTGCGATGCGCCGGCGGCCGGATGGCACCGAGGTCAAGGTGGAGGTGACCACCTACCGCTCCGACGTGTACGACCCGGATTCGCGCAAGCCGGAGGTGAGCTACGGCGATTCGCTCGACGGAGATCTCTCCCGCCGTGATTTCACGGTGAATGCAATGGCGCTCACTGTGCCCGACCTTGAATTCGTAGACCCGTTCGGCGGGGCGAACGACCTCAACAAGCGGGTGCTGCGCACGCCGGTGGACCCATATCAGAGCTTCGACGACGACCCGTTGCGCATGATGCGGGCGGTTCGCTTCGTTGCGCAGCTCGGCTTCTCGATTGAATCCGAGACCGCCGAGGCGATTACGCGCATGACCGACCGCATTGAGATCGTCTCCGAGGAACGTGTGCGTGACGAGCTGACGAAGCTGCTGCTCTCCGACCGCCCGCGTGCCGGCATTGAGGCATTGGTGGATTCGGGTCTTGCCGATGTCGTATTGCCCGAGATTCCCGCTCTGCGCTTGGAGATTGACGAACACCACCGCCACAAGGATGTGTTCGACCACACGATGATCGTAGTCGACCGCGCGGTGGCATTGGAGACCGGCCCGGATGGCCCGGTGCCGGCCCCGGACTTGGTGCTGCGCTTGGCGGCCCTGATGCATGACATTGGCAAGCCGAAGACCCGCAGATTCGAGCCGGGAGGCAAAGTGAGCTTCCACCACCACGATGCGGTGGGTGCCAAGATGACGCGCAAACGGCTCAAGGCGCTGCGCTTCGACCATCATGTGGTGGAGCAGGTGAGTGACTTGGTCGACCTTCACCTGCGCTTCCATGGCTACGTGGACGAACCGTGGACCGATGCCGCTGTGCGCCGCTACGTCAAGGACGCGGGCCCGCTCTACGCCCGTCTCAATCGGCTGACGCGTGCCGATGCCACCACGCAGAACCGACGCAAGGCGCTCATGTTCGAGCATGCGATGGATGAGATGGAGGAACGGGTCGCCAAGCTCAAGGAGCAGGAGGACATCGATGCGATTCGCCCCGATCTCAACGGCGACGAGATCATGGCCGAACTCGGCATCGCCCCCGGGCCGTTGGTGGGCAAGGCGTACCGACACATGCTTGAATATCGTCTCGACAACGGCCCCGTCGATCACGACACCGCTGTGGCTGAGCTCCACAACTGGTATGCCTCGCAAGCCGAGTAGTGCGCTGTAGGAATGCCGGTGTGCCGTGTGCGGGTCCCGACCGACGCCCCCGCTTCGTCGAAGCGTCTCCGTACGGCGGCTTCGCTGCCGCGCGTCGCGGCTCCTCAGCAGGGGCCCCGGTCGGGGCCCGCGCACGGCACACCGGCGGCTGCAGCAGGTATCGGTCTGCTCGTAAGCGAAGCGGCATGATTGTGGCCGGGGCGGGACCTCGCTGAGGAGCCGCGAGCCGCGGTAGCAAAGCCGCCGTAGCGAGCGTTTGACGAAACGAGGTCCCGCCCCGACCACAATCATGCCGAAAAGGTGCCGTTTCAGGCGGACGAAGGGGAATCAGCCCACCGGGGTATGCTCGGGGGCCTTGGGAAGGTCTTTCATGTCGTTCGCCGGCTTGCAGCCTTCGATGTTCGGGATCTCGGAGCCGGTCTTGGGCAGTTCATCGGTTTTCGTGAGGTTCTGGAACGTGGCGCCCAGAATCACGTCCACCAGTTTGTCTTGCCGATCATCCATCTGCAGCTGGGCGTCAGGGAAGTTCGCGGCAAGCGTGTACGCCTGCGGAATGGCGTTCTTGCCGAACACGATGGTGGTGCGCTCCACCTTCGCATTGTCGTAGTTGTCAATGCTCTGCACCACGAATTCGCGGTTCTGCAGCGCCTGGCCGACGGCATTCGCGAACCCGGAGAACTTCGTGCCATTGAGCACGCGCGTGGTTACGGATTTGCTGTCGAGGTACTTCGGTTTGCTGCCATCTTCGGCAGGGGATACGCAGGGCGCCACCACACCGTGGTTCGCCCCCTCGGCAGTGGTCTTCACCTCGCCCAGACCACCGACGTGGAACAGGAACAGCGACGAAATGAACAGCGCGACCACGAGAACCGCGCCCACGACCGCGAACACGATCGTCTGGCGCCTGTGCATGTACTCCCGGCGTTCTTCGCGGGCGTCATTATTCTCTGCCATGTCAATCCTTTACATGTAACCGGTGGTTCCAGTATCGCATAAGCCCTGACGCCCAGCGGTCCGGCTGCCCGCTACTCGGCTCGCATGAGCGGTACGGCCGGCGCCTGTGCTTCGATGATGCGGTCGACGGCCCCGGAAGCCTGCCATGCCGCGCGCGTCGCCTCGCGCACCCGGTCGTTAGGCACCACGGCGATCACGGTAGGGCCCGATCCGGAGACGAAGGCACTCGTCGCGCCCGTCTGCTGAGCTTCGCGGATGGCCACGCCGCTGCGCGGATGCAGCGAGACGGCGGCGTGCTGCAACTCGTTGAGGTCGCCTTCTCCTGCGCCGAGCACGTCGAAGGTGGAGTAGACTTCTGGCGTGCTCAGCTGTGACAGGTATGCGCCGATGAGCATGTGCGCGCCATCGCCGGAGGGGGCATCTGCGAACAGATCGCCCACCGCATGTTCGATACGCGGGTCGGATGCGGTCAGATCCTCTATACGCTCGCCGAAGCCGGTGCCCAAAGCCAGGCCGCCGGTAACGCAGAACGGCATGTCGGCGCCCAAGGTGGCCGCTATCTCGCGGAGTCGTGCCACTGGCCAATTGAGATTCCACAACGCATTGAGCGCGAGCAGTGTGCCTGCCGCATCCGCCGAGCCGCCTCCCAGGCCGGCTGCGACGGGAATGCGCTTCTCTATGCTAATGGAGACGTCAGGTTCGTGCCCGCTGGCCTGCGCCATCGCGAACATGGCGAGCACGGCATGGTTCCTGCGCATGTCGCTCGTTGACGCGGCCAGGTCTCCCAAATGAGTGCCAGCGAGATCGAGGGAGAAGCCGGTTCCCGGTTCCTTGGCGGTCACCGTCACCGTGTCGTATATGCCCACGCCGCAGTAGATGGTCTCCAAGGTATGTCTGCCGTCCCATTCCTCACGGCGCTCCCCCACATGCAATGTGAGATTCGTCTTGGCAGGGCAGTCCACATGCACGCTGGCGTAGTCTGCGCGGAGCATGGGGGTCTGGAATCGGGCGCCGTTGGGTGCGCTCATGCTTCAAGCTCCTTGCATGCGGTGGCGAGCGCCACGAATTCATCTATGTCAAGCGTCTCGCCACGGCGAGTCGGGTCTATTCCTGCGCGTTCGAATGCGCCGGGGGGCACGATTTTCCTCAATGCCGCGTGCAGTGTCTTGCGTCGCTGCGCGAAGGAGGCGTCGATGAGCCGGAACACCAGATCGCGTTCCACATTGCGGTTGTTGGGATTGCGCGGATCGTCTGCGGCATGGCGTTCGAACCGCACCAGTGCGGAATCAACGTTCGGCGCTGGCCAGAACACGTTGCGGCCAATATTGCCCACGCTTTTCGCGGTGCCGTACCAGGCGAGCTTCACGCTCGGCGTGCCGTAGACCTTGGATCCCGGCTGTGCGCTGAGGCGTTCGGCCACCTCTTTCTGCACCATCACGAGGAAGGAGTCGAGATTGCCGAATCGTTCGAGCAGCGTGAGCAGAATCGGCGTCGCCACATTGTAGGGCAGATTGGCCACCAGTGTGAACGTCGCGGCGTCGGCGAGCTGCGGCAACTGCGACGGCGTGACCTTGAGCGCATCCATGTTGACCATACGGAATCTGTTAACCGCATTCGGCATGAACTCGGCGATCGTCTGCGGCAGGCGCTGTGCCAACGGCGGATCGATTTCCACGGCGGTGAGGTCGGCGCCGGTCTCGAGAATCGCCAAGGTGAGCGAACCGAGCCCGGGACCCACCTCCATCACCTGGTCACCGGCGTCGACGCCCGCCTCGCGCACAATCTTGCGCACGGTGCCGGGGTCGATCACGAAGTTCTGCCCGAACTTCTTCGTCGGCGTGATGCCCTCTTCGGCGGCGATTCTGCGAATATCGGCCGCTCCCAGCAGGTTCCCGCCGTCTGCTTGCGCTGTGCCCATGCTTGCTCCCGAATCCTTGTGTGATCTTTGTGTGATCCTGTCTGTCAAATGCTCAATACCAAGTGTAGGCGTCTTCATCTGCTGCATGTGCGGCCGCACCACTGTCGGGCAGACCGGATGCGTGCCAACATGTGGCGCTCCTTAATACCACCCGTATTTCTCGGAGTGGGCCCACGCCTTGCTCGGACTGCCGTACTTCGGATGCGTGGCGATGTAGTTGAGTCCCCAGTCAATCTGCACGGCGGCGTCTTCCTTCCAGTTCTCGCCGAACTGTGCCATTTTGCTGCCCGGCAGGGATTGCGGTATGCCGTATGCGCCCGACGACTTGTTCTCCGCATACCACAGCCAGTTTGATTCGCGGTTCCACAGCTTCACCAGATCTTCCCAGTTCTTGCCGGTCCACCCGTATTGTGCTGCGGCGCCGGCCGCATACGCTTGCGCGGCGCTCGGACTCGGCTTGCACAGGCGGCAATTCGATGGCGTGGGCTGTTCCGGTTGCTGCGTCGGCTTTTGGGTAGGTGTCGGCGTGGGCTTCGGCTGTTGGGTGGGCTGCGCGGACGGTTGCTGCGTAGGCTGCTCAGACGGTTTCTGTGTGGGCTGTGCGGATTGCGTCGGCTTGCTCGTCGGTTGCTCGCTTGGCTTCGCGCTGGGCTGCTGGCTCGGTTGTGCCGAGGGGGTGGGGGAGGATTCAGCACTTGGTTCCGCGGCGTCTCCGGTGTTGTTTTCCGTTGCGGACTGCTTGTCGTTCGTACCCGCGGAATTGCCTGCAGATTGGCCTGCGGATTGCACTTCGTCGTTGGACGCGCCGGAGTTGTCTTCCTTCTGGGGCGTCTCTTTCACGGGTTCAGGCCCTATGGCGATGATCCGGTCGATTGGGGTGGACAGTGGGGTGGTGTCCAACAGTTCGCGGGAGTCCTCCTTGCCGTCTACGTAGGTCACGCGGTAGCGCAGCTGATTCTGCCCGTTCCTGCCCTCCTGCCGTACCTCGGTGGCCCCGGGTTCAAGCGAGTCGTCCACAATCGTCTGCGTGGAGAACGGAACATCCTCGGTTTCGGTGATCTCCTTGGTGGTCACGCGCTCCACGCGCAGAATAGTCTGCGAGCCGTCTTTCGAAACGCTCACGCGGTCGTTCTTGCCCAGCGTGATGCCTTTCGAATCGATTATGGAGGCGGCGGGGAGCTTGCCGTTGGGGGCAATGGAGGTCTTGCCGTCCGCGATCACGGTGACCGGACCGTCGGCGTTGATCACCAGTCCGCCGGTGAGCTGGTTATACACGTTCTTGATGTCCACGGTGATGCGGTTCGCGGCCACTTCGTTCTGTTCGAAGAAGGCGATGAGCTGTTCCGCGCTGTCGGCGACCGTCCAGAACGGCATCTGCTGGCCGTCGATTGAGATGGTTGTCTGGTAGGCGCTCTGCACGGTGACGGTGGAGTTGTCGGTGAGCTGGCCCGGAGTGGAGGAGCGCACCAGATCGTGAGTTTTGAGCTTGACATGCTGTTCGCGTAGAAACCCGGGAATCGTGGTCGCGAACGTGGTGACGGTGGTGGTTTCGCCGTTCACCTCGAGCGCCACGGTTTTTCGTGCGCACACGAAGAAACCGAGCAGCAGGGCCACAATGGTGACCATACTCGACGCAATGCGAATGGTCCGCAATCGCATCATGCGCTGCGGAGTCCAACGTCTCGCCATGGTTCCTCTTTCCCGTTTTCCGTTGCAACGGAGCCCCTGCATCTTGCGCCGCAGGCGTGGTCGTCGAGCAGGTGCTTGTGAATATGTGCTATCGATTGTACCGGCAGCAACTCACCTTCTGCATAGACAGTGAACGTGAATAAAAGAAATGGCTTCAGCGCCGAAACGCTGAAGCCATTGAGGTAATAGGGGGCGAGAGAGAAGGGGGTTATCTCGCCCCCGTTGAGCGCGACCGCTAGGGGAGGGTTGCTGCTCAGTCCAGAAGTCTCATGGTTGGGGGGGGGAAGACTTCTGGATCTTACTCGTGGTAAGTGTTATTCAATTATCAATTCAAAGGAAATGTACCTTCATTGTACGCGATACATTCCCCCGACACAACCGTGGAGCCTCCTGTCGGGATCGAACCGACGACCTGCCGCTTACAAGGCGGCCGCTCTGGCCATCTGAGCTAAGGAGGCGCAACGTGCGCTCGACGTCAACAGCCGAGCATAGCAGATGCCCGGAATCGCTGGCAAACCGGCCACGCGCGTGTCACACAGAGCTTTCACAATCTCGGCTCGGTATGTGGAATATATCCACGGTCGTCACAGAGTATACCTCACGTGAGGCGAGGGCATGGTGTACGTGCGTGTCTAGCTGCAGATTTTCGTGGCCCCGCTATCGCCGGGTGGGTCACTGTGAGTTCGTGGCAGCCCCGGTGTTGTTGTCGGCATAGCCGATGAGCGGCTTGCCGGTCGCGCCAATCGACGGACGCACCTCGGCATCACCCACCTTGTTCTGGGCCAGACCGATTGCCTCGAGGAACGCCTCGGCAAGCGTCTTGTGGCTTGTGACCTCGCTGCTGTTCATATCCCAGTAGTAGCCGTTGATCGTCATCGTCGGGGTGCTCATCGAACCCTTGAGCTGTCCGGAACGGTTGAACAGCTCGGAACGGGTGGGGGTGTAGGTGTTCACGGCATCGAGCCACTTGTCGTAGCCGCGCTGCATCGCCTTGTCCTGCACATCCTTGGAGATGCCGGTACCATCCATGCGGGCCTTAATCTGGTCGTCGGTCACCTGCTTGTACCCGGAACCCTCTTCAGGCTGGAAATCCTTGGCGTAGAGGTTCGTGATGAAGTTGAGCAGATGATTCGGGTCGTCATCGTGCTCTGCCACGTAGATCGCCGCATTGGCGGTGCGGCTCGAGTAATCGTCGACATTGTTCGAATCACCGTTGATCCACGAGTAACGGTCCATGAAGCTCATGATGTGCAGGTCGATGTTGATCTGGCCTGCATCCATCATCTTCACGAGGTCCTGGTCGAGGTTGCGGTTGAGATTGCCACAGCCAGGGCACATGAAGTCCATGTAGATTCCTACGGTGGGCACGCCCTCCACCGGCTTGTTGTAGCCGTTCTTCGACACGAGTAGGCCTCCGAGCTCGCTGGCCTTCGCCGGCTTCACCTTGGAGTCCTTGAGCGTGGCCTGCGCTGCGGATTGTTCGTTCGCCGCCTCCTGCTGCTTGGCGGCACTCGGATGCGTGTTGCGGTACACGGCGATGCCGGCAATGGCGATGAGTGCGATGAGCACCACGGTGACCACGATGCCGATGATCGTCTGTGTTCTGCGTTCCTTCTGCAGTCGCTCGCGCTCGGCTTGTGCGCGCGCCTGCTCCTCCTGCCGGCGTTGAGCCCGGCTTTCCCGTTTTGGTGTCTTTGCGGCCATGCCCGTCCTTTCCTTACCCTAAGCAGTCTATGGCAACGCCCATGCTTTGGCAATCGCGTGCAGCTGCGGCATTCGGGTAGGGCGCGCTTGGCTCTCCGCTCGTCAGGGCATTCGGTACGGCGGCTTCACTGCTGCGCTTCGCAAGGTTCGTCTGCCTGATATACAGCGTTCATGGGAAGAAAAACTGGGCCCACATATTTTCTTCCCAGATATGAGGTCTTTCATGGGAAGAAAAACCTGCACTGCATATTTTCTTCCCATTTGGAGATACCTGATGAATGACTGGCGCGATTCGCCCGGAGCTGACCGCAGCGTCTTGCATGGTCTTCAAGCCGGATCACGGCAGGATGGGCCACCAGTCGATGAAAGGGGTGGTGATGAGTAGTGTGACCGATCCGATGAGCAGCGCGATCCAGATGGCAAGGACGATGAACCTGCGGATGTTGTTGGGTTTGCCCTCCGGTTTGAGCATGTGCCTTTGCTTGGGGCTCAGCCCGATGATCACGCCGCCCCCGGCGCGTAGATTCGCGGAATACGGCCCGAATTGCGAGAACAGCCATGCCAATGCCGCGGAGACGGCAAGCCAGGCTCCGCTCGTGGACTCCGGCGATGCCGCCAGCAGCCGTATCTGACTGATTGGCAACGGCGATGGTGCATCCATGGTGAACGTGGGGAATCCGGTGAGATAGATGGCCGCGAGCATTAGCGCCACATAGATCGCCCAGAACAGCAACAGACTCCAGAGCGACATGAACAACGCCGCAAAGGCATGCCACGGCAGCTGGGCCACACGCAACACCTTGGACCCGTTGCCCTCCTGCCCATTGCGCCTGAGCACATGGGCCACATGTGTGTTGAGGTTCATGCCCAATGTAAGCTCCACCCAGATCAGCATGCTGGCGGCGATGCCTGCGCCCATGGGACAGGCGGCGGCCAAGGCCATCAACGGCAGTGTGGCGAGTAGCACGGGGAGAATCCCGCGGGTGCGGTGCATGCGCACGGTGTTCTGGTACGCAGTCGCGACCGGTCCGTAATCACTGGGCAAGGCAGGTGTCTGCGGGGCATACGCACCATTGGGCGCATCATATTGGGACTGGTCGAGATTTGGGGAGGCCTCTGCATTGTTTGCCTCAGGGCCGACGGGTTGGAACCCGGTTGCGGATTGCATGGGGCGCATGGCCTGAGTCGCCGCTTCGAGGAGTGGTGTGTCCGTAAGTGGGGTGGTCGGTTGCGGCTGGGGCATCGTCACCGTATGCTCGGAGTCCCACTGTCGGGAAAAGCTCTGTTGGGGTAAAACCCTTGTGCCAACTGTGCTCTCGGTATCGTTGAAGGAAGGTGTGACGATATCGCCATTGTCGTTTGCCGCATGCGATGCCCGGGCTATAGGGGGGAGGGGCACCGTACCTGTGGAGACATTCACCGGCATGGCCTCGGTGGGCAACGACTGGCGGTGCCATAATGTGCGCGGGTTCTCCACACGCTCATGGGTGCTGAGCACGCTGTCTGGCACTCCGGGAGCATCGGTTTCCCTGCGCCCTATGCGGCGAAGATCAAAAGGGAGCATCGCCTCGCCGTCACTGGTCCACGCGTCGGTTCGAATGGCCTCCAACAGTTCCTGTGGGGTGCAGCGTTGGGCCGGGTCGGGGTTCAATGCGGCACGGAACGCCTCCAGTGTGTGCGGGGGCAGCCCTGCCAGATTCGCGTGACCGGATGCCTCGCGTTGCAGCACCGCCATCATGGGCGATGTGCCGAACACCGGTTCGCCGGTCGCCGCGAATGCGAGCACCGAGGCCAACGACCACCAATCGCTGGCCGCCGTGGATTCGGCGCCCTCGATGACCTCGGGGGCAATGAAGCCGGGTGTGCCCATCACGAGCCCGGTGCTGGTCACATGGCTTTCCCCCGGCGTCATCGCGATGCCGAAATCCACGAGCACAGGACCCGTCACCGAAATCATCACATTGGTCGGCTTGATGTCGCGGTGCACAATTCCCGCCTCATGCACTGCATGCACGGCGTCGATGAGCTTGCTGGAGAGCCGTTCGAGATCGTCTCCCACATACTTGCCGTTATGGCGAACATCCTCACGCAGATTCTCGCCCTCGATGAGTTCGGTCACCAGGAATGCCAGCGAATCGTCTATCTCCATGTCGACAATCCGGCAGACTCCCGAATTGCGGATCTTGCGCATCGCCACGGCCTCACGGCGCAAGCGCTCACGGGCGACCATCTGCGCGCGGTATTCGGGCGAATCCGGATTGCCGTCGTCGGAATCGGAGAGCGACGCCCGCAGGATCTTCATCGCATACGCATTGCCTCCGCCGTCAACGGCGCGCCATACGGAACCCATGGCACCGGAACCAAGGCGTGACTCGAGCGTGTAGCCGCCCACCACGTCTCCGGGCTGCAATTGCAATGCGTATACATCAGTCATACGCCTATCGTATAGCGAACGCACTCGCGATGCGAACAAATGTGCGAAAAGCGGGTGGGCGCGTCGACTCAGGCCGGTTCGTCGCCCTCATGGGAGTCGTGGGGCGGCATGTGCCCGCTGCGATCCCCGCGCCATTTCGATTTGCGTGTGGTTTGCCCGGAGGTGTGCGCATGCCTGCGTTCCGCACGCCGCATGCGCTCGATCTCGTTGTGCAGACGATTCACCGAATCGGTGAGCCGCAGCAGTTCCGCTTGCATGATCTTCGACTGTGCGGTGTTCAGATTCGGCCCGAGAATCTCCTCCTTGAGCGGATCGGGTGCGTCGATGATGTCCTCATCGCCAGTGGTGTAGTCCTCGGCGTCGAAGTCTTCGCGAACCTCCTGTGAACTGCTCGAGACGGATTGCGTCGCACCCTGCGTCCCCTTGGAAGCAGCGTCGCCCGAAGTGGCGGTTTTCGCGGTGTGCGCCAATGGCGGCATGGGCTGGCGGGCCACGTTGACCTGGTCGATCACCCACGACGAGATCATGGCGCTCACGATGCCGATGACGGCGATGCCGGTGATCATGAGAATGATCGCGATGAATCTGCCCAGTGTGGTGACCGGGTAGACGTCGCCGTAGCCGACCGTGGTCACCGTGACAAACGCCCACCAGATCGACAGCGGGAAACTGGTAATCGTGGCACCGGGAGCCTTGTGCTCCACCGAGTATTCGGCGAGCGCGCCCACATAGATGAGCATTGAGACCACGGCCACCGCGTACAACGTGATGCGGCCGCGCGAGGCCGTGCCGGCCGAGCGGTTGAACATGTGCAGCATGGGGACGAAGCGCAGCAGCCGCAACGGCTGGAACATCGGCAGAATCATCGTGATGAGCAGGATCAGGTTGCTTTTGAACCAGCTCCACCGGTTGGGCGCGAGGTACAGCGAGACGGCGTAGTCGATGCCGTAGAGCACCCAGACCAGGTTGATCACCAGATTGCACAGCCGTGTGTGGGTGCCTGCGAGAATCTGCCATGAGTACGCGAACAGGAAGAATGCGGAGAGCACGAACATGGGTGCGTTCGTGTAGTGCTGCCAGGTGTGCAGTGTCAGACCGGGCCGTCGTGCGCTTTTTCTTGCCGTCATAGTGCCGATTCTATTATCGACATCGATTCCGCGCGTGACATGGACGCCAATGTGCCCGTTCTGTGGACATGCTTGCGTGTCGCACGGCAAATTTGGCAAGATGGCTATCACGAACCTACCAGTTCGAGCAAGTGGGGAAGCTTGTGCATATGCACGAGACGGCGTGCAAGGCGGAGGGATTTGCTTTGTTCGCCGGATTGTGTATAGTGAAGAGAGCTCATCGAAGAGAAACACTTCACAGAGCAGTGGAAGGTTGTGGCCTAGTCGAAGACGACGGTTGCAAACGGAAACAACACAACACAGTAATCCCCTCACAACGGATCGTTCGGCACGTACCTGCCGATGAAAGGATGAACAGCACATGGCAGAAGTCATTTTCGATCATGTCACTCGTATCTACCCGGGCAACGACAAGCCGTCGGTGGATGACCTCAATCTTGATATCAAGGACGGCGAGTTCCTCGTTCTCGTCGGACCTTCCGGCTGCGGCAAGTCTACGACCCTGCGCATGCTCGCAGGCCTCGAAGAGGTGAACAAGGGCCGCATCCTGATCGGCGGCAAGGACGTCACCACGATGCAGCCGAAGGACCGCGACATCGCAATGGTGTTCCAGAACTACGCGCTGTACCCGCACATGACCGTCGCCGACAACATGGGCTTCGCCCTGAAGATTGCCGGCACCCCGAAGGACGAGATTCGCAAGCGCGTTGAGAAGGCCGCCGAGATCCTCGATCTCACCGAGTTCCTCGACCGCAAGCCGAAGGCTCTCTCCGGTGGTCAGCGCCAGCGCGTCGCCATGGGCCGTGCAATCGTTCGTGAGCCGAAGGTCTTCCTCATGGATGAGCCGCTCTCCAACCTCGATGCAAAGCTCCGTGTGCAGACCCGTACGCAGATTGCGGCACTGCAGCGCCAGCTCGGCGTCACCACGCTGTACGTTACCCACGATCAGACCGAGGCCCTGACGATGGGCGACCGCATCGCCGTCATCAAGCTCGGCATCTTGCAGCAGGTCGGTGCCCCGACCGAGCTGTACGACCGCCCGGCCAACGTGTTCGTCGCAGGCTTCATCGGCTCCCCGTCGATGAACATCAACACCCACCCGGTGGTCAATGGCAAGGCCCAGATCGGCGCCGACACCATGGAACTGCCGAAGGAGGCCCTCGACAAGCTCACGCCGGAAGACAAGAACGAGATTATCGTCGGCTTCCGTCCGGAGGACGCCTCGTTGGCGGCCCCGGATGAGGCGAACGCCTTCTCGCTCAAGGTCGTGAACGTCGAGGATCTCGGCTCCGACGGCTACATCTACGGCAACATCATCACCGATGATTCCGTGGCTCAGAAGACCACTGACACGCTGATGTCCGACCAGAACCAGCTCACCACGATTCGTGTGAATCCGCGTGTGCTCCCGAAGGTCGGCGACGTCGTCAAGATCAAGGTCAACCCGGCCAAGATGCACCTCTTCTCCCCGTCCACCGAGCTGCGTCTCAACTAAGCCAAGCGCATCCGCTTGGAAACAGGCGGAAGCGCACATGTAGGGCGTTGACATGATATGCGAAGGACCCCGTTATACACGGGGTCCTTCGCATATTCGGGCGCATTCTCTTCCTTTTGCAGATTATTCGGGTGTCCGGCGTGGAATGCGGGTAATCTGGGAATCTGAAATCTGAATACCGCACTGTATGGCACAAGGATGGGTAGGGCATGGGAATAACCGATAATCCGCAATTGGATCCGCGCGCGTTGAAAGCGACGTCGGTGAAGGCCGAGGATCCCGCGACGCCAGGCTCCGAGCCATCGACGTTGAAGATCACAGCGGCGAGCTCGGACCCGAAGATGTTCACGCTGCCGTGGGAGAAACCGCTTGCCACCTGGCCGCCGGAACTGCTGGTGAATCTGCCGCGAGGCATCTCCCGCCATATCGTGCGCTTCGTGCACGTGGGCGACGAGGTGTACGCGATGAAGGAGATCACGCGCACCGTGGCCGAACGCGAGTACGAGTTGCTGCGCCAGCTGCAGAAGCTGAATCTGCCCACTGTGCAGCCGATCGCCGTGGTCACCGGCAGGCATGACGACAGTGGCGAGCCGCTCGAGGCGATCCTGGTGACCAAGCACCTGCGTTTCTCCATGCCATACCGCGCCCTGTTTGCGCGCACGCTGCGGCCCGACACCGCGGAACGCCTGATTGACGCGTTGGCCGTGCTCATGGTGCGTCTGCACCTCGCAGGCTTCTACTGGGGCGATGTCTCGCTGTCGAACGTGCTCTTCCTCAAGGATGCAGACGCATTCTCCGCATTCCTCGTCGACGCCGAGACGGGCGATCTGCAGATTGAACTGACCTCCGGGCAGCGCGAGTACGATATCGATCTGGCCCGTACGAACATCATCGGCGAACTCATGGATCTGAGCTCGGGTGAGCTGCTGCCGCCGGATGTGGACGAGATCTCCATAGGAAACCGGCTCGTCGACCGCTACCATTCGCTGTGGAGCGCGCTCACCGACACCGACAACTTCTCGCCGAACGAGATGTGGAAGATCGAGAAGCGCGTGAATCGTCTCAACGAGCTTGGCTTCGATGTGGATGAGCTCGAGATGAAGACCGCCGAGGACGGCAAGCGTGTGCTCGTGCGCCCGCGCGTTGTCGATGCTGGCTATGCGAACCGCAAACTGCTGCGCCTCACCGGCCTCGACGTGCAGGAGAACCAGGCCCGCAGACTGCTCAACGACCTCGACGCCTATCGCGCCTCGAGCTGGCGTGACGGCGAGGATCTCGAGATTGTGGCGACCGACTGGATGCGCGAGGTATTCGAGCCGACGGTGCGCATGATTCCACGCGAATACCGTTCGCAGATCGAGCCCGCGCAGTTCTTCCATGAAGTGCTCGACCACCGCTGGTACATGGCCGAGAAGGCCGGCCACGATGTGCCGATGGCCGAGGCCGTGCAAAGCTACATCAAGAACGTGCTGCCGCAGTACCAGCTCGACACGAAGACGGTGAACGAGCTGAACGCCGATGCCGATGCCGGTGTGGTCGACGACGAATACACGTATGACGACGCCTCGAACAACAGCGAGCACACTGCGCCGGCGACCGGTCACGACGACGGGTACAATCCCGAGGACGACCCGGATGCCGCCGTATGGGCGCACTGAGCGGCCCCTCGATGTGAATTGATGCAAATCGCCGCATTCTGTATGGCGGTGTGCGGTTCTTCGCGTACGGAGATGCTTGTTCGCGAACAGCGCGTCGTCCGTTAGCGTGAGAGCCACACCACGTCTACGGGAGGCGAATATGGAATCCAGGCATGTAGAGCATCTCATCATCGGTTTCGGCAAGGCAGGCAAGACCTTGGCCGCGCGCATCGCCAAGGAGGGCGGCCATGTCACGCTAGTCGAGCGTGATCGCAACATGTACGGCGGCACGTGCATCAACATCGGCTGCCTGCCGTCGAAGTCGCTCATTCTCGACGCCTATGCGGCAGACCGGCATGGTGCCGAGCCGCGGCAGGCCTTCGCCGAGGCGATGGCGGCGAAAACGGCGCTCACGTCGAAGCTGCGCGCGGCAAACTACCGCAAGCTCGATGTGCTCGACGGCGTGGCGGTGCTCGATGGCACGGCGCGGTTCACCGGCGCGCACACCGTGCTGGTGGATGGCGCGGATGGTGTGCAGACGGTGTTGGAGGCCGACCGCATCTACATCGACACCGGCGCCAAGCCACGGATTCCCGATATCGAAGGCATTCGCACCACGCCCGGTGTGTATGACAGCACGGGCATGCTCTCGCTGCCCGCATTCCCCAAACGCGTGGTGATTCTGGGCGCAGGGTTCATTGGCCTGGAATTCGCGTCGATGCTTGCAGACTTCGGTTCCGAGGTGCATGTGCTCCAGCACAACGATCGCGTGCTGCCACGTGAGGACGCCGACATGGCCGAGGCCATTCTCGACATGCTGAAGCGACAGGGCGTCGAAGTGGTGACCGACGCGGTCGTCACCCGTGTGAGTCCGGGATCCGGCGACCATGCCGGTGAGGGCGCTTCGGTTCGGGTGGACGCCGAAGTGAACGGAGCCGCCGCGGTGTTCGACGCCGATGCGGTGCTGGTGGCCGCCGGACGCGTTCCCGAGACGGCAGACCTCAATCTGGCCGCCGCAGGCATTGAGACCGATGCGAACGGCGGCATTGTGGTGGACGATCTGCTGCGCACCACCGACGAGAATGTCTGGGCGATGGGGGACTGTAACGGCGGCCCGCAGCACACGTACATCTCACTCGACGACTACCGCATCGTCTGGTCTCAGATTGCGCCGGATGCGTCGGAATACAACCGCGCGCAGCGCCGCAATGTGCCGTCGTGCGTGTTTCTGCATGTGCCGTACGCGCGTGTGGGTCTCAATGAACGCGATGCCGCCGAGCAGGGCATTGCGGTGCAGGTGCACACGCTGCCCACCGCCGCGGTGCCGAAGGCCGTGGTGATGCGCGAGACCGAAGGACTGCTCAAGGCGCTCACCGACCCCGCCACCGGGCAGCTGCTCGGGGTGACGCTGCTATGCCCGGAGGCACATGAGATGATCAACACGGCCAAGGTGGCGATGGATTTCCATGCCGATGCCGCCTACCTGCGCGATGCCATCTTCACGCATCCCACCATGACCGAAGCGTTCAACGAACTGCTCGCCTAAGGTGGGTCATGTTCGCGACCTCGCCGACGGCATGCGATGAAATACAAACCGGGCATCATACTCGTCCTCTGACTGCAGCTTGGAACAGATGACGAGCCGTGATGCCCGGGGTGTTAGTTGGCGGCTTCGCCGGCCTTGCGCCGTGCATTCACGGTGGCGTAGAGGGCGATGCCCGCTGCCACGGAGGCATTCAGCGACTCCACGGCGCTGGTGATCGGAATGCTCGCGATGGCGTCGCATGCCTCGCGGGTGAGCCTGCTCAGGCCCTTGCCCTCGGAACCGAGCACCACGACGAGCGGATCGGTTTCGAAGCCGGTCTCGCCCACGAGCTTGCTACCGCCGCCGTCGAGGCCGATGCTGTAGTAACCGCGTTCCTTGAGCGCCTCGATTGCCTTCGTGAGGTTCACGACGCGGGCGATCGGCATATGCGCGGCGGCTCCGGCGGAGACCTTCCACGCGGCGGCGTTCACCGACGCAGAGCGGCGTTCCGGCAGAATCACGCCGTTGACGCCGAATGCGGCGGCGGAACGGATCACGGCGCCTAGGTTCTGCGGGTCGGTGATGCCGTCGAGGGCAATGAACAGCGGGCGTGCGCTCAGGCGGGAGGCCTTGGAATCCGCCATCTCCATAGCACGTGCCTTGCGCTCCGCGCGTTCCACCAGCTCATGCAGCGACGAGTACTGGAACGGGTCGGCCTTGAGGATTACGCCCTGGTGATTGCCCGAACGTGCGATGCGATCCATCTCCAAACGGTCCGCCTCCAGCAGGTTCAGACCATGCTGACCCGCCAGACGCACGATTTCGCGCGTGCGGTCGTCGTGTTCGATGCGGTTCGCCACGTACAGCACACTGGCGGGAACGCCCACGCGCAATGCCTCGAGCACCGAGTTGCGGCCGATCACCAGATCGTCGGAGTTCGACGTGAAATGTGCGGCGCGACGGCGTGCGGCCAGTCGCGGATCGGAGCGCTGGCGTTTCTCGGCCTGCTTCTTCGCCTTGTACGCCTTATGGTAGACACGGTCCTCGGCCTTCGGGGTGGGGCCCTTGCCGCGCAGGGAATTACGATGTTTGCCGCCCGACCCCTTGGTCGGGCCCTTCTTAGTAACCATGCGCTCATTCTCTCAGCACCCGTTGTCAAGAATCGGTGAAAAAACAAGGGGCTGCACACCATATTCACTTACAGGCAAAGGGTTGCGTCGCGGTATATGGAATAATGGCAACCGTTAGCATTGCGCGACAAAGCGTATGCCCATAACCGCGCAGCCAAGCGTGTGCCGGCCCTGCAAACCGTTGCAGCAACAGTTGCAGTCTGTGCAATACTGTGCAGATTGCGTATGCAGACTCTGCGGATGTTGCGAACAGAGGCAGTTGCAGGCCAGACAGAGCATGGTTGACTACTCCGCGGCTGACCGAGGAGATTATTTATGGATGATCGCATCATAGATCCATCCGCACTGAACCGCGAACCCCATGTGGAACCTGCGGATGCCGAAGAATCCAAGGAAGTGAAGGCCCAAGAGGCGCTGCTCCATGACGTCGACCCGTCGCTCGCCAGCGCCGACGAGGTGGCCAAGGCCCTCAATGTGGATACCCGCACCGGCCTGAGCAGCGAAGAAGCCAAACGCCGACTCGGGGAGTTCGGTCCGAACGAACTGGCCTCCGCACCGCCCGTGCCCAAGTGGAAGAAGTTCCTGCAGCAATTCCAGGACCCGCTGGTCTACCTGCTGCTCGCCGCGACGGCCATCTCGCTGGTCGCGTGGATCATCGAGAAGGTGAATGCGACCCCCGGTGCCGAGGGTGGCGAGGCGCTGCCCTTCGATGCCATAGTGATCGTGCTGATCCTCATTGTGAACGCTGTGCTCGGCTATGTGCAGGAGGCGAAGGCCGACGAGGCGGTCAACGCACTGTCCGAAATGACGGCGCCCACCTCCAATGTGCTGCGCAACGGCCGGGTGGAACGCATCGCCACCACCGACATCGTGCCGGGTGACGTGCTGGTGCTCGGCGAAGGCGACACGGTGCCGGCCGATGGCCGTCTGTTCGCCGCCGCCAGCCTGCGCATCGCGGAGGCATCGCTCACCGGCGAGTCCGTGCCGGTGAGCAAGAAGCCGGAGACGCTTGAGAAGGCCAAGGCCTTGGGCGACCGCTCGAACATGGTGTTCAACGGCACGTCCGTGACGCAGGGCACCGGCCGTGCCATCGTGACCGGCACCGGCATGAACACGCAGGTGGGCAAGATCGCCGACCTGCTGCAGTCCACTGAAGACGACACCACGCCGTTGCAGAAGGAGATGAACCACGTCTCGAAGATCCTCGGCATCGCCGTGTGCATCATCGCAGCGGTGGTGCTGCTGGCGCTCGCCGTGCTCGAAGGCTTCCACAGCGTGCATGACGTCATCGATTCTCTGCTGCTCGCCGTCTCGCTCGCTGTCGCCGCCGTGCCGGAAGGCCTGGCGACCATTCTCACCGTCGTGCTGGCTCTCGGCGTGCAGCGCATGGCTGCGCACCATGCCATTGTGAAGAAGCTGCATTCGGTGGAGACGCTGGGTTCCGCATCCGTCATCTGCTCCGACAAGACCGGTACGCTCACGCGTAACGAAATGACCGTGGAACGCGTGGTCGTGCCGAGCGGCGAAGTCGAACTCACCGGCACCGGCTATGCGCCGGAAGGCGATATGGTGTCGCTGAACGGCGATGCCGTGTCGGAGAACATCTCGCACGAGGTGTACGCCACGTTGGGCGCCGGCACGCTGGCCAACGACGGCGAACTGCGCGAGGGCCCCAAGCCCGGCACATGGGAGATCGTCGGCGACCCGACCGAGGTCTCGCTCGTCGTGGCAGCCCGCAAGACGCACGCCGACAAGCGTTTCCGCCACTTCACCCGCGTGGCCGAGATCCCGTTCACGTCGGAGCGCAAGCGCATGTCGGTCATCACGAAGAACGACACCGACTCGGGCAAGCTCACCGTGTTCGCGAAGGGCGCCCCAGACGTGCTGCTGAGCTACTGCGACCGCATCTTCGTCAACGGTGCCGTGCGCAAGCTCACCGAAGGCGATCGCCAGGACATTCTCAACAAGGTGGAGGAGCTCTCCCGCAACGCCTACCGCACGCTCGGCGAGGCATACCGACCGCTCGAGACCGCTTCGCTGAGCGAGGTGCCGGGCATCCGCACGAATGCCGCGGGAGACGTCTCCGACATCTCGGAGCAGGCGGATGTGATCGAACATCAGCTCATTTGGACCGGCATGGTCGGCATCATCGATCCGCCGCGCGTGGAGGTGCGTGACGCCGTGGCCGAAGCACATCGTGCAGGCGTGCGCACGGTCATGATCACCGGCGACCACCCGCTCACCGCGGCCCGCATCGCCTCCGATCTGGGCATCATCGAACAGGGCGGCAAGGCGCTCACCGGCGACGAACTCGACGCCATGAGCGAGCAGCAGCTCGACAAGGCGACCTCCGAGGTCTCCGTGTACGCCCGTGTGGCCCCGGAGCACAAGCTCAAGATCGTGGAAAGCCTGCAGCGCCAGGGCAACATCGCCGCCATGACTGGCGACGGCGTGAACGATGCGCCTGCGGTCAAGGCCGCCGACATCGGCGTGGCCATGGGCATCACCGGCACCGAGGTGACGAAGCAGTCGGCCAAGATGATCCTGGCCGACGACAACTTCTCCACCATCGTCGCCGCCGTGCGCGAGGGCCGTGGCATCTTCGATAACATTCGCAAGTTCCTGCGCTACCTGCTCAGCTCGAATGTGGGCGAGGTGTTCACCGTGTTCCTCGGCGTCGTGCTCGCCGGCTTCTTGGGCATCAAGAACCCGGATTCCGTGGGTGTGACGGTGCCGCTGCTCGCCACCCAGCTGCTGTGGATCAACCTGCTCACCGACGCCGCCCCGGCGCTCGCGATGGGCGTGGATCCAACGACCGAAGACGTGATGAACCGCAAGCCGCGCAAGCTCACCGACCGTGTGATCGATGGCGCGATGTGGGGTGACATCGTCTACATCGGCCTCATCATGGCCATTGTGACGCTGATCGGCATGGACATGCACCTGAGCGGCGGTCTGTTCACCGACCGTTCCGTGGATGCGCTCGGCCACGACGCCCAGATGGTCGAGGCGCGCACGATGGGCTTCACGATCCTCGTGTTCGCCCAGCTGTTCAACGCGCTCGCCTCGCGCTCGCACCTGCAGAGCGCCTTCAGGGGGCTGTTCTCGAACAAGTGGCTGTGGGGCGCCATCGCGCTGTCGATTGTGCTGCAGCTGCTCGTGATCTACGTGCCATGGCTCAACACTGCATTCGGCACCACGCCGCTGCCTCCGATGGCATGGCTGGAGTGCATTGGCCTGGCCGCCATCGTGCTCATCGCATCGGAGATTCGCAAGATCTTCCTGCGCATGCGTGCGAAGCACTGATTCCGTTTGGATTCCCGCAAGGGGCCTGCCGGTCGTGGCAGGCCCTTGCGTTTTCCGGGCACTGAATGCGGCCACGGCTGGGTCGATGGCGGTGTTCGCTCATGCCGCCGGTGAATTCGCTTGGTATTACTACACTGGGCCGTATATGTGCGCGCGAGGGGCATGGCAGCGTATGCATGCGTCCGACGTGCGCAGGAACACTCATCGTCCTTTGCAAGGAGAAGCTGATGCTGCTATCTGACCGCGACATCCGTGCCGCGCACGCCGAGGGTCATATCTCGCTTGATCCGTGGACCGACGAAATGGTGCAGCCAGCGTCCATTGACGTTCGTCTCGACCGTTTCTTCCGCCTGTTCAACAACCATGCGTATACCTATGTGGATCCGGCGGAGAACCAGGGCGAGCTCACCGAACAGTTCGAAGTGGGCCCGGACGAACCGTGGATTCTGCACCCCGGCGAGTTTGCATTGGGTTCTACCTGGGAGTACGTGAAGATCGACGAGACGCTCGCCGCACGATTGGAGGGCAAGAGCTCGCTCGGCCGCTTGGGCATTCTCACCCATTCGACTGCCGGGTTCATCGACCCCGGTTTTGAGGGGCATATCACGCTTGAGCTGTCGAATGTCTCGACACTGCCCGTGAAACTCTGGCCTGGCATGAAGATCGGCCAGATGTGCTTCTTCCAGCTGAGCTCGCCGTCGGAGCACCCTTACGGCTCCGAGACCACTGGTTCGCATTACCAGGGGCAGCGCGGCCCGACGCCGTCGCGCTCGTACCAGAACTTCTACCGCGCGCAGATCACCGACTGATGTCTCGGTGAATGGATGTACAGATTGACACAGAAGGGCGAAGAGAGGCATGACTGATTCGGAGAATCCGTCTGATTTGCAGTTTCCGGTGAGTCCGGAGCCGCGCGATTTCGATGTCACCCATGTAGTGGACAAGGATGCGCTCGAATTCCCGAGCATGGACGACGATCCGTCGCATGCCGCCGCACACGAAACCCAGCTGCAATCTGCGGGCTCGGCGAATACGGCTGCGATTCCCGCCCCGCCGGCGAGTGGGTATCCGCATGATCACGCGCGCCGCACCGCGCGTTCGGGCGCACATGATGCAACGCCGACGCCGGATGAGACCCCTGCGGATTCCGCGGCGCCCACGCTAGCCGCGACCCAGCCGCTCATCACACCCCAGCCCAGTGCCGGCCGTCATGCGGCGAACACGGTGAACGGCGCGTCTGCGGGCGATGCCGCGCCCACGCAGCTGTTCACGTCGCCCCATGACGATGTGCTGGCGGGCGTCTCGGTCAATCCTCCGCTGCCGGCGGATGCACCGACGCGCGTCGTCTCCTCGGAATGGGAGCAGATTGTAGATTCGCAGACGTCGGTGATGCCGCCGGCCGCTCCAGCCGCGATGCCGCCGACCATTCCGCCGACGGATGCGGACGGCAATGCAGATGGATCGGGTGACGAGCCCGACGAGGAAGCCCCTCATCACTCGGCAAATGGTGGCGGCAAGAGCCATACGAAGCTCATCGTGGGCATTGTTGTCGGCGTGCTCGTGATCGCGCTCATCGCTGGCGGTATTGCATGGTGGTCGAGCAGTCGCAAGAACGGCGCACAGCGGAATGCATACACGCTGTGCCAGAACACGCGTGATTCGTACGACGATGCCCATACCGCACTGGCGGCGACATTGAAGGATGCCAATGGTCTTGCCGGCACGCCGGCCGATCAGGTCGCCGATGCGAAGACGCTCGACACGTTGAAGAGCGCCGTGGCCGACGCCGAGAAGCTCGACCAGCAGTCGGTGGCGGAATGTGCGGCGGATGCCGACGCGGCTGCGATCGAGAAGACCACGGATGCGCTGCGCAACACCACAGACGAGATCACCAAGGCCAAGAGCGCGGTTGACGCGGCAACGAAGGCGGTGAACGATTCGAAGAACGCGAAATCGCAGTCGGCCGCACGCGACGAATTGACGAAGGCCATAGACGACGCGCAGAAGATTCTCGACGCCAGCGCCAACGCCGTGACCGACGAGCAGGTTCGCACCGATCTGGAGAACCGCATCGCAGATGCGCGCAAGCTGGCGGACGGCCAGAATCTGAACGCGGAGGATGTGTCGGCCATGGTGAAGACGCTTACCGATGCCGGCACCGCCGTACAGCAGTCGCAGACCGAGTATGCGAACCAGCAGGCTGCAGCGGCCCAGCAGGCGGCCGAGGAGGCGCAACGTCAGGCCGAAGCCGAGGCGCAAGCAGCCCAGCAGGCGCAACAGCAGGCTGCGCAGGCCCAGCAGAATACACAGCCCACCACACCCGACGCCGGGGACGCTGGTGCGGCCAACGCCGACACCACTACGCCCAATACGACCGACACCACCACCAACGGCGGTGATACGCCGTCGAACGGCGATACCACGGGCGCCGCTCAGTGACCTCATGCGGCGCGTGCGCGTGGCACCATGCCCATTTGGCGTACAGCATGGCAGACCATCGGGTGCAGAGGTAATGCGCGTATATTAAGACGCATGAGCACTGCAGACGACACCACGAACCCCCACGATCCGTTCGAGCCCTCCGACGATCTGTCGCGCGAGCTCGACGATCTGGTTGATTTCGCCAATCTTGAGCATGAAATGAACGAGGCAGCGAACACGACGCCGTCGGGCCCGTATGCCGGGCAGAGCGCCGGTGAACGCAAACGCATGGAGCCGCCGGTGGGCCGCGTGGCCTCGGTGGTGCCCGGGCATTTCGGCGACCGGCTTGCCGTGACCGAGGCGTTGGCCTCGCGAGGCGGCGGCAATGCGCAGCCGAACCGACCACTGTTCGTCTGCCTGCATGGCTGGGGGTCGAATGAGGACGACCTCGCCGGCATGATGCGCTATGTGGCGCCATACAACGATTTCGTGTCATTGCGGGCGTCGCTCGTGCTGCAGGAGGCGTCGTCACACGGATTCGCCATGCAGCCGGGTGCCTACAGCTGGTTCCATGACGCGGTGCCGGTGGGCGACGATCTTGATTATGACGCCTATGCTGCCGCCTGCGCAATCGACGACTGGGTGACCACGAACGTGGACGAGAACCGCGATGTGGTGCCAATCGGCTTCTCGCAGGGCGGCACGCTCGCCGTCGAGCTGCTGCGCGTGCACCCGCAACGCTACCGCGCGGCGATCTCCCTCTCCGGATTCGTGGCGCCCGGCAATGTGCCCGAGACCACTCCGTACGACGACATTCTCGCCGATTTGAACATCCCGGTGTTCTACGGGTACGGTGAACTCGACACGGTGCTGCCGAAATACATGATCTACGAGACAATCGCATGGCTCGAGGAACACACCTGGCTCACCGCACGCGGCTACCGCAGACTCGACCACGCGGTGAGCATGGAGGAGTTCTCCGACCTACGCCAGTGGCTGCTCGACCAGGACATCGCCTCCGGCATCATCTGATTCGCAACCACTGTCGCCGTATTCAGACTCTTCCGCAAACCGTGCCGCGCAGTGCCGATCAGAAGGCAGATCAGAAGTTCGAATCGGCGGCCACGCTCATCACATACACGTTCTTGCGCAGCTGACGTGCCTGCGCGCGCGTGATGTCGCCGGCCTCCACCATGTTCTGGATCACGCTGAGCTCGATGCCGAAGCTTTCACGCTTGACGTCTTCGATCTGGGTGACGAGTGAGGCGGAATTCGCCATGTTCGGGCGCGATTTGAGCGCCGCTTCCGCGCGCCGGTAATCCATGAGCAGCGACGATACGTACTCCGTGCCGTAGGTGTTGCTGCTCATCTCCTCGTACAGCCTGTCGATCACATGATCGAAGGCGCCGAGTTCCAGATTGCGCAGACTCGCGTAGATCTCGCTTTCATTGACGAGCGGCGTGCTGCGGCGAATCGTGTTGGCGGCACGGCGGGAGAGCAGGACCAGACGGCGCTGCGCCGAATGGGCACGCCCTTTGACCTGCCAGACCACGTGCGAGGAGTCGTGTTTCGTGTTCGTGTGACGCAGGGTGTCCATGATCTGGTCGAGCAGACGTTCGCATGCCTCGACATTAACCTCGCGTTCGCGCTCGCTGAGCGTGGGGTCGAAACGGAATTCGGCGAGCCTGCGCTTGACGTACTCCTTCTCCCAGTTGAGCGCGTCGATCTGCAGTTCGATGCGTGCCGAAGGGTCTATGGTGCCCAGCTGGTTCTTGAGCCGGCCGATGCGCTGGGTGTACGAGTTGATCACCACCATCACGGCGGAACGGTTCTCGTCGGTGGTCAGTTCCGCCAATTCCTCCACCGTGCGCCGCAGCACCTCTATGGAGGCCTCGGTGGTCTCGCGTGACGCGTCCTTCGCGCTGTTCGGCGCGATTACGGGCAGGAGGAAGTTCGCGAGCAGCAACGTCACGATGATCACGCCGCCGGCGATGAAGATGAGTTCGTCGCGCATTGGGAACCATTCGCCATCGGCAATGGTGTACGGGATCGTGAACATCAACGACAGCGTGATGGTGCCCTTGGCCCCGCCGAAGGTCATCACGGCGGCGGAACGCCAGCGTTCGGGCGTCATGCGGCGCCTCTTGTGGGAATCCTGCGCGCGGGCGAGACGCAGCATGCCCGAGACCCACAGGAAGCGCAGTCCCACGACGAGCGCGGAGACGCACAGAATAATCGCAAGCAGCGTGTAGTTGCTCACCATCGGGTTATCCCAGCTCGTGCGCATAGCCCCCGGCAGCAGCATGCCGAGCAGAATGAACACGGCGCCGTTGAGTGAGAACGAGAGCACCGACCACACGCTTGAGGCGACGATGTTCGTGCGGGCCACATTCGGCCCTATGCCGGTGCGGTCGAAACGGATCACGAGGCCTGCGGCCACCACCGAGAGAATGCCCGAGACATGCACGGCCTCGGCGCCCAGATACAGCAGGAACGGCAGGAACAGCTCCATGAGAATGCGTGTGGTGGTGGTCTCCCAACCGAGTTGGCGCGAGGATTCGAACACCCAATTGGCCAGCACACCCACAATGCAGCCGAATATGGCGCCTCCGAAGAAGGTGATGAGGAACTCCCAGGCCGCCTCGGTGACGCGGAACTGGCCGGTGACGGCGGCTGCGATCGCGAACTGGAAGCCGACGATGCCCGAGGCGTCGTTGAACAGCGATTCGCCTTTGAGCACGCCAATCTGGCGTTGCGTCAACGTGGCCTCATGACTCAGCGAGCTCACGGCGACCGCATCGGTGGGGCCGAGTGCGGCGCCGAGCGCCAGTGCAGCGGCCAACGGGAACATGGGCCAGAGTGCGTGCAGCGAGAATCCGACGACCACCATCGTGAAAATGGCCAGACCAATGGCGAGCGACAGCGACAGCTTGAGCGATTCGAGCAGCTGGCTCTTGTTGATCTCATGCGCCTCAAGGTAGAGCAGCGGCGCAATGAACAACACGAGGAACAGCTCCGGGTCGAGTTGCACATCCGGGAAGAACGGCATCTGCGAGGCGATGAGACCGAGCACGATCTGCACGAGCGGCGTGGAGATGCGCGGCAGGAAGCGGCTCAGGAACGATGAGAGCAACACGGCGCCGAGAATGCACAGAATGAGAATAAGAACGCTCACAGGCTTCCTTTCTGTATGCGTGTCGATGGGCAGGTTGGCTGCTGCGGGCACGGTCTGTGGCCAATCTTCTCATATGCTATCTGGCTTCAGTATGCTGTATAGGCAGAGCCGTCGTCTGAGAGCCTAGCAAAACCAGATGTCGAACGGTTAAGCGCTCGGAATGGGGCGGGTGGGCGATGGCGAAATCTGGGCAATGCAATGGGAATACACGGGAATACACGGAGGCAGATGCGGTGACGGCAATGGCACGATTCGAAGAGGCAATGGGCGAGGCGCTCGCGCAGGCGCGGCTGGCGCGCTCCTCGGGCGATGTGCCGGTGGGGGCGGTCGTGCTCGATGCGCGCGGTGAGGTGATCGGGCGCGGCTGCAATCTGCGTGAGCGCGATGCGGATCCGCTTGCCCATGCCGAGATCGTGGCGATGCGTGACGCGGCAGCGGTGCGCGGGAATTGGAATCTGGCCGATTGCACGCTCGTCGTCACGCTCGAGCCATGCCCGATGTGCGCGGGCGCATGCCTGCAGACGCGCATCGGCCGCATCGTGTTCGGCGGCTGGGATGCCAAGTTGGGGGCGTGCGGTTCGGTGTGGGACATTCCGCGCGACCCGCATGTGGGCCATGAGCCCGAGGTGTACGGAGGCGTGTGCGAGCGCGAGTGCACGGCATTGCTCGCCGAGTTCTTCCGTGACCGCCGGCATGCCTGATCTGCGGTGAATTACTTGCCGTGTGCGCGGAACACACCATGGCGTGGCAAGGAATGCGCGATTGCGTAGCATGACAGCGTAGTCACATTGCAACGACGCATGCCGAAAGGGGAACCATGACGCAGATTTCCGAATTCAACGCGACCACGCACGCCGGCGAGGCATTGCATGTGGTCTCCATGGAGAACCACGACGCGGATTCGGCGTTCGCGCTCGCGTTCGTGGCCGACGAGTTGCCGCGTGTGGTGCATTGGGGGCGCCCCCTCACCAAGCCGCGCACGCTGGTGAGCGCGGTGGACGCCCTGCGCCCGCAACGGGTCTCCGGTGCGCTCGACGAGACCACATGGCCGAGCGTGCTGCCCACGCCGGCCGAGGCATGGACCGGCGAGCCGCGTTTCGTGGTGCGTCGCGATGGCGTGGAGCTCTTCTGCCGTTTCGTCGTCACCGACATCGCGGTGGGTGACGCCGGGGTTGCCGTCACCGCCAGCGACGCCGAACAGGGGGTCGAGATCACCTGGACCTGCGAGATGCGCGACAGCGGCCTGGTGCGTCAGCGCGCGGACGTGCGCAATCTGGGCGCGGGGAATCTGGAGATTGGCAAGGTGGAACTCGGCTTCCCGGTGCCGGCCGACATGACCGAGCTGCTCACCACCACCGGGCATCATTTGCGTGAGCGTTCACCACAGCGCCAGCCGCTGACGATCGGTCGGTTCCAGAAGGCGAGTATGGTGGGCCGCCCCGACTTCGACGCCTCGCTGCTGCTCAATGCAGGCCGCCCCGGCTTCGGCTTCACGCATGGCGACGTGTATTCAGTGCACGTGGCATGGAGCGGCAATTCGCTCATGTCGGCCGAGCGCCTGCCATACACGACCGGTGTGATCGGCGGCGCGGAAGTGCTTGCCGGCGGCGAGATCACGCTGCATGATTCCGCGGACTCCTACACCACGCCGTGGCTCTACGGTTCCCACGGCGAGGGGCTCAACGAAGTCGCCGCACGGTTCCACGCCGACCTGCGCGCCACCCATGCGCGTTGGCGTGCCGAGCATGGCATTGCCGGCAAACCGCGGCCGGTGATTCTCAACACCTGGGAGGCCGTGTATTTCGACCATGACTACCACACGCTCGTCAAACTCGCCGACAAGGCCGCTGCCAGCGGCGTCGAGCGCTTCGTGGTCGACGACGGCTGGTTCGGTGACCGCCGTGGCGACACGGCGGGACTGGGCGATTGGCAGATCTCCCAGGAGGTGTGGCCCGACGGTGAGCACTCGCTCAAGGCGCTTGCCGACTACGTGCATGCCAAGGGCATGGAGTTCGGCCTGTGGTTCGAACCGGAGATGGTGAACCCGGATTCCGCCATGTACCGCGAGCACCCCGACTGGGTGCTCATGCCCACCGCGCACCGTCTGCCGATGCAGGGGCGTAACCAGCAGGTCGTCGATCTGACGAATCCCGAGGCGTACGCATATGTGTACGGCTGCATGGACTCGCTCGTCGGCGAACTCGGCATCGACTACATCAAATGGGACCACAACAAGTATGTGACCGAAGCGGTCTCCCCGCGCACGGGCCGCCCTGCCGTCCATGGGCAGACGCTCGCCGTCTACCGCATGTTCCACGACCTGAAGACCTCCCACCCCGGTCTGGAGATTGAAAGCTGCTCGTCGGGCGGTGGCCGCGTCGACATGGGCATTCTCGAGCTTGCAGACCGCATCTGGGCTTCCGACTGCGTGGATCCGGTGGAGCGTGCCGACATCCAGCGCTACACCTCGCTGCTCGTGCCTCCGGAGATGATCGGCGAGCATGTCGGCGCCAGCCCCGCACACTCCACGCACCGCGCGACGAGCCAGGAGATGCGCATGGCGATGGCATTCTTCGGGCACCTGGGCATCGAATGGAATCTGCTCAAGGAGCCGCAGCACGACCTCGACCTGCTAGGCGAATGGGTGCGCGCCTACAAGGAGCACCGCGTCGACTTCGAACATGGCGTCGCCGTGCATGGCGACGCCGCCGACCCGGCCGTGCGCGTGGACGGTGTGATCAGCGCGGACGGTGCGCGTGCCGTCTACCGCTTCACCCAGCTCACCACGTCGCAGACCTATCCGGCCGCACCCGTTGCGCTTCCCGGACTCGACGCGCACGCCACCTACCGGGTGCGTCCGCTCGCACTGAATATGGCGAGTGGCGAGCCATTCAGCGAGATCGGCAACGGGCAGAGTGAACTCGGCTGGTGGAATGCGAACGGCGTCGAGATGACGGGCGAGGTGCTCGCAAGCTACGGTCTGCGACCGCCGAGCATTCACCCCGCTAACGCGGTGCTGTTCAGCGTGACGCGCGTGTAGCACGCCATTGCGGCCGCGCCTTCGCTAGCTAATGTAGGTGGCGATGGTGCGGGCGGCGGCGGAATCCGACCACAGCCGCCAGCTGAACTGCGGAATCGAGAATTCGACCGGCGCGGCCTGGCTGTGCCGGTAGGCATCGATGCCTTTGCGAATGAATTCGCGGTTCTTCTTCGCAATGAACGAGCTTTCCCCGCTGACGAGCACGCGTGAGGGCATCGCCAGATTCGAGACGGTCGCCACAAGCACGCCGAGCCGGTAGCAGGTGCGTTCGGCGAGTCTGCGCGCCTGCGGCCGGTTCGCCCGCAGATCGTGCGAGAACTCCTCGAAGGTGGTCACATGCCCCATGATGCCCGAGTATTCCTCGGCGATCGAGTCGGACGTCAGGCATTGGGAGCAGCCGATATGCCCGGAGGAGCAGCGCGGCCCCTCCGGGTCGATCAGCACATGTCCGGCCAGACCATAGCTTTTGTCGGGGTTGTCTATCGGGTCGCCGTGGTCGGAGATCGAATAGCCCACACCGGCGCCCATCGTGATGACGGCGAATCTGGGGACGCCAATGGCGTCGCCGAACCAGCATTCGTGCAGCAGCACCGAGTCGAGGTCGTTGAACACCTTGGTGGGAATGCCGGTGGCCCGCTGCAGCATGCCGCCCAGATCGACGGTGGAATCCCAGTACAGGAACGGCGCGAAGGTGACGTAACGGTCGTCTTCGACGTGGCCGCCGAGCGAAAGACCAAGCGCGGTGGGCGAGGGGGCGTCGGGGGAGGAGGCGGCGAGTTCACGCACCATGCGGGTGATCTGCTCGACCACGGCCTGTGGGGCGGTGTTCGACACGGTTTCGGTGATGTCACTGCCGATGGGGTGGCACACCGCGTTCACCTCGGACACCGTGATGGCGCCGTCGTGAATGTTGACGCCGACGAAGGCATGCGAATCCTCGCGAATGCGCAGCGCGGTCTGTGGGCGGCCGCGACGCTCACCTGACTCGCGCAGGTCGAATCCCTGCGGCAATCTGCCCGCCTGCGTGCTGCCGGCCGGCATCTCCTCGATCACGCCGTCGTAAATGAGATCGCTGGTGATGCGCGAGAGTGCGCCTTGCGACAGATTGAAGATCTGTGCGAGCGGCGTCCGCGCGATCGGGCCGTATTGCATGATGCCGCGCGCCACATTGTGCGTGGCATCCGAACGACTGAACCAGCGTGGAAAATCAAGCGAATCCGAATTAGTTTCCATGAATACATAAATATACGCCAATTACTTGCGCGGTTTCAAGGCACGCAGGGAGGTGGGAATGAAAAGGGCGGTTCCATACACTGGCAACCGTCAGTCGAGGTAAGGGAGCCTCGGTGATGGAAAGTGGAAATGGACAAGGGAGTCAGAATGAAGTTCGCGACACGAACGAGACGTTCGGCCATGCGACGCATGCTCCGCGGCATCGGCGCGGCGGTGTGCGCCCTGGCGGTCGGCGTGGGCGCGGCGGGCTGCGGCAACAGTGCCGGCAGCGGGCAGGTCACGCTCGATTTCTTCCAGTTCAAGGCGGAGGCCGCGGACTGGTTCAAGGAGGCGGCACAGGAGTTCGAGAAAGAGAACCCCGACATTCGCATCAACATCAACAACTCGGCGAATGCGCAGACCGACCTGCGCACGCGTTTCGTGAAGGACCGCGTGCCCGACGTGATCACCTTCAACGGCGACTACAGCTTCGGCACCTTCGCCGCCTCGGGGGTGTTCCACGATTTCACCGATGACCCGCTCGTGAATGACCTCAACGAGGGCATGGTGAACATCGCGAAGAACCTCGTGCAGACCTCGGATCCGGCGAAGAAGAGACTGTACGGTCTGCCGTTCGCGGGCAATGCCTCCGGCTACATCTACAACAAGGATCTCTTCCGCAAGGTCGGTCTCGACCCCGACGATCCGCCGCAGACATGGGATGAATTCATTGCCGTGCTCAAGAAATTCCGTGATGCGGGCATCAACCCGGTGCAGGCCACACTCGCCGATGCCTGGACCACGCAGGCGCCCCTTGCCTCGCTTGCCGGCACATTGGTTCCCGAGAGCGAATATGCCGCGCTGAAAAGCGGCGACACCACGTTCAAGCAGATCTGGACCGAACCGATCGAGAAGGAAATCGAACTGTTCAAGTATGCGGACAGCGAGAAGGGTGTCACCTACCAGCAAGGCACGCAGAACTTCGCCAAGGGCGCGGCCGCGATCATTCCGCTCGGCACCTATGCGATTCCGCAGATCACGATGATCAACAAAGACATCGACTTGGGCTTCGCCCAGATGCCCGCCACGAACGATGCGGGCAAGCAGATCCTCACCGCCGGCGACGACGTGATCCTCACAATGGGCGCGAACAGCAGGCACAAGGAACAGTCGATGCGCTTCATCAGGTTCCTGATGAGCAAGAAGCAGCTCGAGGACTACGCCGACGCACAGTCCGCGATCACGCCGCTCAAGGAGACCTATTTCGGCAACAAGGCGCTCGAGCCGGTGCGCCCGTTCTTCGAGAGCAACCGTGTGGCGGACTTCTGCGACCACTACATTCCGTCGTCCATCAACATAGGCGGCTACCTGCAGTCCGCGATCATGAGCGGCAACGTGAACCAGTTCATCGACTCCATGCAGAACGAGTGGAACAAGGTCCAGGCTCGTGACTTCCGCAAGTAGTCTGCGGCCGGGATACAAGGGAAGGAAAGCAAAATGACTTCGTTGGCCAATGCCGACCAGCAGGCGCGCGCCATGGAGGACGTGCTTGCGAATGACATCGACACGCATCACTCGCGCACACCCGCGGGCAAACCGCCGAGCAAGCGCAGGGTCTCCGCGTTCTCCCGCCGCAAGGTGGACCACGCCTATTACTGGATGGCCGTTCCGGCCGCCGTGATCTTCGCGGTGTTCCTGTATGTGCCCTTCGTGCGCGGCATCATGTACTCGTTCACGAATTCGCAAGGGTACGGCAGCTACAACTGGATCGGGTTCCAGAACTACTTCGCCCTGTTCCGCGACGAACGGGTCGGCCACGCCTACCTGTTCACATTCCTCATCGCCATCGCCATCACCGTGCTCATCAACGTGATCGCACTGTTCCTCTCGGTGGCGCTGAACGGCAAGATCGCCTGCAAGAACGGCTTCCGCGCGATCTACTTCATTCCGTACACGCTGGCCGTGCTCGTCATAGGCTACGTGTTCAAGTACATCTTCATGCAGCCGCTGCCCGAGCTCGGCAAGGCGCTCGGCATTGGCTGGCTGAGCGAGTCGCTGCTCACCAGCGAGCGCTATGCGTGGATTCCAATCGTGTTCCTCGCCGTGTGGCAGGGCGTCGCCTATTCGGTGCTCATCTATCTCGCCGGCCTGCAGACCGTGGACTCCGAGGTCTACGAGGCGGCCGCGATCGACGGCGTGAACGCCTGGCAGAAGTTCTGGAAGATCACGTTCCCGCTCATCGGACCGTTCTTCACGATCAATCTCGTGCTCACCATGAAGAACGCGCTCGGTACCTTCGACCAGGTCGTCGCGCTCACCGACGGCGGCCCGAACTCGAAGACTGAGACCGTCACCTACCTCATCTGGAAGGGTGGCCTCACCGGCGGCGAGTACGCATACCAGACGGCGAACGCCGTGCTCTTCTTCATCGTCCTCGCGATCATCGCGTTCATTCAGCTCAAGTTCTTCGGCAGCAAGGAAAAGGTGTGATACCAATGACCACCGCAACCGCAAACACCATGTCGCAGCAGTCTGCGCAACAATCTGCAACCATGAATACCGCGCCGGCCAAAGCGGAGAAGTTCCGCAAGGACCGCCGCATCAATTGGTGGCTCACCGCGGTCGTCGCCGTGTTCAGCCTCACGATTCTCGTGCCGCTGTATTTCACCGTGGTCACCGCATTGAAGACGCCGGCGGAGGCGGGCTCGTTCTCGCTGCCGACGAGCTGGCAGTGGGGCAACTTCGCGGCCGCCTCGGCCAAAGTGGACTACCCGCGCGCCGCGCTCAACTCGGCGATCATCACCGTGCTCGCCGTCTCGCTCACGCTCGTGACGAACACCTTCGTCGCCTACGCGATCGCGCGCAACATGGACAAGCGTTTCTTCCGCTTCCTCTACTACTTCTTCATCGCTGCGATGTTCGTGCCGTTCCCGGTGGTCATGCTGCCGCTCGCCAAGCAGATGGGCTCGTGGCACCTCGACAACCAGGCCGGCCTGATTGTCTTGTACGTGATTCTCGGCCTTGGCACGAACCTGTTCATCGCCACCGGATTCATTCGCTCAATCCCGGTGTCGCTCGAAGAGGCCGCGCGCATCGACGGCGCGGGCACATGGCGCATCTTCTGGAAGATCATCTTCCCGCTCATGGGGCCCATTAACGCGACGATTGCGATCATGACCGCACTGTGGGCATGGAACGACTTCCTGCTCCCGCTTATCATCCTCACCGATCAGAGCAACCAGACCATCCCGCTCGCACAGTATGTGTTCAGCTCGCAGTTCGCCACGAACTACCCGCAGGCGTTCGCGAGCTACCTGATGGCCATGGCCCCCGTGCTCGTCGTCTACATCTTCGCCCAGAAGTGGGTCGTCGGCGGTGTGATGCGCGGCGCCGTGAAGTAACCCGCGACCCGTTCTGCCGACTGCGCTGCGGGAGTGGAGCGGGCGGGTGTCTGCGGGTAGCGCATCTGCGGCCAGTGCATGGGCGGGGAGTGCATCCGCGGGGAGTGGCGCATGGGCGGCTAGCGCATCTGCGTAAAAGGGGACAGATAGGCGTTCTATCTGTCCCCTTTTACGCAGACTATTACTTTCAGTAATTCTTTGTCTCTGCTTTCCCCTTCTTCCTTTTCATCCTTTGCGTAATTTGGGACATCTGTGGGTCGGAGATGTCTCTTTTTACGCAGAGCTAGCGTTCCCTTTCACGCAGAGTTCTTTCCTGCAGAGTTGTAGCGGGCACCGCGTCTTTCGGCGGCGATCGCCTGTGTTCTGTTGCCCTGTTGTTTTGCGTAATTGGGGACGTGCACGGGTCCGCGATGTCCCTTTTTACACATTTACGCAGATTGCAGATGCGTATCCGGGAGTGCGGGAATCTATGGCTGCATCTGCATATTAAGATCTGCAAATTGAGACTGAGTTTGTAAATATGGCACAGCAAGCGGCTCGCGAGCGCCTTGCCATAGTCGGGTTTGCAAGAAAGGCACGTCTGCGCGCTCCTAGATTGCCTGTCCTGCAGCTGCGGTCTCGCTGGGACCAGGCAGACGCGTCATAGTCGCCCATGATGAGACTGCGTTTGCAAATACGGCGAGATAATCTGCGATCCAAGAGCCAATCTGAGATCCGATTTGCAATAACGACACCCGAGTGCGTGTTCAGATTGCCCGCATGAGACCGGAGTTGCAAGCAAATGCGCGTTAGGCAGTGCGCGCTGCTGTTTCGCTGAGGGAGTAATGACGCTCGGCGTGGCGGGCTGGAAACGGCAGCCAAAGCTGGTTATTGTGGCGGGAACCAATGCAGGTCAACGAAGAACGGCAGGAGGGAGACGCCCATGATAACGGTGAGATCGGTGGTGGCGCATACCGAATGCGGGCCGTTCGATGAGCGCGGCGAAGTCGAACTGCCCCCGGACTCGGTGAGCGAACACAAAATACCGTGGCGCACACTGCGTAGCGCAACGGTGACGGAGATAAGTGCGCAGCTGCCGGAATCCAATCCGATTCTCGAGCATCCCACATTGCTGGCCGGGCGGTCGGTGTCCGTACGGCTGCAATTGGGCAGATTGAAGCCAGTGGGGCAGATTCTGTGCCTTTACCAGCACAAGGAATGGTGGATGCGGCCGGCATGGGTCGAGCATTTCTGTGACATACCGGAGCGCACCCAGCTGGTGCTGTGGAAATCGGCGAAGGCGTGGCATGTGATGATGCCGGTGTTCCGTCACGAGATGCGCGTTGACATTCGCGGCGATGGGCGAGGCCACAATGACTTGCTGCTCGATGTCTCCACGAATCAGGTTGACCGTGTGCAATTGCAGGGGCCACTGCTCGTCCATCGGCAAAGCGATCGGAAAGTCGAGGATCCTTACGAGCTGATTCGGGGATGCGCGGAGTGGGTCATGTCGCAGAACGGTGGCTTGGGGAGATTGTGGAAGCAGACTCTGCCGGAATCGTTGCGCGGTTTTGGCTGGTGCACCTGGGACTCGCTCGGCACGAACGTGAGCGAGCAGGCCATTATCGCCAAAATGGAGGAGTTCGCCGCCAAACACGTGCCCGTTTCGTGGGTGCTCATAGACGACGGTTGGTCTCAAGTCGAGAACGGTAAGCTAACCGGTTTTGACGCCGACACAACGCGCTTCCCGCAGGGACTCTCGCATACCATTGACGTGCTCAAACACGACTTCGGCGTGCGGTACGTCGGCGTATGGCAGGCGTTCCAAGGGTATTGGCATGGCGTGGATGTGGACGTGCTCGCCGGCAAGCCCGAATCCGACGATGATTGGTACGAGTACTACAAGCAGGAGTATCCGTATGGGGACGCGCGGGTTGAGGATCCCAAGCTCCTCGTGAGCCGATCCGCGTTCGAAACACTACCCAATGGCATGGCAATCCCCACTGCGAATCCGGAGTGTGCAGCGCTGTTCTGGCGTACATGGAACACGCACTTGGACGGCGCCGGCATCGACTTCGTGAAGGTGGATTCACAGGGCACACTTCCTGTGCTCACACGCGGCCTGGAATCCTATGCGTCTCTAGGCGTTCGCCATGATGCCGTGGAATACGCCACCAACTGGATACGTCACGAAGATGACAATGGTGATTGGGAATACGCGCATCTCGCCGTGATCCACTGCATGGGCATGACTCCCGAGAACTATTGGCAGCGCTGTGCTGAGGGAGTCGCCCGCACGAGCGACGACTTCTTCCCGAACATTCCCGAATCGCTCGCCGAGCATGCCATCGAGAACGCGTACTGTTCGCTGCTCATGGGCTGCCTCTGCTACTGCGACTGGGATATGTTCTGGACCCGCCACCCGCACGCGCGCACGCATATGCTGTTGCGCTGGATAAGCGGTGGCCCGATCTACTGTTCCGACAAGCTTGGCGAGACCGATTCCGATCTTCTCGCCCCGCTGTTCGATGCCGACGGCAATCTCACGCATCCGGACGGCGTCGGCGTGCCGGTGCTCGACAGTCTGCTCGCAGACCCGGTGCATGGCGACGTTCCACTCGGCATTCGCAATACGTTCCGCGGCGACGAGGTACTGCTGTTCGTCGGATTGAACGCCGATGCCCCGCAGACCGCCCACATTCGCGCGACGGAATCTCCTCTCACGGTGTTCGATCCGCAGACCGGCGAACGTGTGCATCTGAGCATCGGCGAAGACCTCGCGCTCACGCTGCATTACGGCGAGTGCGAGCTGCGCGTATTGCAGACTCTTACGTAATCCGGCGCCCGCATGCATTTTCGGCACAGCTCTCAGAGTCTTCCGTAAGCTGTACCGCACAGGCTCCGTTTCGTGGTCTGTTTTTCGGAGTCGTCCGTATATTCGACCGCAAAGTGACCTGAATCCTGAATATAGTCGCTTTCACGGAACCTTCCGTAAGACTGACCGCGGAAGTCTCCGTTTGCGGTACGACTCTCGGAACCTTCCGTAAGCCATGCCGCGTAAGCCCCTTTCGCAGTCAGTTTCACGGAAACGCCCTTAGGAAGTGCAGTTTCCAGACTGTCCGATGGTCGGTTTCTCGGAACTTCCCGTAAGACGTGCCGCGCGGGATGCCTTTTGAGGCACGGTTTACGGAGTCTTCCGCATGATCGACCGCAAAAGTCGACGTTTGCGGCACGGTTCTCGGAATCTTCCGCATACCATGTCGCGACCAGATCCGCTGCATGCTTAGCGGCGGTACGGCACGCCGGCGGCGACGAGCTTGGCAATGAGTTCGTTGGGATTGAGCAAATCCTCATAATCGAAATGGATGATCGCGGTGACGCCGTGTTGCCGCAGCGCTTCGTCGCGCAGTTTCTCCCTGTGCACGCGGTTTGCGATGGTCTTGCGGTCATTGCCGTATTTCGTCATGCCGTCGTATTCGGCGACAATCATGCGTCCATCTGGCAGAATCCAAATGAAATCAACGCGGAACGGGTATTCCGGGTTCTGCGGATTCGGGAACTCCTTCTGCAGCTGTGGAATCATGAGCCCGCGTTCGATGAATCGGCTTCTTGCGAGCGTTTCGCCGCCGTTCTCACTGCGCGGGTCGGTGTATTCGAGCACGTTGCCGATCGCGAGTGCCTCGGTCGCGCTGTGAACGGGGAACTGTCGCAGATCGTCGAGCGCCATACCGCTGCGTACTGCGGAATCTGCGAGCGGCAGTATCTGTTCGAACGGCAGCACGAGCGCGCATTGGTAGATCGTGCACGGCAGTGTGGTGACCTTGGCTCCATTGATCACGTTGTATTGCGGATTTGGCGTGTACACGCGGTGTATCACGGCATCACTCCGTCTGGCCCGGTATGTGCCGCTTTCGTGTGTGGATGCAATGTGGATCATCGGATTGTCGTGAATCTGGTGCGACTGTTCTATGCCGTACAGGCAAGCCGCGCTCTGTGCGCAGAAAATCCAGTCGGGGCGCACCATTGCCAGGGCGAGTATGACATGTCTCTTTTTCTCGCGCGGATTGAGCGCATCCCAAGTTTCCTTCCGCGCAAACAGTTGCGGGTATGGCATGGTCAATTCGCCGCTTTCGCATCTGCGGCGTAGTTTGCGGCGCAGGTTGACGTCGGTCGTCACCGCGCATCGGTGTGCGTTCTGGGACTCGTCGAGGAGTCGCTCGATTTGCGAATCTATTTTCATGCTTTCGACGGTAGGGGAGTGTCGAATGCCGTGCAATCCCGATTTGGAATTTGTGGATAACTTCGCCGTTATCCACCGTATTTGGCGCCTATGGGCGCTTGGAAGCGCTGTTTTGCGCTTTGTTTGCGGCTTGTTTTTCGGAAGCTTCCGTAAGATATACCATTTCTGGATTCCTCCTTGGTGTGTTTCTCGGAACCTTCCGTACGACGTACCGCAGATTGCCGCTATGGCACCTCATTACCCGGAACCTTCCGCATGACCGACCGCGCGGTGGTCTCAAAACGGTTTGTTTCTCGGAGTCTTCCGTGAGATATGCCGCAGGAGTACCCGCTTGCGCCGTGTTTTTCGGAAGCTTCCGTAAGATGCGCCGCAATAGCGCTTCTTTGTGGCATGGTTTTCGGAAGTTTCCTTGAGATGGACCGCAAAAACGTCTTTTGCTGGCATGGTTCTCGGAGCGTTCCGTAAGATACACCATTTGCAGACTCCGCCGCGGCATGGTTTACGGATGCTTCCGCATGACCGACCGCAAAGAGGCTCCAGCATGGCATTCCTTGCGGAGACTTCCGTAAAGTATGCCGCGCAAACGCCGTATATGGTCGATTTTGCGGAGATTCCCGTGCATGTGACCGCGGAATTACTTTCCCGCACGCCCGTCCGCATACTACGCTGGGCAATTAATTCATGGGTGCCTACTATGGAGCCATCTCTATAGTGTTGGTGGTTGTTATTCAAAGGCAAAGGAGCTTCCATGACCGCAATGAATAGGCCTGCGCTTCCCGATTCCGTGCGTACGAACGGCGCCACACCCAACCCGTGGTGGGCGAACGCGGTGGTGTACCAGATTTATCCGCGGAGTTTCCAGGATTCTAACGGCGACGGCATCGGCGATCTCAAGGGCATCACGAGCCGACTCGATTACATTGCCGATCTCGGCGTGGATGTGATCTGGCTGAGCCCGGTCTATCAGTCGCCGCAGGACGACAATGGCTATGACATTTCTGACTATGAGGCCATCGACCCGATCTTCGGCACGATGGATGACATGGACGAGCTGCTCGCCGAAGCGCACAAGCGCGGCATCAAGGTGATCATGGACCTCGTGGTCAATCACACCTCCGACGAGCATGCATGGTTCCAGGAGTCACGCGACCCCAACTCCAGCAAAGCCGACTGGTACTGGTGGCGCCCCGCCAAACCGGGCATGGAACCGGGTGCACCGGGCGCCGAGCCGAACGAATGGGGCTCCTACTTCGGTGGTTCCGCATGGCAGTATGACACCAAGCGTGGCGAGTACTTCCTCCACCAATACTCCAAGAAACAGCCCGACCTCAACTGGGAGAACCCCGACGTGCGCCAAGCCGTCTACCGGATGATGAACTGGTGGATGGATAAGGGCATCGACGGCTTCCGTATGGACGTGATCACGCAGATCTCCAAGGTGGTCGACAAGAACGGCCGTCTTCCGGGCGAAGCGGGTTCCGAGATCGATGACTACCCGGCCGGCCCAGAAGGGTACTCGAGCCCTTACCCGTTCTCCTCCGACGGCCCGCGCATCGACGAGTTCCTGCAGGAGATGCGTCGTGAGGTGTTCGAGAAGCGCGGTGGCTATATGAACGTCGGCGAGGCGCCGGGTGTGGACGCTGCGCGTAACGAGTACATCACCGATCCAGACCACAAGGAACTCGATATGCTGTTCCTGTTCGACCATGTGGGCATTGACCAGGGCGATTCGAAGTGGGACGTCGTCAAGTTCGATGTGCGCCACCTGCGCGAGCAGCTCAAGGCGCAGCAGGAGGCCGTGCACGACCGCGGGTGGGCGAGTCTGTTCACCTGTAACCACGACCAACCGCGTGTGGTCACTCGCTGGGGCGACGATTCGAATGAGGAGAATCGTGTGCATTCGGCGAAGGCCTTCGGCATGCTCATCCACTTGCATCGCGGCACCCCGTACATCTATCAGGGCGAGGAGCTCGGCATGACAGGTGCGCATTTCACGGAACTCAGCCAGTACCGCGATCTCGAGTCGATCAACGCATACCGCCAGCGCGTCGAAGAGGCAAAGGTGCAGTCCGGCGAGTCCATGATGGATTCGCTCGCGCTGTTCGGCCGCGACAATGCGCGCACGCCAATGCAGTGGGATGGTTCGAAATATGCGGGATTCACCGCGGCTGACGCCAAGACCGAACCGTGGCTGTCGGTGAACCCGAACCATGTGGAGATCAATGCTGCCGCGCAGTTCGACGACCCGGATTCGGTTTACGCGTTCTATAAGAAGCTTGTCAATCTGCGGCATAACAGTGCCGTTGTGTCGGCCGGGGAATGGGCGCTCGCCGACGACGATGACGAGCAGGTCTACGCGTTCACGCGCACGCTGGCGAACGCGGACGGCACGGCGAAGCGCGTGCTGGTGGCGATCAATCTGACCGGCCGGCATGCCGCGCTGCCGAAGCCGGTCGCGGATCTGCTCTGCGACGGCGTGAGCGAAGACCGGATCATCCTGAGCACATACGATGCCATCCACTCCGCGAAATCCTTGGCAAACGGCGAGCTCGCCGGCTGGGAGGGCGTCGTCATCGAACTGTAGCGAATACTCGCATTGGCAGACTCTGCGCCGTGTTTCTCGTGGAACGTTCTGTTCCGGGAGGCACGGCCGTTTTGCGAGTGCCCCACCCGTGCAGCTTGCTACACAGGTCGTCAATCGTGTTAGATGAATTTTAGATTTGTTAGATTTCATTAGATTTGTTAGATTTGTGAGAAAGGGTGTGAGGTGAGCTTATGAGAAGTCCGTTCAAGCCGACTGCAGGACGTCAGCCACCGGTGCTGGTAGGGCGTGACCGGGATATCGAGAACTTCCGCATGGCAATCGAAGAAGGACCTGGGGCGCCGGAGCGTCTGCTGTTCGTCACCGGAGCTCGTGGCATCGGCAAGACCGTCATGCTGAACGCGTTGAGTCATGTGGTGGAGGAGCAGGGCTGGATCACTGTCAACGAGACCGCCAGCGCCGGGTTTGTCTCACGTATCGTTCATGAGCTGCAAGTGGGTAGACCGAAGCAGATCTCCTACACGCTTCCGTCGGCATCTGTGGAGGTGCCGTTCGCCGGCGCGCAGGCGACCGTTGGTCTTGGGCAGGTGCAGGTGAGCACTGGACTGGAACCGCTGGATATTCGCCACGCCATTGGCGACTGTCTTGATCGGCTTGACGAAGACAGGCAAGGTGTCCTCATCACGCTTGACGAACTCGGTGCGGAATCTCCCATGGAGGAGGTGCGGGCGCTCGCTACAGCAATCCAGCATCTCATCCGTGAGGAACGCAACATAGCCGTTGTATTTGCTGGTATTCCGAGCATGGTAGACGACGTCGTCAATGACAAAGTGCTCACGTTCCTGAGGCGTGCAGAGCGCTTCCATCTGCGGAACGTGCGTAATGAAGATGTGTGGAGCGCCTTCGAGCATACGATTTCCGAGAATGGCAAGCGGGCCGATTATGAAGTGCTCAATGCACTCACCCTCGCCACCCACGGGTATCCATTCATGATCCAACTCGTCGGCCATCAGGCTTGGCGGGCCTCTGAAAACGCAGGTCATAACGATGAGATCACGCTCGAAGACGCGCAACAGGGCATAGAGAAAGCCCGCGACCGCATCGGTGAGCTGGTCAACGGTCCCGCAGTCGACGGTCTTCCGCCGATGGCTCGCGCTTACCTCATGCTGATGGCAGTGGATGATGGTCCGTCGAATACGACGGAGATTGCACATCGCATGCACAAGACCCCGCAATATGCGAGCGTGTACCGTGCGCGCTTGATCCACGAGGATTACATCAAACCTGCAGGTCGGGGCTATGTGGAGTTCACCATGCCGTTCATGCGCGAGTATTTGCGTCAATACGTGGCGTTCAATCAGTTGGAGCAGAATCTCGAAGATATGGCGCTATCCATCATCCAAAGCGCAGAGGAAGCGAACTGAGATCGCCATTTCTGGACTGACGATAGCGCGAATCTCTGCATCGGCTCGCACTCGCGTCCGTGTTTCCCGTGAAACACATCGAATGCGGGAACCAGGGCCGCGTCTGTTCATGCTGGAAGACGAACTATGTCAGCAGTCGGACAGAGTGTGACGCACGCGCGGTTTTTTCTTAAACTTGGCTCCCATGGAACAGAAAGATGTGTTGCAAGCAATGCGCAGGGATCACGCTGCGGAACTGAAGATGGCCGCCGAACGACTCGAGGGGACTGCAAAGCACACGCAGATCATCGCGTCGCCGGTGCTGTCGGAGATGACCGGGCACACGATCCTGCTCAAGCCGGAGAATCTGCAGGTCACAGGTTCATTCAAGATTCGCGGTGCTTACAACAAGATCGCCTCGCTCACCGACGAGGAGCTCGAGCGCGGTATTGTCACCGCCTCGGCAGGCAACCATGCGCAGGGCGTCGCCTATGCGGCCCGTGAGCGTGGGGCGAAGGCGACGATTCTGATGCCGGAGATCACGCCGCCGCTCAAGGTGGATGCGACGAAGGCGTATGGGGCCGACGTCGTGCTGCACGGCGATGTGTTCGACGAGGCTGCGGCCTACGCGATCGAGCTGAGCCAGCGTGAGGGCATGACCTACGTACCGCCGTTCGACGATTACGAGGTGCTGTGCGGGCAGGGCACCATCGCCATGGAGATTCTCGAAGACGTTCCGGATGTCACCGACATTGTCGTGCCTCTTGGCGGCGGCGGTCTGGGTGCTGGCGTCGCGCTCGCCGTGAAGATGTTCCGTCCCGAGGTGCGCGTGATCGGCGCGATCCCCGAGGGTTCGCCGGCGTTCCGCAGGTCGTTCGACGCCGGTCACGTGGTGCCGGCCGACAAGGTGGTCACGTCCGCGGAGGGCGTGGCGGTGCGTCGTCCCGGCGATCTCACGTTCGCGCTGCTCAATGAGTTCCTCGACGACCTTGTGGAGGTCTCCGAGCGCGATATCAACGAGATGATCCTGCTCATGCTCGAGAAGCACAAGATGGTCGTGGAGGCCGCAGGTGCCGTTTCGCTCGCCGCGCTCGAACATCTCAATCTGCGTTCGCGCAAGTTCGCGGAGGCGCCGGGAGAGCACGTCGTCGTCTCGATCATGTCGGGCGGCAACATCGACACGGTGACGATTGGTGCGGTGATCCAGAAGGGTATGATCGCGCGCGGCCGCATCATGAATTTCGAGGTCGAGCTGCCCGACACCCCTGGCCAGCTGGTCAAGGTCGCGACGATCCTCGCGAAGGCGCGCGCGAATGTCATCGCGCTCGATCACGACCAGTTCAAGGCGAACGGTCATTACACGAACTCGGTGGCGCTCGGCGTGACCGTGGAGACGAACGGCCCGGACCATATCGAACAGGTCATGCAGATGCTGCGCGACGCCGGTTATTCACCCAAGCGAATCTACTGATTCCGCGATCTCGCCTCCCGGTTTCATCTGCCGGTCTGCAGATTGCCCGCCGGCGATTATCTGCTAATCTGGTACGTTTGTTGCCAAGCAATGTATTGGGCCCGCGTTCCGTGCACTGGAACGCGGGCCCAATACTATGTGCGGGAACGTCGTGCGCTCACCTGTTGTCTGCAATGGTCTGCTGCACGAGCTCCGGCAGCGCCACCGCGATGTCTTCGTGAATGAGGCGCGTGGCGAGCGAATCGTACTGTGTGCGACCCATGTTCATGATGGTGATCGGCACTCCCGCCTGAGCCGCGGCCGGAACAATCGATGCCGCGGGAAACACTTCGAGCGTGGACCCGACCACCCACAGTTCGTCGGCCTGCTGTGCGGCGCGGATAGACCGTTCCATCGCGCCTTCCGGCAGCGCTTCGCCGAAGTAGACGACGTCCGTCTTGAGCAGCCCGTTGCAGGGCATGTTCCCGCGGTACGGCAGCTGGCGATGGCAATGCGGATCCGGCTCCTCGTCAAGCCGTGCCATGATGTCTGCGGTGTCATATTTCGCATGGCACTTCATGCAGTGCGACGTGCCGATGGTGCCGTGCAGATTCACGATCTTGCTCGGCGAATTCCCCGCTTTTTCGTGCAGTGCGTCGAAGTTCTGCGTGGCGATGAGACTGAGCATGCCCGCTTTCTCGAGGTCGACGAGTGCATAATGCGCTTTGCCCGGTTTCGCGTTCCACACCGGGGACTCTTTCTGCCAACGCCAGGAGTATTCGCGCGCCTCTTTATCGGTGAGGAACGCATCGATGTCGTACACCTGCATCTGGTCCGGGTGCTTGGTCCATACGCCGTCCGGCCCGCGGAAGTCCGGGATTCCCGCCGAAGTGGAGATTCCCGCGCCGGTGAGTACCACGATCTGTTTCGTCATTGTGCTGCGCTCCTGTTCCTGATTGTTGGCGTGTGTGTTGCGTTGATTACAGGCTTACCGCGCGCGCCGTCTATTCGAGCCCCGCGCGCCATCCGGAACCGTGCAATGGATCGTGCCTTGTCTCATCGGTGGATTCGCGTATGACGAGCCGGCTTTCCACTTGGAACACACCGTGGTGCGGGCGCCCATTGATCGCGTCGAGGAGATACCGTGCGGCACGGCGTCCCATGGTTTCCAATTCGTTGTCGAAGGATGTAAGTGTGGGATGCACGTTCACGCAGACCGAGTCCCAATTGTCGTGCCCGATGACCGCGATGTCCTGTGGCACGCGGTGACCGTGCATCTGCAACGTACGGCACATGCCGCGCGCGATCTCATCGTTGAGGCAGTACACCGCATCGGGCATTTCATCGCGTTCGAGCAGTAGTTGGGCGGCGCGTTCGCCCCAATCCTCACTCCACCGGTCGTTGATGACGAGCAGCGGCGCCACCCCGGCCATGCGTAGTGTGTCAAGGGCACCGCGCTCGCGGTCGATCGTCGCCTGGAAGAAGTCCAAGCCTCCTACGATCGCGATGCGCCGTCGCCCGATGCCGAGCAGGTATTCTGCCGCCTGCCTTCCGGCACCCTCGTTGTCGCAGATGAGACTGCAATCGGCTGGGTCATCCGAAGGATCGTAGGCGTAGACGGTAGGCAGACCATTCTGAATGCGTGGATCAATCGGGTGCCGTGCATTGCACGTGTTGCCGGCGATGATGAGGCCGTCCACTCCTTGGGCGCTCAATTGGTTGATATGGCTGCGTTCGAGCGCAGGAACACCCTGTGAGATCATCAGCAATGCGGCATGGTTGTGCGCGCCGAGCGCGCGTTCGGCGCCGGCGAGCAGCGGCAGCGCAAAACGACCGTTGCGGTCCGGTGTCACGATGCCGATCAATCCGGTTCGGCCGTTTCCTGTTCGAGTCTTGACGGCTGGCCTAGCATATCCAAATTGTGCTGCGATATCCCGTACTCGCCGGCGCGTCTCGGCGCTGATGCGTCCGGTGCCGGTCAACGCCTTAGATGCGGTGGAATCGGCCACGTTCGCCGCTATCGCGATGTCGTGTAATGTGACTTTCTTCGCCATGATTCCATCGTAATCGCAAAAGCGAGTGGAAGGAAATATTTCCCAACCATCGCACCCATGAATACGGTGTTTTCCAGAATTCTATATTGAGGGTAGCAGCTCGGCAAAGAGGCGCAGAGCTCCTCAGGAAAGGCATAGCGATGGCGAATGTAACGATCACTTCCCCGTTCTGGAACCGGTACCGCGAATCCGTGGCCCGCGAGGTCATCCCATACCAGTGGCAGATCATCAACGACGAACGCCGCATTGAAATCCCCGTCGACCCGGCGGGCAACGACGACGGCGAAGTCAACGATGGCCTGTCACGCGAATGGAGTCACGCAGTGCGCAATCTGCGCGTCGCCGCCGGCGACGTGGACGCCCCGTTCAACGGCATGGTCTTCCAGGATTCCGACGTCTACAAGTGGCTTGAAGAAGCGGCATATGCACTCGCATACCAACCTGATGCACAACTGCAGGCGCTGTGCGACGAGGTCGTCGATCTCATTGCGCGCGCTCAGCAGCCAGACGGCTACCTTGACACCCCGTTCCAAATCAAGTCGGGCGGCTATGCGCGTCGACGCCGTTTCTCACAGATTCAGCAGAGCCACGAGATGTATGTGATGGGCCACTACATCGAGGCCGGCGTGGCCTACTGGCAGGTCACCGGCAACGAGCAGGCGCTGCAGATCGCGTGCCGCATGGCCGACTGTCTCGATGCCAATTTCGGTGATGAAGACGGCAAGATCCCCGGCGCCGACGGGCACCCGGAGATCGAACTCGCGCTTGCCCGCCTGTACGAGGCGACAAACGAGCCGCGGTATCTGCGTCTCGCGCAGTATTTCATCGATGTGCGCGGCAAGGACCCCGATTTCTACGACGAGCAGAACAAGGCCGTGCATGCCGAGGGTCTGTCGGCAATCTTCCCCGCAATGGAGACATGGAGCCACGAATACACGCTGACCGCGCGCCCGATCCGCGACCAGCAAACCGCCGTGGGCCATGCCGTGCGCGTGGCGTACCTGCTCGCGGGCGTGATGCAGGTGGGGCGCCTGACGAACGATGAAGGGCTGCTGCGCACCGGTGAGCGGTTGTGGAACAACATCGTGCACAAGCGCATGTACATCACCGGAGGCATCGGCTCCACGCATGTGGGCGAGGCGTTCACCTACGACTACGATCTGCCAAACGACACGATGTACGGTGAAAGCTGCGCCTCGGTGGGCATGTGCTTTGTCGCGCGCCAGATGCTCGAGCATGAGCTGCGCGGTGAATATGCCGATGTGCTCGAAAAAGAACTGTTCAACGGAGCAATTGCAGGCATTGCGCTCGACGGCAAGCATTTCTTCTACGTCAATCCTTTGGAAGCAGATGTTCAGGCGACCGAGAACAACCCCGACCGCCGACATGTGCTGCTCGAACGCGCACAATGGTTCGGCTGCGCATGCTGCCCGTCGAATATCGCCCGTTTGATCGCCTCCGTTGACCGGTATCTGTACACCGTGCGCGAAGACGAACGCATGATCGCCGCACATCAGTTCATTGCGAACGACGCCCGGTTCTTCGACGACGTGCGTGTGAAGCAGGAATCTGATTTCCCGCGCGAGGGTGTGGTGCGCTTCACTGTGGATGTGCCGGAGGGCGCTGCTCCGGTCATATTCAAGGTGCGCATACCTTCATGGTCCCCGGAGTACCGCCTTACGGTGGATGGGGTCGACGTCACCGGCGAGATGCCGGTGCATGACGGATTCGTTTCCGTGGAGGTCGCGGATCGCACGGTTGTGGAGCTCGAACTCGACATGAGCGTGAAGTATATGCGTGCGAACACTGCGATTCAGCACGACGCCGGGCGCCTCGCCATGATGCGCGGCCCGGTGGTCTACTGTGCGGAGAGCTGCGATAACCGTGCACCGCTGTGGGATTACCGGATCGGCGATTCCGCAGGTGAAGACATTGCATGCGCTGCAGGCACTGGGGTTCTCGAAGGATTGCAGACGGTGAGTGTTCCCGCGCTGCGCACACCTGATGACGCTTCCGACGCCCCGCTGTATATGCCTGCGGATCACGGTGCGCGCCAAGCCGACCATACGCGTCTCGAGATGATTCCGTACCACGCGTGGGCGAACCGCGGTGCTTCGCAAATGCAGGTCTGGTTCACGGCGCTGTGCTGATTTGCTGATTTCTATATTTGCCGCCGTACTTGGAATGCGATGTAACGCCGGTTTGCTCCTGTACCGGCGCGGCACGGCGGCATCTCCCTCAGTCCCGCATGCATAGGCGCATGCGGGCGTCCAACACATTGCAGATGCATTCGTCTGATGGGCTCACACGCATCAGATGAAAGAGAGAAAGGACAATCATGAGCGATGCAGTTTCCAACAATGCTTCCCTGGCCACCGAGGTGACCAAGGAAGCCGGTAGGGTCAAACTACCTTTCAAGGAGATGGTGAGCTATTCGTTCACCGATATGGCAGGAAATCTGCTGTATGTCACCATTTCCTCGTACATCATGTACTTCTACACCGATGTGTTCGGCATCCCTGCATCCGGTGCGCTTGGTGCGGCGACGATCTTGCTCGTCGCACGCTTCGTCGACGCGATCTCCGCAGTGGTCTGGGGTTCGATCATCGATCATACACGCACGAAGTGGGGGCAGTGCCGCCCATGGTTCCTGTGGCTTGCCGTCCCGTTCGCGGTGACGGTGTTCATCGCGTTCACGGCGCCGTCACTGCCGAATGAGACCTCCAAGTTCTGGTATGCGCTTGTCACGTATATTCTGGCGGCAGGTGCCGTGTACACGGGTATTCAGACGCCGATCACCGCGATTCTGCCGAACCTGACCTCCGACCCGGTGGAGCGCAACAATGCGAACTCCTTCCGTATGCTCGGCGGCAACATCGGCAGCTTCATCACCTCTGCATTCACGATTCCGCTCGTTGGCTTCTTCGGAGCGATGCTCGGTGGCGGCGACCGTACCGGTTTCATGGCGGTCACTGCAATCTATGGCGTCGTCGCGATCGTGCTGCTCGTGCTCGCATTCCGTGATCTGCGCGAACGCAACTACCATCCGGAGGTGCAGAAGCCGATTCCGTTCAAGGATTCGCTGCGTGCCGCCAAAGGTAATTGGCCGTGGGTCATTCTCGTCACGGCGTTCGTCATCTACTGGATTGCGCAGTCCACACGTAACGGCATGGCCGTGTATTACGCGAAGTACAACTTGGGCAACGAGAACCTCACATCGTTGTTCAATGGCGTGCAGGTGATTGGCATCATCGGTACGATCGCGATGCCCATTCTCGCCAACAAGCTCAAGAACAAGACGCTGACGATGATCATCGGCCTGGCGATCGGCGCGATCGGGCAGCTGCTCATGCCGCTCGCCGGTTCGAATGTTCCTCTTGCGGTGACGTTCTGGACGATTGGCGTGATTGGCGCGGCCATTGCATGCGGTATGCCGTTCGGTATGCTCGCCGATACGGTGGATTACGGCGAATGGAAGACCGGCATCCATGCGGCTGGCTTCCTGACAGCTGTCGGCTCTGCGTTCTGCATCCAGGTCGGCTCCGGCTTCGGCGCGTTCCTGCCGCTGCAGATCATGAATGCGAACGGATATGTCGCCAATGCCCAGCAGTCGCAGCAGGCGCTGAACGCCATAAGCTTCTGCTTCATCTGGCTTCCGGTGATTGTATACGCGATTGTAGCGGCCATCATGTGCTTCTACCGCAAGTACGAGAAGATGGAGCCGATGATCAAGGAAGAGATCGCCGTCCGTCGTGCCCGTGAGGTGGAGGAAGTCGCCAAGTAGCGCTGTGACGGAGTAGCTACTGCAATTTGGGGCGGGTTGGGCATCGAGGAGATGCTCAACCCGCCCCGATTGTTCATCCGCCTGGGGAGACGACCGACCAGTGGATCGGTGGTGTCTTCTGCCCGTTCGGCTTTTCTTTGTGTAATTTGGATTGTGTGCAGCCCAGCTCCCGTCTTGGTTTGGGGGTGTGGTGTTGGGTTTTCGACACGCCGGTGGTGGTGTGTGTTTTCTAGGGGTTTTGTGGTGTGTGGTTGGGGGTGGGTTTGTGTTTTCGGGGTGGGGCGTGTAAGTTATTCATCTTGCTGCCGGTTGGTGAGCTTCTG
>Ga0209694_1000081_pt1 | contig 171380 bp, 175 predicted proteins | sample GluameincwithD2O_FD_187499 | JGI IMG/M metagenome (GOLD analysis project Ga0209694, IMG submission 187499) | Mouse cecum microbial communities from Vienna, Austria - Glucosamine amended microcosms incubated with D2O (SPAdes) (version 2) | ecosystem: Host-associated > Mammals > Digestive system... | reverse complement strand
GAAGTTAAGCCCCCGAGCGCCGATGGTACTGCCGGTCCAGCCGGTGGGAGAGCAGGACGCCGCCGACCAGCGACGGGCGCGGGACAGCGCGAACCCTCGAGGGGCCCTCCGGGGCCCCTCTTCGCTTCAGGCGCCGGTTCGCAGCCCCCTACATTCATCTTTTGTGGGCCGTCCTTGGGACGGCCCTTTCTTTTTGTCCCTATGTTTTTAGCTGGTAAGAGCTATTACCATATGCTCAGATAACTGTCCGTATATCTAAAATAAGGCACTACCGTTCGCGGACCCCATTGGGCGCTCGTCCGATTGTCCTCATGATTAGGCCCTAATCTGTGCAGAATCTAGTTGTTGCGGGCGCCCGTCGCCCTTAGGTGGCTTTTCCCTCGAGAACAAAAGGTGGTTGCCGTGCCCAAGGCCCTGGTATTCGGAAGCATGAACATGGATCTCTCCATCTGCTGCGCGCGTATCCCTGCCGCGGGAGAGACCATCGATGGCGACTCCTTCATCACCAACCCCGGCGGCAAGGGCGCCAACCAGGCGGTCGCCGCGTCGCGTATGGGCGCCCCGGTGACTATGGTTGCGGCCGTGGGGGACGACACGTTCGGCTCCGTGCTCCTCGGGTGCCTCGATGGCGCCGGCATCGACGTGTCGGCCGTGAGGACGGTCACCGAGGTCCCCACGGGTACCGCCACGATCATCCGCGTCGACGGCGACAACCGCATCATCCTCGACCACGGCGCCAACTACTGTCTCTCCTCCGCCGACGTGTGCGATGCCGTCGACCGCTTCGGCGAGCCGGGGGACGTCTTCCTCACGCAGTTCGAGTGCGAGCCCGACGCCACGGCCGCCGCACTGGCCCATGCCCACGACCGGGGCCTCTTCACCATGGTGAACCCCGCCCCGGCCCGGCCCATCCCCGACAACTTCTGGCGGTCCGTCGACTACCTCTGCATGAACGAGACCGAGTGCGAGTCCATCACCGGCGACTTCCCGTTCGGCCCGGAGGACGCCTCCATGGCGGCTCGGAAGATCGCTGGGAAGGGCGTCTCCCAGGTGGTCGTCACCCTGGGTTCCAAGGGGTCCTACGGCTACGACCGCGGCGAGGAGTGTTTCGTCCCCGCGCGGTGCGTGGATGCGGTGGACACCACCGCCGCCGGCGACACCTTCATCGGCGCCATGGTCTCCGGGCACCTCATGGGCATGGGGTTCAGGGAGTCCATGGAGCTCGCGACCTGCGCGAGCGCCCTCACGGTGCAGCGCGTGGGCGCCCAGCAGTCCATCCCCTCCCTTGCCGAGGTCAACGCCTCGTTCTAGGTGGTTCACAGGACGTTCCCGGCGCCCCCTCGGCAGGGGCTCCGGGCCGTATGAGGAGGTTCGCATGAAGAAGCTCGTCCTCGACCTCGATGTGGGAATCGACGACACCCTCGCCGTGGCCTACGCCCTCGCGAGCCCGGAGGTGGAGCTCGTGGGCATCACCACCACCTATGGCAACGTGACCACGGAGCAGAGCACCGCCAACGCCCTCGCGGTGTGCGCGCTTCTCGGCGCCCCCGACGTCCCGGTGTACCCCGGGCTCCCCTGCGCCAGCTTCGCCGAAGACTTCACGGTGCAGCCCGTCTCCGCCTTCATCCACGGCAAGAACGGCGTCGGCGAGGTGGATGTCCCTGCCAGCGACCGGGCGCCCCAGGGGCAGGGGGCCGTGGACTTCATCGTCGAGGCCGTGCACCGGTGGGGCAAGGACCTGATCTACGTCCCCACCGGCCCCCTGACCAACCTCGACGCGGCCATCGCCCAGGACCCGTCCATCGTGGACGAGGTTGGGGCCGTGGTCCTCATGGGCGGCGCCCTCACCGTGCCGGGCAACGTGACCCCGTGGTCCGAGGCCAACATCAGCCAGGACCCCGACGCCGCGGACCGCGTCTTCCGCTCGGGCATCCCCGCGACCATGATCGGCCTCGACGTGACCCTCCAGACGCTCCTCACCTACCGCGAGACGGCCCTCTGGCGCGAGACGGGCACCGAGGCCGGCAAGCGCCTGGCCGACATCACCGACTACTACATCAAGGCCTACGAGACCACCGCGCCGCACCTGCACGGGTGCGGCCTCCACGACCCCCTGGCCTGTGCCGTCGCCGTGGACCCAAGCCTCGTGGAGTGCCTCCCCATCAACATGATGGTCGACGTCGAGGGTCCCACCCGCGGGCGCACCATCGGCAACCCCGAGCTGCTCAACGACCCGAACAAGACCATGGAGGTGGCCGTGCGCGTGGACGTGGCCCGCTTCCTCGACGAGTTCATGGGCCGCATCACCCGCCTCGTCTCCTCCTGCCAGTAACCGCCGCCCGTCCCGTAAGGAGCACACCGCCCATGGAACCCACCAAATCGGAGCTCGCCTCCTACCTCGACCACACCCTCCTCAAGCAGGACGCCACGGCAGAGGCCGTCGACCGAGTCGTCGGGGAGGCCCGCGAGATCGGCGCGGCCTCGGTCTGCGTCAACCCCTACTGGGTCTCCCGCGTGAGCGAGGGGCTTGCCGGCTCCGGCGTGAGGACCTGCACGGTCGTCGGGTTCCCCCTGGGCGCCACCACCACCGCGTCCAAGGTCGCCGAGACCGCCGAGGCCCTGGCCAACGGGGCCGACGAGGTCGACATGGTGATCAACGTCGGCGAGCTCAAGGCGGGCAACGACGCGGCCGTCCAGGCCGACATAGAGGCCGTGGCCGGGACCGTCCACGAGGCGGGCAAGCTGCTCAAGGTGATCCTCGAGACCTGCCTGCTCACGGACGACGAGATCCGCCGCGCGAGCGGGCTCGCGGCCGCGGCCGGGACCGACTTCGTGAAGACCTCCACGGGCTTCTCCATCGGCGGGGCCAAGGCTCACGACGTGGCGATCATGCGCGAGGCCGTGGGTCCGGACCTCGGAGTCAAGGCGTCCGGCGGCATCCACAGCTACGAGGAGGCCGTGGAGATGCTCGAGGCCGGTGCCGACCGCCTGGGCGTCTCGGCCTCGCTCGCGATCCTCGCCGGCGCCCCGGACGACGTGGCCTAGGAGTCGCCCGACCCACCACCGCACAACCGAGAGGGGTCCTCCGGGACCGTTCGAGCCCCCCTCCTTGTGCAGGGGGGTCGGGGCCCCTCTGTCCCAATGCAACGAACGGAGGAAGACATGGACCCTCGTTACCGGCGCATCTTCGTCATCGTGCTCGACGCCATGGGGGTGGGGGAGGCCCCCGACTCGGCGGCCTTCGACGATGTGGGGGCCGATACCCTCGGGTCGATAGCCCGCACCTACGACGGCTCCCTCGCGGTGCCCAACCTGGGGTCGCTGGGCCTCGGCAACATCCGCACCGACGACCCCCTCCCCGGGGTGCCCCCCGCCGAGCACCCGCGGGGCTGCTACGGCAGGATGACCGTCACGTCCAACGGCAACGACTCCATCGACGGCCACTGGGAGATGATGGGCCTGCCCGTGCGCTTCGACATGGGGCACTGCCCCGACGGGTTCCCCCGGTGGCTCGTGGACGACCTCGAGGGGTTCTCGGGCAGGAGGATGCTCGTCAACCGTGCCTACTCCGGCACGGAGGTCATCCGCGACCACGGCGAGCAGGCCGTCGAGGAGGGCGCCGTCATCCTCTACACTTCCGGGGACTCCGTGCTCCAGCTGGCCGCCCACACGGGCGTCGTGCCGCTCGACGAGCTCTACCGCCTGTGCGAGCACGCCCGCGGGCTCGTGAACGGCCCCGAGGTGGTCATGGGGCGCGTCATCGCCCGCCCGTTCGTGGGCGATGACGCCGGCTCCTTCTCGCGCACGTCGGAGCGTCGCGACTACGGGCTGGCCCCCACCGGCCCCACCGACATGGACCGGCTCGTGGGGGCGGGCTACGACGTCCTCGCCATCGGCAAGATCGGCGACCTCTTCTCCGGCCGGGGCATCACCCGCAGCTGGCACAACGAGTCGAACATGGACGGCATGGACCACGTCGACGAGGCCGTCGCCACGGACTTTTGCGGCCTGTGCTTCGTGAACCTCGTGGACTTCGACACCGTCTACGGGCACCGCCGCGACCCCGTGGGGGAGGGGCGGGCCCTCATGGACTTCGACGCCCGCCTCGGCCGCGTCATGGCCGCCATGGGCCCGGACGACCTGCTCATGATCTGCGCCGACCACGGCAACGACCCCTGCTACAAGGGCACCGACCACACGCGCGAGCTCGTGCCGCTCCTGGCCTTCTCGCCCTCCATGGCCCACCCCGGCCAGGACCTGGGCACGCGGCCCACGGCCGCCGACCTCGGGGCCACGGTGCTCGACAACTTCGGCGTCGAGGGGACGGGCGAGGGCACGAGCTTCCTCGCCCTCGTCTCCTGACCGGCGCCGGACCCACAAGCCGCAACGTCGAAAGGAACCACGATGGCAACCCCGCACAACACGGCCGAGCGCGGCGACTACGCCCCCGTCTGCCTGCTCCCCGGCGACCCCCTCCGGGCCCGCTACATCGCCGAGAACTACCTCGACGGCGCCCGCCAGGTCAACGCGGTCCGCAACTGCCTCGGCTACACGGGCACCTACAAGGGCGTCCCCGTCTCGGTCCAGGCCTCCGGCATGGGTATCCCCAGCCTCTCCATCTACGTGAACGAGCTCGTCCGCTTCTACGGCGTCAAGCGCATCATCCGGCCCGGGTCCGCGGGCGGCGTGGGCCGCGACGTCCACATCCGCGACATCGTCCTCGCCCAGGGCTCCTCCACCGACAGCAACGTCGCCGCCGGCGCCCTCGGGCCCCAGATCCACTACGCGCCCCTCGCCGACTTCGGCCTGCTCGACCGCGCCTACCACATCGCCTGCGACCGGGGGCTCCCGGTCAAGGTGGGCGACGTCTTCGCCGCCGACCGCTTCTACAACGACGACATCGACAACGGCCTGCTCGCCGACTACGGCGTCCTGGCCGTGGAGATGGAGTCGGCCGGCCTCTACCTCCTCGGGGCCAGGCTCGGCTTCGAGGCCCTGTCCATCCTCTCGGTCTCCGACATGATCGTCGGCGAGGGCGAGGCGCTCACCGCCGAGGAGCGCGCCTCCTCCCTCGACGACATGATCGCCCTGTCGCTCGAGACCGCGATCGCGGAGTAGGGGAGGCAACCATGAGGATGGTCGACGTCATCGACGTCAAGCGCAACGGCGGCGAGCTCACCGAGGAGCAGATCCGCTTCTTCGTGGACGGCTACACCGCCGGGGACATCCCCGACTACCAGGCCAGCGCCCTGCTCATGGCCATCTGGTTCAACGGCATGGCGGCCGAAGAGACCCGCCTGCTCACCCAGGCCATGCTCGAGTCGGGCGACCGCCTGGACCTCTCCGACATCCCGGGCGTCAAGGTCGACAAGCACTCCACCGGCGGCGTGGGCGACAAGGTCTCGATCCCCCTCGCGCCGCTCGTGGCCTCGCTCGGCATCCCCGTGCCCATGATCTCGGGTCGCGGCCTCGGCCACACCGGGGGCACCCTCGACAAGCTCGAGGCCATCCCCGGCTACACCGTGGAGCTCGACGAGGGGCGCTTCAAGGAGCAGCTCCGCGAGGTGGGGTGCGTCATCGCCGGTGCCACGGGCGACATCGCCCCGGCCGACAGGCGCATCTACGCCCTGCGCGACGTCACGGACACCGTGGACTCCATCCTGCTGATCGCCGGCTCCATCATGTCCAAGAAGATCGCCTCGGGCACCGACGCCCTCGTCATGGACGTCAAGACCGGCGCCGGCGCCTTCATGCGCGAGGAGGAGGACGCCGTCGCGCTGGCCCGGGCCCTCGTGGACATCGCCCACGGGTCGGGCATGGAGGCAGTGGCGGTCATCTCCGACATGAACCAGCCCCTCGGCCGGAAGATCGGCAACGCCCTCGAGATCGAGGAGTCCGTCGAGCTGCTCCGGGGCGAGGGCCCGGCAGACCTGCTGGAGCTGGTGCTCGCCATCGGCTCCCAGATGGTGGTCATGGCCGGCGTGGCCGACACCCCCGAGGAGGCCCGCCCACTCCTGGAGGCAAAGATCGCCGACGGCTCGGCCCTCGAGCAGTTCCGCGCCATGGTGGAGGCCCAGGGCGGCGACGGCTCGGTGGTCGACGACTTCACGGTCATGCCGCAGGCGGCATATCAGTTCGACGTCCCCGCCCCGAGGTCCGGCGTCGTGGCCTCCATGGCCGCCGACGAGCTCGGCATCGCCTCCATGATGCTCGGCGGCGGCCGCGCCACCAAGGACGACGAGCTCGACTACGCCGTGGGCCTCGTGCTCGACAAGAAGGTGGGCGACCCCGTCGAGGAGGGCGAGAGCCTGCTCACCATCCACAGCAACCGCGAGGACGTAGCCAACGTCGTCGACCTCGTGCTCGACAACATCCGCATCGCCGACGCGGCCGAGCCCGTCGAGCTCGTGCACCGGATGGTCCTGTAATCCTCCCGGCGCCCCGCGGCTGGGGCGCCGGGGCCCGGAAAGGGAGAGGAAACGCGCTATGGAACTGATCGTCAACATCCTGGGGGTCCTGGCCTTCATAGCCTTGGGCTGGGCCTTCTCGGCAGACCGCAAGAACATCGACTGGGTGTCGGTGGGGCTGATGTGCGCCATCAACCTCTTCCTCGCCTGGTTCCTGACGAGCTTCGAGGTGGGCCGCGCCATCGTCTCCGGCGCCGCCGCGGGCTTCGCCGAGCTCGTCACGCTGTCCTATCAGGGCATCAACTTCGCCTTCGCCAACTGGGTCGGCCCCGACGGCCTCGACCCCGCGCCCGTCAACTTCGTCACGAGTGCCCTCCTGCCCATCCTGATGATCGTGCCGCTGTTCGACACCCTCACCTACATCGGATTCCTGCCCTGGGTCATCAAGTGGGTGGGCCGCGGCCTGTCCTTCATCACCCGCCGGCCCAAGTTCGAGACCTTCTACGCCGTCGAGATGATGTTCCTCGGCAACACCGAGGCCCTGGCCGTCTCCAAGGTCCAGCTGCAGCATATGAGGGCCGGCCGCAACGTCACGCTGGCCATGATGTCGATGTCGTGCGTCACCGCCGCCATCATCGGCTCGTACATCCAGATGGTGCCGGCGCAGTTCGTCATCACCGCCATCCCTCTCAACTGCATCAACGCCCTGATCTTCTCCCACATGCTCTACCCGGTGAAGGTCACTCCCGAGGAGGACCGGATCTACGGCCTCGCCGACACCCCCGACGAGACCCCGGTCGAGGACTCCACCGACGCCGAGAAGATCGAGCTCGCCAAGGCCGTCGAGGCCTACGAGGCCCTGCCCCCCGTCAAACGGTTCTTCACCCACGACCCGGCCAAGCCCGAGAAGGAGCCCTACTTCTCGTTCCTCGGCGACTCCATCCTCACCGGCGGCCAGCTCATCCTCATCATCACCGCCAACGTCGTCGCCTTCGTGGCCCTTGCCGCCGTCATCAACGCGCTGCTCGGCCTCATCAACCCCAACCTGTCCCTCGAGTCCATCCTCGGCGTGTTCATGTTCATCCCCGCCTGGCTCATGGGCCTCGACCCCGGCACCGCCTGGGACTTCGCCCAGCTCATGGGCCTCAAGCTCGTGACCAACGAGTTCGTGGTCATGGGCGAGGTCTCCGGTAGCGTGACCTCCTTCGCACCTCACTACCAGGCCGTCCTGACCACCTTCATCACCTCGTTCGCCAACTTCTCCACCCTCGGCATGGTCATCGGATGCTTCAAGGGCATGGTGAGCAAGGAGAAGAACGACGCCATCTCCCACCAGGTGGGCCGCCTCCTGCTCTCCGGCATCCTCGTGTCGCTGCTCTCCGCGGCGCTCGTGGGCCTGTTCGTCTGGTAGGCGCCGCGTCACGCGCCCTCTCCCGGGGCCCGGCCGCACGGGTTGCGGCCGGGCCTTTCCCGTGCCTCGACACCGCCGTGGCGCGGGTGGGTCCTACGTACGGGAACGGGCCCTGAGGGAATCGGTCTCCCGCAGGGCCCGTGGGGTCCTCCCGTGCGTCGTCCCGCTCCGGTCAGGGTCGCGGCGCCTCGGAGCACACGCGCTCGATGTCGGCCATGAGCTGCTGCGAGAAGCGCGCCCCGTCCACCGTGAGGGCCACCTTGACCGGGCGGTCCGGGTTGCGGATCTGCGACTGGTCGCCGATGGTGCGCCCGCGGAGCTCCCCCTCGAGGTCCACCTTCATGACGCTCGGGAGGTAACCGCAGAGCCCGGGGTCGGCCGCCACGGCCACCGAGAGGGGGTCGTGCAGGGCGCAGCCGCCCAGTGTGGGGGCGAGCCAGTCGTTGTGGGCGTCCACGTAGAACCCCACGATGTCGGCCATCGTCTCGCCGGCGGGCCCCGCCTCCCGCCAGCGGTCCACCATCTCCCTGGTGAGCACCTCCTTCATCGTCACGTCGAGCCCCACCAGCGTGACGGGGATGCCGGAGGTGAGGACGGCGGAGGCTGCCTCGGGGTCGTTGAAGACGTTGGCCTCGGCGCACGGGGAGACGTTGCCCTCGGTGGCCACGGCCCCGCCCATGACGGTGACGGACCCGGCGAGCCCGAGCGCCCCCGGGTCGCGCTCGAGGGCGAGGGCGAGGTTGGTGAGCGGCCCCGTGGCCACGATGTCCAGGTCGCCGCCGCACTCGCGACAGAGCCGCAGGATGGCGTCGACGGCCCCTTCCTCCTCCGCGGCGCGCGGGGAGTCCGGGAGCTCCACGTTGCCCACGCCGTTCTCCCCGTGGATGTCCATGATGTTGCGTGGCGGGAGGAAGTCCCCGTCGCCGTCCCACAGGAGCGGGTGGCGCGCACCGGCCCATACAGGGACGTCGTCGCGGCCGAGGAGGTGCAGCACGGCGAGGGCGTTTCGCACCCCCTGGTCCACCGAGACGTTGCCGAACACCCCCGTGATGCCCACGAGGTCGAAGGCGGGGTTGGCGAGTGCCTCGCAGATGGCCATGGAGTCGTCGATGCCGGTGTCGAGGTCGAGCAGAACCTTGCGTGCCATGGGGTGCCTCCTTGGGGCTGGGACAGGCCCGGTACAGGGCCCTCGAGCATATTTTGGTACGAAAGTTATTTCAGAATAACTTTATATATGCCTGCGGTCGCCTGGGGGGAGCGAGCGGTTCCCGCAGGCGGACCCGACGGAGTTCGCCCATAATGGTCAGCGATCGTTCAGAGACGCTACGGCAGAGAAGAGAGGGGAACCGGCATGGGACAGTTCGACAACAAGACCGTCATCATCACCGGCGGCGGCTTCGCCGCGCTCAAGGACGGCTCGGCGGGCTCCATCGGTTACGGCATCGCCACCGCCTTCGCCAAGGAGGGTGCCAACATCGTGGTCACCGGCCGCAACACGGCCAAGCTCGAGGAGGCCAAGGCGCGCCTGGAGGCCGATTACGGCGTCAGGTGCCTGTGGGTGCAGGCCGACGTCGCCGCGGGGCAGGACAACAAGGCCACGGTCCAGAAGGTGGTCGACGCGGCGGTGGCCGAGTTCGGCTCCATCGATGTGCTCGTGAACAACGCCCAGGCCTCCGCCTCCGGCGTCACCGTCGCGGACCACACCACCGACCAGTTCGACCTTGCCGTCTACTCCGGCCTCTACGCCACCTTCTACTACATGCAGGCGTGCTACCCCTATCTCAAGGAGTCCAAGGGCTCCGTGGTCAACTTCGCCTCCGGCGCCGGGCTCTTCGGCAACTACGGCCAGGTGGCCTACGCCGCCGCCAAGGAGGGCATCCGCGGCATGAGCCGCGTGGCGGCCACCGAGTGGGGCCCCGACGGCATCAACGTCAACGTTGTGTGCCCGCTGGCCTGGACCAAGGCCCTCGAGGACTTCCAGACCGCCTACCCGGACGCCTTCGAGGCCAACGTCCACATGCCCCCCATGGGCCACTACGGCGACGTGGAGACCGAGATCGGCCGCGTGGTGGTGCAGATCGCCGGCCCCGACTTCAAGTTCATGACCGGCGAGACCCTCGTGCTCGAGGGCGGCATGGGCCAGCGCCCGTAAGCCGGCGCCCGCATCGCGCGGCGGCCTCAGGGGCCCGTCCCGGCATCGGGGCGGGCCCCTTTGCCGTGCCGGTGACGCCCGGGACGTGACCGTGCGGGTCCTCCGGGCACCTTCCCGTGCACGGTCCCGGCGCCCCTCGCCGCAGCCTCCGTGGGGCCCGGAGGCTGCGCCTCCCGTAGGACGCCCGGTGTCTGAGGGTCGTGCCCTTCGCACAGGGTCATGATACGCTGAAACTGTGTTCAAACTGAGTGAATCGATATGTTCGAATAGCTGTAGTGGGAATAATTATTACCCTCTAACACGAAAATTTACTTAAGCTAAATGGAACCACAGATTTTCTCTAGTTTGAATGGTGCTATAAAACTCAAGGTAGTTATTCTAAAAGGCAGTAGATTATACCGACATCCATAAATATGAGAGAATTTAAGTGTATATATTGACTTGTCCGGGGGGGGGGGGCATAATCATTGGTGCTATAGAAATCATCTTCCCGGTCCCATGGAGTCTGGTGGGAGGGGTCGATGTGCCGTCACACGCAAAGAGAGGGAAGCTCCTATGGCCCACTGCAGTCACCTTGCTGCCACGGTCGGCTATCGGGGCTATTTTTTTAGACCTTCGACCCCTGAGGGCACGGGGCCCCGCTGGGGAACCTGCTGCCCTTTCCGTTCCCTCCCTCAAGATCATGCAGTCTGCGCCTCCCTTTCCGGCTGCCCGGTGGGGAGGTCGCTGTGAGCGCCCCGGAGAGGCGGCTGCCCGCGTCCCCGCCGTTCGCCACGTCCGGCGGGTCCGGGCGCGTGCCGCCGCGGTCGAGGGACGTCGACGCGGCGTTGGACAGCATCTCGCGGCGCATCGGCTCCCTGAGGTTCCGCCGGTCCCCCTGGGGCGCCGACGAGAGCGACGTCATGGCCAAGATCCACGGCCTCGACGCCATGTACCGGAGCCTGCTCCGCGAGCAGGGCGACAGGTACCAGGCCCTCCTGGAGGACCGCGACCGGCAGTTGCGCCTGCTCCAGCGGAGACTCGATAGAAACTAGCGGCTTGTCCGGGCGTGCGGCGCCCGCCGGCAGAGGAGGTTCGCATGTATACAGAGCGCGATTGGGAGCGGCTGTTCGAGCAGCTTCTCGACTCGGGTATGCCGGTCTCCTCGTTCTGCGAGCTTCCCGGCACCCCGTCGCGGAAGACCATGTGGCGCGCCCTGGCCGCCCATCCGGACGTTCTCGAGGCGTACCGCGAGCTCTTCCCCGGCGCCATGCGTCGTCGGGCGTCCCGTCTCGGCGGCCCCGACGAGACGGGTCCTGTGAAGGTGCACGACATCCCCGGGGCAGCCGCACGACGGGTCGGGGAGCGCCGGGCCGTCGAGCTCGAGGAGGCCCTGGCCCGCGCCGAGGCCGCCGAGGCCCGGAGCCGGGAGCTCGCAGAGGAGCTCGAGCGCGTGCGCTCGGGGGTCGTCGACGATGAGTCCGACCCCATCGTCGTCAAGGTCGTCTGGGTGAGCGACCCGGCAGGCAGGTCGGGGCCGCGGCGTCGGGCCTCGTCCCAGGAGTCGCCGTTTCAGGCGTGACATCCCGCAGGCACGCCCTCGTCACGGGGCGCCCCCCTCGGGGGCGCGCTTTTCCATGGGCCGATGCCGTTCGGCGACACGGGGGCGGCGTCCCTGTGACCCGTCCCCTGGCTCGGCCCTCTTCCCAGGGCGATGCCGAAAGGTTCAGAAACGCAAGGGTCCCCAGACACCGACAGGCGCACCGCCCCATGCGGCTCTCGCGCAAACCGACCGCTCCACGATCGCGATGTTTCAGTCAAGTTTTGAATAACGGTCATTCTCCTGATGTTTTCCTGTTCCAAACCGGAATATCAGTTACATGGTTTACATAAAGAAACAAAAAAGACCTTCTTCTGTAAGATAGTTTTTTGCTTTAGAAAGAGGAATATCAAGGGACTGTGTGCTCCACGCTTGTCAATGTTTGACCGCGACGGGTTTTGGTGCATACTCCTCCAGTCCCGTCTGCGGCCGGAGGCCCGGCGGGAGGTACAGAAGGCCGCCCGCGGCTCGCGCCGCCGGCGGACCCCCTGGGAAAGGATGCCTCAATGAGTTCCGTTGCTGTCGTCTACTGGAATGCCAAGTCCAACACCGAGAAGATGGCCCGCCTGATCGCCCGCGGCGCCGCGAACGCCGGCGCCTCCGTGAGCGTCTTCTCCTCCGAGGAGTTCAAGCCCTCCATGGCCGCCAAGTACGGCGCCATCGCCCTCGGCTGCCCGGCCCTCGACGTCGACACGCTCAAGGAGTCCGACTTCGAGGTCCTCACCAAGGGCATAGACGGCGAGGTCGACGGCCGCGCCGTGGCCGTCTTCGGCTCCTACGACTGGGGTGTGGGCGAGTGGCTCGACCAGTGGGAGGCCCACCTCGGCCGCTGCGGCGCCAAGGTCGTGGGCAACCTCAAGGTCGCCGGTGCCCCCGAGGGCGTTCAGGACGAGCGCTGCCAGGCCCTCGGCGCCCAGCTCGCCCATCTCGCTGCCGCCGAGGACCCCGAGCTCTCCCGCGCCGTCTGACGGCCGCGCCATCCGAGGAACCGTCCCAGGGAGGGGGCGCGGGCGCCGCACGGGCCCGCGCCCCCTCCCTGCAAGGTGCCCATTCGATGGCGCGGCGGACCTGTTGCAATGCGCCTGCCCTTTCGGGTACTAGGCCCTTTGGATACGTCGGCCAGGCCCTGGCGAGGGGCGCCGGCCGGACTTAGCAAGGACCAAAGGAGCATTGCATGCGCATCAAGAACGCCAAGGTATACCAGGCCGACGGTACCTTCGCCGAGACCGATATCGTCACCGAGGGCGAGTTCATCAAGTCCGACGCCTCCGCCGACGGCGAGATAGTGGACGCCTACGATCTGATCGCCCTGCCGGGCCTCGTGGACATCCGCGTGCGCCAGGCCGCTGACACCGTCTACGACGACGCCGGCAACTACGCCGTCGACAAGGTCGCCCGTTTCGAGGCCGGCAACGGCGTCACCTCCTTCGTGGGTACCGTCGAGCTCCCCGCGGCCCACGCCAAGAAGGTCGCCAAGACCGTCGTCGACTGGAACGCCGACGAGGCCGACCGCCACGACGACTGCGCCGCTGTGCTCGGCCTCTCCCTCGAGCGCCCGCTCGGGCACATCGAGGACGCCAAGCCCTCGCCCGAGTCCTGGAAGGACCTCGCCTACGACGACGTCGACACCTTCGACGACCTCCAGTCCGTGGGCGACGGCGTCTTCAAGGTGGTGGACGTCGACGCCACGCAGGAGGGCATGCACACCTACGTGGGGCTCGTCTCCAAGAAGGCCACGGTGGGCGTGGTGGACAACGACGCCACCTTCGCCCAGACCGAGAAGGCCATCAAGGCCGGCGCCACCCTCGTGAGCCGCCGTTGGGACGAGCGCATCGTCCTCGACGAGAAGAAGCCCGGCATGATGGACGCCGCCTTCAAGAACGACCAGGTGCTCGTGGAGCTCGTCGCCCATGAGGACAACGGCTCCAAGGAGGACATCGTCGCCAACTTCGCCCTGCTCCAGGGCCGCACCGTCCTCGTGGCCGAGGACGGCAACCTCTTCGACGCCATGAGGCGCGCCATCGAGATGGGCGTGCCGGCCAACGTTGCCATCGACGCCGCCACCTCCGGCCCCGCCCGCGCCCTCAAGATGGGTGACAAGGTCGGCTCCCTCGAGGACGGCCGCTACGCGGACATCGTGCTCGTGGACTCCTCCTACCACATCAAGCACGTCATCAATCGCGGCAAGACGATTCTCTAGCCGACGGCCCCCGACCACGCCCGTGAAGGCCGGCACCCCCCGGGTGTCGGCCTTTTCCGTGGGTTAGCTGCAGGCTGAAAGCAGGGTGGTCGCGGATGCGTGGAAAACCCGGCCTGGCCGGCTCCCGGCGTTGCGGCCGTTCGTTTGGCGGGATGAGTCCCTAAAGCGACGGAAGAGGACGGTGACGATGCGCTGGGCAGGGAACGAGGGCGGCGGACGCGCGGCCGACGGGGCCGGAGAGCCCGGCTACGAGCTCTTCGCCGCGCACTCGCCCGGCGCGTTCCCCCGCTCGTGCCAGACGTTCCTCGACACCGGGCGCGCCGTGTCGCTGGCGGCCCTCGCGGGCATCGTCGCGGGCTCCGTCGTGGCGGCCCTCGAGCTCAACCCCGGCTACAACTACAACACCTGGCTCTACATGAGCTTCGCCACCGGCTCCCTGGGCGTGTGGGCCATCGTCTCGGTGGTGCTCGCCGACCGCAGCGTGTCGCCGCGCCAGGCGGCCCTGCGCACCCTGTCGTTCATGGTCGCGGTGGTACTCACGTATTTCGCCGTGCGCTACGTGAACTACCTCGGCGGTCAGGAGCGCCTGCTGCGGTCCATGAGCGAGGTCATGGACGGGCGCTTCACGGCCATGCGGCACACGCCGTTCTGGGGCCCCGAGAAGCTCGTCTCCCTGGGCCTGGGCCTCGCCCTCGCGGGTTCGGCCGCCCTTGTGGCCTGGGGCATGCGGCGGTTCGCCTCGTCGCCGCTCTACTGGGTGTTCGCGTGGGTGCCCCTGTTCATCCTCGTATTCGAGGGGTGGAGCTACTTCGTGCCCATGGCGGTGTACGTGCAGGTGGGGTTCGTCCCCGCCGTGGTGGACGTCGTGGGCGCGGCGGCCGTGGCCTGGATCGTCGTGTGCGACCGCAACCGTGCCCTGGCGGAGCGCATCGCCTGACGGCCCCGGCCTCAGCGGTAGACGATGCGGAAGCTGCGGTCCTCGGGGTCGGGTTCCACGGAGTCCATGGCCTCCACGGTGTAGCGCCACGGGAACCGCTCGTAGGCGTGCTCGAGCAGCTTCATGAACCGCACCACCTGCGACGGGGTACCCTGGAGCTCCATGGAGACGGTGCCGTCGTCCTCGTTGCGCACCCAGCCGGAGAGGCCCACGCGCCCGGCAATGTCCGCACTCGTGTAGCGGAACCCCACGCCCTGGCACCGGCCGCCGAACGACATCCGGTAGCGTTCCAGCCTGTTCCCGCCGTCGCCCGTCCCGTCCACGGCCGCCCCTTTCTCCCATCGCCTATCATAGGTAAGCATAGCGGCTGTCGTCGGGGCCGCCGGTGTCGCGTCGGACGGGGGTGGCCGTGGCTTTCGTGCATTTCGAGGACGTCCGCAAGGTCTACCACATGGGAGACGTCGACGTCTGCGCCTTGGACGGCATGACCTTCGACATCGAGCGGGGCGAGCTCTGCGTCATCGTGGGCCCGTCCGGCGCCGGCAAGACCACCCTGCTCAACATGCTCGGCGGCATGGACCGCCCCACCTCCGGCGTCATCGAGCTCGGGGGGCGGCAGGTGTCGGACCTCGACGACCGCGGCCTCACCCTCTACCGCCGCAACGACATCGGCTTCGTCTTCCAGTTCTACAACCTCGTACAGAACCTCACGGCCCTGGAGAACGTGGAGCTTGCCTCCCAGATCTGCCCCGACCCGCTGCCCTCGGCCGAGGCGCTCGCGGCCGTCGGCCTCGAGGGGCGCCTCGACAACTTCCCGGCGCAGCTCTCCGGCGGCGAGCAGCAGCGCGTGGCCATCGCCCGCGCCATCGCCAAGAACCCCAAGCTCCTGCTCTGCGACGAGCCAACGGGCGCGCTGGACTACCGTACCGGCAAGCAGATCCTCGCCCTGCTCCAGGACACGTGCCGCGCCACCGGCCGCACCGTCGCCATCGTCACCCACAACAGCGCCTTCACCCAGGTGGCCGACCGCGTCATCCACGTGCGCGAGGGCCGTGCCACCTCCGTCTCCACCAACCCGTCGCCCGCCCCCGCGAGCTCCGTGGAGTGGTGAGCGTGCCCCCCGTCTTCTGGAGACACCTGCTGCGCACGGTCAGGCAGACCGCCGGCCGCTATGTGGCCATCGTCGTCATCGGGGCCTTGGGTTGCGGCTTCTTCGCCGGCCTGCGCATGACCGGCGTCGGCATGCGGCGCTCCGCCGACGCCTTCTTCGACCGGACGAACCTCTACGACCTCGAGCTGGTCTCCACGCTCGGGTTCTCGTCGTCCCAGGTGGGCGACGTCTCCTCGGTGGGGGGTGTGGCCGCCTGCGAGCCGGGCCGCTCCGTGGACGTCATGGCCCGCATGGGCGACGTAAACCATGCCTGCCGGGTCGTGTCGCTGGACTCCTGGGCCTCGGCCGGCTTCTCGGGAGGTCCCATGAACGGTCTTGAGCTCAGGAGCGGCAGGTGGCCGGAGTCCGCCGACGAGTGCGTGATCGTGGACAAGGCCGCCGACAAGGGTGCCGTGCCCGGGGACGTGGAGGTGCTCTACGGCGCCCAGGACCTCGACGGACTCCTCGCCACGCGGGACTTCAGGGTCGTGGGCACCGTGGCGTCGTCGGCCCACGTGCAGGAGGCGGTCCTCTCCACCACGTCCCTCGGCAGCGGCACCGTCAACCAGGTGCTCTTCACGCTGCCGTCGGCCTTCGTTCCCGACGCCCCCTACACCGAGCTCTACGTGCGTGTGGCCGGCGCGGCCGACGAGCCGTGGGGCTCGGCCTCCTACGACGGCGCGGTAGACGCCGTGGCCGGGCGCATCGAAGCCCTCATCCCCGGGCTCGCCCAGGGGCGGGCGGACGAGCTGCGCGCCGAGGCCCAGGAGAGGGTGGACGAGGGCCGCGCCGAGCTGGCTGACCGCCGGGCCGAGGCGGAGGCGTCCCTCGCGGACGGCGCCGCGGCGCTTGAGGAGGCCGGGGCCCGGCTGGACTCCGGCGCCGCCGAGGTGGAAGACGGCAGGCGGGGGCTCGCCGACGGCCGCGCCCAGGTGGCCGACGGGGAGCGTCTCCTCGCCGACGGCGAGGCCGAGATAGAGCGGAACGCGGCGGGGCTCGAGGAGGGCCGCCGACAGCTCGGGGCCGCCGCCGCGCAGGTGGACGCCGGCAGACAGGAGCTCGCCCGGGCCGAGGCGGGGCTCGAGGCCCAGGCTCCCGCCGTGGAGCAGGCCCGTGCCGCCGTGGCCGCCTACGACGAGGAGTGCCAGCGGCTCGTGGCCCAGGTCGCGGCCGCGGGTCTTTCCGGCGACGACGCCCAGGCCGTGGCCGACGCCGCCCGGGCGGCCCTGGACCGGCTCAAGGAGGACCAGGCCGCCGGTGCCGATGGACTGGAGGGCCAGGTCGCCGCCCTGGAGGACCTCCTGGAGGCCGCCCAGGCCCTCGTGTCCCAGGCGCCCCAGGTGGAGGCCGCCCGCGGGGCGGTCCGGACCTTCGAGGAGGGTCGCGCGCGCCTGGACGAGGAGGCCCGCCGCCTCGACGAGGCCGAGGCCGAGCTCGCCGACAACCGCGCCGCCCTCGACTCCGGCGCGGCCCGCCTCCAGGAGGGGAGGGACGCCCTCGACGCCTCCCGCGCGCAGCTGGACGAGGCCCGCGCGAAGGTGGAGTCCGGCCAGGCGTCCCTCGCAGACGCCGAGGCGCGCCTGGCCGACGGCCGCGCCGAGTACGAGGAGGGCCTCGCCACCTACGAGCGGGGGAGGGAGGAGGCCCTGGCCGGGATCGCCGACGCCGAGGCCCGGCTGGACGACGCGCAGCGCGAGGTCGACGCCATCGGGCCCGGCGACGTCTACCTGCTCGACCGCGAACAGAACTACGGGGCGGCCTCCTACCTGGCCGACTCCGAGCGCATCGACGCCATCGCCACGGCGTTCCCGTTCTTCTTCTTCCTCGTGGCCGCCCTCGTCTCGCTCACCACCATGACCCGCATGGTGGACGACGACCGCGGGCTCATGGGCACGCTCAAGGCCCTCGGCTACGGCCGCGCGGCCATCTGCTCCAAGTACGTGGCCTACGCCGGGTCCGCCTCGCTCCTCGGCGCGCTCGTGGGCGTGCTCTCCATGTCGCAGCTGCTCCCGTGTGTGATCTTCACCGCCTACGGCATCATCTACGGCGTCCCGGCGCGGCCCATGCCGCTCCCTGTGGAGGCGGCGCCCGCCGTCGCGGCCACCGTCATCGGTGTGGCCGTCACCGTGGGGGCGGCCCTCGCGGCCTGTCTGTCGTCGCTCCGAGAGAGTCCGGCCGGCCTCATGCAGCCCAAGGCCCCCAAGGCCGGGCGCCGCATCCTCCTGGAGCGCGTGGGGCCCGTCTGGCGCCGCCTCTCCTTCTCGTGGAAGGTCACGTTCCGCAACATCTTCCGCTACCGCCGTCGCTTCCTCATGACCGTGGTGGGCGTCGCTGGCTGCTGCGCTCTGCTGCTCACGGGCTTCGGCGTGCGTGACGCCGTGAACGACATCATCGACAAGCAGTTCGGCGAGATCGTGCACTACAACGCCACGGTGGGTCTCTCGGTCGACGCCACGGGGCGGCAGCGGGCCGACGTCCTGGACGCCCTCGGCTCCATGGGCCGCGGCGATCCCGTGGCGGCGTTCGAGGAGAACGTCGTGGCGAGGCCCGAGGACGGCTCCAAGGACCTCGCCGTCGTGCTCGTGGTCCCGGAGGACGCCGGCTCCCTGGGGCGCGCCGTCACCCTGCGCGAGCGCCGGGGCGGCGCCCCGGTGGACCTCGGCTCCGACTCCGTGGTGCTCACCGAGAAGCTGGCCACCACGCTCGGTGTCGGCCCCGGCGACGAGGTGCGCCTCTGGGCCCAGGACGCCACCGGCAACGCCACGGGTCAGGAGCGCCGCCTCGTGGTCACCGCCGTGTGCGAGAACTACCTCGGTTCCTACGTCTACATCGGCGCGGATGCCTATGTCCGGGCCTTCGGCGAGCCGGGCGAGGCGAACACCGCCTTCGCGTTCCTGCCCACGGACGCCGTGGAGCGCGCCGTCGACGCCGACCGGCTCCAGGCCATGGACGGCGTGGAGACGCTCATGCTCGACGACGAGACCATCGAGACCTACCGCGAGATGCTCTCGTCGGTGGACCTCGTCATGGTGGTGCTCATCGCCGCCGCGGCCCTCCTCGCCTTCGTGGTGCTCTACAACCTGGCCAACATCAACATTGCCGAGCGCTCCCGCGAGATCGCGAGCCTCAAGGTGCTCGGGTTCCTGCCCAAGGAGGTCTGCTCCTACGTCTTCCGAGAGATCGCGATCATCGTGGTGGTGGGTGCCCTCGTCGGCCTCGTGCTCGGCACGTGGTTCGAGGGCTACGTGGTGGTGACGGCCGAGGTGGACGCCGCCATGTTCGGCCGTGAGATCCACGCCGTGAGCTACCTCTGCTCGTTCGGGCTCACGGTGCTGTTCTGTGTGCTCGTGCTGGCGGCCATGGTGCCCAGGCTCGCGTCCATCGACATGGTGGAGAGCCTGAAATCCGCCGAGTAGCCGCGCCCGGCCCCGGGCCTTCGGGCCGCCTGTGGGTTATCCGTGGGCTCTCGGGTCGTGCCCTATCATGGACGCGTTTGTGCCCCGTCTCACACTGGAGGTCCCATGGCCGCCGTCTGCAACCTCATCGTCGACTCCCCGTGCGAGCTCAGCCGCGAGTTCTGCGAGGAGAACGGCCTCACCGTCCTGCACTTCACCTACACCGAGCCCGACCGCGACGACGGGCGCGAGCCCCTCTGCGGCGTCGACGACATGTTCGCCACCATGAGCTCCCACGAGTTCTATGAGCGGATGCGCCACGGCGCCGAGCCCAAGACGAGCCAGCCCTCCCAGATGGAGTTCGAGGAGGCCTTCCGCGCGGCCATCGCCTCGGGCGTCCCCACCGTCTATCTCGCCTTCGACTCCGGCATCTCCGGCTGTTACGAGGGCGCCTGCATGGCCCTCGAGCGCATGAAGGAGGAGTTCGGTCCCGACATCGAGCTCTACGTGGTGGACACCAAGCTGCCCTCGACCCCGCTCACGCTCCTCGTGTGGGAGGCCGTGCGCCAGCGCGACAAGGGGCTCAGGGCCCGCGAGCTTGCCGACTGGGCGGCCGAGGCCCACAACCACATCCACACCCTGTTCATGGTGGACGACCTCACGGCTCTTGCCCGCGGCGGCCGCATCCCCTCGGGCATCGCCTTCGTGGGCTCCAAGCTCGACATCAAGCCGCTGCTGACCGTGGCCCTCGACGGCACCCTCGAGCTCGCCGGTATCGCCCGTGGCCGCAAGAAGGCCATCCGCCGCCTGGCCGACAACTACCTCCAGAACCACTCCGACACCACCTTCGTGTGCGCCACCGCCAACGCCGACTGCCCCGCCGACATGCGGCGGTTGGAGGAGATCATCGGGCGCGGCGCCGACGGGGACGTGCTGTTCATCGAGGCCGAGGCCGGCCCCACCATCGGCTGCCACGTGGGCCCGGGCTTCCTGTCCTGCTGTTTCTGGGGCGCCGACCGCAGGGACGGCATGAGCGTTCCCGACCAGATCGCCAGCGAGGTCCGCTCCGAGGGGTAGGGTGTCCGCGGCGACGTGGGAGGGGGCGCCCCGGACGGTCCGGGGTGCCCCCTCTTTTTTTGTCGGCTCTGCCCGTCCGCCGCGGTGCCTAGCGCACCCGGTCCTCCCAGGAGCGCACGGTCTCGTGGCGCAGGAGCCGCTTGAAGGGCTCGAGGTCGCCGGTGTCGTCGAAGGCCTCCAGGGCGGCGTAGTAGGCGTCCACCTCGTCCTCGAAGACGCTCACCGGCGGGTGCCCGCCGAAGAGGAGCACGTAGTTGGCCAGCTCGCGGGCCACGCGCCCCGTTCCCTCGCTGAACGGGTGGATGGTGACGAGCTCGTTGTGGAGGAAGGCCGCACAGGTGACGGCGCGCCTGGGCGTGAGGCCTGGGAGCGTCTCGTCGACGTCGCGCAGGAGCTCGCGCGTGAGGCGCGGGCACTCGTCGGGGGCGGCGCCCACGTCATGGGTCTCGCGGACGATGTAGTCGGAGAGCTTGTAGGTGCCCGGCCGCTCGCCGTCGGCCAGCTGGGTGGGGCTGTAGGTGCCGTAGGTGAGGGTGCGGTGCAGCGTGAGCACAAAGGCCTCGTCCAGGGATGCGCGCTCCTCGAGCCGCTCCGTCATCCAGCCGAAGGCGGCCTTCTGGTTGGTGAGCGAGACGAGGGAGCGCACGTCGCCGGTGTAGGCCGTGACGCTGCCCTGCTCGAAGACCTCCCGCGATTCCTCGTAGGTGAGCTCGGCCCCCTCGACCCTGGCGGAGTGGTATGCGAACTCCATGGCGAAGTCGCCGAGCTCCCGTCGCCGCACCGGGCGGGGGAGGAGCCCCCACCACTCGAGGACCATACTGTATGCGCGGCTCTCGTCACTGGCCATGGCTGTCCCTTCCTCCGGAACCGTTTCATCCATCATGGACCAAGGCGCCCATCCGGGACGGCCGCGGGCGGAGGGGATTCGGGCAGCGGTCTGGAGATGTCGTGGCCCGGCGCGCGGCGCGGGATACTAAGGGCCGTACGGCAGGCGAGTAGGGGAGGGTCCCATGGCATGCACGCGACGGAGCTTTCTTGCGGCCTCGGCCGCCGCCTCCCTGGGCGCGGTCCTCTCCGCGTGCGGCAGGCCCGCCCCCGCGCCCGCTCCGGCGGCCTCCGACGACGGGCCCTCCGTGGACGTCCACGCCTACGACGACCTCGCCCTCGACGCCTCCGCCTGGAGCCATGACGAGGAGCACGACGTCTATTACCGGCTCTGCGTGCCCTACTGCCTGACGCCGGCCTCCTCCACCGTGCAGCGCCTCTCGATATTCGTCCCCGGCGCCTACTTCGACGCCGAGGCCAAGGGCGACACCTTCTCCTGCACCGTGGCCGAGGGAGCGAAGGTGGGGTCGTTCGACTCCTCCAACGCCCCGGTGGTCATGGCGGTGGACTCCGCCTCGTGGCGGGGTCAGACGCCGGCGGGCACCTACTCCTACGAGGGGCTCAAGCCTTACATGGACGCCGGGTGCATCTACGTGCTCGCCGGGTGCCGCGGCTGCACCACGGGCTTCGAGTCGCGGGGCCAGGCCTCCGGCGACGGCACCGTGCCCGGCGGCCTGCCGTGGAACGTCTGCGACCTCAAGAGCGCCATCCGGTTCCTGCGGCTCAACGCGGGCCGGCTGCCCGGCGGCGCCTCGGGCGTGTTCTGCCTGGGCGTGGGCGCCGGCGCCTCCCTCGTCGCATGCCTCGGTGCGTCGGGCGACGCCCCGGCGTTCGACCCCTTCCTCGACGCCGAGGGCGCCGCGCGTTGGGACGGCGAGGGTGCGACCCTGTCCGACGCCCCCTCCGGCTGTGCGATCTGGAACCCCGTGGGCCCCCTCGCCTCCGCCGACGGCGCCTACGAGTGGCTCTACGGGCGCCATGTGGACGACGGCACGCGCTCGCCCGACCGCTGGACGTCGGCCCTCTCCCGGGACCTGTCGGGGTCCTTCGGACGCTGGGTCTCCGGCCTGGGCCTCACCGATCCCGACAACGCCCCCCTGGCGCTCGACGAGACCCTGGACGGCGAGGCAAGCGACGGCTCCTACCTCCAGGCGGTGCTCTCCGAGCTCGAAGGATCGGCCAAGCGGTTCTTCGACGCCACGGCGTTCCCGGCCACCGTGGTGCGCGGCGCGGCCGAGCAGGCGTCGTTTCCCGGGGTGCAGCCGTCGTCCACGGGGACGGCCGAGGAGCTCGCCGCGGGCGCGCAGCAGAACGCGGAGGCCGTGGCGTCTGCGGGCCTCGACGTGGACCTCGGCGCGGCCTCCACGGTCGAGGGCGTCCATGCGCAGCTCAAGAGCCTGCCCTTCGAGACCGCGAAGGCCTACGTGGCCTCGCTCAACGGCGACGGCGACTCCTGGCTCTCCTACAGCCCCTCCCGCGGCACCGTCCGGGTGGGGTCCCTCGGCGCCTACGTGCGCGCCCTCGCCGCGCCGACGCTCGCCTGCACGGCCTTCGACGGCGTGGGCTGCGACACGGCCGAGAACCAGCTCCTGGGCGTCCCGGACACCCAGACGCTGCACTACTCCGAGATGGTCTACGACCTGCTGAACCACCGCCAGTGGGAGTACCGCTCCCTCGCGGGCTGGGACCCCGGGTACGTGGGCGCCTGGGGCCAGAACCTCACGGTGCGCGACGCCCAGGGCCTCACGCCGCCGGAGCGCTGCTCGCTCTGCGACCCCCTGGCCTACCTGGCCCCGGGAGGGGAGGCCTTCTCGGCCGGCGCCGTGGCGCCCGCGTGGCGCGTCAACGTGGGCCTCGCGCAGTCGGAGGTGCCCTTCACCGCCGCCATGGACCTGGCGTGGGCGCTCCGCTCCTACGACGGCGTCTCCACCGCCGACCTCACGGCGGTCTGGGAGGGCGGTTTCGGCCTCTGCGAGGAGTCCGGCGACCCCGTGGCCAACGCGCTGGCCTGGGTGGCCGCCCACAACGGCTGAGACCGCCGCCCCGTCCCACCAGTCGGACACTTTTGTCCCAACGGTCGGGCACTTTTGTCCCAATCTGGGCGCCGCCCCCCCCGCGGGCCTAGAAACGCACGAGGAACCCGAACGCCGTCACGGCCCACAGCAGGCAGAAGCCTGCCCACAGGGCTGCCTGCGGGAGTGCCCCCATCGCGCGGCGGGCCGGCCCCGCGCCCCCCGCGGCCTCCAGCCGTCCCTCGAGCCGGCGCCTGGGACCCGTGCCGAGGTTGAGGCACACCAGCAGGAACGGCGAGATCTCGAAGAGCAGGTAACGCACCTGGATGCCGCCCACCAGCGGCGCCCCCACGTCGGTGTAGCCGAGGTAGAGGGCCGTGGCCATCAGCACGAGCGACAGCGCGATGCCCGCGAAGGTCCCCCAGCCGACGGCGGGGCCGCGCCAGCGGTCGTCCACGGGGCCGCGGTCGAGCAGGGCGGCCGACAGCGCGAGGCAGAACCACCCCGCGGCCATGAGGGGCCAGCCCTCGGGCATGGGCAGGTAGCAGAGGTTCACGGGGAGCTGCTGGAACACGGCCACGGGGTTGAAGGCCCGGAGGAAGCTCCCCACGAGGGTGGCGAGGTAGGTGACCGGGTGCGTGAGGAGGAAGGCGAGCTGCCGCCGCGAGTCGATGTCCGCGGCGCCCCCGCGGGTGTCGGCCCCCACGCTGCCGCCGGCGAGCAGGAACGGCACGGCGAACGTGGCGAGCACCGCCGCCGCCGCCGCGCAGCAGGCGCAGACCCAGGCGCGGTGCCCGCGGTCGTCGGAGAACTTCGTCCTCGGCATGAAGAGCAGCATGAGGGCCGAGGCGACGAACACCGCCTTGGTGACCGTCCCCACGAGGAACGGCACGAGGATCCAGGCCGCCCTGCCCGCGGTTAGGCGCTCGTTGGGGCGTTGGAGCTCGCCTACGAAGCGGCTCGCGGCCAGCGTGACCAGGGAGATCGCGAAGGGGTCGTACGAGTAGTTGCAGGCCATGAACACGAGCGTCGGCGTCACGGCCACGGCGAAGACCACCCAGCCCCCGCGCCTGAGCCACGACGCGGCGAGGGCCATGACCGCCGCGTACACGAGCAGGTTGCACACGCGCCCCAGGAAGAGCCTCGCCAGCACCGGCGCGCCGAGGAGGTCGCCGACGGCCAGCCCCAGCGCGTTGGGGAGCCGCCCCAGGGTGGTGGGCTCCCACGGGGTGACGTTGGTCTTGCGGGTGGAAACCACCTCGTCGAGCTCCTCGAACCGCTCGTTGGCGTGGTCCATGCCCTCCTCCGAGAGGATGGACTCCCAGTTGGGGTGCCAGTCGTCGTCGCTCGTCCCGAGCGGGTAGAGGCCCACGTCGTAGATGCCGTCCATGTCGTAGAGGACGTCGTCGGCGAGCGAGCTCACGGTCACCCGCCCTTGGGCGATGCGGTTGGCGGCCCGGTAATGCACGTAGCCGTCCCAGCTCACGGACACGATGGCCGGCATGTAGGCGCAGAGGAGGAGCCCCACCGGGAGCACCACGGCCAGGACGGCGGCCCCCGGGTGCGCGGCCAGGGCGCGCCGTCTCAGGCCGACGAGGAGGGCCGAGGGCACGAGGACGGTGGGGAAGAGGGCGTCCCTCCAGGCCATGCCGCCCAGGGTGGAGCACGCGAGCCAGAGGAGGGCGGCGAGCGTCGCGAGGCCGGCCGCGAGCACCCAGGGCGCCACCCGGCGCCGCGAGGCCTCAGCCACGGGAGAGCATCCCCTTGCAGCCCTCGCGGACGTCGCGGAAGGTGGCCCCGAAGTCGCCGGTGTACCACGGGTCGGCCACGTCGGTGCGGCCGCGGGCGTAGGCGGGGTCCGCGAACGAGAGGAGCGGCCTCACGCGCCCGCCGTCCAGGGCGGCGGGGCCGAGGATGCGCCGCAGGCCGCGGAGGTTCTCCCCGTCCATGTAGACCACGAGGCCCCAGTTGTCGAGCTCGTCGGCGCGCATCCGCCGCGCCCGGTGGGGGACGCAGGGGATGCCGTGGCGTGCGAGCTCCGCCACGGTTCCGGGGTGCGGCGGGTTGCCGAGCTCCTCGGTGCTCGTGGCGGCCGAGTCCACGGTCCAGAGCCCCTCCTCGCCGGCCTCCCGCACGAGGTGCCCCATGACGGACTGCGCCATGGTGGACCTGCAGATGTTGCCGTGACAGACGAACAGGACGGACACGGGGGCGCGGCTCGCCAAGGCTTGCTCCTTTTTGAAGGGGAGGAAAACGGGTCAAGCATACACGCTCTTCCCGGGGCCGTGGGGTATGATGCACCGCGTCCACAGCGGCTTCCCACGGGCGCCGCGCGAACGCGGGGAGGCCGCCATGTACGAGCTCATCGCCGAGGGGCACTTCGACTCCGCCCACTTCCTCCACGGCTACGACGGCAAGTGCGAGAACCTCCACGGCCACCGCTGGCGCGTCGTGGCGACGTTCGGCGCCGACAGCCTCGTCGAGGACGGCGACATGCGCGACATGGTGGTGGACTTCTCCGTGGTCAAAGGCGCCGTGGCCGAGGTCTGCGACTCGCTCGACCACACCCTCCTCGTGGAGGAGGGCACCCTCGCCCCCGCCACCGTGGCGGCCCTCGAGGCCGAGACCTTCTCCCTCACCGTGCTGCCTTTCCGCACCACGGCGGAGAACCTGGCCCGCCACGTCTTCGGCGAGCTCCGCGCCATGGGGCTGCCGGTCACGGCCGTGGAGGTCGACGAGACCCCCAACAACCGCGCGGTCTACCGTCCCTAGGGGGCGCCACGGGAAAGGGCCGCCCCGGGGGCGGCCCCAACGTCGGTCCATGCGCCCCGTACCCCCGGGGGCCGTCTGTCAGCGGCCCTCGTCCTTGTCGCCGCCGCGGTCGTTCTCGTCGAGCGCCACCTCCTGGGCCAGCTGGTCCACGCGGTACTTGAGCGTGGAGATCTTGGACGAGTTGCGGAACTCCCTCACGAGCATGAGTGCGTTGATCGTCACGTAGACGAAGTTCACGGGCGACTGAAAGCCCAGGAGCCCGGACAGCCAGAAGGCGATCTGGGGGAACACTGCCAGGACCACGAGGAGGCCGGAGAAGCAGATCCAGAAGAGGGAGTCCTCGATCTGGATCTTCTGGCGCTTGACGGCGCTGCAGATGAGCAGCAGGGTCGCGGCGGCGCCCACGATCAGGAGTATGCGCAGGGAGCGGTCCATGGGAGCTCCTATCGGAACCATTGGAAGAACAGGATGTTGAGGCAGGTGCGCCCCATGTAGGTGACGGCCTTGGCGGGGGAGAGATAGCTCTCGCCCGCCTGGCGCTCGCGCATGGACGCCGGGACCTCGACCACTTTGGCACCGCCCTTGCGCACGAGCAGCGCGACGGCGTCGGGCTCGGGGCCCATGTCCATGCCGCCGGCGAAGGCCTTGAAGGTGCTGCGTCTGAACATGCGCATGCCGCTCGTGGGGTCGGTGATGGAGGCCCCCGTGGTGGCGCGGATGAGGCGGGAGATGAGCGAGTTGCCGATGTGGCGCAGGGAGTGGCCGCGCTCGCCCTCGAGGAAGCGGCTCGCGATCACGATGTCGGCGCCCTGCCCCTCCATGGCCCGGGCCATCTCGGCGATGTACTCGGGGCGGTGCTGGCCGTCGGCGTCGAACTGCACGGCGGCGTCGTAGCCGTGCCGCAGCGCGTACTTCATGCCGGCCTGGAAGCCGGACGTGAGGCCGCAGTTGATGGGCATGTCCAGGTGGTTGTAGCCCTCGCGGTCGCAGATGGCGCCCGTGGCGTCCCGCGAGCCGTCGTTGATGACGAGGATGTCCACGTACGGGCAGCTCGCCATGAGCTCCTCGACCGTCGACTGGAGGCTCTCCTCCTCGTTGTATGCAGGCACTATGGCCAAGACCCTCATGGCGCTCCGTTCGCGGGACAACGCTCCAATCCTAGCATCCCGGCAGGTACCCGACGGCACCCTCCCAAAAGGCCACAGAGCCGCCCGGGTCCCTGAAGGGTGTCCCGTAGTAACGACAAAAACAAACCAGTATATCTTGTGCTAGCATAGATGCAAGTGAAACGGAGGAAAACATGTACCAAATCGGTGATTACATCGTCCATCCGGGTCAAGGCGTCTGCTGCGTCGAGGCTGTGGAGGGCGGTGACTCCCCGGTCTACCACCTCATGCCCACCCACGGGCGCAACCCCATGCTCATCAAGTACCCCGTGGCCTCCGAGGCCAACCTCCGTCCGGTCCTGTCCGCAGACGAGGCCGCGTCCCTCATCGAGAGCTACCCCGACATGGAGCTCGACCCCTTCACGGACCGGTCCGCTGTCCTCGAGGAGAAGCACTTCAAGAAGGTCATCCGCCACGGCTCCTGCTCGGATGTCATGCGCATCGCCAAGACCTTCCGCTCCCGCATCGCCGACGTCGAGGCCAACCACAAGAAGGCCCCCGTCATCTACGAGCGCATCTACAAGGAGGCCCACGACCGCTCCGTGGAGGAGCTCTGCTGCGCGCTCCACGAGTCAGAGGACCAGATTACGGCCCGCTTTCAATCCTGCGTCTCCTAGGGGCCGCGCCGGCGGCGTCCGTTAGAATTCAGACCCGACCCTTCCCGGACCCCGGGCATGCCCCGGGGCCCTCGTTGTATGGAGGCACCATGGCTCAGGAACGCCAGGAGACCAGCGGCCGCGCGATCCTCACCGTCCTCGGCTCGGACCGCGCCGGCATCGTGGCTGCGGTCACCGCCGTGCTCGCCCGTCACGACGCGAACATCCTCGATATATCCCAGACCATCCTCCAAGGTGTCTTCACCATGACCATGCTGGTGGACCTCGGCGCCGTCGACGTGGACTTCGACACCCTCCAGGGCGAGCTCGCGGCCCTCCAGGGCGAGCTCGGCGTCCAGATCACCTTCCAGCGCGAAGAGGTCTTCCGCTTCATGTACCGCCTCTAGGCGTCCCGCCTGAGGGAGGCGGCCATCGGCCCCAAGGAGAGCCATGACCGTTAACAAAGAGAGCCTCACCGCCCACTACCGCCCCGTCATCCCGTCGGCCAGCACGAGCGCCATGCTCCACGTCACCGACGTGCGGCCCATGCCGTCGGTCTCCTGCGGCCGCGAGCCGGTGAGCGACGCCCTCTACGAGGGTTTTCGCAACATCGACGCCGTGGACCCGGCGCTTTACGAGCACTACGGGGTCAAGCGCGGCCTGCGCAACCCCGACGGCTCCGGCGTCGTGGCCGGCCTCACCACCGTGTGCGACGTCCACGGCTACCGCAAGGGCCCCGACGGCGTCGAGCCCGACGAGGGCGACCTCCTGCTGCGCGGCTACTCCATCGGCGACCTTGTGGGGGCCGCCGCCTCCGAGGGGCGGTTCGGCTACGAGGAGCTCGCCTTCCTGCTCATCAGCGGCCAGCTGCCCACCTACGCCCAGCTCGCGGACTTCAACGACCGCATCGACTCCCGCCGGGCACTCCCCGTGGGCTACCTCTCGCTCTTCCCGCGCACCACGGCCTCGACGTCCATCATGAACGTGCTCCAGCGTGCCACGCTGCTGCTCTACGCCTTCGACGACGACCCCGACGCCACGGACCCCCAGCACGAGGTCGACGTCGCCGTATCGCTGCTCGCCCGCCTGCCGCGCATCGCCGCCATCGCGAGCGCCGCGTACTCGGCCGAGGCCAACCAGTCCGAGCTCTCCATCCCGCCCATCGAGCCGGGGCTCTCCATGGCCGAGACGATCCTCCGGGTCCTCAGGGGCCCCGAGGGCTACACCCGCGAGGAGGCCCGGGTCCTCGACACCATGCTCATGCTCCACGCCGAGCACGGCGGCGGCAACAACTCCACCTTCACCTGCCGCGTGCTCTCCTCGTCGGGGACCGACCCGTACTCGGCCTACGCGGCCGCCATGGGGTCGCTCAAGGGGCCCAAGCACGGCGGCGCCAACTTCAAGGTGGGTCAGATGATCGACGACGTCTGCGACCACGTTGCGGACCCGTCGGACACCGAGGCCATGGAGGCCTACATCGCAAAGATCGCGGCGGGGGAGGCCTTCGACGGCACGGGGCTGCTCTACGGCATCGGCCACGCCGTCTACACCCTGAGCGACCCCCGCGCCGCCATCATCCGGCGCTACGCCGGGGCCCTGGCCGAGCACAAGGGCCTCTCGAGGAGGTTCCACACCATCGAGGCCATCGAGGACCTGGCGCCCGCCGTGGTCTCGCGGGTCCGCGGCACCTCCAAGCCGCTCTGCGCCAACGTGGACCTCTACGCGGGGTTCGTCTACGACATGCTGGGCATCCCCGCCGAGATGCACACGCCCATCTTCGCCATCGCCCGCCTCTCGGGCTGGGTGGCCCACCGCATGGAGGAGCTCTACGGCGCCGGCCGCATCATCCGCCCCGCCTATGTGGTGCCGTGGGCGTCCACCTGCCCGGTCTACGTGCCCATCGCCGACCGGGCGGGCGACGAGCCCCCGCTGCCGGCGCCCCTCGCCCAGTCGTCGCCCCACTAGGAGCCCCATGGCCATCGTCTTCTCCGACCTCGACGGCACCTTCCTCACTCCCGAGAAGCAGGTGCACCCCACCAACCTGCGCGCCCTGGAGGCCCTCGCGGCGTCCGGCGGCGAGTTCGTCGTCTGCACCGGCAGGCCGCTCGCGGGCCTTCCGGAGTCCCTGCGCTCGCTGCCCGGCGCCCGCCATGCCGTGTGCGTCAACGGCGCCGTGGTGGTGGACCTCGCCGCCGTGCGGGCCGGGGGCGACGGCGTCATCCACGCCACCCCCATGGGCCCCGGGAGGGCCCGCGCCGTCTACCGGGCCGTGCGCCATCTGGACATCGAGATAGACGTCATGGCCGACGGCCGTGCCTTCGCCGAGCGGGAGCGCTTCGACCGTCTGCACACCTACGGCCTGATGCCGGGGTTCCTTGACCAGATCCGCCGGTCGAGGACGGTGGTCGACGAGCCCCTGGACGAGGTGGTCGACGGCCTCGGCCGTGTGGACCGCCTCTCGGTGTACTACCACACGCCCGAGGAGCGCGACGAGTGCATCGCCGCCGTGGAGGCCGACCCGAGCCTCTCCTGGACCTCCTCGGAGTCGTGCAACCTCGAGATCAGCGACGCCGCGGCGTCCAAGGGCAGCGCCCTGGAGTGGCTCTGCCGCCACCTGGGGGTGCCCGTGGCCGACTCCGTGGCCTTCGGGGACGGCATGAACGACACCTCCATGCTCGCGGCCGCCGGCCTCGGCGTGGCCATGGCCAACGCCCAGCCGGGCGTCGCCCCCTTTGCCGACGCCTCCACGCGCCTCACCAACGACGAGGGCGGGGTGGGCGACTACCTCCTCCGGCTCCTCGGGGCCTGAGCCCCTCCTCTATCCCGGCCCATGGAAAACGGGGGCGCCGGCCACTGCAAGGCCGGCGCCCCCGTTCTCGTAAGGTCGCACAGGGCGGTCGCGGTCTAGTTCCTGCCGCGGCCGTGACGGTGTCCGCGGTGGCCCGGGCGCTCGATGCGCACGGGGCGGCCCTCCTCGTCGAAGACCACCTTGGGGTGCACGCCGGTGCGGTCGGCCGACTCCTCGCCGCCGATGACGTTGGCCTCGGTGTCGGCGATGACGTCGGCCATCTCGTCGGCAAGGTCGAGGGAGAGGATGTCGTCCTCGTCGTCGCCCTCCTCGGCCGCAAGGTCGGAGGAGAGGGAGAGGGGAACCCGCTCGAGCACTGTCACCGGCGCCATGCGGCTGAACAGGGGCACGTACTCGAAGAGCACGCCGGAGGTGGCCAGGCCGTACCACTGGGCCGGGCTGCCGCAGATGCGCCTGATGGCGTACTTGACGCTCATGACGGTGCGGTCCTCACCGGACAGCTCGGTCTCGGGGGTGAGGAGCTTGCGCAGCATCACGAAGCGGAAGTCGCCGATGGAGCCCGGGTCGCGGTAGATGGAGTAGCGGATGGGCTGGGGGGCCATCTCCTCGCTGCGGACAAGGTCGCCCACTACCTGACGGAGGTACGCGTTCACGCGCTGGTTGACCTTGAAGCCCAGGTGCAGGGTGCACTTGAAGACGAAGTCGGTGCCGAAGTCGTTGACGGTGTAGGCGTGGGTGAAGGGCTCGTCGGTCACCCGCACGGTCACGAAGAAGTAGCAGCGGGCACGCTTGGGGCGCTTGTCGAGGATCGAGTAGAGGATGTCTCGGTCGAGCATGTCGGAGCTGGCGTCGTTGGTGAGGAAGACCAGGTTGTCGGCGAGCATGGGGATGGTGTCGTCGTCGGACAGGCGCCTGAGCTGCGGGATGTAGCGGGCTACAGGCAGGAAGACCGACTGCGAGCGCTCGATGGCGCTGCCGCGGCGCCAGACGAACATGATGAAGAAGATGACGGCCGCCATGAGGATGGTGACGTAGCCGCCATGGAAGAACTTGGAGAGCGACGAGAGGAAGAAGGCGCCCTCGAGGGCCATGAAGAAGCAGGCGAAGATCACGGCGAGGCCGGTGTGGCGGCGCACCCTGGATAGGTAGACGGTGAGCAGCAGGGTGGTCATGAGCATGGTGAGGGTGATGGCCAGGCCGTAGGCGGCCTCCATGTTGTAGGAGGTCTTGAACAGCAGCACCACGCCGATGCAGCCGATCCACATGACGGTGTTGACCATGGGGATGTAGAGCTGGCCCTTGGTCTGGGAGGGGTAGGTGACGCGCAGGTGGGGCAGGAGGTTCAGGCGCGTGGCCTCGGAGACCAGGGTGAAGGAGCCGGTGATGAGGGCCTGGGACGCGATGAGGCCGGCCACGGCCGACAGCACCACGGCGAAGGCGCGGATGTCCACGGGCATCATCTCGAAGAAGGGGTTGAGCTCGGCCGTGGCAGCCAGCTCGGCGTTGCCGGCGTTGGCCACGATCCAGGCGCCCTGGCCGAGGTAGTTCAGGAACAGGCAGAACACCACGAAGGGCCAGGACGCGTAGATGTTGGAGCGGCCCACGTGGCCCATGTCAGAGTAGAGGGCCTCCGCGCCGGTGGTGGCCAGGAACACGAAGCCGAGCACGGCGAAGCCGGCCTTGTTGAGGGGGCCGAACAGGAACATGACGCCGCGCAGGGGGTTGAGGGCGCGGAGCATGTCGAGGTTGCCGACGAGGTTGATCGCGCCGGTGACGGCCAGGAAGAGGAACCACACGCACATGACCGGGCCGAACATCCTGCCGATGGAGCTCGTGCCGGCGCGCTGCAGGAGGAAGAGGGCGCAGAGGATGACGATGGTGATGAGCACCACGATGGTGGGGGTGTCGCCGAGGAAGGAGTGACCCACCTCGATGGTGCGGAGGCCCTCGATGGCCGTGGTGACCGTGACGGCGGGGGTGAGGATGCCGTCGGCGAGGAGCGCCGCGCCGCCGATCATGGCCGGCAGGATCAGCCATTTGCCGCACCGGCGCACGAGGGAGTAGAGGGCGAAGATGCCGCCCTCGTTGTGGTTGTCGGCACGCATGGCTACCAGCACGTACTTGACCGTGGTGATGAGCATCACGGTCCACATGATCAGCGACACCGCGCCGATGATCATGTCCTGTGAGACGCTCGCGAGGCCGCCGTTGCCCGCGACGATGGCCTTCATCACGTAGAGGGGGCTCGTGCCGATGTCGCCGTAGACGACGCCCAAGGTCACGAGGGACATGCCCAGGGAGAAGGGGATGGCGCCGTGGCCCGCCTTCTTGGCGACGGCCGGGACGGTTGATGCCATGGTGACTCCAATCGAGGGATGGCAGGTGGAAAAACTCACCTAGTCTAGCGTTGTTCCGCTGAGGTGGAAGTCCCTTTGTGCTGGGAAAACATCCATGGTTTCTACCCGGGACCGGTTGTTGCAAATCTGTGGCATTCGTGTGGCATAGGCCGTGAACATATCCGGGGATTACATGCGAGACTTAAAGCCAGCCAAAGGAGGTTCTTATGGAAAGGTTTTACATAGTATGGAAAATCGTAGCCCGTGACAGGAAGCTGCCTCTTGTGACTATGGCTGTGGCTTTGGCCCTCTTGATGCCTGCGATTGCTTCTGTTCCTGTGTTTGGCACTCCGTTTCTGCGTATGCAGGCAGAGAATCAGCTGAGGCAGGTAGAGGAGGAATGGTCGAATGGTTTCTACGATGGGATGACGCCAGAAGAGGAAGAGCCTTTCAAGGAGTTGCGGGCTGCCTTGAAGGAGGCGGTTTTCTCCCAAAGCGATGCGGTATTTTACTCATCGATGCAAAGGGCGAATGCCGTTGAGAGGGATCTGGCCGCGCAGGGAGCTCTTGTTTCAAGCGCAGGGCTGTTGGAGGGCTATCAGCTATTCTATGAGGCAATGGCGCAGGCCGGAGGGCCCCAGTCTTTTGATGTTGCGTCGAAAATGCCGGCGTTTGAATATGCGTCCTACGTATTCGGGACGACCCCGGCAATTATCCTCTGTATGCCGGTCTTAATGTGTGCGGCCGTTGCGGTTGGATCTTACAGGCAGGGCATTGTGTCCCTGCAGGCGCCCCGGCCTGTTTTGAATCTCTTTGTTTGCACTTTCGCCCCATGGGCTTTGTCCGTCGTAAGCCTCATTGTTTCCTTCCTCCCCGCTATGGTATGGATGGCCGCTTGCAATGGGTTGGGCGACCTTTCATATCCCATTGCTTTCATGCAGGGTGACCAGGCCATTTCCACGACAGTCGGGGAGTCCCTCTTCGTATCCGCGACCCTTGTACTGCTCGGTTCCCTCTGCCTGTCGGCCCTCATGGCCCTCCTTGGCATGTGGTCGAGTGTTTTCGTTGGTTGCTTGGTGGCCGGTGCGATTGGGCTGCTCCCTAACATTGGGCTGTACGGGGGTGCAGTGCCTGAGGACATCCTTGCTCTGTGCGTCAGCACATATCTTGCTCCCGGGATCTTGTGCGGATATGCGGGGTGCTTTAGCGCTGCCGATTCCGTCTTATCAGAAGCACTGTCTCCTTTTCCTTTGTGTTTTGTGGCATTTGCGCTGCTGATTGTTGCAGCTTCTCTTGTGGGGGCAGCGGCATGGGCACTACGTCGCGTCTATAGGCTATGGCTGACCGAAAGGTGGACCCATGCTTGAGGTTTCTAATCTTGCGGCTGGTTATGGATGGAGCCCTGTTTTCCGCAATATCTCATTTCGCCTGCGTCGAGGTGAGGTGGTTGGCCTTGCCGCGCCTAATGGAGTGGGAAAGACGACGCTTATGCGTGCCCTTGCAGGGGATGTGCCCGTTGGGAAAGGCTCCGTCGTTGAAGCGGATGGACAAAAGCGGCTCCCAGGGCGCTCTCGGCGCTGGCCCGTGTACTACTCGGGATGGCAGCAGGTGACTCAGCGGTGCCCGTTGAGCGCCTTTGAGCTTATGGGCCATGCGGCGGGGTGTTGGGGTTCGGATGCGTGCACTGAAGCGATTGGAGACCGATTGGGCGTCCTCTCGTTTTGGAAGAGGCCGCTTCGCTCCTACTCGCAGGGCATGATTCAACAAACACTCCTTGCGATGGCATCGGCAACGGAAGCGCCCTACACGCTCCTCGATGAGCCGATGAACGCCTTGGATCCCCTGCGAACGAAGCAGGCTGAGCTTGAAGTGCGTGCTATGGCACGTGCGGGAAGGACCGTCCTCATTTCCTCCCATTTGCTCGAGGGGCTGCAGCGCATATGCGATCGCGTCCTCTTTCTCCATTGCGATGCCGTTGAGGAGGTGAAGGGAAATGTGGACTTGAGGGAAGGATTTTTCAGTTGCTATGAGACGAGCAGAGAGTAAGGGGTTGGACATGCGGATGAGTAAGAGGGGCATCGGCCTGCTGGTGGCCTTGTTGGCAGTCGCGATCTTGGGTTTGGGCGCCCCGGCCCAGGCCCAGGCGGCCGTGAAGCAGCCCGATCAGGTGCAGACCTATACTGATGAGGTGATTGACACCTTTAAGGAGTTCACCTGTGGCCTTTTTCGCGTTGATCGGTATGATATTAAATATAAAAGGATAACATACCAACGCACATACTCCTCTAAGGACACGGTGATCGATTATTACAACGGATGGTATAACGGCTATCAGGGTCAGATTTCTCAGCACAAGCTAATCTATACGTTGAGGTAGTGCTGATCGTTTGGTTAGGTAGGGGGCGAACGCCCCCTACCTTGTGCGCGAAGGGAAGCGCAGTGGCACTGATTTATCTCGCAGATGACGAGCGTGAGGTGCGCGAGATTCTCAATCGCTTTCTTGCTGCAGATGGCCACGAGGTTCTTGCTTTCGGTTCCGGCTCCGAGTTTTGGGACGTGTTCTCCAGAACGCCTTGCGATCTTGCAATACTCGATATAATGATGCCCGGGATAGACGGCATCGAGCTGCTGGCTCGCATCAGAGGCTCGTCTCAGGTGCCTGTTGTCATGGTCAGCGCCAAAGATTCGGACGAAGACTATTGCCGTGGCCTGGTATTTGGTGCCGACGATTACATTACGAAGCCGTTCAAGCCAACGCTCCTGGTGGCAAAGGTGCGTTCGATACTCCATCGGATCGATGTGAGGTCACGGGATCTTGGTGGAATGCCTAAAAGGTGGGGCAACCTCGAATACTGCGCTCGGACGAGAACCTTTTCTGTGGACGGTATGGAGCTTGCCCTGACGGCTCAAGAGCATCAGCTCCTTCTCTTCTACTTCAAAAAATTTAACGTACCGGTCTCTCGGGACGAGTTGTCCCGAGAGGTCTGGGGCTCTGAGCCTCTTCCTGCAAGTCGTGCCATCGACGAGGCTAATCGCAGGCTCAGGCGCCGTCTCTTAGCGGCTGGTAGCACCGTGTACAACCAGACGGTGTGGGGACTCGGCTACCGTCTGACCTATCGGGAAGGGGAGGGGCGGCTGTGACCGTGCCGAGCAACCATCCGGGCCTGCTTAACCGTGCGGGCATGGTGCTGGGGGTCGTTGTGGCGCTCATTCCCTTCCTGTTTGTGGCTGCCCAGTGGTGCATGCTGCAGGACCTTGCTCACCGTGCCCTTTCGTCGGGAAACATCGGTTTTTTTCACAATGGACCGGTCGCTCCCGAAGTGTGGCTCATCTCTCTCGACCCGTCTCTTCAGCCGTCATCGAAGCCCGAGGGGTACGTGGGCGTGCTCTCGGCTGACCTGCTGGAGCATGTTCGAAGTGAGGCACATCGACTTGAGCCAGGCGAGATGTCCTCATATGTCAGGGGCGACGAATGCTTTTTCTTTACGCCCGAGAAGTCCGCCAATCCCAGTGAGACGGACTATAAGCCTGCTGGTGTTCTTGTGGCAGACGCGAGCGTGGCATGGGCGCTTGCGAGGTTTTCCGGAGGGGTCATTGCTTTCCTTTGTTTTGGCGTTGACGTCTTGCTCTGGATGGGCGTTCGATATATGAAGTCTCAGTTGCAAAGAGCTGAGTTGGCAAAGAGGGACTTCTTTGCCAATGCTTCGCATGAACTTAAGACGCCCCTCATGGTTATCGGAGCGCACATCGATGCCGTACGTGCCCAGCATGAGAGCTTTGACGATGCGGCCGCCGGTATCGACAGGGAACTGGCGCGGTCAGAGCGGCTCGTGGGCGACATCCTCCTCCTCTCCAAGGCGGATGCCGGAATGGTTGATGTTTCAATCGCATCTTTCGATGTCCGGGAGACGCTCTTCGACGTAGTGCGCTCATTGGGCCCAGAGGCTCGTTCTCGCGGAATCGAGCTTTCCCCTGTGAATCCCACGCCTCTTGTCCTGGGTTCTGACGAGGATAAAGTTGCGACCATTCTGTTTAACGCAGCTGTAAACGCGCTCCGTCATGCGGCGAGCGTGGTGAGGGTAGGAATGACGGTCCAAGAGGAACAGATCGAGCTTTTCGTTGAGAACGACGGGGCAGCTCTCGGGAACCAAGAGAGGGAGCATCTGTTTGATCGTTTTTACAGTTGCGATGCGGGAGGTACCGGCATTGGTATGGCGCTTGCAGCTGACTATGCCGAACGGTTGGGCGCGAAGCTGACCGCTGACTCAAGCAAAGGTGGGACTCGTGTGAGCCTTTGGTTACCAAGAACATGGGCCTCAGAGCACCTCCGCGCGCCCTGAGGCCCACTGCATCAGTGGCGGTTGCCGCCCTCGCGGCCCTGGCCGCGGCGGTTGTTGCCCGAGGGGCCTGCGCCGCGCGGGCCGCGGCGGTCGCCGCCCTTGAACCCGCCGCGGTCCGATCCGGGCCTGCCGCCCTTGAACCCGCCGCGGCGGTCGTCCTTGCCGCCATGGCCGCCGCCCCGCCGGTCGTTGTCGCGCCCGTCGCGCCCGCGGAAGCCGCCGGGCCTGCGGTCCGTGCGGCCGTCTGAGCCGTGACGGCCGTCCCGCCGGTTGCCGCGCCCGTTGCCGTCCCTGCCGCCGCCGAAGCCGCCGGGCCTGCGGTCGCCGCGGTACCGGCTGTCGGGGGCCCGCTTGCCGGCGTGGTCGCCGCGGGCCTTGCGGGCCTCGATCTCGGCGCGCTTCTCCTCGCTCATGGGCTTGCGGCGCACGATGTAGACGTGGTGCACCTTGGAGTTGCGCTCGAAGTCGTGGGGGATGGTGCGCTCGGTGACATCCTCGACGGTCACGCCGCAGCGGTCGAGCTTCTCGACGTCGGGCGTGAAGTCGCGCAGGTTGCAGCTGAACAGGCACACGCCGTCGCGGGTGAGCAGGCGGGAGATGCCGATGAGCAGCTCGGAGTGGTCGCGCTGGACGTCGAAGCTGCGCTCGCCCATGGAGCTGGAGTTGGAGAAGGTGGGCGGGTCGCAATAGACGAGGTCCCAGCGGTTGCGGGTCTTGCGCTGCTCGTCCACCCAGCGCAGGACGTCGGCCTTCACGTACTCGTGCTCCTCGCCGTCGAAGCCGTTGCGCTGCATGTTGCGGCGGGCCCAGTCGATGTAGGTGTAGGAGAGGTCCACCGTGGTGGTGTAGCCCGCGCCGCCGTCGGCTGCGTAGACGGTGCCGGTGCCGGTGTAGGCGAACAGGTTGAGGAAGCGCTTGGACCCCCTCATCTGCTTGGCCATCTCGCGGATCTCTGCGCGCACGTCGCGATGGTCGAGGAACAGGCCGCAGTCCAGGCGGTCGACGAGGTTGATCTCGAAGGTGAGGCCGCCCTCCTCCACGAGCTTGCAGCCCTCGGGCAGCTCCACGCCGTCCACGTAGCGGGCCTTGGGCTTGCGGGCCGGGCGGCCGGGGACGTTGCGGGCGAGCTCGCGGGCCTTGATGGTGCGGGTGATGTCCTCGGGTGCCGCGTACTGCGAGCCGCCCTTGGCCTTGTGGCGCACGCGCAGGGCCACGTCGCGGCCGCGCACGCCGAGCACCCGGGGCGCCACGGTGAGCACGTCGATGAGGCGGCGGCGGGCCTTCTCGGGGTCGATCTCGGACGGCGCGGCGTACTCGGAGACCACGAGCCAACGGCCCGGCGTCTGGGGCGCGCCGCGGAAGAGGTCGATGGCCACGTTGTAGTCGGGGAGGTCCTGGTCGTAGACGCGGTAGCAGGTGACGTCCTCGGCCTCGGCCCACTTGGAGCGCTCCTTGGCGTCCTTCTCCAGGCGGGCGGCGAACTGGTCGGTCACCGGCACGAGCACCGGCACCTCGGAGCCATCCTTAAGGGTGACCGCCGCCGGGGGATCCATGGCGATGTCGGCGTAGCCGCGCAGGTAGACGTTGTTCTTGCCCATGAGCGACTCCACCTCGTCCTCGGGCTCGATGCCGAGGAGGGCGTCCAGCGCGCCGTCGCGGGCCAGGGTGCAGGCGGGCGTGCCCTCGGGCAGGCCGGAGCAGAGCCCGGTGAGGTAGGAGAGGGCTTCGGCCTCGCGGGCGGCCTCGTCGGCGTGCAGCCAGGCGAGGTCCACGGCCACGAGACGGTCTTCGGTGAGCTCGGCCCCGGCGCGGGAGACCTCGCGGGCGGGCACGACCACCGGCTCGCGGTCGATGCCGGCGGAGTTGAGCAGGGCGCGGCAGTCGGCGCCGAAGCCCTCGCGGGTGTCGCTCACCACGAGCACGAGGGGGTTCTTGGTGCCTGCGGCGGCGCGGCGCTCGGCCTCGTTGCGCACCTGCGACCAGCTGCGCTCCGAGTGGCCGAGCCACCGGGAGAAGCCCCAGCGCACGCGGAGGAGCCCCGGGGCGCGGTCGAGGGCCACCGATGCGGCCTCGACGGCCAGGGTGCCGCCGCCGGAGAAGGCCACGCAGACGGAGGGCATGGGGCGGCGCACGGTGCGCCACCAGCCGGCGAGCTCGAGCACGGCCGCGGCGTAGTCGGGGCGCTGGGGCGGGATGGCGGCGCGGCGGGCGGCCTTCTCGTAGCCGCGGCGGAACAGGGGCTCGCCGCTCATGTCGATCCCCATGGTGGCGTGGCCCTCGCGGATGCGCACGCGGATGCGGAGGTCGGGGTCGTCGGTGTCGACGTTGGGACGGGTGCCCTTGGCCGCGAGCATGCGGTCGACGACGGCGTCCTTGACCTTCTGGCTGGTGAAGAGGGTGTTGTCGAGGCCCTCCATGGTGCCGGAGGTGTACACGGCGAACGTGGTGCCCACGGGGAGGTGGTCCTCCCATGGGATGGCGGCGGCGAGGTCGTAGAGGGTCTCGGCACCGGTCACGGGGCCGGACTCCACGACGGCGACGACGGAGCTGGCGATGCGGCTCCATAGGCAGGCGACGTATGCCCACTTGAGGGGACCCTCGAAGCCCACCTGACCCTGGAGCGGGCGCACGGAGGGCACGCCCAGGCTCTCGAGCTCTTGGGCGAGGAGGTGTTCCAGACCGGTGGGGCAGGTCGCGTAGAATCTCATGGTGCGCCTCTCTTGGGTTGTCAAGCAAAGTCAACCCATGCTACCGCTTGCGGCGTCCCGGGTGGGGGCGGGGCGGCGCGACCCCATGAAATAAGGCGGGACCCAAAGGCAGCGGAAAGCACGGGCGCCGGGCGCCCGGTACCCGCGCCCGGCGCGCCCAGGGGTGCCGACGAACGTCAAACCTACCGACAAACGAGAGGGGCCGACACGTGTGGGTGCCGGCCCCTCTGTGTCGGTGGCTTTGACTGTCCGCCGCTACTCCGAGGCGGCCTCGAGCCCTTCCTGCACCTGGCGGCGGAACTCCTCCCCGCACTTGACGAAGGTCTCGTAGCCCAGACCCTCGGACATCTCGCTCTCGATGGCGATCGAGGGGTCGTCCTTCTTCCTCATCACGAGCGTGTAGGTCCACTCCCCTGGGCAAATGATCTCCATGGCTGCTCCTCAGCAAAAACTAGAAATATATGAATACAATTAAATCACGTGATTACCAAAACGCGGTCCCGGGGCGTGGCTTTTCGGACCGACAACGAGCCCAAGGGGCCGTCTTGGAGTGTGGAATCTCCAGGACGGCCCCTTGGGCTCGCTGCGGTCTTTCGATGAGTGCCGGGAGGCCCCTCGGTGAGCGGTATGGGCACGCACGAAGCTTCCGTGTGCGAGAATCCGCGCACCGAGGGGCTCGAGGCCGCTCGCCGAAGCCGCTCATCGAGGGGCCGGGGGGTCCGGCTGGCTCCCGGCCCTACGCCTCGATGAGGGAGAGGTAGCGCTCGCCGGTGTCGGGCAGGACGGCCACGATGACGGCGCCCTCCATGTCCTCGCGGTTGGCGAGCTCCACGGCGGCGGACACCGCGGCGCCGGCGGAGATGCCCACGAGCAGCCCGAGCTGCTCGGCCAGGCGGTCCTTCATGGCGATGGCGTCGTCGCCGGTCACGGCGAGCACCTCGTCGACCACCTCGGCGTCGTAGTTGTCCGGCACGAAGTTGGCGCCGATGCCCTGGATCTTGTGGGGGCCGGCCTGGCCGCCCTCGAGGACGGGGGACTCGGCGGGCTCCACGGCAAAGACCTGGGCGGAGGGCTTCATCTCCTTGAGGAAGCGGCCGGTGCCGCTCACCGTGCCGCCGGTGCCCACGCCGGCCACCAAGGCGTCCACGGCGCCGTCGGTGTCGCGCCAGATCTCGGGCCCGGTGGTGCGGTAGTGGGCCAGGGGGTTCTCGGGGTTGGAGAACTGGCCCATCATCACGGCCCCGGGGGTCTCGGCCACGATCTGCTCGGCGCGCTCCACGGCCCCGGCCATGCCGGTGGCGCCGGGTGTGAGCTCGATCCTGGCGCCGTAGGCCGCGGCGAGCTTGCGGCGCTCCACGCTCATGGTCTCGGGCATGACGAGGACCATGCCGTAGCCGCGCTCGGCGGCCACCATGGCCAGGCCCACGCCGGTGTTGCCGCTGGTGGGCTCCACGATGGTGCCGCCCTCCTCCAGGGTGCCGTCGTTCTCGGCGGCGTCCACCATGGCCCGGGCCACGCGGTCCTTCACGGAGCCGCCGGGGTTGGCGGCCTCGTACTTGCCGAGCAGGGTCACGTCGCCGTCGCAGAGGAACGACAGGTCGATCAGGGGGGTGTCGCCGATGGCGGCGCTGACGCTGGTTGCGATACGCATGCTTTCCTCCAAAGCCGGTGCAAGGTGGCCGGTCGGCCATGGCTATAATCCTACCCCTTCGCAGGTATTAAATCCCGCCGGGAGCGGACTCCATGGTAGACCGCCAAAAGAAAGGGCCCCGCGGACGGGGCCCGGATGGGGGGCTGGACGGCCCGTGGGCGTCGAAGGCTACGCCAGCATCTCCGCCATGTCGGCCTCGGGCGTGGTGATGCCGCGGATGCCGAACCGCTCCTGCAGGATGCCGAGGACGTTGGGGCTCACGAAGGCCGGCAGGTCGGGGCCGAGGTAGATGTCCTCGACGCCCAGGGCGAGCAGGGTGAGCAGCACGCAGACGGCCTTCTGCTCGTACCAGGAGAGGACGAAGGACAGCGGGAGCTCGTTGACCGAGCAGCCGAAGGCCTCCGCGAGGGCGAGGGCCACCTGGATGGCGCCGTAGGCGTCGTTGCACTGGCCCATGTCGAGGATGCGGGGCAGCCCGGCCACCTCGCCGAGGTCGAGGTCGTTGAAGCGGTACTTGCCGCAGGCGAGGGTGAGCACCACGCTGTCGGCAGGGGTCTCCTCGACGAAGCGGGTGTAGTAGTTGCGGCCCGGCTTGGCGCCGTCGCAGCCGCCCACGAGGAAGAAGTGGCCGATGGCACCGTCCTTCACGGCCTGCACGATGGCGCCGGCGTTGTCGAGGACGGTCTTGCGGCCGAAGCCGCAGGTGACCTGGGTGCCCCCGTTGACGCCGGTCATCCCGTGGCGCTCGGGGTAGCCCCCGAGCTCGATGGCGCGCTCGATGACGGGGGTGAAGTCCTTGCGGCCGCCCCCGTCGGCGTCGATGTGGGTGCAGCCGGGGTAGGCCACGACCTCCGTGGTGAAGACGCGGTCTGCGTAGGAGTCCTTGGGGGGCATGAGGCAGTTGGTGGTCCAGACGATGGGCGCGGGGATGTCCCTGAACTCGCGCTGCTGGTTCTGCCACGCGGTGCCGAAGTTGCCCTTGAGCTGCGGGTGCTCCTTGAGCCTGGGGTAGGCGTGGGCGGGGAGCATCTCGCCGTGGGTATAGACGTTGACGCCGCGGCCGTCGGTCTGCTCGAGGATCTGCTCGAGGTCGCGGAGGTCGTGGCCGGTCACCACGATGAAGGGCCCGGGCTCGACGGCGAGGTCCACGGTGGTGGGCACGGGGTCGCCGTAGGTGGAGGTGTTGGCCTCGTCGAGCATGGCCATGCACTCCAGGTTCACGCGGCCGCACTCCAGCACGAGGTCGAGGAGGGCCTGCCGGTCGTCGGTGGCCGAGAGCCCGTAGAGGGCGCGGAAGAAGAAGCCGTCCACGGCCTGGGACCGGGCGCCGAGCATGGCGGCGTGGTAGGCGTAGGCCGCCATGCCCCGCAGGCCGAAGAGCAGGAGGCTCTTGAGGGAGCGGACGTCCTCGTCGGCGTTCCAGACGAGACCCATGTCGTAGGCGGGGTAGTCGGCGGCGTCCAGGCCGTGGCGGGCGCTCACATGGTCGATGCGCTCACGGATGGAGGCGATGAGGGCGTGCACGGCGTCGTCGTCGAAGCACACGTTGGTGATGCAGCAGAACAGCCCCTCGACCATGGGCAGCGAGGCGTGGGCGCAGGGGGAGGCCACACCGGCGTCGTGGACGCAGCGGGCGTAGGCGACGAGGTAGCCGGTGAGCTCGTCCTCGAGGTTTGAGGTGGTGGCGTGCTTGCCGCACACCCCCTGGTGCCATCGGCAGCCGGTGCCCCCGGCGGTCTGCTCGCATTGGAAGCAGAACATCTCGTGGGGCAGGGCGGCGGCGAGCTCAGCCTGGATCTCCTCGGTCTCCTGGGTGGTCATGGGGCTCCTTTCGGGGTGGGTGCCTGATGGGCCACACCCTAGGCCGTCGGCCGGCCATGGTATGTTGCGATTGCAACATAACGAGAAGGCTGAGGGGGACCCAAAATGGTTGAGAGCCGGCTGCTGGCGGGGGTGGGGGAGGGGGACCTCGACCGTCTGGCCCAGATGGTGGGCTTCTCCCTCAGGGGGTGCGCGCAGGGGGAGCGCCTCCTGTCGCGGGGGGACGTCGGGGTGTGGGCGGGCCTCGTGGTGGAGGGGCGCGTGCGCATGGAGGCCGCGGACGGCCTGGGTCAGACCGCGGTGATCGGCTGGGCCGCCCCGGGCGAGGTCTTCGCCGAGGCCTACGCGGTCCTTGGGGACGAGCCGCTCATGGTCGACGTGGTGGCCGACACCGACGGCCGTGTGCTGTGGTTCGACGCCGCCCGCCTCCTCGAGCTCTCCGGCGACCCCGTCTGTGCCCCCGTGGCCCGCAACCTCTCGGAGATCCTGGCCCGGCGCAACGTGGGCCTGTCGAGGCGGGCCCTCCATACGGCGCCCCGCACCATCCGGGGGAAGGTCATGGCCTACCTGACCGCCGCCCGGGAGGCGCGGGGGGTCGGGGAGGGGGAGTGGTTCGAGGTGCCCGTGGGCCGCCAGCAGCTCGCCGACTACCTCGGGGTCGACCGCAGCGCCCTCTCCCGGGAGTTGGGGCGCATGGCCAGGGAGGGGCTGGTGGCGGTGGCGGGTCGGAGGTTCAGGATAGGGGGCTGAGGGGCCCTAGACGCAGGCCGCCGAGATGGCGTCCTTGAGCTCGTCGATGCCCTGGCCCTTCTCGGCCGAGGTGACCAGGACCGTCTCCGGGTCGATGTCGAGCTCCCGGGCGATGAGGGCCCGCTGGCGCTGCTGCTGGGCGCGGCTGAGCTTGTCGGCCTTGGTGAGCACCACCACGAAGGGGAAGCCGCCCTCCTTGAGGAAGCCCACCATCTCGTGGTCGAGCTTCTGGGGCTCGTGGCGGATGTCCACGAGCGAGACCACGAGGTTGAAGCTGCGCTCCTGGTCGAAGTAGCCGCCGATGAGGTCGGCCCAGCGTCTCTTCTCCGCGGCGCTCACCTTGGCGAAGCCGTAGCCCGGCAGGTCCACGAGGTAGATGCCGTCCACGTCGTAGAAGTTCACCGTGGCCGTCTTGCCCGGCTTGGAGCTCACCTTGGCGAGGGCCCTGCGGCCCACGAGGCGGTTGATGAGCGACGACTTGCCCACGTTGGAGCGCCCCACCACGGAGACCTCGGGTCGCTTGGCCTCGGGGATCTGATCTGGGGTGCCATAGGCCGCGCAGAACCGCGCGTGGGTGAAGTCGATCTTTTCCAAGGGTCCTCCCGGGTCGTCGTCTTGGGCCATGATACCCGCTCGGCCGCCTCAGGCGGTGCGGCCGCCCCCCCCCGAAGGCCCTGCAAATGCCGGACTCTTCTGTAAAAAAGGTGCGCGACCCTGAAGAGTGCCCAAAGCGGCAACAATCCATCTTGATAAACATAGAATGGGGCCAACCAGACGGCTGAACCGGGTTTGAACGCCCGTTCGTGACCCCTCAAACGGAAAGAGGTTTCCATGGACACCAAGATCCAGGAGCGCGCGCAGCTCTGGAAGGAGAACGTCGACGAGCCCGAGCTCGCCGCCGAGCTTGCCGACCTGCTTGCCAAGGACGACGACTCCATCGTCGACGCCTTCTACCGCGACCTCGAGTTCGGCACCGCCGGCCTCCGCGGCGTGCTGGGCGTGGGCACCAACCGCATGAACGCCTACACCGTCTCCCAGGCCACCCAGGGCCTGGCCGACTACCTCAACGCCCATTGCGAGAACCCCACCGTCGCCATCATGCGCGACTCCCGCAACAAGGGCGACGAGTTCGTGAAGGCCGCTGCCGGCGTGCTCGCGGCCAACGGCATCAAGAGCTTCGTTGCCCCGCGCATCGAGCCGGTCCCCGTGCTCTCCTTTACCACCCGCCACCTGGGCTGCGACGCCGGCATCGTGATCACCGCCTCCCACAACCCCGCGCCCTACAACGGCTACAAGGTCTATGGCCCCGACGGCTGCCAGATCGCAAACGAGGCCGCCGACGAGATCCAGGCCTCCATCGACGGTACCGACATCTTCGCCGGCGTCCGGTCCATGGACTTCGGCGAGGCGCAGGAGAAGGGCCTTGTCGAGTGGGTCGGCGACGACGTCATCGACGCCTACCTCGACGCCATCCAGACCGTCTCCGTGCCCGGCTGCGTGGCCGAGGACGGCTCCTTCAAGGTGGTCTACACCCCGCTCAACGGCAGCGGCCTCGAGTGCGTCACCAAGATCCTGTCGCGCGTGGGCATCGACAACGTCGTCGTGGTGCCCGAGCAGAGGGAGCCTAACGGCGACTTCCCCACGTGCCCCTACCCCAACCCCGAGATCCGCGAGGCGCTGCAGAAGGGCCTGGAGCTCTGCGACGAGGTCAAGCCCGACCTCCTGTTGGCCACCGACCCCGACGCCGACCGCGTGGGCATCGCCGTGCCCCACGACGGCGACTACAAGCTGCTCTCCGGCAACGAGGTGGGCGTCCTGCTCGTCGACTGGCTCGCCCGCCTGAAGCAGGAGGCCGGCGAGGACGTCTCCCGTAAGGTCGTCGTCTCCACCATCGTCTCCTCCGCCATGCCCGACGCTTTGGCCGGCAAGTACGGCTTCGAGATGCGCCGCGTGCTCACCGGCTTCAAGTACATCGGCGGCCAGATCGACATGCTCACCTCCAAGGGTGAGGGCGACCGCTACCTGCTGGGCTTCGAGGAGTCCTACGGCTACCTGGCCGGGACCCATGCTCGCGACAAGGACGCCGTGGTCACCTCCATGCTCATCTGCGAGATGGCCGGCTGGTACGCCAGGCAGGGCAAGGACCTCTACGAGGCCATGGACGGGCTCTACCGCGAGCTCGGCTTCTACCTCAACGGCGTGGTCAACGTCACCTTCGAGGGCGCTGCCGGCGCCGACAAGATGGCCCGGATCATGAAGGGCCTCCGTGCCCAGCAGCCGCTGACCATCGCCGGCTACGACGTCGAGGGCTGCACCGACTACGCGGGGTGCGTTGAGATGCCCATCCTCAACAAGGACCCCGAGGACCCCGCGCAGACCCTGCCCGCGGCCAACGTGCTCGAGTACCGCCTCGCCGGCGGCCACAAGGTCATCGTGCGCCCCTCCGGCACCGAGCCCAAGATCAAGGCCTACCTGTTCACCACCGGCGCCACCCGCGAGGACGCCGAGACCGTCCAGGACAAGCTGGCCGTCGCCGCCAAGGAGAGCCTGTTGGCCTAGGAATCCCTCCTTCATCTGCATCAAGCGCACCTGAAAAAGGCTGAGGGCGACCTGGTACACGCCGGGCCGCCCTCAGCCGTTTTCAGGTGCAGGGGGGAGATGATGAGATGCTACGCCTTGGCGGGCTGCACCGTCAGGGCCGTCGCGACGTCGGACGCCACGGTGGCGGGGTCCCACTGGTGCGAGGAGTTCCCGCTCGACGTGGGGTCGTGCACCGTGACGGCACCGTTGTCGCCCGGGGTCACGAGCACCCAGTGCGGCGTCGCGCCGAGAGCGCCGCCGCCGGTCTGTGCCAGCACGTAGGTGCCGTCGCCGAGGGCCTTCGCCAGGGCGTCGCCCGTGGCCGCGGTACCCGGCGCGGCTGCCTGGTCGGGGCCGTCGCCCTCGGGGGAGTCCTGGCCCGCGTCCTGCCCGGGGGCCGCGGTGCCGGCGAGGTCGAGTGCCGCCACGGCGAGCCCGAGGTCGCCGCCCTTCTCGGTGAAGAACGAGGCGTCGGTGCCCGAGTCGCCGGAGGCCTTGCCGGCGTCGGTAGCCGCCTGGGCGATGGTCGCGGGGGTCTGGTCGGCGTTCCCGAGGAGGGCGATGCGGGCCATGGCGCAGGCGATGGGGCCCGAGCCGGTCACGGCGAGCGGGGAGCCGCCGTAGTCGAGGTAGCCCCAGCGGGCGTCCCAGCCGTAGAGCGCTGGGACCTCGCCTTGGGCCACGGCGTCGTCGTAGGGCTGGGCGGTGTCGTGGTCTGAGGACGTCCAGCCGTAGACGAAGCCCACGGCGCCGGGCTCGGCGAGGGCGAGCCGGATGAGGGGCTCGGGGTACTCGGAGCCGCGCTCCGCGATCTCGGCCAGCTGGGAGTCGCGGGAGAGGGCCTGCCTGAGCGAGTTCTGGAGGTCGTCGGGCAGGTCCTGGGACACCGCGGGGCCTTGGTCCCGCGAGGGCGCCGACGACATGCACGAGACCACCGAGGAGACGACGAGCACCACCGCCACGAGGACGACGGCCACAAGGACGATGAGGCGCGGGTCGAGCGCGCCCAGGCGCCCGCGGCGCCCGGCGAAGTTGATGGGGTGGCGCTGGAGCTGGTAGCCGCTCGCGTTGCGGCGGCGTTGGGCCGGGGTCTGGTAGCCGCGGCCGTGCAGCTGCGGCGGCTGGCCCTGGGCACGTCTCCGCGAGGAGGACCGGCTGCCGTGGCTTGAGCGACGCCCGGACCCGTTGCCCAGGGGCGGACGCCCGTTTCCCATCTGCGGACTCTCGTTCACGGGACCTCCCGTATCATTTACGAATCTTGTTCCTCGGGTAACCAATCATAAACCCTCGGCCGGCGAGGACGCCTTTGTCAGGGACCCTGCAAAAGGGCCGACGGCGCCGATCCAGCCGTCCGCCGACGCTTTGGTACCGTCCGCCGGACATGTTTTGTTACGAAGTCGATAATTGAGGGGAAATACTGCCCTCAAAAGGTCCAGACAGGGGCAAACTGCCTGCAAGCCGACCAGCTCGACCGAGCGGCCCCGGTTCATGCGCCACGATGAATGGCGCGCCGAGGAAACCAAGGCAAAGGTGATCTTTTTGGTCAAGGGACGCAACAACAGGCAGGATGCCATCCGCGAGATCGTGCGCGGCAAGAGCATTCGCACCCAGCGCGTCCTTGTCCAAGAGCTTGAGGACGCCGGCTATGCCTGCACCCAGGCCACGGTCTCCCGCGACATCGCCGACATGGGCCTGCGCAAGCTGCCCGAGGGCGTGTACGTCCTCGCCGAGGACCTCCACCTCCAGCGCATGGTCTCCGAGCTCGTGACCGACGTCAACCACTCCGGCAACCTCGTGCTCGTCAAGGCGCAGCCCGGCACCGCGTCGGGCATCGCCGCGGCCATCGACGCCGCGGACCTCCCAGAGGTCGTCGGGACCCTCGCCGGCAACGACACCATCCTGGTGGTCGCGACCTCCCCCGAGAGCGCGGAGGCGTTCGAGGGCCACATCAACAAGCTCCGCAACTTCCGATGATGGCGGCCATCCGGTAGGCCTCGAGCCTCCGGGTGTCCGCGCCCCAGACCCCAGGCGACGCCTGTCCGGCGCCCGTCTGGCCGCGCATGCCCCGCCGAGGCGGTGCGTGCGTCTGTCTTCAAGCAAAGACCCGCTCACACAACAGAACAGCCTGGGACGGCCCCTCCTCGCGGGGACCGTCGTCGACGGCACCCATCGTCAAGGAGTAGAGCCATGACCGCCACCGCCACCGCCAACACCGCCGCCCCCAAGGGAAAGGTCGTCCTCGCCTATTCCGGCGGTCTCGACACCTCCTGCCTCATCCCCTGGCTCCAAGACCAGGGCTTTGAGGTCGTCACCGCCATCGCCGCCCTCGGACAGCCCGGCTCCTCGGACATCGACCACATTGCCCAGAAGGCCGTCTCCCTCGGCGCCACCGCCTCCTACGCCGTCGACATGCGTGAGGAGTTCTGCGAGGACGTCTGCGCCTGTGCCATCAAGGCCAACGGCATGTACGAGAACCGCTACCCGCTCCTCTCCGCCCTGTCCCGCCCCGTCATCTGCAAGCACCTCGTGGACATCGCCCACAAGGAGGGTGCCGTGGCCATCGCCCACGGCTGCACCGGGAAGGGCAACGACCAGGTACGCTTCGAGCTGGAGTGCAAGGCCCTGGACCCCGACCTCGAGATCCTCGGGCCCGTGCGCGACTGGGACCTCCTCACCCGCTCCCAGGAGATCGAGTACTGCGCCGACCACGGCATCTTCATCGAGGTGACCAAGTCCTCGCCCTACTCCATCGACGAGAACGTGTGGGGCCGCGCCATCGAGTGCGGTGTGCTCGAGAACCCCTGGAACGAGCCGCCCTGCGACGCCTGGGTCATGACCGTCGACCCCATCGAGGCCCCCGACCAGCCCTGCGACGTCGTGGTCTCGTTCGAGTCGGGCAGGCCCGTGGCCCTCAACGGCGAGCCCATGGCCATGCTCGCCCTCATCGGCAAGCTCAACAACATCGCCGGCGGCAACGGCTTCGGGCGCATCGACATGATCGAGGACCGCGTCATCGGCATCAAGAGCCGCGAGTGCTACGAGCAGCCCGCCGCCCTCGCCCTCATCACCGCCCACAAGCACCTCGAGTCGCTCTGCCTGCCCGGCGACGTCCTGGCCGTCAAGCTGCAGCTCGAGCACGAGTGGGCCAAGCAGGTCTACGGCGGCCTCTGGTTCAGCCCCCTCAAGGACGCCCTCGACTCCTTCTTCGAGTCCACCCAGCAGACCGTCACCGGCGACGTGCGCCTGCGCTTCTACAAGGGTTCCTGCACCGTCATCGGCGTCAAGAGCGACAGCTCCATGTACGACTTCGGCCTCGCCACCTACGACGAGGGCGACACCTACGACCGCTCCGCCGCCAAGGGCTTCATGGATCTCTACGGCTTGCCCAACAAGGTGTGGGCCCAGCGCACCCTGGGCCAGGGAGCTCCCTGCGACGCCCCTGCGGCCGCCTGCGACCCCAAGCCTCTCGTGGTGAGCGTGGAGCCCTCCGGCGCCGCCGCCAAGGTCACCCTGTACAAGTAGACGAAAATCCGAGGTGGACGACCCATGGAAAGCCAGCAGAACCAAGCCCCGAAGCCCCTCTGGTCAGGCCGCTTCGACGCCACGCCCTCGGGCGAGCTTGAGCTCTTCGGGGCGTCGCTGACGTTCGACCGGCGCCTGTGGCGCGAGGACATCGCCGGATCCGTCGCCCACGCCACGATGCTCGGCCGTCAGGGCGTGCTCGACGAGGCCGACGTGGACGCCATCCGCGCCGGGCTCGCCCGGATTGCCGACGAGATCGAGGCCGGCACGTTCGTCTTCGACCCCACGGTGGACGAGGACGTGCACATGGCCATCGAGCGCGTGCTCACCGAGCGCATCGGCCCGGCGGGCGGGCGGCTCCACACCGGGCGGTCGCGCAACGACCAGACCGTCACCGACGGCCGCCTCGCGGCCAAGGGCTTCGCGGCCTCGTTGCATGACGCCGCCCTCGACCTCGTGGCCGCCCTCGCGGAGCGGGCGGAGGGGGAGTCCGGCGTCGTGATGCCCGGATACACGCACCTCCAGCCCGCCCAGCCGGTCCTCCTGTCCCACCACCTGCTGGCCTACGCGTGGATGCTCCTGCGCGACTGCCGCCGCTTCGACGCGGCCCTCGACGCCGCGGACGCCTCGCCGCTCGGCTCGGCGGCCCTGGCCGGCACCACCTACCCGCTGGACCGCGCCATGACGGCCGGGGCCATGGGCTTCTCCTCGGTCATCCCCAACTCCATGGACGCCGTGGCCGACCGCGACTTCGTGTGCGACCTCGTCTACGCCTGCTCCATGTGTCAGATGCACCTCTCGCGCCTCTGCGAGGAGCTCATCGTCTGGTCCACGGCGGAGTTCGGCTTCGTGGAGATGGACGACGCCCACTCCACGGGGTCGTCCATCATGCCGCAGAAGAAGAACCCCGACTTCTGTGAGCTTGTGCGCGGCAAGACCGGCCGCGTCTACGGCGACCTCGTCTCCATCCTCACGGTCCTCAAGGGCATCCCGCTCACCTACGACAAGGACCTCCAGGAGGACAAGGAGCCCATGTTCGACGCCTTCGACACCGTGCTGGGCTCGCTCCATGCCGTCACGGGCATGGTGCGCACCATGAGGGTGAGGTCCGACCGCATGGCCGAGGCGGCCCACGAGGGCTTCATGGCGGCCACGGACCTCGCCGACTACCTCGTGGGCAAGGGCATGCCGTTCCGGGAGGCCCACGGCGTGGTGGGCCGCGTGGTGGCCGACTGCGTCAAGGCCGGCGTGACGCTCCAGGATCTCACGGCCGAGGAGCTCCGCAGCTGGTCGCCGCTCTTCGGCGACGATGCCCCCGATGCCGTGGCCATCGACGCCGTGGTCTCGCGGCGCACCACGTTCGGAGGCACCGCCCCCGACGCCGTGGCCGAGCAGCTCGCTCTTCTCAAGGAGGCTGTTGCGGGGGAGGCGCGCTAGGGGTCCGCGGCCCGCGCGGCTGGGGTCGTCCTCCAGATGGACCGCCCCCTGATGGGGGGCACTTAGGGGTTCCCAAAGAAGAGGGGCCCGGCGACCGTCTCGGTCGCCGGGCCCCTTGTTCGGTTCCCTGTGGGGGTGCCGGGCAGGGCGCCCGCGGCGTCAGCCCGTCGGGGTCGTGCCGCCCGCGGTATCGCCTCCGGCCCCGCCGTTGCCGCCGGCGCCACCGCCCGTATCTCCGCCGGTGCCTGTGCCGCCGTTGCCGCCCGTGCCTCCGGTGCCGGTGCCTCCCGCTGCATCGCCGCCGGTGGCCCCGCCCTGGGAGGGCGTCGTGGGTGTCGTGGCGCCGCCCTGGCCCTGCCCGTTGTCGGTGGGTGCCGTGGGCTGCTCGGTCGTCGTGGTGGTCGTGGTCTCCTCTGTCACCGTGGTCTCCTCAGGGGGCGTCTGGGCGGCGCGGGACGACGACCTGGAGCCGCCGTTCGAGGAGGACCCGGTGTTCTTGGCAAACGACCAGGTGCTGTTGGCCTTGTAGGTGGGCCTGGCGTCGGCGTCGGGGAACTCTGCCCTGGGGGTGTCTCCCAGGTAGGCCTTCACGAACTGGCCGAAGATGGGGCACGAGCTGTTGGAGGGGTGGCCGTCGGAGCCGTCGATGAAGACGGTCTTGGAGGAGTCGGGGTAGCCCGTCCACACCGCCACGGCGATCTGGGGCGTGTAACCGCAGAACCACAGGTTGTCGGCGTACTCGGTGGTGCCCGTCTTGCCGGCGATGGGCTGGTCGATGCCGTAGGACGACACCACCTTGGCCGTGCCGCTCCCGGAGGTGACCACGCCCTCGAGGACGTCGGTGGCCGCCGCCGCCACTGCGGGGTCGAGGGCCTGGGTGGGCGTGTCCTTGTGCTCGTAGACCTGGTTGCCGTTGCGGTCCTCGATCTTGGTGATGGCCACGGCGTCGCGGTGCACGCCGCCGGAGGCCAGGGTCGAGTAGGCCTCGGCCATCTGGATGACGGGGACGGGGATGGTGCCCAGGGTGATGGAGTCGTAGGCGGGGAGGTCCTCGGTGATGCCCATGTCCTTGGCGCACTTGACGATGCTCTGGCCGCCGACGGCCTGGGCCACCTGGACGTAGCCGGTGTTGGAGGAGAGCTCGGTGGCTTTCCTCAGCGTGATGGTGCCGTATGAGACGCCGCCGTAGTTCTTGACGGTCCAATTGGACGAGACTTTGAGCGGTGAGTTGCAGTTGAGGTAGACGTCGGGGTCCATGCCGTCTCGAATGGCCGCCACGAGCGTAAAGGCCTTGAACGAGGAGCCCGGCTGGCGCATGCCCTGGGTGGCCAGGTTCACCTGGTTCTTGGAGAAGTCGCTGCCGCCCACCATGGCCTTGATGTAGCCCGTGGAGGGGTCCACGGCCACGAGGGCGCTCTCGAGGCCCTCCTGGCCGATGGCCTCCAGGCGGTCGGACACGGCCTTCTGCGCCTCCTGCTGGGCGTCGGGGTCGATGGTGGTGTAGACCTTGAGGCCGCCCTTCATGACGGTGTCGCTGGAGAAGTCCTCCGACAGCACTTCCTTGATGTACTGCGTCCAGTAGGGGTAGACGCCGGTATTCGACATGGTGTTGGACCCCGGGTTGAGCTCCAAAGGCGTGTTGTGGGCCTCGTCGTACTCCTCTTGCGAGATGTCGCCGGCGTCCAGCATGCGCTTGAGCACGAGGTTGCGGCGCTTGACGGAGGCCTCGGGGTTTTGGGTGGGGTCGAACATGGTGGGGGAGTTGGGGATGCCCACGAGAAGGGCGGCCTGGGCCAGGGTGAGGTCCTTGGCCGTGGTGTTGAAGTAGGTCTTGGCCGCAGCCTCGATGCCGTAGGCGCCGTTGCCGTAGTAAATGGTGTTCAAGTACATGTTGAGGATCTGGTCCTTGGAGTACTTCTTCTCCATCTCCACGGCGATGTAGGCCTCGCGCACCTTGCGCTTGAGGGTGCGGTCGAACTGCTCGTCGGAGAGCACTGTGTTGCGCACGAGCTGCTGGTCGATGGTGGAGGCGCCCTCGGAACCGCCGACAAGCGTCACAAGCGCCGCGCGGGCGATGCCTTGGGGGTCGACGCCGTTGTGCTGGTAGAAGCGGATGTCCTCGGTGTCGACGGTGCCCGTGAGCACGTAGGGCGAGATCTCGGAGAGCTCAACGTTGCGCCGGTTCTCGGCCATGAACTCCGCGATGACGTTGCCCTTGGAGTCGTAGACCGTGGTGGGCTCCGACACCACGTAGGCGTCTGGCGAGTCGAAGTCGGGAAGGTCTTGGAGCCACCCCTCCACGATGGAGCCGACGGAAAAGGCAAGGGCGATGACGACGAGGGCTATGAAACCAAAGAGTCCGGCTGCGCCGAACCCCACGATGTGGGTGCGTGAGTGCCGGTGGGCACGTCGCGTCCTGATTCCCATGAAGCGACCTCCTTCGGGGTTTGGTCGGTAGCCATTATCAGATAAGGGAGGCGGGGCCGTGGCCGCCCGAGCGCGTCTCCACGGCATTTTAGGAAGGGTGAGGGTTCTCGGGCGCGGTGCGTAAGAAACGGTCCCATATCCTATCAGCTGATTTTCAGTAGGCCTGAAAACAGTTATACTCCCACCTGAATGAACCGACGCATACCGGAAGGGGTTTGGATGAGAGAGGTTACGAGGGGACGGTGGGCCGCCTCCCGCCGGGTACCGCTGGCGGCATGCGCCGCCCTTGCGGTCTCGCTGGCCTTCGCGGCCCCCGCATACGCCGCCTGCGGCCCCGTGGCGCTCGACCCCGGCCACGGCGGCACCGAGAGCGGCGCCAGCGGGTTCGGCCTCCGCGAGGAGGTGCTCAACTGGAAGGTGGCCAACTACTGCCAGGAGCGCCTGACCCAGCTGGGCATCCCCAGCTTCCTGACCAAGCAGAACTACGAGACCCTGAGCCGTATGGAGCGCAACCAGCGCGCCGAGGCCAAGAACGCCCGCGTGCTCGTGTCGTTCCACTTCAATAGCGGCGGCGGCCGCGGCGCCGAGGTGCTGGTGACCAACACCTCCACCTGGAACCGCTTCACCAACACCGAGAGCTCCGCGTTCGGCCGGGACCTCCTGTCCAAGCTGAGCGCCGCGCCGTTCAACCTCCAGAACCGCCTGATCAAGACCAACAACTGGGCGGGCAAGACCTATCCCGACGGCTCCGTGGCCGACTCCATGGGCATCAACTACTACCCGCGCCTCAACGGCACCACGGGCCTCATCATCGAGCACGCCTTCATCGACAACCTCCAGGACGCCACCAAGCTCAAGAGCGAGGCCTTCCTCAAGCAGCTGGGCTACGCCGACGCCGAGGCCATCGCGCGCCACTGGCCCAACTCGTACTCCAAGCCGGTTGCTAGCAAGGTCCCCTCGACCACCAAGAACGGCTGGCACAGCGAGGGCGGTTCCTGGTACTACTACAGGTCTGGCAAGAAGGTCACCGGCTGGCAGCAGCTTGGCGGACGTTGGTACTGGTTCGACGGCACCGGCGCAATGACGACCGGATGGGCCTCAGTCGGCGGCCGTTGGTACCTCTTGGGGGCGGACGGGGCCATGCTCACCGGCTGGCAGCAGGTCAAGGGCACCTGGTACTATCTGAGTGGATCGGGTGCCATGCTCACCGGCTGGCAGCAGCTTGGCGGACGTTGGTACTGGTTCGACGGCACCGGCGCAATGACGACCGGATGGGCCTCAGTCGGCGGCCGTTGGTACCTCTTGGGGGCGGACGGGGCCATGCTCACCGGCTGGCAGCAGGTCAAGGGCACCTGGTATTGGATGGCTCCCGATGGCGCCATGGCCGCGAACGGGGCCACATGGGTCAATGGCAGGTTCCGCTTGTTCGCCTCCTCGGGAGCTTGGGTGACCGGCTCCGGCTGGCGTAACGTGGGCGGCGTTTGGTACTGGCTTGACAACGACGTGGTCCGCACGGGTTGGGTGAGCAGCAAAGGCAGCTGGTACCTGACGGCCCCTAACGGCCGCATGGTTATCGGCTGGGCCTCGGTCGGCGGCGGATGGTACTACCTCAACTCCCCCAACGGTGACATGGCCGTGGGCTGGAAGCAGGTGGGTGGCAAGTGGTACTGGCTCGAGTCTTCCGGAGTCATGAAGACCGGTTGGTTGAGCTGCGGTGGTCGTTGGTACTATCTCTCCGGGTCCGGCGCCATGGTCGAGGGCTGGGCTGACATCAACGGCAAGCGCTACTATCTCACACCGGGCTCCGGCGCAATGGTCACTGGCATCCAGACCATCGAGGGCATCCGCTATGAGTTTGACGCTTCCGGCGCCCTCAAGGGCCAGGTCAAGCGTACCGGCTGGTACGACTCTTCCTACAAGCCGTCGAACAACGCTGTGGCCGGCTCGAAGGTCCACTATTACGACGCCAACGGCACCGAGGTTTACACCAGGACCACTAACACCCCCATCATGGGGTCGCCCCAGGTAGTCAAGGACGCATTCGTGGCGAACCTTGCCAAGCTCATCTTGCCCCATTACCCGTCAATTTACCGTAGTGACGCGAAGTATGGGGCTAAGACTCCCGAAGATTTCGCCATCGCTGTTTGGGACGCGGCGGTCAAGGAGGGGGTGCGTCCGGAGGTTCTCGCCGCGCAGGTGGGCAACGAGACTGGCTGGCTCAAGTTCGGTGGCATCGTGAACGCCGACCAGTGCAACTTCGGTGGTATCGGGGCTCTGGATGGGAACGTTAACGGCAACGCTGCGACGTTCCCCAACGTGCAGACCGGCCTTCTGGCTCAGGCCCAGCACCTCAAGGCCTATGCCTCCGAAGTGCCCCTCAGCCAGTCCTGCGTGGATCCGCGGTTCCACCTTGTCACCCGTGGCAACTGTCCCTACGTCGAGGACCTAGGCGCCGGCAATTGGGCTAGCAGCCAGCTTTACGGTAAGGACCTGCTATCCGCCATGAGTGCGATTCAGCAGGGCTAGTTCCTGTAGTCGAGCCTTAGGGGCCGGGTTCTTGCGGGCCGCACCTCTTGGGTGCGGCCCGCTCCCTATTGGGAGCTCGGACCTATTGGAGTAGCATGGCAAGAATCTGGCAACGGCTGCATGCCGAAAACGACCGGGAGGTACCCATGCTCAGCGCCGAGGAGCAGTTGAAGGTCATCGAGAGCGGCACGATGCAGATCGTGCCCCTGGACGGGCTCAAGAAGAAGCTCGAGAGCGGCCGCCCCCTCACCATCAAGCTGGGCGTGGACCCCACCAGCCCCGACCTGCACCTCGGCCATGCGGTGCCCCTGCGCAAGATGCGCCAGTTCCAGGACCTGGGGCACAACGTCGTCCTGCTCATCGGCAGCGGCACGGCCCTCATCGGCGACCCCTCGGGCCGCGACTCCACCCGGCCGCCCCTCACCGAGGAGCAGGTGGAGGCCAACGCCGCCACCTACGTCGAGCAGGCCATGAAGGTGCTCGACCCCGAGAGGACCCGGGTGGTCTTCAACGGCGAGTGGCTGAAGCCCCTGGACCTCTCGCAGCTGCTGGGCCTCATGGGCAGGTTCACCGTGGCCCGCATCCTGGAGCGCGAGGACTTCTCCAACCGCTACAGGAACCAGCAGCCCATCGCCCTCCACGAGCTCCTCTACCCGGTGCTCCAGGCCTACGACTCCGTGGTGGTGGAGGCCGACGTGGAGATGGGCGGCAACGACCAGATCTTCAACCTGCTGGCCGGCCGCGACCTCATGGAGAAGATGGGCATGGAGCCCCAGGTGGCCCTCACCATGCCGCTTCTCACCGGCACCGACGGCGTGAAGAAGATGTCCAAGAGCTACGGCAACTACGTGGGCCTCACCGACGACGCGGACGACATGTACGGCAAGGTCATGTCCATCCCCGACGACCTCATCGCCACCTACTACCGCCTCGCCTCCACGCTGCCCGTGGACGAGGTGGACGCCATCGAGCGGGGCCTCGCCGACGGCACGGCGGACCCCTACCGCCTCAAGCGCGAGCTCGCCGCCAACATCGTGGACCTCTACCACGGCGAGGGCGCGGGCGAGAGGGCCGCGGCGGCCTTCGACGCCCTCTTCAAGGAGCACAAGCGCCCCGACGCCTCCGAGGTGGCCGTCGAGATCGCCCTCAACGACGAGGGCCTCGTGTACCTGCCGCCCGTGCTCGTGGCCTGCGGCCTGGCGAAGTCGGCCGGCGAGGCACGCCGCCTCATCGACGGAGGGGCCGTGCGCCTGAACGACGAGCCCGTGGCGCCCAAGGACTACAACGTCGACCCGGCCCGCGTGGAGCACGCCTTCGTGCAGGTGGGCAAGCGCCACGCCGCGCAGCTGGTCTAGCGCCGTGGGACACCGGTTCCTCGAGCTGTTGGCGCCGGCCGGCATCCGGGACGCCTTCTGGGCGGCCCTGGCCGGCGGCGCCGACGCCGTCTACTGCGGCCTCGGCAACGACTTCAACGCCCGCCGCGGTGCCGACAACCTCGACGACGACGCCTTCGCCCTCTGCTGCCGCGCCGCCCACGTGGCCGGGGCGCGGGTCTTCGTGACCTTCAACGTGGTCATCCAGGACGACGAGATGCCCCGCGCCCTCGCCTCCGTGGCCCGTGCCGTGCGGCTGGGGGCCGACGCCCTCATCGTCCAGGACTGGGGCCTCGCCGCCGAGGCGCGCCGCCGCTGGCCCGAGGTGGAGGTGCACGTCTCCACGCAGGCCAACGTCCACGACCCCCGCGGCGTCGCCTGGTGCGGCGCCCTGGGCTACGAGCGTGTGACGCTCTCCCGCGAGCTCTCCCTCGAGGAGGTGGCCGCCTGCTGCGCCACCGGGGTGGAGTGCGAGGTCTTCGGCCACGGCGCCCTGTGCTTCTGCTACTCGGGCCTCTGCCAGATGAGCTCGCTCAGGGGCCCGCGCTCGGCCAACCGCGGCCTCTGCGCCCAGCCCTGCCGCCTGCCCCACACCCTCGAGGACGCCTCGGGCACGAGGCTCGGCCCCGCGGCCTGGGAGCGCGGGCTCTGCCCCAAGGACGCCCTCTCCCTGGACCACCTCGCGGCCCTGATGGGCGCCGGGGCCGGGTCCCTCAAGGTCGAGGGCCGCATGAAGGCCCCCGAGTACGTGCTCTCCGTGGTCTCGGCCTACCGCGAGGCCCTCGACGCCCTGTACGACGGCGCCGCCGCCCCCGACGGGGACGGCACGCTGCACCGACGCCTCAAGCGCGCCTTCAACCGCGACTTCACGGACGCCTACCTCATGGGCCGCTCGGGCAACGGGATGATGAGCTACGAGCGCTCCAACAACCGCGGCGAGACCGTTGGCGCCGTGCGGTCGTGCTCGGCCGCGGAGGCCGTGGTGGACCTCGACGCCCCGGTGGGCAAGGGGGACCTCCTGGAGCTCCGCCCCGTGGACGCCCCCGAGACGTTCTTCTGCGTCACGGCGCCCGCCGACGCCTCCGCGGGCACGCGCCTCCGGTGCCCCATGCGCCGCCCCGTGCCCGCCGGCACGCCGGTCCGGGTGCTCCGGAGCCAGGCGGCCCTCGACGCCGTCTCGGCCGTGGAGGGCCGCCCGTGGCCCCGGCGCCGGCCCGTGGCCGTCCGGGTGCGCTGCGTGCTCGGCGAGCCCCTGACGGTGCGCCTGACGTGCGTGGGCCGCGACGGGGACGGCCCGTCGGCCGAGGCCGTGGGCCCCGTCGTGGAGGCCGCCCGCACCAAGGAGCTCGTGCGGGGCGACGTCGCCGCCCACGTGGGCCGCATGGGGGAGAGCCCCTTCGAGCCCGTCTCCATGGAGGTGGAGCTCTCGGCCGGCTGCGGCATGGGCTTCTCCACGCTCCACCGGGTGCGCGCCGACGCCGTCGACGCCCTCGTGGCGGCCATCGAGGCCCCCTACGCGGGCCGCGCCTCCACGGCGGCGGCGCCGCCGGCCTGGGAGGCCTGGTGCGAGGAGTGCGGTGCACGTCGCGCCGACCGGGTGGGGGAGACCCGCCGCGCCGTGCCCCGCGACGCCCGCGACCGCGAGGCCGCCGTGCGCGCGGCCGCCCTGGACGCCGAGGTCTGCTGCCTGGCGCCCACGCCCGAGGCCGCCGTGGCCGCCCTGGCTGCCGGCGCCGCCCGGGTCTACGTGCCGGGCGACGAGCTCGCCGCCCGCGGCGACGCCTTCCCGGCCGGCTGCATCCCCGTGCTGGACGAGGTCTGCCGCGAGGTCGACCACGCCCGGGTCGACCCCCTCGTGGCCCCCGGCGCCCCCGTGGCCGTGGGCAACGTGAGCGAGCTCGCCCTCGCCGCCGCCCGCGGCGCCGCGCCAGAGGTGCGCGGCTGCATCCCCGTGCACAACCGCAGCTGCGTGGAGGCGCTGGAGGAGGCCGGCGCGGCCGGGTTCTGGCTCTCGCCGGAGCTCACCTGCGCCCAGATGGCGCCCGTGTGCCGCGCGGCGTCCGTGCCCGTGGGCGCCACGGTCCACGGAGCCGTGCGGGCCATGACGAGCGAGCACTGCGTGCTCCAGATGGCCGACGCCTGCATCCACGACTGCGACCGCTGCCGCCTGCGCACGCGCGACCTCTACCTGCGCAACATCGACGACCGTCGGCTCCCGGTGCGCACGGACCGCCGGGGCCGCTCCCGGATCTGGTGGGACGAGCCCCTGGACGCCGTGCCCAAGGTGCGCGAGCTCCTCCTTGCCGGCGTGACGCGCCTCCTCGTGGACGCCACGCTGCTGGACGCCGACGGCGCCGCCCGCCAGGTGCGCCGCACCGCGGAGGCCCTCTCGGCCGTCGCGGAGGGGCGCCCCCTGCCCGCCCCCGAGCCGGGCAGCACCCTGGGCCACCTCTTCTCCAAGGTGGACTGAGGGCCGGTACTGGTGCTCTCTCATTCCCTTGTCTGATCCTTACTGGCCCCACGGTCTGTAGCCGGTAGAAGTTGTCCTGGGTGAATACGTCGAGGCGGGAGAGGCTTGTCATAGATGAGAAGGGGGCGACGTGGCGGCAGGGGGTTGAGACGTCGGGCGGCGGCGGGGCTCCCGTGCTCCGCCGTGCCCCCTCCCGGGACGGGCGAGGTAAGGTGACTCTCGTGGTTTTCGTTGCGGCCACCCTTATGGCGGCCGTCTTCGTGGGCGCGTGGGCCCCATGGAGGGCAGTGGCCTTGCCGACCAAGATGTCCGTCAAAAGGTCTGGATGCCCTTGTTGGGGAGGAGACCCGGAGCGGTGACGCTTGGGTCCCGGCTGTCGCCTTTAGCGGCGACATCGCGTCACCTTCGGTGTTGTTGAGAGTGTCCCTGACGTCCCGCAGGCCATCTGCTCCCAGGCGGAGGCGCGGAGGCCGATACATCCAGTTGGATCACATTGGTTGCCGGTGTCACGGGGTGCCCTCGAGAGCCAGAAAGATGTCAGGGACCGTTTGGTCCAGCCCCCCGTCAGAAGCCCTCAGGTGGCAGCGTCGTGGAGAACGCCGATTAACCTGCTCCATGCGGGGTCCACCGGTAGCTGGTACCATGCCTCTACGAAAAAAACCATGGCCCGCTGTCCCCGGGCCGTCGTTGAAGGGAGCCTCCATGGCCGTTGACGAGGAGTTGCTCGAGAAGGTGCTGGAAGCAGTGCGTCCAAGTCTGCAGGCTGATGGCGGCGACTGTGAGTTCGTCTCCGTGGACGAGGGTGGCGTGGTCTCGCTCGAACTCACTGGCGCCTGCGCCGGCTGTGCCTTGTCGGGCATGACGTTATCCATGGGCATCGAGCGTGTCCTCAAGGAGCACGTGCCCGGCGTTACTGCCGTGCGCGCGGTCTAGCCGTTATTTCGGGAGAGCTGTCCCATGATTCAGATTGAATACGATGCTCAGATGCTCGCCAGGGTTCAAGGGGTCGAGTACCGTCTTCTCCAAGGGTTTTTGGACGTGTGCGAGAGGGTAAACGTCCGGTGTTTTGCCGTCTTCGGCACAGCTATCGGCGCCGTGCGACACGGAGGGTTCATCCCGTGGGACGACGATCTGGACATGGGGATGCTCCGGCCCGACTATGAGCGTCTTGTGGCGGCCGTCGAGGCCCATCCGGAATGGGGCTATGGTGTCTCGGGTCCCGGGTGCTCCCAGCGTTTCTATAACCTGGTTGGGAAGTTCTACCTGCAAGGTACTGTGTTCCACACAGAGTACGCGCGTGACGACTATCCCATGGGCATCAACCTAGATATTTTCGTCTACGATGAGCTCTCTGCCAACCCTCTCGCGCTTCGGGTCCAGAATCGGTGGGCGGCAGCCGTTGCCAAACTCAACATCGTGCGCAACGTCAACATGCTCACCCGTGCTGTGCGCAAGGATGCCTCCAATCTCGTGCCTCGGATTGCGGCTGGGATTGCGCATGGTGTCCTTCAGCTTGTTCCGAAGACCTTCTTCGAGAGCTCCTATGAGAGGGTTGCCCGACAGGGCGAGGGCTCTGGATCAAAGGTCTACAACCAGTTCAATGATCCGTGGACCCTCGAAGGCTCTATGTCCGAGGAAGAGATCTTCCCCTTGGTGACTATGGACTTTGGTCCGGTCAATGTCCCCATGCCGGCCGGCTACGACGCGGTCCTGCGCCGTCAGTACGGCGATTACATGGAGCTGCCGCCCGTGGAGGTTCGCCATAACCACCATCCTTATCGGCTGCAGTTTGAGCCCGGTGGACCCATGTACGGCACTGCGGTCGACAGCGGCGGTAAAGGCGCATGATGAGAAGTCGCTCCTCCGTCAGGCGCCCGGCCCCGAACGAGGCGTTGTCCCTGCGCAGGAATATGGTCTGGAACTCTGCCGGGTCGTTCGTAAACTACTTCTGCCAATGGCTCATCACGGTCATTGTCGTCCGACTCTCGTCGTCCTACGATGCGGCCGGCGTCTATACCTATGTTATGGCGGTCTATGCCCTGTTTGCACCGGTGGCCAACTATCGCACCTATGTTTACCAGGTGTCCGACCTACATGGTGAGAACACTCTTGGAGAGTACTTCAGCTTTCGCTGCCTTACGTCGGGCATGGCCTTAGCGATCACGATGCTCTACGCCCTTGTTTCGTGCGACCCGTCGATGTTGCTGTCCATTTTTTTGTTTACCCTCTACAAGCTTGTGCTGCTCGTGTCCGACGTCTTTCATGCTTGCGAGCAGAAGCACGAGCGTATGGATTACATCGGTATCTCCTATGGGCTGCAGGGTATCCTCTCGTTGACTGTTTTCTCGGTGGTCTTCGGACTCACTAAGGACATGAACATGACCTTTGCCGCCATGATGCTTACGGGCCTTGTGTTTGGACTCGTCTATGACCTGCCAAAGGGCAGACTTTTCGAGGAGTTCGTCCCACGGCTCTCTTGGAAGAAGGCCTGGGACCTTCTCAAGACCTGCGCCCCGGCCGTGCTCGGCTCGGTGGCCGGTGCGGGGGCCGTATCGATTCCGCGCCAATACCTCTCCTTTGCACTGGGGGAGGCTGCCCTCGGGGCCTACGGCACCATGGCCGCACCGGTCGCCGTCATCCAGACCGGGGCCTCGTATATCTACAATCCACTCATCACATATTTTATCCGCTCCTTTGAGGCGGGTGACCATGTCGGGTTCAAGCGGCTCATGGCCAAGGTGGTGGTGGCCCTTGTAGCTCTCGGGCTCGTGTGTGCTGTGGGCGTGCAGGTGCTGGGCGATCCGTTCTTCACTGCCGTGTACGGTGAGAGCGCTAGGAGCCATCTGTATCTGCTGCAGCCCTTGGTCTTGTCGGCGATTCTCGTGGCGTTCCAAGCGTTCATGAACGATCTGGTCATGGCGCTCAGAAGCATTGCCACGACGTTCTGGTCGAACGTCATTTCCGTTTCTATCGCCATGGTGGCCATGGTGCCTGCCGTCACTTCGTTCGGCCCCAATGGTGTCACCATCACTCTGATTGCGGCTACAGTGGGCAGCTTGCTCTATATGACGTTCGGGCTCCGCGCCGTCCTGCGTTCGATGCCCGATGTGGATCCCGTGAAAGGAACTGATCATGGTTCTGTCGGATAGAGATATCAAATCCGAGATAGAAGAGGGTCGCATTGTCATCGACCCTCTCGTCGACCAGGACATCCAGCCTGCCTCGGTCGACGTGCGTCTCGGGAACAACTTTCGAATCTTCCGCAACTCGAGTCACGCATTCATCGACCCCATGGTGCCCCAGCCCGACCTCACCGAGGAAGTACGCGTCGAAGCCGATGGTGCTTTCATTCTACATCCCGGCCAGTTCGCTTTGGGAACCACGCTGGAGCGCATTGTCCTGCCTGACGATATTCTTGGCAAGCTGGAGGGAAAGTCCACACTCGGCCGTCTTGGGCTGATGATTCACTCCACCGCCGGCTATGTGGACCCGGGCTGGGAGGGCGAGCTCACGCTCGAGCTCTCCAACGTGGCCACGCTGCCCATCATGCTGCGCCCCGGCATGCGCATCGGCCAGCTGAGCTTCGAGCGCATGAGCAGCCCCGTCGAGCGCCCCTACGGCTCGGCGTCCCTCGGCAGCCACTACCAGGGCCAGACGGGCGCCACGGCGTCCCACGTCCTGTCCGACTAGGCCGCGCCCGCCCCTCCCGGGGCGCGGTCCGCCGCCCCTTGGAGGACCCATGCTCAACGAGCTCTACCACAGCCTGAACCCCGTCGCCTTCCAGGTGGGCCCGCTCGCCGTGCGCTGGTACGGCCTCGCCTACCTGGCGGCGTTCGTCGTGGGCGGCCTCGTCATCGGGCGCATCGTCAGGCACTGGCGCCTCGACCTCTCGGCCGAGGACATCATGACGGGCGTCATCGGCGTGGCCTTCGGCGCCATCCTCGGCGGCCGCCTCGGCTACGTGCTCTTCTACGGCGCCGGCTACTACTGGGCGCACCCGCTCGAGATCCTCGCCTTCTCCGAGGGCGGCATGAGCTTCCACGGCGGCCTCGTGGGGGCGGTGGTCGGCGGCATCGTGGCCTGCCGGCCCTACCGCATCTCCATCCCCACCTTCTGCGACCTCGGCGTCATCGTCGCGCCCATCGGCCTGTTCTTCGGGCGCCTGGCCAACTTCGTCAACGGCGAGCTCTGGGGCAAGCCCACCGACCTCCCCTGGGGCGTGGTGTTCGAGACCGGCGGCGCCGTGGCCCGCCACCCCTCCCAGCTCTACGAGGCGCTCCTCGAGGGCGTCGTGCTCTTCGCCGTCCTCTACGCGCTGTCGCGGAGGCTGCCCCCGAGGCCCCAGGGGACGTTCCTCGGCTGGTTCCTCACCCTGTACGGGTGCTTCCGCATCCTCGTGGAGTTCGTCCGCGTGCCCGACGCCCAGCTGGACTACCTCCTCGGGCCCGTCACCACGGGCCAGGTGCTGAGCCTCCCCCTCGTGGCCGTGGGCGTCGGCGTGCTGGTGTGGGCGCACCGGGCGCGGCGCCCTCAGCGGGGCCACACCTACGACGTCGCGGAGGGGAGCGACCGTCCCGCGGACTCGTGACCCCATCGCGCTTTGAACCTCCGTGCGCCTTGAATCCTTTCTTGTGATACCTTGATGAACGGTATTATATAAATATCCTGAAGAGAGAGGGGATTCCATGGGAAAGAGCAGGAAGGGGGCCGCGCTCGCGCTCGCGCTGACGTTAGCCCTCGGCACGGGTCTCGCCGCGGCGCCGGCCGCCGTGGCCGAGGAGGGCACGCCCGCGGCGTCCGCCGTCGCCGCCGTCGGAGCGGACGCCCAGGGCGCCGGGGACACGGGGGCGACGGCGCCCGACCCCGCGCCGGCACCGCAGGACCCGGCCCCGGCCGACCCCGATCCGTCCGACCCCGACCCCGACCCCGACCCCGGTCCGGCCGAGCCCTCCGATCTCGCCCCCGCGTCCGCCGCCTTCTCGGCCACCGTGACGCTCCCGGACTCGGTGCCTGCGGCCGGATCGCTCTCCGTGAACCTCTCCCGGGACGGCGCCGTCGTCCAGACCGTGGCCTGCGCCGCAGACGGCACGGTGACGTTTGCCCCCGTGGAGTTCGACGCGCCGGGCACCTACACGCTCTCCCTCGCCATGGCGCCCTCCTCGGACTCCTCCGTCAAAGCGGACGGCCGCACGGTGAAGGCCACGGTGACCGTGACGACCTCGGCCGACGGCTCGTCCCTCTCGGCAACCGTGAGCTATGACGGCGCGGCCCAGGCCCCGGTCTTTGCCTGCACCTACGTGCCCGGCTGGCAGGGCACGGGCGCGTCCAAGCGCTACCGCCTGCAGGACGGCACCTACGCCATGTCCCGCTGGATGGACATCGACGGCCGCCGGTTTGCCTTTGACGGCGCCGGCCACGTGCGCACGGGCTGGTTCGACGAGGGCGGCCGCTGGTACTACCTCGCCCCCGGGAGCGGCGCCATGGCCACGGGCTGGGCCAAGGTGGGCGGCGCGTGGTACTGGCTCGAGCCCTCCGGCGCCATGGCCGAGGGCTGGCGCAGCGTGGGCGGCCGCTGGTACTACCTCGCCCCCGGGAGCGGCGCCATGGCCACGGGCTGGGCCAAGGTGGGCGGCGCGTGGTACTGGCTCGAGCCCTCCGGCGCCATGGCCGAGGGCTGGCGCAGCGTGGGCGGCCGCTGGTACTACCTCGCCCCCGGGAGCGGCGCCATGGCCACGGGCTGGGCCAAGGTGGGCGGCGCGTGGTACTGGCTCGAGCCCTCCGGCGCCATGGCGACCAACCAGTGGGTCGATTCCGGACGCTACTGGGTCAACGGGTCGGGGGCCTGGGTGCCCGGTCAGGCGGCCAAGACCGGTTGGCAGAACCCGTCCGGCTATTACAAGGTCTCTTCCAAGACAGTGACGCTGCCCATTTCGGCTGTCCTTTTGCGCAGCTACTATGTGAGCCCCTCGACAATCATGCCCAACGCTACTAGGGCGCAGTGCGTCAACGCCTTCGTCAACCGGGCGTACCAGTACCTGGGAACCCCGTACCGTTGGAACTGGTCCCACAGTCCCGGCAGTGGCGTCGACTGTATCGGCCTCGTCTACCAGTGCGCTTACGCCACGGGCATGTCCATGGGGGAGTACAACCCCTACAACCACTGGGTGACCGGCCCCAACGGCTGGCACAGCCACGACGCCAACAACGTGTGGAACAACGGCAAGATCCAGCGCCTGCCCGTGTCCTCGCGTCAGCGCGGCGACCTCGTCTTCTGGCCGGGCCACGTCGCCATCTACATCGGCGGCGACCGCATCATCGAGGCCTGGCCCGGCACGGGTGTGCGCACGGCGAGCCTGTGGGCCCACGGCACGCCCCGCGGCATCGGGCGCCTCTACATCTAAGGCGCCGGTTCTCCTCGCGGTGTCTCCCATTTACAGACTCGATGCAGATTTGGTCTGAAGTGGGGGAGACCCTTGGGGACGAGAGGAACCCCCATGGACGTTCGCACGCCGCCGCGGCACTGACAGCATCGCAGCCATCGCCGCCCTCCACGCCCACGGTGCGCGGCACCTTCTCGGTGGGCTCGAAGGGCTACTCCTTCGGCGAGAACAAGGGGTACAGCTGCTACTACTGGACGCAGTTCCACGGCGACTACCTGTTCCACTCCATCCTGTACAACCCCTACACACGGGTGGTGCAGGACGGCCGCCTGGGCGCGAGCCTGAGCCACGGGTGCGTGCGCCTGGCCATCGACGACGCCAAGTGGATTCACGACACCATCCCCCGCGGGACGACGGTGGTCTCCTACTAGGGGTGCCGGGCGCGGGCCGTGCCGTCGCGGCCGCCCCTTCCCGGAAACCGTTCCGGGAAGGGTCCGACCCGCAACCGGCGTGGTCCCTCCTTCCCGGAAGCGCTTCCGGGAAGAGCAGGCGGGCCTCCCGACCCCCGGGTGCCCCGCGCCCTGTTACCCTTGGGGTCTTGCAGGCGAGCGGGGAGGTGCCGGTGCGGAGAAGAGATCGGGTGGCGGGGCCGGCGCCGCACCCTGCCGTGCGGGCCCTCTGGTGCGCCGCCTGCCTCACGGCCGCCATGGGGACGTTCGAGCCCGCGGTGCTCGCGCTGTCGCTCGCCCTCGCGGCGGCGTCGTCCCTCGTGTGCCGGGGTGCCGCGGCCACGGCGGCCTCGCTCGCGGCGGCCCTCCCCCTCATGGCCCTCGTGGCCGTGGTGAACCCCCTCGTCTCGCCGGTGGGCGAGACGACCCTGCTCTCCGTGGGGCCCCTGGAGGTGCGCCTCGAGGCCGTGGCCTGGGGCCTTGCCATGGGCGCCATGGTGGCCGGCGCCATGCTCTGGGCCCAGGTGTGCGCCGCCGTGCTCCCGGCCGACGACCTCCGCGACCTCCTCGGCGGCGTGCTGCCCACCCTGGGCCTCGCCCTCTCCATGGTGGTGCGCCTCGTGCCCGAGCTCCTGTCCCGGGCCCGCGCCTCCAAGGACGCCCGGGCCGCATGCACCTGCGCGGGAGACGGCGGGGCGGCCTCCGCCCTCTCCCGCGCCGTGGACCGCACCGGGGCCATGGTGGGCTGGGCGCTGGGCGAGTCCGTGGAGCGGGCGTCGTCCATGGCGTCGCGCGGGTGGGGGTCGGGCCGGCGCACCCACTGGCGCCCCCGGCGCTGGACCGCCGGCGACCGGTGGGCCCTCGTCGCCGTGGCCGTCGTCTCCGCCGTGGGCGTGGGCTGCGCCCTCTGGCTCGGGTCGCTCTGGACCTACACGCCGTCCATGGGGGCGTTCGGCCCCTGGGCGGCCTACCTGCCCGTGGCGCTCCTGTTCTCGCTGCCGTGCCTCACGGCGGCCGCGGACGCCCTCGCGGCGCGCGGGGAGGCCTGAGATGGGCCGGTCTGAGATGGGCCCCGCCGCGGCCGCGCCCGCCGTCGAGTGGCGCGACGTCTCGTTCTCCTACCCCGCCGACGACCCCGCGGGCGGTGCCGCCGTGCCGGGCTCCCTCGGGGCCCCGGTGCTCTCCGGGGCGTCCCTCGCGGTGCCCCGGGGCGCGTTCTGCCTGCTCGTGGGCGCCACGGGGTCGGGCAAGTCCACGCTTCTGCGCCTCGCCAAGCCCGAGGTGGCGCCGGTGGGGGAGCTGTCGGGCTCCGTGGAGGTGCTCGGCCGGCCCGTGCGCGGGCTCTCCGCCAGGGAGTCGGCCCTCGCGCTGGGGCTCGTGACCCAGGACGCCTCGGCCCAGCTCGTGTGCGACACCGTGGGGGCCGAGATGGCCTTCGCCCTCGAGAACCTCGGGACGGACCCCGCCGCCATGGGGCGCCGTCTGGCGGAGGCCTGCTGCTTCTTCGGCGTCGACGGCTGGCTCCACACCCCGGTGACCGAGCTCTCCGGCGGCCGCCGGCAGCTGGCCGTGCTCGCGGCCGCCATGGTCCTGCGCCCGCAGGTGCTCCTGCTCGACGAGCCCACGGCCCAGCTGGACCCCGTGGCGGAGCGCACGTTCCTGCACGGGCTCTTCCGCGTGAACCGGGAGCTCGGCGTCACCGTGGTGGTGGCCACCCACCGCCCGGCCCCGATGGTGCCCTACGCCACCATGGCCGCGGAGGTGGCCGGGGGCGGGGTGCGCACCGTGGAGCCCGGCGCCCTCGCCGGGGAGCCCGCCGTCCTCTGCCACCTGCCCGATCCGGGCGACGTGGCCCTGGAGGCCCGCGACCTCTGGGTGCGCTACGGGTCCGGCCGGCCGTGGGTGCTCTCAGGGTGCTCGGCCGAGGTGCGCTCCGGGGAGGTCCGCGCCCTCGTGGGCGGCAACGGGTGCGGCAAGTCCACGCTCGTGAGGACGCTCGCCGGGATCCTGCGCCCGCGACGGGGGAGCGTGCGCGACGCCGGCGCCGCGCGGCGCGGCTACGTGCCCCAGGACCCGCGGGAGGTGCTCGGCGCCGGCACCGTGGGCGGCGAGCTCACGGCGTGGGGGCCGGGGGCGGGGTTCTCGGAGGGGGAGGCCCGGGCCATGGCGGGGCGCGTGGGGCTGCTCGGGGTCTGGAACCGCGACGCCGCCGAGCTCTCCGGCGGCCAGCGCCAGCTCCTCGCCGTGGCCAAGGTTCTGCTCTGCCGCCCGCGGACGCTGCTGCTCGACGAGCCGGTGAAGGGCCTGGACCGGGCCGCGCGGGAGACCGTGGCCTCGCTCGTGGCGGAGCGGGCCGCGGCCGGGGCGGCCGTGGTGGCGGCCACCCACGACCTGGCGTTCGCCCGCGACTGCTGCACGACGGTCTCCATGGTCTTCGACGGGGCCCTCGTGGGCACGGCGCCGGCCGACGCGTTCTTCCGGGAGTCGGTGTTCTTCTCCTGATCCGCGGCCCCGCCGGGCGGGCGGGTGTGCGGCGTCAGGCGTCCACGTCGTCCGTGGCGTCGGCCGAGGCGCCCTCCACGGCCGCCTCGCCGTCCACCTGGCCGATGAGGCGCGTCACGACGGGCACGGCCACCGTGGTGAGGGCGGCGGCGAACACGAGCACGTTGGCCATGTGGTGCGTCATGTCGCCGGCCTCCACGGCCACCGACGTCATGGCCACGACGGTGGACATGGCGGTGCAGGAGTAGACGGCCACGTTGACGCGGCGCAGCGGCGCCATGGACCGCGTCTCGGGCGCCAGCGAGAGCGACACGAGGCAGGGCACGCCGCGCACGAGGATGAGCAGGCAGATGAAGCCCAGGATCACGAGGGGCTCCGAGCCGCCCTCGAAGATGTCGATGGAGGCGCCCGACATCACGAAGCAGACCGGGATGAAGAACCCGTTGGCCACGGCCTGGACCATGGGCATCACGGTCGTGTCGCCCTCGCCCACGAGCTGCCGCAGGATGAAGCCGGCGGCAAAGCCGGCCACGATCATGTCGGCGCCGAGGATGACGCCCAGGGCCACGAACCCCACGAGCACGCAGATCACGAGGCGCAGCATCATCTGACCGGAGCCGCTGCCGTCGCGCACGAAGGAGTCCAGGCGCGTGCGGCGCTCCTCCTCGTGGCGCGCGAGCCGGGCGCTGACCAGCGCCAGCACCACGAAGAGCCCGATGATGCCCAGCTCCACGAGGGGGGAGCGCTCCTCCAGGAGCAGGGCCACGGCCATGACGGGCAGCAGCTCGCCGGTGGCGCCGTAGGACTCCACGATGCGGCCCATGGGGGTGTCGAGGGCGCGGCGCTCCTTGAGGATGCCCTCCACCTTGGAGAAGGCCGTGGACGTGAGCGAGATGGCGAACGCCACGAGGGCCCTCCAGGAGAAGTCGAACGGCAGCGCCCAGGCCACGAGCAGGCCGAGGGCGAGGCTCGCCAGCCAGGAGAGGGCCGCATGGCGCCCGGTGGTGCCGAGCACCTCCTCGGGGGCGAGGCCGTAGCCGCCGATGAGGAACAGGAACGCGAGGCCCAGCTGGCGCAGGAGCGGCAGCCCCGGCGCCGCGGGGTCGATGAGGTGCGCCCCGTGGGGGCCGAGGAGCGCGCCCAGGATGAGGATGAACGCGCTCGCCTGCAGCCACCTTCCGGGGACGAGGTCGGCCAGGAAGGGGCCGACGAACGCCACGAGGCAGATGACGGCCAATGAGAAGAGCGACGTTGCCATGGACATGCCTTAGGACTCGGTGTGGTTTCATGGGGCGGGGCCCCGATGGGCTCCGACGGTCTGTACCCAGGGAAGGGGGTCGCCATGGTCATGGACGGCGAGGGCGCGGCGCCGGGAGGCCCCGCGGGCGCCCGCCGTGCCCGGGGGCGCGCCCTGGAGGCCGCCTGCCTCGCGGCGCCCCCGGCGGTGCTCGTGGCCGCCGTGCTCGCCGGCGGGGCGTGGGCCGTCCCCGCCCTGGCGGTGGCCGCCGCGTCGGTGGGCCTGGTGCTTGCCGGCTGGGAGCGCTCGGTGCCGGCGCTCCGCCAGCTCCTGCCCGCGGTCACGCTCGCGGCCGCCGCCACGGCGGGCCGCATCCTCCTCGCCGCCGTGCCCGACGTGAAGCCCGTCTCCGCCGTCGTAATCCTCTGCGGGGCGTGCCTGGGGCGGCGCCCCGGGTTCCTCTGCGGGGCGCTCGCCGCCCTGGCCTCCAACCTCTTCTTTGGCCAGGGCATGTGGACCCCCTGGCAGATGTACGCCTGGGGCCTCATGGGCTACGTCGCCGGCGCCCTGGCGGACCGCGGGCTCCTCGCCCGCCGGGGGGCGCTCTGCGCCTACGGGTTCCTCTCGTGCATGGCCTACGGGGCGGTCCTCGACGCCTACACCGCCGTGGGGTTCGTGCGACCGCTCACCGCGGCGTCGCTCCTCGGCTGCTGGGCGGCCAGCATCCCGTTCGACGTGGTCCACGGCCTGTCCACCGTGGCCTTCCTCCTGGCCGTGTGGGTGCCGTGGGGGCGCGCCATCCGCCGCACCGTGACGCGCTACGGCCTCCGCTAGGGCCGCCCGGGGCAGGGTCCCCATGTGATGGGGGAGTGCACGGCGGTTAGGCTGCGCGGGCCCGTGGTATCCTTCGTAAGGTTATGCGTCACCGTCGTGCCGGCGGGACGCGGACGTTCGATCATGTGGCGCAGCGGTGCGCCCGTCGAGAAGGAGTTTGCATGTCCGGACACTCTAAGTGGGCCACCACCAAGCACAAGAAGGCCGCCATCGACGCCAAGCGCTCGGCGCTCTTCTCCAAGCTCTCGCGCAACATCACCGTTGCCGCCAAGCTCGGTGGCGACCCCAACCCGGACAACAACGCGTCGCTCGCCGCCGCCGTCGCCCGCGCCCGCATGGTCTCCATGCCCAACGCCAAGATCAAGGCCGCCATCGACAAGGCCTTCGGCGCCGGCGCCGACGCCGCCGTCTACGAGAACGTGACCTACGAGGGTTACGGCCCCGCCGGCGTCGCCGTCTACGTGGAGTGCCTCACCGACAACCGCAACCGCACCGCGGCCGACGTCCGCTCCGCCTTCTCCCACGCCGGCGGCAACCTGGGCACCTCCGGCTCCGTGGCCTTCCAGTTCGAGCGCAAGGGCTCCATCGCCGTGGACAAGGTCATCAAGAGCGAGGAGAAGAAGGTCGCCGACCGCGAGAACGCGGTGGACGAGGACGAGTTCATGATGGCCGTGGCCGAGGCCGGCGGCGACGACTACGAGGACGCCGGCGAGCAGTGGATCGTCTGGACCGCCTACGACAAGATGCAGGACGTCCAGAAGGCCCTCGAGGCCCAGGGCATCGAGGTCAAGGGCTCCGAGCTCACCATGGTGCCCACCACCCCCACCCAGGTGGCCGTGGCCGACGCCAAGAAGGTCCAGCGCCTCGTCGACCGCCTCGACGAGCTGGAGGACGTGCAGAACGTCTACAACACCATGGAGATGACCGACGAGATCGTCGCCGCCCTCGACGAGGAGTAGCGCGGCCGGTCCCGCACCGGCCCCGGCGGCCCGCGGCCGTCGGGGCCTTCCTGCACCCGTCGAGGAGGGCGCGATGAACGGATTCAAACGGTTCTGCCTGGTCGTGTTCGCCGTCTGCGGGACGCTCGCCCTGGCGGCGCTGCTCCTGCCGTGGGTCGGTCCCTGGACCGTCGAGGCCGCGGGCCTCATCTCGCTCGACTGGTACCTCTTCCTCGTCGAGCTCTTCGCGCTGGTCTGCGCCGTCGGCTTCGTGTGCGCCGTCGTGGTGGCCGTGCGCTCCAGGCGCCCCTCCGACATCGAGGTCTTGGACGGCGACGGCGGCCGCGTCTCCATCGCCCGCTCCGCCGTGGCGAGCCAGGCCACCTATCTCGTGGAGGCCGACGGCACCTGCGTGGCCGCCAAGGTCGTCGTCGACGTGCGTCACGACACCGTGGACGTCGCTGTGTGGGTGGAGCCCTACCGCTCCCTGGACGTGCGTGCCGAGGCCGAGAGCCTGCAGGGGCGCCTGCGCCAGGGGCTCGAGGTGCTCGTGGGCGACCGCCTGGGCGACATCACGCTGCGGTTCCTGGAGCCCCGCCAGACCTCCGACATCACGCCGGGCCGGGATGTGCACGACGCCCGCGGCGCCGACGGCGCCTACGTTCCCACCGCCGTCCACGAGGCCGACCGCGCCGCACGCCACGCGTCCGGCGCCGCCCCCGAACGCCCGCAGGACTTCGGCGTGGCCGTGCCCATGAAGGGCCACGGCGCGCCCGTGCAGCCCTCGGCGGCCGACGACGACGCCCCGTCCGCCGTGTCCGTGAGGGTGGAGCCCTCCGGGTCCCGGAAGGGGGTCGAGACCGATGGCTGACAAGAACGCCGCCCCGCGCGTCACCGTGGAGGTCGACGGCGTCGACGTCGACGTCAGGGACGCCCCCACGTCCGATCCGCGCGCCTCCGGCGCCGAGGCGCGCCGCCGCGCCGCGGCCGCCCGCGACGCCGCCGCCACCTGGGTGGACGGAGCGTTCCCCGGGCACCGCAACGCGGTGCTCTTCGGCGTCCTGGGCTTCGTCTGCGCCCTGCTCATCTTCTGGATCGGGTTCTTCCAGGCGCTGCTCGTGGCCGTCTTCGTGGTGTGCGGCGTGGCCTTCGGGCAGTGGCTCGACGGCGACCCCCGCATCGTGAACGGCGTCAAGCGCCTGCTCGGACCCGGCAACGACCCCCGCTGACCCGTCCCCGGCAGAGACAAGGAGCTAGATCATGGCAACCAAGAAGAGCCAGGTACCCACCGACGCTGCCGGGACCGACGCCCGCACTGCCGCGCCGGCCCCCGCGGACTCCTCGATCATGCGCGTCGAGGTGGCCCCCCTGGCCGAGACCGACGCGGACGACGACCTCGTGGAGGACGTGGACTCCGAGGACTCCCTCACCTTCTCCAACGGCGTCATCGAGAAGATCGTGGCCATCGCCTGCCGCGACGTCCCGGGTGTCTGCGGCATGAAGGGCGGCTTCTTCAAGCGCGTGCAGGAGACCTTCACCGGCACGGACCCCACCAAGGGCGTCTCCGTGGAGGTCATGCAGGACAACTCGGTGCGTGTGAACATCTCCATCCTCATGGAGTACGGCGCCTACGCCCCGCAGGTGTTCGAGGACGTCAAGAAGGCCGTCATCCGCGAGCTCTCGTCCATGACGGGGCTCGAGGTCTCCGGCGTGAACCTGCGCATCGAGGACGTCATCGCCCCCGGCGAGCTCGAGGCCGCCGAGGCCCAGGAGAGGGACTAGGGCCATGACCCTGCGCTCCTCCGTCGCCCGGGCGGCCGGCCGCGCCACCGCCTGGGGCCTGCGCTCCGTGCTGCACCGGAGCGCCTCCCAGCTGCCGGGCCGCGTGGGCCTGGCCATCGACCCCAACCTGCTCTCGGAGCTCTCCGCCAAGCTCTCGGACGGCGCCATCGTGGTCTGCGGCACCAACGGCAAGACCACCACCAACAACGTGCTCGCCGCCGCCGTGGAGGAGTCCGGCGCCACGGTGCTCTGCAACCGCGCCGGCGCCAACATGGAACCCGGCGTCACGGCCGCGCTGCTGCCCGGAAGGGGTGCCGACTGGGCCGTCATGGAGGCCGACGAGCTCTCCTGCGTGCGCATCCTGCCGGCGCTCAAGCCGCGCTACCTCGTGCTGCTCAACCTCTTCCGCGACCAGCTCGACCGCGCGGGCGAGATCGACCGCGTGCAGGACTCCATCGCCCGTGCGCTGGCGTCGTCCCCCGGCACGACGCTCGTGGCCTGCGGCGACGACCCGCTCTGCGCGGGCGTGGCCGAACGGCTCCACGGCTCCAACCCCTGCCTGTTCTTCGGCATCGACGAGGTCCTGGGGCTTCCCACCGACCGTGTGCCCGAGGCCCGGTTCTGCCAGGTGTGCGGCGCCGAGCTCGACTACGCCTACCGGCACTACGCCCAGCTGGGCGACTTCGCCTGCCCCAACGGCGACTTCTCCCGGCCGGAGCTCGCCTGGCGGGCCACCGGCGTAGAGGTGGGCCGCCAGGGGGTGGCCTTCGACGTCTCCGGCAGGGGCATCGACGGCTCCGTGCGCGTGCACGCGGGCTTCGGCGGCGTGTACATGGTCTACAACCTGCTGGCGGCCCTGGCCGGCGCCGTGCTTTGCGGCGTTGACCCGGCCACGTTCCAGCGGGCCCTCGACGGCTACCGCCCCGAGAACGGCCGCCTGCAGCACTTCTCCGTGGACGGCCGCGAGGTGGTGCTCAACCTCGCCAAGAACCCCACGGGCTTCAACCAGAACATCTCCCTCATGCTCGCCGACCCCCGGCCCAAGGCCGCGTTCTTCGTCGTCAACGACGACTACAACGACGGCAAGGACATCTCCTGGATCTGGGACGTGGACTTCGAGCGCCTGGGCGCGGAGGAGGCGCTCTCCCTCGTGGTCGGCGGCCACCGCGCCAACGACCTCCAGGTGCGCATGAAGTACGCCGGGCTGCCGGCGCCCATCGCCCTGACCGTGGCCGACGCCCTCGCCGCCCTCGGCGACCTCCCTGAGGGCCGACCCCTGTACGTGCTCACCAACTACTCGGCCCTCTGGCCCGCCAAGGCCGAGCTCGAGAGGATCGGTGAGCGCCGTGGTTAGGTCGCTGAACATCGTCCACCTGTACCCGGAGCTGCTCAACCTCTACGGCGACGGCGGCAACATCATCACGCTGACCAAGCGCCTGGAGTGGCGCGGCCTCGGGGCCTGTGTGGCCGAGGTGGCCATCTCCGACACCCCCACGTTCGCCGACGCCGACATCGTCTTCATCGGCGGCGGCTCCGACCGCGAGCAGGCCATCGTGTGCGAGCACCTCCTGGAGCGCAGGGCCGAGCTCTCGTCCTTCGTGGAGGACGGCGGCGTGCTCCTGGCCGTCTGTGGCGGCTACCAGCTGCTGGGCCACTCCTACGCCATGGGCGACGACGTGCTCGAGGGCCTGGGCCTCGTCGACATGGAGACCCGCCGCGGCGCCCCGCGCCTCATCGGCAACGTGGCGGTGGAGAGCCCCGTGTCGCCCCAGCCCGTGGTGGGCTACGAGAACCACGGCGGCCGCACGACCCTCGGCGAGGGCGTGGAGCCCCTGGGCCGCGTGGTCTTCGGTCACGGCAACGACGGCGAGTCGGGGAAGGAGGGCTGCCTCTACCGGAACGTGCTGGGCACCTACGTCCACGGCCCGCTGCTGCCCAAGAACCCCGGCGTGGCCGACTGGCTGCTGTCCCGCGCCTTGGACAGGCGCTGCGGCGACGGCTCGCTGGACCCCCTGGACGACGCCGTGGAGCTGGCCGCCAACAAGGTCATGGTGGACAGGCTGCTCAGTGGCGAGGAGAAGGAGTAGCCGTCCCACCACCCGGACACTTTTGTCCCAATGGTCGGGCACTTTTGTCCCAACCTTGACGCGTGGCGGGCCACGGCGGCCTCGTCGGTCTGTCCTGCCCTGCAGGAGGGCGCCCCAGAGGAGCGCCCCAAGGGCATCATCCCCCTATAGGGGCACCCTGTGCGGGGGACTTGCCCCGACACCCCGTTGAAGGGTGCCGCCTCACCCTTCAACGCCCTTTTGTGTGCGAGAAGTCCCCCTCCAGCTGGTCTTTGGTCCGACAGCGCGCTGGTGTGTGCCCTGCATCGGGCCCTTGTCGCAAGGGGCCGTCGTAGGGGGGCGCTTGAAGGGTGACCGAGCCCCCGGGGCCGCCTGTGGAGGGCCGTCGAGCCCGCAGGGCCGCCCGTGACGCCCCCGCCCGGCATGCGCGCGGGCACCTGACAGCCACGCCCCGCCGCCGGCGGCCGTCACCCCGCCAGGAAGTCCACCGCGAACTGCGCCGCCAGCCTCACGCCGTCCGCCAGCACCCTCTCGTCGGGGTTGTAGTGGCAGGAGTGCTGCGGCCAGCAGTGGTCGGTCCCCGTGGTGGAGCAGCCCAGGAACACGAAGCACCCGGGCACCTCGAACAGGTACTCCGAGAAGTCCTCGCCGGGCATGGACCCGCGGTACGAGACCAATGCCTCCTCGCCCAGCACCTCCCGGGCCGCCCGCCGGGCCACCTCGGTCACCGCCGGGTCGTTCACCACGGCCCAGCTCCCCAGGGTGTAGTCGGTCACGCGGGCCGAGCACCCGAAGGCCTCGGCCGTGTCCTCCACGATGCGCTTCATGAGCAGAGGCACCCGCGCGTGGACCTCGGGGTCGAACGTACGCACCGTGCCCTCGAGCCAGGCGCTCCCGGCGATGACGTTCCGGGCCGTGCCGCCGTGGAACTGCCCCACGGTGACCACCACGGGCTCGAACGGCGACACCTGCCGGCTCACCACGGTCTGCAGCTGCTCAACGATGGCGGCGCCGGCCACCACGGCGTCGGCCCCGCGGTGGGGGAGCGCGCCGTGGGCCGAGGTGCCGGTGACCTCCACGCGCCACCAGTCGGCGTTTGCCATGCGGGCCCCGGGCTCCACCGAGACCGTGCCGCTCGGTAGCTCGCTCCAGATGTGGCAGCCCCACGCCGCGTCAACGCCGTCGCACACGCCGGCCTCCACCAGCATGCGGGCTCCCTGGGAGCACTCCTCGGCGGGCTGGAACACCAGACGCACCTCCCCGGCGAGGAGGTCGCGGTTGGCCTGGAGCACGGTGGCGGCGCCCAGGAGCATGGCGGCGTGGCAGTCGTGGCCGCAGGCATGCATGAGGCCGGGGGAGAGCGAGGAGAACGGCAGCCCGGTGTCCTCGGCCACGGGCAGTGCGTCGATGTCGGCCCGGAGCAGCACGCGTCTGCGGGCCGTGCCGTCCTGCCCGTAGGCGCCGGGCGCCGTGCCCCGCACCGTGGCCACCACGGCGTTGGGGAGCGGCATGGCGTGCTCCACGCCCAGGGCCGCGAGCTGGGCCGCGACGGCCGCGGCGGTGCCGGTCTCCTCCAGGGAGGCCTCCGGGTGCGCGTGGAACCAGCGGCGCAGCCCGATCACCGCCCCCTCCACGGCGTCGGCGGCGGCCGTCACGCGGGCGGCGCCCCCACGGTCGGGGTCGGTGCCCGCTGGCGCGGCGGCGAGCGGGGCGGTGTCCAGGACGTCAGCGAGCGGGTCTGCGGCCATGGGTCCTCCTCGGGGTCGTGATGTCCCTAGGATAGCGCCCCCACGGCCGGCCGGCTGGGCTATACTCCAACCGAACGGGGGGCTGGCGCACGCCGGCTGAGATTGGGCCCATCGCGGCCCTGACCCGCAACCTGATCTGGGTAATGCCAGCGTAGGGACCACAGCGCTCGTGACACGAGGGTCCCGGTCGAGGCGGGGCCCTTTTTCTCCCCGCCGGAGAGGAGCGCGTATGCAGTGTGCCGTAGCCATCCAGGTCCTTCCCATGGACGCCGTCTCCGACGACGAGGTGGTGCGCATCGTCGACGAGGTCATCGACTACCTCAGGGCCCAGCCCGTGAGCCTGTTCGTGGGGCCGTTCGAGTCCGCCGTCGAGGGCGACTACGACCTCTGCATGGACATCCTGAAGGCCTGCCAGGAGATCGCCGTCAAGGCCGGCGCCGGCAAGGTCATGACCTACGCCAAGATCGACGTCCGCGCCGAGGAGCCCATGCTCACCACGGAGCGCAAGGTGGGCAAGTACGCCGGCATCAACGCGCGCTTCGACGCCGACCATGCCTGATTCCCCCGCCCGTCGGGCCGCCGCCCCCGCCCGTGCCGAGAGGCCCGCGCCCGCCCACGCCACCGCCCGCCCGCGCCGCCGCTGGGTGGCGCCCACGATGGCCGTGGCCGTGCTGCTCGTCGCCTGGCAGGCCGTGGTGTCGCTGGGCGTCGTGCCGTCGTTCCTGCTGCCCGGGCCTGTGGACGTCGCCCGCGCCCTTGTGGACGACGTGCCGCTGCTCGCCTCCCACGCGCTCGTGACCATGGCCGAGGCCCTCGCCGGCCTCGCCCTGGGCGTGGCCGCGGGCTTCCTCATCGCCTGCGCCATGGAGCGGTTCGGCCCCCTCAGGCGCGCCCTCCGGCCCCTGGTCACCGTGAGCCAGACCATCCCCACCGTGGCCATCGCGCCGCTCCTCGTGCTCTGGCTAGGCTACGGCATGCTGCCCAAGGTGCTGCTCGTGGCCCTCACCACGTTCTTCCCGGTGACCGTGGCCCTGGCCGAGGGCTTCGCCTCGGCCGACCCCGACGCCTGCGACCTGCTCCGCACCATGGGCGCCTCGCGCCTCCAGGTGTTCCGCTACGCCAAGCTGCCGGCGGCCATGGGGTCGTTCTTCGGCGGCCTGCGCATCAGCGTTACCTACGCCGTGGTGGGCGCCGTGGTGGCCGAGTGGCTCGGCGGCTTCGACGGCCTGGGCGTCTACATGACGCGCGTGCGCAAGTCCTACTCCTACGACCAGATGTTCGCGGTCATCGCGATCATCTCAGCCCTGTCCCTCGCGCTCATGGCGGCCGTCGACGCGCTCGCGCGCCTGGCCATGCCCTGGCGCCGCCACGGAAGGAACCCCCAGCCATGACCGGCATCCCCCGTCGAACCCTGATCGAGACCGCCCTCCTCGCCCCCGCCGCCTGCGCCCTGGCCGCGTGCGCCGGTACGGGTGGCACTTCCGGCTCCGGCACCTCCGAGGACCCCGAGAAACTCACCTTCGTGCTCGACTACACCCCCAACACCAACCACACCGGCATCTACGTGGCCATGGAGAAGGGCTGGTACAGGGAGCGGGGCATCGAGCTGGAGGTCGTGCAGCCGCCCGAGGACGGCGCCGACGCCCTCGTGGGCTCCGGACGCGCCCAGCTGGGCATGGGCTACCAGGACGTCATGGCCAACTACCTGGGCAGCGACGACCCGCTGCCGGTGACCGCGGTCGCGGCCGTGGTGCAGCACAACACGAGCGGCATCATCTCCCGCAAGGGCGACGGCGTCACGCGGCCGGCGGCCCTGGCGGGTAGGCGCTACGGCACGTGGGACCAGGACGTGGAGAAGGCCATCGTGAGGAGCGTGGTGGAGACGGACGGCGGCGACTGGTCCCAGGTGGAGCTCGTGCCCGCCAACTCCACCGACGAGGTCACCGGCCTCAAGGCCGACCAGTTCGACGCCATCTGGTGCTTCGAGGCCTGGGCCGGGCAGAACGCCAAGGTCCAGGACTACCCCGTGGACTACTTCGCCTTCCGCGACATCGACCCGCGGTTCGACTACTACACGCCGGTCATCGTCGCCAACGACACCTTCCTCGCCGAGCAGCCGGACACCGTGCGGAGGTTCCTCGATGCCACGGCCAGGGGTTACCTCTACGCCTCCGAGCACGCGGACGAGGCCGCCGACATCCTCGTGGAGGCCGCCCCCGAGGTGGACCCCGAGCTCGCCCGCGCCTCCCAGGAGTACCTTGCCGACAAGTACGTGGCCGACGCCCCCCGCTGGGGCTATATCGACCCGGAGCGCTGGGCCTCGTTCTACACGTGGATGAACGACCAGGGCCTTACGGCGGAGAGGCTGGACCCCGAGGGCGGCTTCACGAACGACTACCTGCCCGGCGGTGAGTGACGTGGTGCCGGTCCTCGAGGCGTGCGGCCTCACGGTCTCCTGGGAGGGCATGGGGGTGCTGGACGACGTCTCGCTCTCCGTGGGCGCCGGCCAGCTCGTGTGCCTCGTGGGCCGTTCCGGCTCCGGCAAGTCGACGCTGTTCCACGCGTTGGCCGGGCTCTCGATGCCCGACGCCGGCACCGTGCTCCTGGAGGGGGAGGACGTCACCGGGCACCCCGGCTCCGTGGCCTACATGCTGCAGAAGGACCTGCTCCTGCCCGAGCGCACCGTGCTCGACAACACCGCCCTGCCGCTCCTGCTCAGGGGCGTGCCCAAGGCCGAGGCCCGCACCCGGGCGTCGGGGAGGTTCGCCCGGTTTGGCCTCGAGGGCAGCCAGGGTCTCTACCCGGACCAGCTCTCCGGCGGCATGCGCCAGCGGGCCGCGCTCCTGCGCACCTGCCTCATGGACGACCCCGTGGTCCTCATGGACGAGCCCTTCAGCGCGCTGGACGCCCTCACGCGGCAGGACATGCGCGCATGGCTCCTCGACCTCGTGGACGCCGTCGGGCTCACGGTGCTGCTCGTCACCCACGACGTCGACGAGGCCGTGGCCCTGGCCGACCGCATCCTCGTGCTCCGGGGCGACCCCGCGGCCGGCGTGCCCTCCTCCGTCGCGGGCGAGGTGGACGTGGACTGTCCCCGGGCCGATCGCACGGGGTTCGTGCTCACAGAGGCCGCCCTCGAGGTCAAGCGGGCGGTGCTCGCGCTGCTCTGAGGGCCGGGTGCGGCGGATGCGGGCGAGGGGCGTGGCGACGGCCGGGGCCGCCCCCCCCGCGGCGCCCCGGCTACCCCTTGGCCCCGCGGTGGAAGATGCCGCCGCGGAAGCCCCGCTGCGAGCTGCGGTCGAGCGCGTCGTGGAGCTCGTCGTTCTCGGCGCAGGCCTCCTCGAGGCGCCGCTCGAGGTCGGCCACACGGTCGCGCAGGCCGGCGTTCTCGGTCTCCAGGCGGTCGTGGCCGTCGATGGCCACGGCGCAGGCCTCCTTGAGGCGGTCGCAGGTCTCCTCGAAGGTCCGGGCGCTCCTCACCAGGCGGATGGCCAGCACGCGGGAGTCGAGGTCGCGCCGGGTGGGCGTGCCCAGGGAGAGCGCTGAGACGAGCCCGTTCTCCCGGGTCACGCGCACGCTGCCAATGGACCACAGCTCGCCGTCCACGTTGTCGGCCGGCACGACGCAGGTGGCGAGGGCCACCTGCGCGGCGCAGCGCCGGTAGGCGGCCGTGCCCTCAAGGGGCTCGGAGGCCACCACGGCCACGGGCAGGCCGGCGGCGCGGGCCACGAGGGCGTCGTAGGCGCAGCGCTCGTCGCCGGCGAGCATCACGAGGGCGTCGGCCTCTGCGTCGGCGAGGGCCTTCTCGAGCGCTCGGGCGCGGTCGAGCACGCGGTCCTGGGGCGGGAGCGCCGCGTTGCCCGAGAGGCCCGAGGGGAGCGGACCGGCGGCGTCGCTCAGCACGGTGGGGGAGGAGCGCCTGGCGCCCAGGGCGTCGATGACGCGCTTGGCGCGGGCCACGTCGTCCCCCGCGTGGAGCAGGAACGCCGGTCGGTGCACACGGCCCCCCTCGAGGGCGAGGCCTTGGGCGGAGGCCAGCGCCACGGCGTAGGCCGCCACGTCGGCGTCGCCGCCGGCCACGGCGCCGCACACGTAGGGCGCGCCCCAGCTCTCGAGGAGGGCGTCGGCCGCCGCGGGCCAGTCCTCCACGCCCACGCGGTCGGGGAAGCACGCCACGGCCTCGCCGGCGAGCATGAGGGCCATGCCCTCCCAGTCGTCGTAGTAGCGCTCCCAGCGCTCGGTGCGGTTGAGGTACTCCACCACGACCTCGGCCGTGGCGCGGTTGGCGCACACCTGGCGGAATTCCTCGAGCGAGAGCGTGCCGCCCCCGTCGTCGGTGCAGATGGTGACCGAGCGGAGGTCGGGGCGCACGGTGAGGCGGGGGCAGAGGGTGGCCGCGAGGAAGCTCAGCACGGCCTCGTCACGGCTGGCCACGGCGCCGATGCCGATCTCCGCGAAGGCGCGGCGCACGAGCTCCGCTGAGAAGAGCCGGCCGCGGATCTGCACGGGCACCTGGCGCGTCACGAACATGGCGTCCACCACGTCGCGGCCCTCGAGGGTCTGCATGAGCGGGGAGACCACGCGGGCCACGGAGCCGGTGGTGCGGTCGTCGAAGACGTCGTCCGGGGTCACGCGGGCGGCGGAGAGGTCGCCGGTGTCGCCGGTGCGGGAGAGGGCGTCGGCCACGGTGGGGACGTCTGCGGGCACGGGCGCCGGCGCGCGGCCGGCGACGTACTCGACGGAAGGGACCACCACCTGGGCCTGGGCCTCATCGGCGGCCTCCACGAGGGAGGCGAGCGAGCGCGGCTCCAGGCGGTCGCCAGCGTCGGTGAAGACGATCCACCGGCCGCGGGACGCGCGCTGGCCCGAGCGGTACGACTCGAGGCGGCCGAGGGTGTCCGCGTGGCTCACCACGCGGACGGACGGGTCCTCGATGGCGGCCTCGGCCGCCACGCGGGCGGTGCCGTCGGTGGAGGCGTCGTCGACCACCACCACCTCGACGGTGGACGGGGCCTGGTCGAGGGCCGCCTTGACGGCGCGGCGGAGCGTGCGCTCGGCGTTGTGGGCACGGATGACCACGGAGACGTCGGGTTCCATGGGAGAGCCTCCTCGCTGGGTGTGTTTGGGGTGCGGGTGCGGGACGCCGGCCCTATCGTACCCCAGCGGGGAGGGGGAGCCGCCACCTCGGCGGCCCAGGGGACCCAAAACCCGGTGCGCCGGGCCGGGGAGCCCCATGGGTCACTCCTCGGCGGCTGGGTTCCAGGGTAGGCAGCCGGAGGCCACGAGCTGCCTGCGGAGCGCGCGGGCCTCCCCCTGGGCGGAGGCCAGGCGCGCCTGGAGGATGCTCACCTGCTCGCGCAGGCGCGCCACCTCGTCGGCGTCGGAGGCACGGGGCCCCATGGAGGAGTCGTCGTTGAGGCGCGGGTCGAAGAGCGGCAGCAGCGGTCCCTCCACCGCCGGTGCGGCGTCGCGGGGCGCGCCCTGCTCGAGGGCGTCGAGGAGTCGCGCGAGCCACGAGTCGCAGGTCTCGGACCCCTGGCGGGGCATCACGGCACCGCCGGTCGCGGCGCGCCAGAAGGGGGCGTCGACGGCCCTTGGGGGCGCGAGCACCGTGGCGGCTTGGGCGACGGCCACGAGGTCGTGCACACGGCCCGTCTCGCCGAGCGCCCACGCCAGCGAGGCGGGGACGCGCACGAGCACGGGGCGTCCGGACAGGCGGGCGACCATGAGGTCGAGGGGAAGCGCCGGGTCGCAGCAGAGCGTGCAGGCCACGGCGTCGGCGTCGTGCTCGTTGAGGACGGTGAGGAGGCGCCGTGCGCGCGGGAGGTACGACTCGCCGGGCTGCCAGTGCGGGAGCTCGAGCGTGGGTGCCACGGCGGCCCGATCGCGGTCGGCCAGGGGGACGGCCCTCACGGTCGAGTTGGCGAGGGCCAGCTCCATGGCCGGCCCCTCCGAGGCGGGCTCGTCGCCGGGGCCGATCAGCACCGCCAGGGCGCCCAGGGGCTCCGCGGGCCGCGGCTCGAGGGAGGATGAGCCCTGCACGGCGTCGAGGACGGCCGCGAGCGAGTCGGCGCACCAGGCCCCCACGGCATCTACGGCCTCGGCCACGGGGAAGGCCGAGCAGAGCGCGTCGAAGGCCGCGGCACGGGCGCGGGGCTCCACGTTGGCGGGGAACCCGTCGAGCAGGGGTCTCGTGAGGCGAAGCGAGAGGGCGCGGTACGTGCGTCTCCGCTCGTCCCAGGCGTCGTGGCGGGAGATGACCCGTCCGGCCGCCCGCAGGGCCTCGGCGGCGGTGCAGAGCTCGGTGAAGGCCCGGACGTCCATGGCGGCGTCCCAGGGGCACCCGGCCTCGGGCGGGGCCACGGGAGGGGTGTCGAGCGACGCCATGGCGGGCGCCTCGAGCGCCATGGAGAAGAGCGCGAGCGTGCCGCCGGCCCGGCAGGGGCCCGTGGTCGGCAGGCCGTCGAAGGAGCGGCGGGCGAGGCCCGTCTCGCAGAAGACGCCGTTGAGCTCCAGGGGCTGGCACGGGTCGTCGAAGAGCCGCGAGCAGGGGTCGGACGCACCCGCGGTCTCTGGCGAGAGGAGCGACGAGGGCACCACGAGGGGGGCGCCGGTACGGTCGGCGCAGCGGAGGGCCATGAGGCAGGCGTCCCGCTCGAGCCGGCGGTCGGCGTCGAGGAAACAGGCCCAGGGGGAGGCGGCCTCGGCGAGGCCCGCGGCACGCGCGGCCACGGACCCGCGGCGCCCCTCGAGCGTGACGACGGTCACCCGGGGGTCGAAGGAGAAGAGCAGGCACACGAGGCCCGTGGCGTCGTCGGAGGCGTCGTCGACGACGACCACCTGCACGGCGACGCCGGTCTGGGAGAGCGCGCTCTGGATGGAGCCGGCGAGGGTCTCTCCGGCGTTGTGGGCGGGAATCACGACGGTAATACGGGGCTTGTCCATGGTGCCTCGATTCCGGGGATGACTTTCAATGCCGTTTCAGCATACCAGTTGAAGTCGATATGAAAAACAGGGACTCCAGCTCCGCCCCACCGAGGCCCTGTCCCATCACCCGGACACTTTTGTCCCAACGGTCGGGCACCTCTGTCCCACGGCGCCGTGGGACAGAGGTGCCCGACCGGGGCGAAGTCCCGGCGCCCGCCGCGGGGGGGCTAGGAGGCGCTCGCCGCGGGCGCGCCCTGGGAGGCGCCGTCCGACTGGGCCGACGCGCCGCCACCGGAGCCGGAGCCGCCGCCCGAGGTCCCCGCACCGGAGCCCGTGCCGGTGCCGGAGCCTGTGGAGCCGGACGTGCCGCCCGTCCCCGTTCCGCTCCCCGAGGCGTCCGTGCCGGTGCCGCCGCCGGTCGAGCCCGAGGTGCCGTCGGCGCCGGTCCCGCTGCCGGTGTTGCCGCCGCCGCCCGTGGCGGTCCCGGGGCCCGTGCCGTCGGAGGCACCCCCGCTCCCGGAGCCTGTGGAGCCGGACGTGCCGTCGGTGGTCGCGGCTCCGTTCGCGCCCGTCGGGGAGCCTGTGCCCGTCCCGGAGCCCGTGCCCGTGGACGGGGAGCCGTCGCCCGCCGCGCCCTTGTCGCCGGGGGCGTCGTCGGCGCCCTTGTCGGCGTCCGCGGCATCGCTGCGGGACGTGCGGACGATCGAGACCTTCTCGCCCAGCCCCTGGCCGCCCGTGGCCAGGGTCACGAAGCCCGCCGAGAGCCACACGCCCACGATGGCGGCGACCACGGCCACGGCCAGCACGCCCATGGTGACGCGCTTCTGCACCGTGCGGTCGTGCCGCGCGCGGGCGCGCTCGCGCAGGCCCTCGGGGGCGATGCGCGTGCCGTCCGGCGTGACGGTGCCGGACTCGTCCCCGGCGTCGCCCGTCGCCCCGGGCACCTGCCCGGCCGCCATGCCCGCCGCCCCGGCCCCGCCGCCGACCTGGGGCTCCTCGCCGGGCACCACGATCTTCTCCTTGATGCGGTCGGCGCCGCGGGCGATGGCGCGCTTGTACAGGGAGCTAGCCACCGTGGACACCACGGAGCCCACGGCCACGCCGATCACCGAGCCCGCGATGCCGATCTGGTTGGAGAGCAGCATGGACGTCACGGCCGCCAGGGCGCCGGCAGCGACCTGGGGCACGGACAGGTCGCTGAAGAGCCCCTGCCCCCTGCCGCCGTCCGCCGCCGGGGCGGCCGGCCGCCGGGGCGCCGCCTCCCTCGGGGGCCGCTCGTCGTGGTTTGCGTGGTTCATGGGACCGTGCTGCAAGGCGCTCCTCCTTCTCCCTCGGCTCTCCCGGAACGTACCCGCCACGCGCCGTCCCCTGGCCCCGTCGCGCCGCGTGTCGCCCGGACTTCACGGGCCCTTCTCACAACGGGTGCGCGGCTGTGACAGACTCGGGTGGACCGCCCGTTCGAGAGGAGCCCCCATGGAGAAGATCGCCAGCTTCACCGTGAACCACATCGACCTGGAGCCCGGCGTCTACGTGTCGCGCCGCGACACGGTGGGCAGCGAGCCCGTCACCACCTTCGATATCCGCATGACCTCGCCCAACGACGAGCCCGTCATGGACACCGCCGCCGTGCACTGCCTGGAGCACCTGGGCGCCACGTTCCTGCGCAACGACCCCGAGTGGGGCCCGCGTACGGTGTACTTCGGCCCCATGGGCTGCCGCACGGGCTTCTACCTCGTGGCGGCGGGGGAGCTGGGGCCCGCCGACGTCCTGGACGTTCTCACGCGGCTCTTCACCTGGGCCGCCTCCTACGACGGTCCCGTGCCCGGCGCGGCGCCCCGCGACTGCGGCAACTACCTCGACATCAACCTGCCCATGGCCCGCTGGGAGGCCCGGCGCTACCTCGACCGCTGCCTCACGGGCATCGACGAGGCGCACACCGTCTACCCGGTCTAGCGCGTCCGGGCGCGGGCCGGCGCCGGGCGGCCCGGCGCCCCTCAGCGCGCCTGGGCGCGGCTCAGGGGCGCCGTGAGCTCGCCGCGCATGGAGACCTGCATGTAGGAGGCCACCTGCTCGGGGGAGAGCCCTCGGCCGAAGAGGTGCATGAGCTTGGTGAGCGCGGCCTCGCCGGTCATGTCGTAGCCCGAGACCACGCCGGCCCTGGCCAGCGCGTCGCCGGTGGCGTAGCGCTTCTCCTCCACGCCGCCGGCGGGGCACTGCGTCACGTTGACGACCACCTTGCCGGCCTTCACGGCGTCGGCCAAGGCGTCCACGAACCAGTCCTCGGTGGGGGCGTTGCCGGCGCCGTAGGTCCGCAGCACGAACGCCTTGACGCCGTCGATGGAGAGGGCGCCGCGCAGCACGCGCTCCGAGATGCCCGGGTAGACCACGAGCTCGGTGGCGGCGTCGTCCATGGCGAAGCACGGGTTCAGCGGCGTGTCGCCCGCGGGGCGCCACAGGCGGTCGCGGTTGAAGTCGATGTGCAGGTCGGAGCGGCCGAGGGGCGGGTAGTTAAATGTCTTGAACGCGCCGAAGTTCGTGGAGCTGGCCTTGGTGGCGCGGTTGCCGCGCAGGATGTCACGGCCGAACGAGATGACGACCTCCCGCACCATGGGGCCGCCGTCGCGGGGGTCGCGGGCCGCGGCAACCTGGAGGGCGGTGATCAGGTTCTCGGTGCCGTCCTCGCGGATTTCTCCGATGGGCAGCTGGGAGCCGGTGAGCACCACGGGCTTGGCCAGCGCGCCGAGCATGAACGAGAGGGCCGACGCCGTGTAGGCCATGGTGTCGGTGCCGTGGAGGATGACGAAGCCGTCGTAGGAGTCGTAGACGTCGGCCACCATGTGGCAGACCTTGGCCCAGAGGGCCGGGTTCATGTTGGAGGAGTCGATGGGCGGGTCGAGCTCCACGTGGTCCAGCCGGTAGCCCAGGCGGCCGATCTTGGGGACGTTCTCCATGAGGTGCGAGAAGTCGAACGGCACCAGGGTGCCGGTGGCGTGGTCCTCGGTCATCCCGATGGTGCCGCCGGTGTAGATGAGCAGGATACGCGGGGCGTCGGCCGTGGTGGTCATGGTTCCTCCTGACGTAGGGAAGCTGCAGCAAAGGTACCCCTCCGGGCGGCCCCGGTGGCGTGCGGGGGCGTAGGATGGAGGGGAGAGAACGGACTCCCGAGGAAGGACCTTCATGAAGATCGGTATCGTCGGCGCCATGGACAACGAGGTGCGCGACCTCGTCGCCCACATCGAGGGGGACAAGGTCACCGAGCGCAGCCACCTGGAGTTCCACGAGGGCACCATCGAGGGGGTGCCCGTGGTGGTGGTGAAGTCGGGTATCGGCAAGGTGTCCATGGCCGCGTGCGCCCAGCAGCTGTGCGACCTGTTCGCCGTGACGCACCTCGTGAACACCGGCGTCGCCGGGGCCGTGGACGACCGCGTGGACATCGGCGACGTCGTGGTCTCCACCGCGGCCGTGCACCACGACATGGACGTCACGGCGCTGGGCTACCCCCTCGGCCAGGTGCCGGGCTATCCCACGCTGTTCGAGGCCGACCCCGCGCTCGTGGACGACTTCTGCGCCGCCGTGGCCGAGGTGGCCCCCGGGGTCTCCGTGTTCAAGGGCGTCGTGGCCTCCGGCGAGCGGTTCGTGGCCGGCGGCGAGGACCGCGGGCGCATCCGCGGGGCGTTCGATGCGCTGTGCTCCGAGATGGAGGGCGCCGCTCTGGCCCAGGTGGCGTGGCTGAACGACGTGCCGTTCGTGGTGCTCCGCGCCATGAGCGACAAGGCCGACGGCACCGGCGCCGAGTCCTACCAGCGGTTCGAGGACGAGGCCGCCTCCGTGATGGCCCACGCCCTGATGGCGGCGCTGCCCCGCATCGCAGGCCAGCCCGCGTGACGGCGGTGCCGGCCGCTGTCGTCGTGTGACAGCGGCGCCTGGCCCATCTGTCACTCTCCCTATTGCGACAATAATATGAAGGGGCGCCCGTCGCCGTGGTACGGACGCCCCTTTTCCCGGGCATGACGGCGGTGCCAGGCCGCCGGGGGCCAAAGGCCGCGCTGCTATCGCTTCCCGCTGTAGTTGAGCCCGCCCACGGCGGTCTCGATGGCGTCGCCGCCGCGGCAGAAGGCCTCGGCCACCACGGGGAAGCCGTCCACGGCCCCGTCGAAGAGGTCCATGAACGAGGCGTGGGACACCTTGCCGGTGAAGGGGTCGGTCCAGGGCAGGCGCCGTGGGTTGGCCAGCGGGCACACGTCCTCGCGCAGCACCTCGTGGGCCATGGCCTCCACCTGGGAGAACGTGCCGCGCAGGCGCTCCTCCACCAGGGCCACGGCCTCGCCGCGGGGCGACCCGGCCGGCTCGATCAGGCGGTAGACGGCCTGCATGTCGTCGACCGCGGCGCCGAACTCCTCGCAGGAGATGGAGATCCCGAACACCTGCCAGGCCACCTGCGAGAAGATCGCGCCGGCCACGCGGTCGATGCGCGGCGTGCGGCAGAGCTCCAGCGCCGGGTGGCAGGTGAGCACGGTGCTGTGGCGCTCCTTCCAGAGCATCCAGGAGTCGATGCGCCCCTCGATGATGGCGTGCACCTGACTGCCGCAGCCCTCGAGCTCGCCGTCGGAGGCGTCGATGATCTCGTCCTGTTCGGCGAAGATGAAGGGGTGCACGGAGCGGTCGAGCTGGTAATGGGCCACCAGGCCCAGGCAGAACGCGCGGCCGAGGCCCTGCTCGTCCTCGGGAAGGCGCCCCACGCTCTCGTGGGCTGCGGTGAAGGCGGGGGCCACGCGCGTGGAGTGCATGGAGGTGGCCAGCCGGTGGCAGGCCTTGAGCTCGGCGGGGAGCGCCCTGAAGCGGAAGAAGAAGGGATCGGGGCCCTGGTTGCCGAGGAGGAAGGCCAGGAGCTGCTCCTGGTCCTCCACGAGGCCCTCGGGAAGCTCCGGGGCGCATTTCTCGCCGAAGATGTGATGGGTTATCAAGGCAGGCATCTGATGGCTCCTTGTCGGTGTCGTCGGGCCGCTGGGGCGGGACCCAAAGTCTAGCGCACGGGAGGGCGTACCGTCCCCCTCCCCGCGGTCTATGGTCCGTGGGGAGATTCAGCACCGTTTCAACACCGAGGCGTATCTGGTTGCCTTTGTAGTCTATCGTGTGCCCGACGGGGCGGAGTGGCCCCCGCGGATAAAGGATATTGATGAAACTTTTCAGTCATCACACGCGGCAGGAACGCGACTGGATCATGTACGACGTGGGCAACTCGGCCCTCGTGCTGCTGAGCACCACCGTCGTGCCCATCTACTTCAACGCGCTCGCCGCGGAGACCACCGACTCCGCCGGTCTCGTGGCCCAGTGGGGCATGGCGCAGACCGTCGCGTCGCTCATCGTGGCCCTGCTCATGCCCGTCCTCGGCTCCCTGGCCGACTACAGGGGCAACAAGATCAAGTTCTTTATCGGGTTCTTCGCCACGGGCCTCGTGGCCTGCTTCTGCCAGGCGCTCCCGGTGTCCGCGGCCGTGTTCCTCGCCATCTTCGTGGTGGCCACGGTGGGCCTCAACTCGTCCATGACGTTCTATGACGCCATGCTCGTGGACATCACGGACGACGAGAGGATGGACGACATCTCCTCCGCGGGCTTTGCCTGGGGCTACATCGGCTCCACCGTCCCGTTCGTCGCCTGTATCGCCCTCATCTTCGGGGGCCCGGCCCTGCTCGGCCTCGACTCCATGCTCTGCACCCAGCTGTCGTTCGTCATCACCGGAATCTGGTGGCTCTGCTTCACCGTCCCGCTGCTCCGCAGCTACCGGCAGGTGCACTACAAGCGCTCCGAGGACGCCCGCGCCGAGGTGCTCGACACCTTCCGCGGCCTCGCCCGCACCATGCGCGACATCTTCCACGACAGGCGCCTGTTCGTGTTCCTCGTTGCGTTCTTCTTCTACATCGACGGCGTCCACACCGTCATCGCCATGGCCACGAGCTACGGCTCGGCCTTGGGCATCGACTCCACGCACCTCATCCTGGCGCTCCTCGTGACCCAGTTCGTGGCGTTCCCCTCGGCCGTCGCCTACGGCAGGTTGGCCGACCGCTTCGGCACCCTCACCATGATCCTCGTCGCCGTGGTCGCCTACTGCGGCATCGTGGGCTTTGCGGCCTTCTTCCTCAAGACGGCCACCGAGTTCTGGGTCCTCGCCGTGCTCGTGGGTCTCTTCCAGGGCGGCATCCAGGCCCTGTCGCGCTCGTACTTTGGCAAGATCATCCCCAAGGACCGCGCCAACGAGTACTTTGGCTTCTACGACATCTTCGGCCGCTACGCGAGCGTCATGGGCACCCTCCTGGTGTCGGTGGTGACGGCCGCCACGGGCTCCGCCGAGCTCGGCGTGCTGTCCATCGCCATCCTCCTCGTGGTCGGCCTCGTGATGCTGCTGCTCATGCCCAAGGAGCACGGGGAGCCCGCCGGCGCCTAGGGACTGGCCCGCGGCCCCCCCGTCCCATCACCCGGACACTTCTGTCCCACACCGTCCGGCCTCGCGTCGCCGGTCCCTTCGCGGAGGAGCCGGCGGCGTTATCATGGTGGGCCGTTCGGTCGGAGAGGGGAGTGCCCGTGGGTCTCGGTGAGTGTCTCGTTCTGGGTGTGGCCCTGGCCATGGACGCGTTCGCCGTCACCGTCTCCAACACGCTGGCCGCTCCCGGTGCCCGGCGCCGCCGGCTTCTGCTCATGCCGTTGCTCTTCGGCCTCTTCCAGGGTCTCATGACCCTGCTGGGCAGCCTTCTCGGGTCGCTCTTCGGCGACGTCATCGAGCGCTTCTCGGGCCTAGTCGCCCTCGTGGTGCTCGGCGCCATCGGCGTCAACATGGTTCGCGAGGGCCTGGGCGTCCTGCGTCCGGTTGCTGCCGAGGAGGTCGCCGCAAAGGGGAGCCCGGCCGAGGAGGACCGCGACTGCGGCGGGGACGACGTCCTCTCCCCCGGCCGGCTCCTGCTAGAGGCCGTCGCCACGTCCATCGACGCCTTTGCCGTGGGTGTGTCGCTCCGCGCCATGGGCGTGGCCGCCGGGCCCGCCTCCGCGGTCATCGGCCTCGTGACGGCGGCCCTCTGCGTGGCCGCCATCGCCTGCGGCCGCTGGGTGGGGCCGCGCATCGGCGACCGGGCCCAGGTGGCGGGTGGTGTGGTCCTCGTCGCCCTGGGCGTCAAGGCGTTCTTCTTCTAGCCCGCCCCCCCCGGCGCCCACCTGCTGCCGGCCGCCCGGCAGCCGCCCGTCGCGGGTGCCCGCCCGCCGCGGCCCATTGATATGGGGGCTCGGGTCCTTTGGTTTACCCTGTGCACGAATGGGGCAAAAAACTTCGACAGCAAACGAAGCGATGCAAAGGAGCCCCCGTGAACACGCTGTTCAGGCGCACGAAAGCGTCCATCATCTTTCTCGGCATTGCCATGACCCTGCTGGGTCTGGCCTTCTTCATCAACCCCGTGGACTCGATCCTCTTCGTGGTCTACTGCTGCGCGTGGGCGTTCCTGTTCGCGGGCGTCGGCACCCTCGTGGGCTACTTCCGCCACGACCCGGCCGACCGCGGTGCCGCCAACATCGTGCTCGCCGTCCTCGAGATCGTCTGCTCCGTCTACATCTTCTTCTTCCCCGGCTGGTCCACCGTGGCCCTCTGCATCTTCCTGGGCTGCGTGGTCTTCGTCACCGGCATCTGGGACGTCGCCGAGGCCCTCTCCTTCCGCAAGGTCGAGGGCGGCAGCTGGGGCCTCTGGCTGGTGTTGGGCATCATCACCATCATCCTGGGCTTCCTGACGCTCTTCGCGCCGTTCATGATGGCCGAGGCCATCATGATCGTGGCCGGCATCTCCCTGGTGTTCGACGGCATCACCGAGATCGTCCTCGGCGTCCGCATGTAGCTACCGCCCCACGCGCGCTGCCAAGGCGCCCGGTGCCTCGCGGCATCGGGCGCCTTTTCCGTGCCGTGCCGCTGGACCATCAACTCCCGAATAGACAAAGTGCCAGATGGGCCAGGCCCCTCTGTCACACGCTAGCCGAAGGCCAGGCCCCTCTGTCGCGCCGTGCCCCGCCGCAAGAAGGGCGGGCCCCGCCGTCGCCAGCGGGGCCCGCCCGGGGCCGTGCTCTATGGGGTCGGCGCTACCGCACCGGGAACAGCGGCGCGCCGAAGAAGCACACCAGCATCATCACGACCACATAGCCGATGAAGTACGGTAGGACGCGCGAGAAGATCTCGGAGTCCTCGCCGTTGCAGTCGCACGCGGCGCTGCCGATGGCGATGGACTGCGGAGAGAGCATCTTGCCGGCCGAGACGCCCACGGAGTTGGCGGCCACGAGCCAGTAGGGGTTGGCGCCGATGGCCGTGGCGGCCTCCAGCTGCACGCCGCCGAACAGCGTGGACGAGCTGGTGCCGGAGCCGGTGACGAACGTGCCCAGGGCGCCCAGCACCGGGGCGATGGCCGGGTAGAACGCGCCCAGGGTGCCCACGAAGAACGCGGAGATGGCGCTCGTCATGCCGGAGTAGCCCATGAGTTTGGCCACGGCCAGGACCGAGAGCATGGTGACCACGGTCTTGCTCATCTGCCTGGCGGTGGCGCCGAGCACGGAGACCATGTCGCGCCACCCGCACCCCTGGATGAGGCCGCCCGCAACGCCGCAGAGCAAGATCAGCACGCCGGGGGTGTTGATCCACTTGAACGTGAGCGTGGCGTTGGGGTCGCCGGCGTAGATGTTCACGGTCGACTTGATCGAGGCCAGCGGCTCTGAGATGAACGGGAACAGGCTGGAGGTGAGCAGCAGCACCACGAAGATGAGGATGAAGGGCGACCAGGCCACCACGGCGCTGCGGAGGTCGACGGTGACCGCGTCGTCGGGGTCAAGGTTGTCGATGGCGTACCGTTCGGGGACGGGGCGGTCCTTCTGGAACAGGGCGAACGCAACGGTGCACACGAGGGAGCACACGGCGCCCACGATGACGGCGAGGTCGGCGCCGATGGTGGAGGCGCACACGAACTCGGCGGCCAGGAACGAGAGGGACGTGACGCACAGCAGCGGCACCATCCCCTTGAGGGCGCCCTTGCCGCCGGCCACGAGACACATGAGGAACGGCGTGGCGACCACGAGGGGCGCCACCTGGACGACCTGCATGGTGCTGAGTTGCACCACGTCGAGGCCGGTGATGGTGGCCAGCGTGTTGGTGGGGATGCCGATGGAGCCGAACATGGTGGGCACGCCGTTGGCGAGCAGGCACGAGAGGATGGCCGTCACGGGGTTGATGCCCAGGGCCACGAGCATGGAGGCCGGGATGGCCACGGCGCTGCCGAAGCCGGCCATGCCCTCGAGAAAGCCGCCGAAACACCAGCCGATGAGGATGGTGAGCACGCGCTTGTCGGAGGACACGCCCATGAGCTGGGCCTTGATGACCTCCATGGCGCCGGTGTGCACGGTGAGGTTGTAGACCCACACGGCGGCGACGATGACGATGGTGATGGGCCACAGGGCCATGGCGAAACCCTCGGCCGCAGCGGTGACGGCGTTCCACGCCGGCATCCGCCAGATGAGGAGCGCCTCGACGGCGGTGACGGCGAGGGCGCCCAGGGCCGCGGCGTAGGCCTCCCACTTGAGGGCGGTCAGGGCCACGATGAGAAAGGCGATGGGCAACAGCGCCAGGATGAACATTCCTAGAATCGCGATCATCTCCAAAGGTCGGTGCGGCCCCATGGAAAACGCCCCCGCCGCGGGTAGCGACGGGGGCGTGGAGTGCTGGGGTTCGCGCTGCTCGTAGCACGAATTGTAGTACGCGGCCCTGCCGCGGAGACCGTCGGGGGGCCTGCGGCTCTCATATACTTGGCGGCCGCCGGTTCCGGGGTGATGTGCTCTCAGCCCAGCAGCATGCGGTCGTTGTCCAGGGCCGAGCCCGAGACCTCCTCGAACTTGCGCAGCAGGTCCTCGACGGAGAGGGCGTCTTTCTCGGCGCCGCGCACGTCGTAGATGATGCGCCCCTCCCACATCATGATCAGGCGGTTGCCCATGGAGAGGGCGTCGGCCATGTTGTGGGTCACCATGAACGTGGTGAGGCCCTGCTCGCCCACGATGGTGCGGATGAGCCCCAGCACCTTGGAGGCCGTGGAGGGGTCCAGGGCGGCCGTGGGCTCGTCGAGCAGGAGCAGGTCTGGCTTCTGGAGCGTGGCCATGAGGAGCGTGAGCGCCTGGCGCTGGCCGCCGGAGAGAAGGCCCACCTTGTCCGCCAGGCGGTCCTCCAGGCCCAGGCCCAGGCCGGCGAGGCGCTCGCGGAACATGGCGCGCTCGTCGCGGGTCACGCCCCAGGCCAGCGTACGCCGCTTGCCGCGGCGGTAGGCCATGGCCAGGTTCTCCGAGATCTGCATGTCGGCCGCGGTGCCGCGCATGGGGTCCTGGAACACGCGGCCCAGGTACCTGGCGCGCTGGGGCTCGGAGAGCAGTGTGACGTCGCGGCCGTCCAGGGTCACGGTGCCGCCGTCGGGCAGGAACATGCCCGCGATGATGTTGAGCAGCGTGGACTTGCCGGCTCCGTTGCCGCCGATGATGGTCACGAAGTCGCCGCGCTCCACCGTGAGGTCGCACGGGTGCAGGGCGCGCTTCTCGGTGGCGGTGCCGCGGTTGAAGGTCTTGGAGACGTGCCTGAGCACGAGCATGTCGTTTCCCGCCATCACTCGCTCACCCCTTCCCTCTGGTAGGAGCTCCGTTGCCTGGCCTTGCCCGCCAGGTAGGGGACGCCCAGGGCGAAGACCACGATGAGGGCGGTGAGGAGCTTCATGTCGTTGGCGTCGAGGCCCATCTGCAGGACGACGGCGCGGATCAGGAAGTACGCGGCCGAGCCCACCACGGCGGCCACGAGGCGGCTGCCGAAGGAGCGCAGCCTGCCGGGCGTGAGCCGCCCGAGCGCCTCGCCGATGACGATGGCGGCCAGGCCGATGACGATGGCACCGGTGCCCATGCCCACGTCGGCGTACTTCTGGCTCTGGCACACGAGGGCGCCGGACATGGCCACGAGGCCGTTGGAGACCATGAGGGCCAGGAGCACCGCCATGCGGGTGTCGACGCCAAGGGCGCGGGCCATGTCGGGGTTGTTACCCGTGGCGCGCAGGGAGCTGCCCACCTCCGTGCCGAAGAACCAGTAGAGCAGGCCCACGAGCGCCGCGGCCATGGCCGCGGCCACCACGAGCACCACGATGTCGCGGGGGAGGCCCGTGAGGTCGGCGACGTCGGTGTAGACGGTGCGGGCGTTGAGCAGGGGCGTGTTGGACTTGCCCATGATCCGCAGGTTGACCGACCACAGGCCGATCATCGTGAGGATGCCTGCGAGGATGGCGGGGATGTTGAGCAGCGCGTGCATGAGGCCCGTGCAGCCGCCGGCCAGGGCGCCCGCGCCGAAGGCGAGGAGCACGGCGAGCCAGGGGTCTACCCCGCCGGTGGCCATGGCCGTGGCGGCCACGCAGCCGCCGAGGGCGAACGTGCCGTCGACGGAGAGGTCGGCGATGTTCAGGAGCTTGTACGTGATGTAGACGCCCAGCACCATGACGCCCCAGAGGATGCCTTGGTTGATGGCGCTGAAGAGTGCGGCAGCCATATGGCCCCTTTCACAGGCCATGGGCACCTGGACAAGAACGGTCCGGGCACCCATGGCAAAACGGTTGCGGTCTTCAGGCCTCGCGACGGCAGAGGCACTGACAGGGGTTAGGACTCGAGCCCGGAGACGTCGATGCCCAGGGTCTTGGCGGTCTCCTCGTTGACCACGAGCTTCAGGTCGTCGCCGGAGAGGTACTCGATGGGCATGTCGGCGGGCTTGGCCTCGCCTTTGAGGATCTTCACGGCCATCTCGCCGGCGCGGTAGCCCAGGTCGCGGTAGTTGAGGCTGTAGGTTGCCAGGCCACCGCCGTTGACCATGTTCTCCTCGCCGCAGATCACAGGCAGGTTGTTCTCGTTGGCCACCATGGACACGGTGGCGATGCCGGCGGCGATGACGTTGTCGGTGGGGGCGTAGACGGCGTCGACCTTGCCGGCCATGGACTCCACCACCTGCTGGATCTCATTGGAGCTGGAGACGGTGAAGCGCTCGGTGGAAAGGCCGGCGTCCTTGCAGGCCTTCTCGGCCAGGTCGGCCTGGATGCCGGAGTTGTCCTCTGCAGAACAGTAGAGGATGCCCACCTTCTTGGCTTCGGGCACGAGCTTCTGGAGCAGGGCGATCTGGTCGGACACGGGGTTGAGGTCGCTCGTGCCGGTGACGTTGCCGCCGGGGGCGTCGTTGGCCTCGACGAGGCCGGCCGCGGCGAAGTCGGTCACGGCGGTGCCCACGACGGGGATCTCGGTCGTGGAGCCGGCCACGGCCTGGGCGGCCGGGGTGCCGATGGCCAGGATCAGGTCGTCGCCGTCGTTGACGAGCTTGGACGCGATGGTCTGGCAGGCGCTCTGGTCGCCCTGGGCGTTCTGCTGGTCCACGGTGTAGTCGATGCCGGAGTCGTCGAGGGCGGCGATGAAGCCCTCGTTGGCGGCGTCGAGGGCCGCGTGCTCGGTGAGCTGGATGACGCCGATCCTGTAGGTGCCCGAGGCCGCCTCGGCCTCGGGAGAGGAGGCCGGTTGGGCTCCGCAGGCGCCCAGGACGAGCGCCAGGGCGCCGGCCATGGTTGCGGCGCCGATCTTCTGCAGCGGTTTCATGTGTCCCCCTTTTGGTGGTCCCCTGGCGCCCAGGGGAGCGTGTACGTTCAGCTGTTGTACAGCATCCCCGGTGGCGGGGGTCGTGGGGGAGGCCCATCTGTCACGTCGCCTTAATATAGATAAAAAGGGGATAGACCCCGGGAAAGGGCCCCTCCCGGGGACGCGCGCCGCACCCGGGAGGGGCCTGCCGTGCCGGCTCTTCGCCTACACGTAGAAGAGCATGGTGTTGTAGCTGGGGAACGGCCAGTAGTCGTGGCCCACCACCTGCTCCATGGCGTCCACCGCCCCGCGCAGCGACTCCATGGCCGGGATCACGACGTCGCGGTAGGCGTCGTCCTGCAGGCCGGGGTCGTCCACGGCCGCGGCCTCGGCGTTCTTGGCCTCCAGCCCGTCGGCCAGGCCCGTGACCGTGGTGATGCCCTCCGTGAGCTCGGCGAGCAGGCCGCGCTCCGCGGGGCTCTTGATGCCGATGGCGTCCTTGGTGGCCACGGTCTGGGCCAGGTCGCCCGAGTAGGAGTAGAGGGCCGGCAGGTAGAAGTGGCGCACCATGTAGACCATGGTGTTGGCCTCGATGTTGAGCAGCTTGGCGTACTGCTCGGCCTTGGCCACGTAACGGGCGCCGGCCTCGGCGGCGTCGAGCACACCGTAGCGGGCGAAGAACTCGATGTTCTCGGGGTCGAGCAGGGCCGGAAGGGCGTCGGCGGTGGTGCGCAGGTTGAGCAGCCCGCGGCGCGCGGCCTCCTCGGGCCACTCGGCGGAGTAACCGTTGCCGTTGAAGATGATGCGCTGGTGCCGCGTCAGGGTGTCGCGCACCCATTCGAGGGCGTGGGCGGCGAACTCGCCGTCTTCGAGGCCGTCCATGGCGGTGGCGAACTCGTCGAGCATCTCGGCCACGGCGGTGTTGAGCACCATGTTGGCGTCAGAGAGGTTCTGCTGCGAGCCGCACATGCGGAACTCGAACTTGTTGCCGGTGAAGGCGAAGGGCGACGTGCGGTTGCGGTCCGTGGTGTCGAGCACGACGTCGGCGAGCTGCGGCACGCCCACGTCGAAGACCTCGTGGCCGTGGCTCGTGTAGGAGCCGCCGTTGATCAGGGCGTCCACGACGCCGGCGAGGTCGTCGCCCAGGAAGATGGAGATGATGGCCGGCGGGGCCTCGTTGGCGCCCAGACGGTGGTCGTTGCCGGCGGAGGCCACCGAGCAGCGCATGAGGTCCTGGTGCCGGTCAACGGCGGCGATCACGCAGGTGAGGAACACGAGGAACTGCAGGTTCTCCTCGGGGGTGTCGGACGGGTCGAGCAGGTTCTTGCCGTCGGCGGCGATGGACCAGTTGTCGTGCTTGCCGCTGCCGTTGACGTAGTCGAACGGCTTCTCGTGCTGCAGGCAGGCGAGGCCGTGGCGGCTGGCCACGAGCTTCATCATCTCCATGGTGAGCAGGTTGTGGTCGATGGCCATGGAGGCGCGCTCGAAGATGGGGGCGAGCTCGTGCTGGCAGGGGGCCACCTCGTTGTGCTTGGTGGTGGCGGGCACGCCGAGCCTCCAGAGCTCGTCGTCGAGCTCCTTCATGAACTCGTTGACCGTGGGGCGGATGGCGCCGAAGTAGTGCTCCTCGAGCTCCTGGCCCTTGACCGGCGGGCAGCCGAAGAGCGTGCGGCCGCACATGACGAGGTCGGGGCGCTGGGCGAAGTCCTCCTCCTTGATGAGGAAGTACTCCTGCTCGGGGCCCACGGTGCAGGAGACCTCCCGGGGGTGCTTGCCAAAGAGGGCGAGCACGCGCTTGGCCTGCTCGTTGAGGACCACCGTGGAGCGCAGGAACGGGGTCTTCTTGTCCAGGGCCTCGCCGGTGTAGGAGATGAAGGCCGTGGGGATGCACAGCACCTCGTCCTTGATGAAGGCCGGGCTCGTGGGGTCCCAGGCGGTGTAGCCGCGGGCCTCGAAGGTGGCGCGCAGGCCGCCGTTGGGGAAGCTCGAGGCGTCGGGCTCGCCCTGCACCAGCTCCTTGCCGGAGAAGGCCATGAGCGCGGTGCCGTCGCCGCGGGGGGCGAGGAACGAGTCGTGTTTCTCGCTCGTGATGCCGTTGAGGGGCTGGAACCAGTGCGCGTAGTGGGTGGCCCCCTTCTCGAGCGCCCACTCCTTCATGGCGTGGGCGACCTCGTTGGCGATGTCGAGGTCGAGGCGGCGCCCCTCCTTGATGACCTTCGCGAGCTCCTTGTAGGTGGGGCGCGGCAGCCGCTCTTGCATGACGGCGTCGTTGAAGACCAGGATGCCGTACTCCTCGGTGACCTTGGATGCCATGGGCCTCTCGCTTTCTCTCTCGGTGGAGAACCGTGTGCCGGACGTGTAAGACCATACGAGCCTCGTGTTTCCCGCGCTTTTCCGTTGGCGTTCGACCTTGTCGCCATCGGTGGACCGCACGGAGACGCGGACGTTGCGCCGCCGTTGTGGCGCCGGCGTGGGCGGGCCGGGGCGCCGCGGTGGGGCCGTGCCGGCGCGCGGCTGGTAGGATGGGCAGAAAAAAACCGGCTCATCCGGGAGGTTCAATGGCAGACCAGCGCAAGACCGTGGCCGTCGTCGACGGCAACTCCCTGATCCACAGGGCGTTCCACGCGATCTCGGCCAACATGACGGCACCCGACGGCACGCCCACCAACGCGGTGTTCGGCTTCATGTCCATGTTCATAAAGCTCGAGGAGCGTTTCAAGCCCTGGGGCATCGCCGTGTGCTTCGACAAGGGCCGCCCCAAGGCCCGCATGGAGCTGCTGCCCTCCTACAAGGCCCAGCGCCCGCCCATGGACCCCGACCTCGCGGCGCAGTTCCCGCTGGTGAAGGACCTGCTCGCCGCCATGTCGGTGCCGGTGGTGGAGCTCGAGGGCTGGGAGGGCGACGACCTCCTGGGCACCCTGGCCCGCGAGGGCGCCGAGCAGGGCTACGACATGCTGCTGGTCACCGGCGACCGCGACATGTACCAGCTCTCCGGCGACCACGTGCGCGTGGTCTCCACCCGCAAGGGCATGAGCGACGTGGCCGTCATGACGCCCGAGGCGGTGGCCGACCTCTACGGCGGCATCACGCCCGACCTCGTGCCGGACTTCTACGGCCTCAAGGGCGATAGCTCCGACAACATCCCCGGCGTGCCTGGCATCGGCCCCAAGAAGGCCCAACAGCTCATCGAACGCTACGGCAGCCTCGACGAGGTGCTGGCCCACGCCGACGAGGTCAAGGGCAAGATGGGGGAGAACCTGCGCGCTCACAGGGAGGACGCCCTCGTGAGCCGCCGGGTGGCCACCATCCGCTGCGACGCGCCGGTGGACGTGGACCTCGCCGAGACGCGCTTCCCGGACTTCGACGTCGCCACGGCCCGGGAGGCCTTCTCTCGTCTGGGCTTCACCGCCATCGCCCAGCGGGTGCTGGCCATGGCGGGCGCCGAGGCCGCAGCGGGGCTGGAGGGCGCCGAGGCCGCGTCGCTCGCGGTGCCCGAGCCTCTGGAGGGCGCCGGGGCCGACGCTGCCTGGGAGGCTGCCCTCGAGGACGGCTCCTGGCTGGGTCTCGCCGTGGAGGAGGAGCAAGGTCAGTCCACGCTCTTCGGCACCGCGGCCGTGCTCTGGTGCGCCGTGGGCGACAGGCTCCTGCGCTTTGGCGGTGGCGACATGGCCGAGCGCCTTGTGGCCGCGTTCTCCCGGGGCCGGGTGGCCGGCCTGGACGTCAAGGCGCTCATCCACCGCGTGAGCCCCATGGACTCCTCGGAGCCCGCCGCCCTCGACGTGCGCTCCGTGCGCCCCGACGCCATCTTCGACGTGGCCGTGGCCGCCTACCTGCTGGACTCCACCAAGAGCGGCTACACCGTCTCCGACCTCGCCGCCGGCGTGCTCGGCGTCGGGCTACCGGAAACCGACGACGCGCCCGCCGCGGCCGTGGAGGCCCTTGTGGCCGGCCGTTGCGTGGAGCCGCTCGTGGAGCGCCTGCAGAAGGAGGGCGCGTGGCCCTGCTTCGGCGAGATCGAGATGCCGCTCCTGCCCGTGCTCGCCCAGATGGAGCGCGTGGGCATGCACGCCGACGCCTCCGTCTTCGCCGAGCAGGACGCTGAGCTCGCCGCGCAGATAGACGCCCTGGCCGCCCGCATCTACGAGGACGCGGGGGAGGAGTTCAACATCGGCTCGCCCTCCCAGCTCTCCCATGTGCTCTTCGACGTCATGGGGCTGCCCACCGCCGGCCTCAAGAGGACCAAGCGCGGCTACTACTCCACCAACGCCCAGGTGCTCGACGAGCTCTCCCGCAGCCACGATATCGTGGCCAACGTGCTCACCTGGCGCGAGAAGTCCAAGATCGCCAAGACCTACCTCGCCGCGCTGCCCAACGAGATCCGCGGCGACGGGCGCATCCACACCACGTTCAACCAGACGGTGACGGCCACGGGCCGCATCTCCAGCTCGGACCCCAACCTCCAGAACATCCCGGTGAAGACCGAGGAGGGTCGCCGTGTGCGCTCGGCCTTCACGGTGCCCGAGGGCTGGAAGTTCCTGGCCGTGGACTACTCCCAGATCGAGCTGCGCCTGCTCGCGCACCTCTCCGGCGACGAGCACCTGGTGCGCGCCTTCGTGGAGGGGGAGGACTTCCACGCCGAGACGGCAGCCCGCGTGTTCGGCGTGCCGGTGGGGGAGGTCACGCCGCTCCTGCGCAGCCGCGCCAAGGCCGTGAACTTCGGCATCGTGTACGGCCAGCAGGCCTACGGGCTCTCCCAGACGCTGCACATCCCGCAGCGGGAGGCCCAGGGGATGATCGACTCCTACTACGCCGCCTACCCCGGCGTGCGCCGCTTCCTCGACGAGACCGTGGCCCGCGCCCGCGAGCTGGGCTTCGCCACCACCATGTGGGGCAGGCGTCGCCTCGTGCCCGACATCTCGGCCCGCAACGCCATGGTGCGCGCCGCCGCCGAGCGCACGGCCATGAACCACCCCATGCAGGGCAGCGCGGCCGACATCATCAAGATCGCCATGCAGCGGGTGCAGCGGGCCCTCAACGAGCGGGGGCTGGAGAGTCGTCTCATCATGCAGATCCACGACGAGCTGGACCTCCAGGTGCCCGACGGCGAGCTCGAGGAGGTGCGCGACCTGGTCTCCCGGACCATGGAGGGCGTGGCCGACCTCAGCGTCCCGCTCGTGGCCGACGCCAGCTGGGGCGACAACTGGGCCGAGGCCAAGTAGGGTCCTGGGGGAGGGGCGGGGCGGTGTCGGGGGCGGACGGCGTCCAGCCCCTTGCTGAAAACCCCTCCACAATTGTTGGGCCACCATGAAACCCCCGGTAGACGACTGTAAAATGACCGTCTCCGGGGGTTTGTCGAATTCGCTCGGGAATTTGTCGCATTTTCCCTTGCATCGGATTTTGCTGCGTTGCATAATAACCAACGCACCGCGAGGTGGGAGACGGTGGGCGTAGCTCAGTTGGCAGAGCGACGGACTGTGGCTCCGTAGGTCGAGGGTTCGAGCCCCTTCGCCCACCCCATTTCCACTGGTGCGCACATAGCACGGACCGTTAGCTCAGCTGGTAGAGCAGGGGACTCTTAATCCCAAGGTCCAGGGTTCGAACCCCTGACGGTCCACCATGAACTTACGTATCCCTACCTGCTGGTTTACAAGCGGGTAGGGATATTTCTTTATATGCATCGGCCGCACCACGGTGGAACGCGGTGGAACGGTCGGATTATGAACATCAACGATGGTCATATGTCGGCAAAAGAGACCGACGAGTAGCGGACCACCGCCGGATCGAAACGAAACAAGCCCCCGACCCCATCGCAGGGGCCGGGGGCTTGTTTGTACCGAGTATCAATAAGGGGCCGTCCTCGGCAGCCTTATTTGTACTTTCGGGCGAATCGTATAAACAAGGGGCCCCGCTACAGCCTGCCGTCGTTGAGCGCGGCCTGGAGGGCGCGGACGGTCTTGGGGCCGCACACGCCGTCGGGGTAGACGCCGAGCCTGCGCTGGAGGGCGCTGACGGTGTCCCTGCCAGCGATGCCGTCGGCCGTCACTCCGAGACGGCCCTGCAGGGCCTTGATGCAGGGGGACCCGGACGGGTTGGCCGAGAACTTCCACCCTCCAGCGCAGTTGGGAAGCCACTGTCGGTTGCCCGACCACTGGCCCCAGACCTCGCCGTCAGCGACGCAGCCAAGGGCCTTCTGCAGGGCCTTGGTGGTGCCCCACCCCCACCAGCCGTCGACGGAGAGCCCGCCGGTGGACGGGGCCGGGGTCGCGGGCGTGGCGGGCGTGGACGGCACCGCGCCGCCCTTCGCGGCGATGCCCGCCGCCGACAGGATGGCTCGGGCGATCTCGTCCAGACGGTCGTTGAAGATGGTCCGGTCGGTGACGTTGTCGATGAAGCCGACCTCTGCCAGGCGGTAGTTGATGCCGCGCCTGGCCGCGCGGTTGGCGTTGGCCAGGTCGGAGCGTCCGACGATGATGGACGAGCGGCCGGGGAAGATCTTGGCGAGGGCGTTGGCGAGCGCCTTGTCGAAGGCGTCGGCCTCGAAGCCGTCCTTGATGATGACGTGGGCCCCGCGCGCCGAGCCGTTGGCGGAGTCCCGGTGCAGCTCCGTCACCATGGTGCCCTTGGGCACGTTCAGCGTGTTGAGGTCCCCTTGGGCGTAGACGTTGCGCGAGAAGTCGTGCAGCTCCACGTCGGAGGGGTCCGCCGCCAGCTCCTTGACCCTCCTTGCGAGGTTCCTCACGGAGTCGGCCTCGTTCTGGCCTCCCCCGACCGCGCCGGGGTCCCCGTGCCCGTGGCCGGGGATGATGTACAGCTTCGCCATCTTACAGGTCCTTCCCGTCGTCTCTTTCGCCGATGTCGCCCGCCGCCACCATGGTCGGCAGGCTCGCGCCGCCGTCCACCTCCGGGATGCCGGCCACGCTCGTGAGCAGGCTCACCAGGGCCGCCAGCAGGGCGCCGCTGCCCACGAGGGCCCAGTCCACCTGCCCCATGGCCGCCGCGGCCCCGATGACGCCTATGGCCGTCTGGGCCGCCGTCTTGCCCGCGCGCACCCCGGCGCCGAGCAGCCATCGCTTGATGTCTTTCATGCCTCAACCCTTCCTCGTCATCCCGTGGAAGGTCTCCACGGGCACCTCGCGGATCTTGCGGTACAGCTCAGAGCCGGTGCCGTTGCCCCCGAGCCCGGTGTAGGCGGCGTAGCAGCGGTCTATCTCGGTGCGCCTCTCCACGGAGAGGCGCTTGTCACCCAGCACGTAGGTGTCGTAGGAGTCCACGAGGTTGCACCGGAGCAGGGCCTTGAGCCCCTCCTCCAGAGCCTCGTCGCGCTCCAGCTCCCTGCGCGCCGAGGCGCGCCCCGCCTCCCCCATGCGGTTGATGGCGGCCACGCACCAGGTGACCACGCCGCCCAGGGCGAGCGCCACCACGGTCTCGGCGAGCTTCATGGGGTCCAAGGGCCCCACCCCCTCGAATAGGAAAGGGGCCCCGCAGGGCCCCGCCTCAGCCTTCCACGCGCTCCCGCACCAGCTCCCTGATGCGGGCCGGGACGTCCTCCACGGAGATGTCGCCGCGCAGGACGCGCCTGGCGTAGATGGGCACCATGGAGCGGTCGAGCTTCGTCAGCCCCGCCATCGTCACTCACCCCCTGCCAATGCCTCGTAGATGTCGGACAGGGCCGCGTCGGTCGCCGCCTGCGACTCCTGCACGGCAAGCAGCTGCTCGTAGAGGTCCGTCGCGAGGGCGTCCGGGTCGGCGTCGCCGTCTTGGCGCATCGACTCGTCCACGATGTCGGCCATGGGCACGCCCCAGCACTCCTCGAAGCGCTCTGAGTAGTAAGCGGGGTCGTGGCCCTCCTCGTCCTGGAACGTCAGCTGCTCGGCGCCCCAGAGGCCCGTGTTGTCGAACTGCACGACGTTGCGGCTGAGCGTCACCGTCCGGTCTTCCACGGCCACGGCGGGCGGCTCTGTTGGCAGGTCGATGCGGTATGTGTACTCGGTCACGTCTCCTCCTTCCCCCTATCCGACGCCGTTGCAGATGACCAGCTGGCCCATGAACGTCCACGTGTACCCAGACGCGGGGGCGATGCCCGCCGTGTAACTGACGTGGACCGTGCCCGCGCTGTCAACGGCGAAGAAGACGGACGGCATGGGGTCCGGGTAGTTGTTGGTGGGGGCGAGGGCGCTGCTCCTGATGGTGTACGGCGGCCTCATGTTCGCAGGCAGGACGATGCCGGTCGACCTGCTCCCGTTGGAGACGGAGCCACCGGCGACGCGGTCCGCCACAAGGTCGAGGACGGCCACGCCCCCTCGCATGTAGTAGTTGACCGAGCCGGTGAGGTGGCCGCTGTCCAGGGAGAACGACTTGGCCGTGCGCTGGGCGCTGGGGACCTTGAGGTTGCTCTGGGCCCCAGCGAGGGTGGTGGCCCCCGTGCCTCCGTTGGCGACGGGCAGGCCAACGCCTCGCTTGAACGTCGTGCCGTTGATGTCGATTACACCCGACGAGCTCTCGATGATGCGGCTCGTGTTATCGGCCGACGATTGGTTGTAGTGGAAGTCGATGAACCCGCCGTTGTTCTGGTTCGCTAGGCCCATGCCGAGCTCGATGTACCGGGGCCAGATGGGGTTGCCTCGGATGAGGTTGTTGCAGGCGTCCCCGGCGCTCGTGGCCCCCGTGCCGCCCGACGCGACGTTGAGGGGTCTGCCAAGTGCTGTGGCGGTGGGGGAAAGCAGGAGATGGTTATTGGAATGGCCGTCGGAGCCGTAGTTGGACATATAGCTGTTCTGGCCGTTCTGAGACAGCTTCAGATAGGTGCTGGCCGACGTGTCCCTGAGTCTGATGGCGGCGTCGTCGTCGACATGGATTTCAAGGTTGCCCGTCATGGTGTCGCCGGCCTTGGAGACCTTGCCGCCGCCCAGCTCGTCGGCGCGCCCCTCGAGGCCCGCGATGGCCCCGTCCACGCGCCCCAGCTCCTGACGGAGGTAGGCCGAGTCGGCCTTCTCCCCGTCCCTCGAGTCCACGTAGTTGCGCACGGCCTCGAACAGGGCCGCCCCCACGTCGGTGCCCTCGCTCGCCACCTCGCCGGGCACGGGCACGAGGTCCACCACGCCGTCCTCGGACGTCGCCTGCATGCGAACCCGGGCCGGGTACTGCACCTCGCGGTCGATGACCTCGGGCCACTGGGCGGCTCCCCCGCCCTGGTCGGTCTCTGGCATGGCCCCTCCTTTCCTAGTCGTTTTCCGTGAGCCGGTAGCTCTGCACCGAGGCCTCCCGGCCCCAGCAGGCCACGAGGCAGCGGTCGCCCGCCGACACGCCCGCCGCCCCGCTCTCGAGCGGCAGCTCCACGGGCTCGGCGTCCCCGTCCAAAAGCACCGCGGCCGAGGCGGCCCGCGCCTCCACGCAGGTGCCCCAGGCGAAGGACTGGCGGGGCGGCTCCGCCCCCTTGAGCAGGGTCCTCGCGATGGAGTCGGCGGCGTCCATCAGCGCACCTCCTCGAGGTCGACGTCCATGAGGAGCCCCGGCGCCCCCAGGTCGACGGAGACGCGCTCCACCCGGAAGCGCCCCCTCACCTTGCCGGTGGGCCATGAGAGGTCCACCACGTCGCCGAGGGCCACGGGGCGGTAGATGTGCTTGAGGGAGACGGTGCGCCTGGCGGCCAGGCGCTCCCTGAGCGTCTTGTCGGCCAGGGCCTGGGCGCGGTCGAGGTCCATCTCCTCGGAGGGCCGCACCACCTCCCAGACCTCGCGGCCCAGGCGCTCCGAGGCCGCGTCGTCTCTCGCCTGCGCCACCACGCTGCCCCGCCCCGTGGAGGCCACCACCTTGACGCAGGTGGCCTTGGGCTCCTCCTCCTCGTCCTCCATGGAGGGCAGGAAGCGGCAGCCCGGACCCTCTTCCCAGCGCTGGTCCGGCGCCCGGGAGGCGTCGTCGAGCTGGCGGCGCAGCAGCGCCCGGCCCATGGGGTCGCAGACCGGCTCCTTGAACCCTGCCGCGGCGCACAGGTCGCGGGCGATCGCCAGGCGGTCGTCGCCAACGCCGTCCACGGGCACGAGGCCGTAGGTGCGGGCCTCGGCCAGGCGCTGGGGCCCCGTGTCGGCCGACACCGAAAGGCCGGCCGCCCGCAGGCACCCGGCGGCGGCCGCCACCGGGTCGGAGCCCGCCGGCACGTGCACGCTCACGGCGGGCACGGCCCCCTGGGCGAGGCTCAGGCAGCCGTAGAGGTCGGCGGCCCCGGAGGCCCCGGCGTCGGTGCGGCTCCACCTCGGCACCGTGGCCCCGAAGGTGCCGAGGCACTCGGCGGCCCTCGAGCCGTCGGAGAAGGAGACGTCCGCGTAGCACCTCACGAGCCCTGTGGGCGAGAAGTCGCCGGTCACGTCCACGGAGGCCGAGGCCTTGACGGGGTCGCCGGCGTCGAGCACCACCTTGCCGCCGGAAAGGACCCCTCCCACAGGGCCGGTCTCTTTCCAGGTGGCCGGGTCCACGCCCACCCAGCGCACCCTCGCCTCGAAGGGGAGCCGCCAGTCAGCCACGGGCCACCTCCTCCATGGACGCGCTCACGTTCCACTGCCTGCCGTCGGTGTGGGACACGTCCACCGAGCCCCTGACGGCCACGTAGCGCCGCTCGCCGAACAGGTCGCGGTAGAGGGCCGTGCCGCCGGACCGGAAGGCCCGGAGCCAGCTTCTCGCCGCCTCGAGGCCCACCACGGCCCCCGACACGTCGGCCGTGCCGGACCCGGCGGGGCCGGGGTAGAAGACGGGCAGCTCCGCTCCCTCCCACCGCGCCGACGAGCCGGCCCCCGCGAAGTGGTAGGCCTCGCCGGCCCTCTCGGCGCCCGTGCCGCAGTCGAGGTCCAGGACCAGCGTGGCCATGAGGTCCAGGGCGGCCCCGTAGTTAAGGGCCACGGCGTCGTGGGAGTCGAGGTAGGCCTCGACCCAGCGGCTCGCCCGCTCCCCGTCGGCAGAAACCGCGTCCACCCGGTAGCGGTAGGGCGCGTTGAGGGGCGGGGTGGGGTCCACCACCATGTCCAGGGCCCTGACCCCCGCGGCCACGCGCTCCAGCTCGCCGGAGGCGTCCTCGCGCCAGACCTCGTAGTGGTCCGTGGCCGGGTGGGCCTGGAACTGCCACTTGAGGGACCCGTCGGCGCACACGAGGCCGCAGCCCGCCTGGAAGGCGCCGGCCTTGGCCGAGGTGCGCACGCTCTCGTCGGACTCGTCGCACCACAGGTAGCAGCACAGGGACTCCTCGTCGGGCTGGACCCTCACCGAGGGCAGGGCCGGCGGGACGAAGGACACCTGGATGGCCACGGAGCCGGACCCCGTGAGGCCCAGGCCGTCGGTGGCGGTGACCACGACGGTGTAGCGCCGGTCGTTGGACAGGTCGAACATGCCGCCGTCCACGGTGAGGGCGGTGCCGCCGGGCACCTCCACCACGCCGGCCGAGGTGCCGTCGGCCCTCATGACGGCCACGGAGGCCGACACGACGCCGTGGAGGCTGAACGCCTCCCAGGCCACCTCGAGGGGCAGCGACGAGACGAAGGCGCCGTCGGCGGCCGGCCGGGTGACGGTGACCGCGGGAGGGCTCGCCACCGTGAAGGCCACGGGCGCCGACCACGCGCCCCACTCGGAGGACAGGCCGTGGGTGCGCACCCTGGCCGTGTGGTCGCCGTCCGCGAGGCCGGCCAGCTCGAAGGAGCGCGCCTCGCCGGCCACGGTGGACACCTGCCCGTCCACGTCCACCTGGGCCGCGGTCTGGGCGCTCGCGTCGGGGTGGTTGGGCTCCCACTCGATGGGGCGGGGCCTGTCCGAGCGGACCACCTGGCCGGCCGCGACGCCTCCGGTGGCCGGGGCCTCCGGGGCGCAGGTGTACGCCACCTCGCCGCCCTCGGCCCACGGGCTCTGCCCGCCCTTGGACTTGGTGCGCACCCGGTAGCGGGCCGCCTCCCCCAGGGCCTCGGCGTCCAGGAAGCGCCTTGAGGAGCCGGAGAGGTCTCCGTCCTCCGACACCGTGGACCAGGAGCCGCCGGCCTTGGCCGGGCGCCTCTGGACCTCGAAGCCGGTGGCCTGGCTCCCGTCGTGGGACCAGGCCACGGCCACAGAGGTGTCCGAGACGCGCTCGCAGGCCACGGACGCAGGGGCCGTGGGCCTCGACCAGACCTCGGCGCTCTCGGCCGTCTCCGAGGCTCCCGCGGCGTTTCTCGCCTGGGCGCCCCAGCGGTAGCCGTGGCCGTCCTTGCAGCTGGTGTCGCGCCAGACGCGGGTCTTGGGGCCCACCTCGGCCACCTTGACGGGGTCGGCGCCGTCCTCGGAGCGGAAGAGCGCGACGGAGTCCCAGGGCTTGCCCTTGTCGGGGTCGGCGGCGCTCTCCCAGGTGAGGGTGGCCACCCCGTCGGCGAGCTCGGCCGAGAGGGAGGCCGGCGGGTCGGGGGCGTCGACGCCCACCTGGGGCACGGCCCACTCCAGCCGCACCCCGAGCCCTCCCGCCGTGCACTCCCGGCCGAAGATGGTGCCCGTGAGGGTGACGGCCACCTTGCGGGCGGCGGCCTTGAGGTCCACGTCGACCGTGAAGTCCTCCATGTACGCCGCCGTGCGGTCGCTCGTGATGGGGGCCGAGGCCATGTCGCCTGCGCCCGAGCGCGCGTCCAGGGTGACCGCGCCGTCGGCCACGGCCACGGACCACCTGTCGGCGCTCGTGAGCCTGGACAGGCCGTCGGTCCAGTAGGCGGCCCTGACCCTCAGCGTCTGGGACGCGCGGGTGGTCTTGGTGGGCCAGACGTGCAGGCCCAGCCAGCAGGGCAGGCCGTTGCTGCCTCTGAACTCGCGGCCCCAGTGCAGGTTGTAGGCGTCGTTGTCCTTGCGCGGCACCTTGAGGGACACCTTGGCCCCGAGGCCGTTGTTTCCGTCGGCCCAGGTGCCCCAGAAGGTCCCCGACACCCACGCCGTGACGGAGTAGTCCACGCTCTTGCGCGGCACGGACACGGTCTTGTCGCAGAAGACGCAGACCGAGGCCTCGCTCGACCAGCTCCCGTGGGAGCCGTCGCCGTGCTCGTTCAGGTAGTAGGAGATGCCGGTGGTGGCGGTGGGGGAGGCCGAGTCCGGGCCCGAGTAGAGGTAGGCGTTCCAGACCTCGCCGTGGCCGAGGGTGGTCTTCTTGTCGGTCCAGTAGCCGGCCCGGACCTTGACCTTTATCTCGTCCTCGGTGACCTCCACGACGTCGGCGTCCACGCCCACCCACGTCCTGATCTTGCTCGACGGGACGAAGGGCCTTCCCCAGGTGAGCTGGTAGGGGTCCTTGAACTCCTCTTCGGCCATGTCCTCACCTCCTGGCGGTCCGCGCCTTGCGGCTGATGACCCGCGCCAGGTCCTCGATGGCCCTGGACGCGGCCTTGTCGGCGGCAAGGGACGCGCCGTCGACGTACAGGTTGTACTGGGGGGCCGGCGGCGCCTGCCTGCCCGCCACGAGCTCGGCGATGAGGTCGGCGAAGGGGGCGGCGTAGCGCCGGTTGGTGAGCGGCACGATGGCCTCGGCGCCGTCCTCTCCCGCCCGGTGGTCGGCCAGCCGGTAGAGCGACACCCCCGCGCCGGGGCGGTTCACGATGCCGCCGTCGGCGTGCCAGACGATGCCGCCCTCGGCCGACTTGCCGCCGGCCGTGGACATCACGTAGTCGACGCTGTTCTGGATGATGTTCTTGGTCAGGTGGGTCGCCGTGTACGTCGCCGTCTTCTCCATGTGGTTGGGGAGGCCGCGGAAGGAGTTCGCCGCGCTCACGATGTCCCAGAGGGCCTCGCGGCCCACCACGGACACGGCAGCCTTCTTTGGTTCGAGCTCGGTCCCGTTCCACACCCAGACGCGACCCTGGGCGTCCTGGAGCTCCACGTCGTCCACGAGGACGTTTCCGTCCTTGTCCACGAACTCCGTGCCGTTCCACTCCCAGACGCGCCCCTGGGTGTCGACGAGCTCCACGTCGTCGACGTGGACGTTGCCGTCCTTGTCCACGATGGGGACGTTGTTGTAGTTCTGGATGGCCCAGACCATCTTGTCGGTGTTGCCCTGGAACGCCTCGGCGAGGGCCGCGATGTTGGCCGAGCCGACGGCGTTCAGCTGCTCGGCGGAGACGCCCGCCTCGGCGAGCTTCGCCCCGAGGTCCGTGGCCGAGGTGCCCGCCGCCGAGAGCGCCTCCGGCACCCCGCCGCCCATGAGGCGCAGGGCGTCGGAGAGCGCCGCCGCCTTGACGGCCCCCTCGTCCACCGACACCCCCACGCCCCGCAGGGCCTCCACGATGGAGGAGGCGGTGCCGTCGTACTTGGCCGCCACCTCGGTGAGCTTGTCGCCCTCGAGGGTGAGCACCTCGTCGGCGCTGACGCCTAGCTCCTGGAGGGACCCGAGGAACTCCTCGTTGGAGGCGGCCCCGCCGGTGAGGGTGTTCTTCACGTTCTGGAGGGCGGCCGTGACGCCGATGAACTTGTCGCTCTCCATGGCTCCCCTGAGCCTCGTCCATGCGTCGGCGTTCTCGTCCATGGCCGCCGTGGTCGCGTCGTAGGAGCTCTCGAGGTTCTTGACGCTCTGGTCCGCCTCGTCGGAAAGCCCCTTGGTCCTCTCGACCTCCTGCATGGCGGCGTCGTAGATGGCCTTGAAACCCGCCTCGTCGAAGCCGCCCTTGTGGTCCTCCCAGTTCTTCCTCGCCTTCTCGGCGTCGGCCACGGCCTTGCCGTAGGTCTTGGCGGCCTCGGTGCGGTGGTCGTAGGCCTCGGAGAGGTCGGCGGTGATGGCCTCGGCGCGGACCTCCTCCTTCTTCTTCTCGATGAGCTCGTCGATCTTGCCTTTGAGGTCCTCGACCTCCCCGGCCTCGTTGACCCACCGGTTGCTCTTGACGTCCTCCAGGGTGAGGTTGGTGCCCAGGGCCTCGTTCACCTTGTCGATGGCCCACTTCACCCGGCCGGTCTGCTCGGAGGTGAGCTCGGCCTGGCCGGCGTAGTCGGAGATGTACTTGCGGGCCCGCTCCAGCTCCACGATCTCGTTCTGGGCCGCCTCGGTGCGCCGGGAGATGGAGTCGGCGAGGTCGGCCCCGGCCTCGGCGAGCTCGTCCACGGACATGACGGAGAGCTCGGCCTTCTGGCCCACCTCCTCCACGGCCCCCGAGAAGCCCCTGAGGGCCCCGGCGTCGGCCGCGGCCTGCTTCAGGCCCTCGGTGGCGCCCCGGAGGTTGTCGGCCTTCTCCCTGGCGTCGGCCACGGCGGTGGCCACGGCCGAGCCCGCGAGGGCGACGCCGGTGACGACGAGGCCGAGCCCGCCGGCGCCCAAGAAGGCCCCGATGCCCTTGGCCACCCGGCCGATACCGTCCTTGGCCGCGCCGCAGAAGCCGGAGACCTTCCCCTTGGCGGTGTCGAGGGCGGCCCCGAGCCCGGCGGCCATGCCCTCGGTGCGGAACAGCTCGCCGGCGGTCTTGGAGGCCTCGGTCCCGGCGCTCGCCAGCTCCGGGGTGAACTTGGCCAGGGTCTCCTTCCAGTCGCCCGTGCCCCGGCCCGAAAGCGCGATGGCGTCGCGCACGCTCATGTACCCCTGGGCCGCCGTGTCGGCGGCGATGCGCTGGGCCTCCAGCTCGGCGGACATCCCCGCGAATGCCCCGCGGAGGCCGCCGGTGCTGCGGCCGACCTCGTTCACGCGCCCGGACATGGCGGAGAAGGCGCCGGAGGTCTCGTCGAGGACCGCAGGGATGGGGGAGAAGGCCCCCTTGGCCTCGACCGCGGCCTCGGCGGCCGTAACGATGGCATCGGCGGGGCCCCCCTTGCCGTAGGCCCCCTTGAGGGCGTCGAAGGCCCCCTTGACCTTGCCGAGCTCGCCCTTGGCCTTGCCGCAGAAGTCGGCCACCTTGGCGCCGGCCCCCTGGAGCAGGGAGAAGGAGCCCGCGAACACGGCGATGTCGCCGGCGTAGGGGGCGAGCCTGCCGATGACGTCGGCGGCGAAGGGGGCCACGGCGTCCACGGCGTCCTTGACGGCGCCCGCCACCACCTTGACCGAGTCGCCGAGGGACTCGGCCGCGGGCGCGAAGCTGTCCACGAGGGCGCCGGCGACGGGGGAGAGCGACCCCACGAGGTCGCCGATGACGGGCCCCACGTCGGCCGCCACGCCCTTGACGGCGGAGTAGACGGTGTCGATGGCCGGGAGCGCCCCCTCGAGGGCGTCGTTGAACCCGGCGAACCCGTCGCGGACCGCCCCCTTCATGTCCTCGACCACCCGGGCCACCCGGTCGGTGCCCACGGTGTCGAAGGTGTCGGCGATGCCTCGGGTCCAGGCGTTGGAGAGGTTCTCGAGCGAGGTCTGGAGGCCGCCCGTGGCCTCCTCGGCCTGCTGGCGGAAGCTGGCGAGGCCGTCGGCGCCCACCTCGTCGAGCTCGATGATCTTGTCGATGAGGTCGTCGATGGCGATGTGGGGGCCGTCGTAGCTCTTCTGGTCGCCGCCGCCGAGGGCGTAGTAGAGGTCGTTGGCGGAGGCCTCGGCCCCCAGCATGGACTTGGCCAGCATGTCCATCTGGCCCGGCGCCGCGCTTGTGAGGGCGCGCCAGTCCTCCAGCTCGGGCTTGCCCTTGGCCAGCACCTGCCGGAACTGCTCGGTGGCTCGGCTGGCCACCTCTGAGCCCTGGCCGCCGGCCAGAAGGGCGTCGTTGAGCGCCAGGCCGAGCTTGGTGGACTTCTCGATGTCGCCGGTGATGGCGGTGAAGCCCTGCACGGAGCTCACCATGGCGTCCAGGCGCGTGGGGAGGCCCTGGAGCCTGTCGCTCATCTCAGTGATGGAGGCGGTGGCCTGGGCCGAGGTGTACCCGAGGTTCTCCATGACCCGCGGGTAGTTGTTCAGGATGTCGAAGCGGGAGATGGCGGCCCCCACGTGGGCGGACACCTCGCCGGCAACCTTGGAGGTGACGGCGCTCACGGCGCCGGCCACCGCCCCCGCCTTGACGAAGCCCTTGGCCATGGACCCGCCCAGGGCGCCGCCCATCCTCGTGCCGGGGGCGGCGACGTCCACGCCCCCCAGGGCTGCCTTCACCTGGGACGCGAGCCCCGGGAACTTCGGGACCACGTTCATGTAGGCGCTGCCGATGTAAGGCATCTCAGGCCTCCTCCCACTCTCCCCGCTCTATGCGCTCGCGGGCCGTGGCCGCCCGCCCCCGCTCCTCCATGCGCGCCGCCAGCTGCTCCGGGCGCAGCACCCGGGGCGGCTCGGGGCACTTGGACCTGTCGTAGGCCAGGGCCCAGGTGAGCTCGCGCACCGCGTCCACAATGTCGGCGCCGACGCGGCGCTCCGGCGACCAGGACCTCGCGAGGCAGCGGGCCGCCACGTACTCCGAGCCGTCCGGGAGGCCCAGCAGGAGGTCCACGGCCTCCTCCGGGTCCACCTCGTCGTAGGAGACGTGGTAGTAGCGGCGGAAGTCGCGGCGCAGCTGGGGCACGAGGCCCCGCTCCGCGTCCGCGAGCGTCAGAAGTTTTTTAGTTCCTTGTCGGTGACGACCTGCACCATGGCCCAGTTGAGGGCCTCCTGGTCGACGTGGCCGTCCTCGTCGGTGGCCGCGCGGACCACCTCGGACTACTGCTCGTCGCCGAGCAGCTCCACGACGAGGGCGGCGTAGTCCTCGTCGGTGGTCGCGGCGTTGTAGCGCTCCACGACGTCCCTGTCGTGGTACCGCTTGACGGGGACCTCCACGTCCACGCCCAGGACGTTGATGCGGGCGCGCCTGGCGCGCCGCTCCTCGATGAGGCGGACCTTGGCCTCCGCGGTCTTCGCCCCGCGGGTGGGGATGCCGAGCATCCTGGCGTAGCCGTCCAGGCCGTCCGCGTCCATCTTCAGCAGGTACTCTCGGTTCAACGCTCCTCCTCAAAGGAAAAGGGGCCGGCACGAGCCGGCCCCGCCGTCATGTCCTACTCGGTGGGCCCTGCGGGGGCGTCCCCGCCGCCCGGCCCGGCCGCCGGCTTGGGGCGGGCGTGGTAGACGTGGTGGGTGGAGCCGTCGGCGCCGGCCACGGCGGTGAAGCTCATGCCGTAGACCATGAGGCTCCCGCGCTGGTGGGCCACGTCGTCCACGGAGTCCACCTTGACCTTGGGGTAGACCGTGCGGCGCAGCCACCCGTTGCTCTCCAGCTCGTCGATGACGAGGGGCACGGTGGCCGCCGGGATGCCCCGGGCGTCGATGGCCTCGAAGGTGTTGGGGTCCTCGGCCGAGGCCTTGACGTTGGCCGCGCCGAAGCGCAGCTTGGCCGCGGCCAGGCGGCCCACCTCCACGAGCTCCAGCTTCACCTTGTCCTTCTCGTCGGTGACGTCGGTGAGCAGCACCTTGCCGTGCCAGCCCTTGAAGTCGTTGGAGGTGGACTCGGTGGTCTGGGTGAAGCCGTTCTCGGAGAGGTCGCCCAGGCTCTCGAAGCCCTCGGCGAGGGCCTCGGAGGCGCTGGTGGGCAGGGTGGGGTTGTCGGCGAAGCAGGTGAAGGCGCAGCCGCCCTCCACGGGCTTGCCCACGGTGACGAGGGTGGCGTCGATCTCGGGCGCCTTGGCGGTGTCTGCCATGGTGTCTCCTTAGTCTTTGGGTGGTTCGTGGGTGACGAGGGTGTAGCTGAGGTACCAGCGCCTCTCGCTCGTGTCCGGGTCCGGGTCGCTCCGCATGGAGTCCATCTCCACGGAGTCGTAGCCCTGGGCGAAAACGAGCCTGCCCATGGCGGCCGCGACGTCGTGGGCCAGGGCGCAGGCGGCGGCCTCGGAGGGGCCCCAGCAGTAGATGCCGACGCCGGGGCGGTCGCGCAGGGCGTCGAGGAAGCGGCCCCCCTCGCGCCTCACGGTGACGAGGGGAGGGCGGTCCCCGGAGGCCCTGAAGGCGCGCACGGGGCAGGGCAGGGCGGCCCCGAGGCGGGCCACGAGGTCTGTCTGGACGTCGAGGTGGGCCATGGGGCCTCCTTCAGTGGTTCTGGCTCGCCAGGGACTTGTTCTTGGCCTCGTTCATCCTGGCCACGGCGGTGCGGGTGAACACGACCCCCACGGCGGCGTTGTCGAGCACGTCCACGGAGCTGCCGTAGGGGTCGACCTCGAAGCGGCCGCCCCGGATGTGGAGGCCCCCCTCGTGGGTGCGGGCGTCGGAGTTGGCGGCGGCGCAGATGCGGCCGGCCTCCTCCCTGAGGGCGGCCTGCATCCCCTCCGAGCGGGCGATCTCGCGGATGCCGGCCGCGTCGGGCACGAAGGTGACGTCAGCCATCGGTGGCCACCCCCTGCACTGGCATGGACCAGGGGCCCGGGCAGAGGCCCGCCGGGTAGGGCGCCGGGTCGCCGACGACCCGCCAGCGCCTGCCGCCCCACAGGACCGAGGCCCCGGCGAGGCTTCCGCAGGAGTCGGCGTAGGACGCCGGGAAGTGGAAGGTGACCTGCGCCCGGTCGCCGTCGGGCCGCGCGGCGGCCATGTCCGAGGTGGACCCGGGGGCCACCAGGACGTTCTTCACCTTCTCGGCCACCGCCTCTCGCACGGGCATGCCCATGGCGTCGAGCGCCCCGGTGGCAAGCTCGCGCTCCACGGTCACCGTCTCGCCGGCCATGAGGGAGGGAAGGCTCGGGAACCCCATGCGCCTCACCCCATCCCCACGGTCAGGACGCACCCGGCCTCGCAGCCCAGGCGCGCCCGGTCCTGCTTGGTCAGGTACATGGCGCCCTCGGGGTTGGCCCAGGTGACCTGCCCCGAATAGGGGCCCGCCGCCTGCTGCACCGACGCGACGCCGTCGGCGCGGCCCACGGCCCGGCGCACCACGGCGCAGGCCACGGCCCTGGCGTTGGCGGCGGCCACGGGGTCGGCCCGGTCGATGCCGGGGCACTCGGCGGCGATGAGGGCGCTGGCGTCGTCCAGGAGGGCCGCGAGGCGCCCCGGGTCGGCGCTCGCCTCGTCGCCGTAGCGCGCCAGGTAGTCCTCGGCCGTGGCGAAGGGCGGGGCGCCCACGGCCGCGCTCACTTGGCCGCCGCCGGGGCCAGCACGCAGGCCGGGTAGCGCTTGTCCTTGGCCCCCTGGAGGCGGGTGAGCGGGTTGGCCACGCAGAAGCCCACGCGCATGACGAAGCGCAGGGCCACGGCGTCCTGCTGGGCGAGGTTGAGCAGCACCTTGCCGTCGGCGTCGGAGATGACTGCCTGGTCGAGCACCTTCACGGTGACGTCCTGGCGGATGCCCACGAGCACGTTGGACCAGTCGGCGCCCACGAGCAGGGCCTTGGAGCCGTCCCAGGCGCCGTTGGCCACGGGGTTGAGCGGGTGGCCGTAGAGGGTGGAGGGGCCGGCGGCGGCCAGGCTGTCCTGGTAGATGGGGGCTCCGGAGGCCGAGCGCAGGGCGCGCAGCTGCCAGTCGAGGCCGGGCTGGGAGACGAAGCCCTCCATGACGTAGCCCTGCTCGGAGAGCTTCTGGCCCATGGAGGCCACGTCCACGGCGAGGTCGGCCCCGGTGCCGGCCTTGACGGTGTTGCCGGCGGCCACGGCGGCGGGCACGATGGCGTCGGGCCAGCTGTCGGGCTTGCCCACGCCGAACAGGGCGGCCTGGTCGATCATCTTGCCCATGGACTCGGCGACGCGCGGGGCCACCTCGTCGAAGATGCGGATCTCGGAGTCGGCCAGAAGGTTCTCGGGCACCGGCACGATGACGGCCAGCTCCTCGGCGGTCATCTTGAGGTCGCCCCACTTGGCCTTGGTGGTCTGCTTGAGGCCGGTCTCGCCCTCCACCCAGTAGGCCTCGGGGAACATGTCGAGGACGGGCTGCTTGCGGGTCTTCTTGGACATGGGCACCGTGCGGGCGCGCTGGAGCAGCGCGGAGGACTTCGGGGCCTGCTGGATGATGGTGCGGGCGAACTCGTCGGGCATGGTGCCGTTGCCGAGGTCGGCCTTGAGGATGAGGTCGAGGCCGGTGCCGGAGGGCGCGGCCGGGGTCGTGGGGGTGCCGGTGTCGGTGGTGGTGTCGGCCATGGGTGTGTCCCTTCTATCGGTTCTTGTTCGCGAGGTCTCGGAGCCACTGGTTGGCGTCGCGGGGGGCCTTGGGGGGCTCCGCCGGGTGGGTGCCGTCGCCGAGGACGGCGGGCATCATGGAGGCCCTGGCAGCCGGGGCCACGGAGGCGGCGATGGAGCGCAGCTCGTCGGCGTCGGCGGCGTCGATGCGGGCCAGCACGCGGGCGGGAAGGCCCGTCTCCTCGGCCACCTCGTCGGCCCAGGCGCGCCGCTCGGCCGCCGCCCTCAGGGCCTCCAGCTCGGCCGTGGCCCCGGACAGGCCCTCCTCGGCCTTGGCCCGCTCGGCGTCGGCCCTCTTGGCGGCCTTCTCGGCGGCCGCGAGGCGCGGCGCCGCCTCGGCGTTCTCCTTCGCCCGGGCCTCCCACTTTCGGGCCTGGGCCTTCCAGTACTCGGCGCCCTGGGCGTCGCCGTCGCCGTGCGGCTCCGGCCCGGTCGCGGCATCGGTCCGCTCGTCGGTCTCGTCGGCCATGTGGCGGCTCCTCTCTTCCTGCGGGGCCGTGCGGCCCCCGCCTTGCGGCCCGTGCGGGCCTTCCTTTCAAACGGAAAAGGCCCCGTGCGGGGCCTCGGTCCTCGTGTGGTGCGCGCGGGCGGGCTCGAACCGCCGGCACCCCGCTTAGGAGGCGGGCGCTCTGTCCTGCTGAGCTACGCGCGCACGGGAAGGGCCGCCCCGGAAGGCGGCCCAGCGGTAGGCGTTCCTTGTTCTCGTTGGGGCTAGGAGATGCCCGCCCAGTTTTTGAGGGACTGGAGGGCGATGGCCGAGCAGAAAGCCTTCACCACGTCGAAGGTGGCCGACCCCACGGTCTTGGCGATGCCTTCGCGGGCCCTGTCCCAGACGCGCCTGTCGCGCACGGCGTCCAGGAAGTCCTGGCCGGACCACGTGAGGCCTGACACGGTCAGCTCGAGGGGCTTCCCCGAGCCGGAGCGCTGCACGCTGCCGTCGATGAGGCCCTGGGAGCAGAGGAGCTCGACGTGGTAGGCCACCATAGGGCGCGACCACCTCTCGCACTCCTCGGAGAACGACGCGAGGTAGAGCTGGTCGTCCGCGCCCTCCACCTTCAGGAGGATGTCCCTCACGAGGTCCATGTCGCGCTTCACGCTGGCTCCTTAGGTTGTCACATCCAGGCGAGGTAACCGGAAGTCTCGGCGACCTTGCCGGCGGCAAAGTCGCGCAAGAGGGCGGCGACGTGGGACGCATGCATCGAGCTGCCGCCGCTCCTCGAGAAGGTTCCGCCCCCGTCAAGCGATGCCTTGAACCACGTGGACTTGTCCCGACTGAACTCGCAGGAGACGCCGTCGCCAGCGTGAGCGAGGTTGCGGCAGTAGACCATCTGCTATTCCCTCCCGTCAAGCCACCTGCCAACAGCGTCTGCGTAACTGTACGTCTCGTTGGCCTTGCTATGGGCCGCCGCGTAAGATGAGCAGGAGCCTCACGAGGTCCATGTCGCGTCTCATGGGCGCCTCCTCAGATGTCGACCTCCACGGTCTCTATGCCGGAGAGGCGCTTGAGCTCTGCCTCCATCTCCCGTTTCTTGGAGAGGTAGGGCCCTGCGCAGGAGGGGCAGAGGTGGCGGTCCGCGCCGACCTTCTCCCACCCGTCGTCGAAGGCGCCCTCGTCGAGGTCGCGCAGGGAGGAGTAACTGACGTCCGTGCCCCTGACCTCGCGGACGGCGCCGCAGCGGTCGCACTTGAGGAACGCCTTGCGGATGTATGCCATGGGGCCTCCTACTCGAAGATGACGGCGGGGCTGTCAGGGTCGCCCGACCACCGGGCGATGACGAACATGTCCCAGAACCTGTCGTCGATGTCGTCGTCGGGCACGACGTTCCACTGGCGTTCGAACTCCGCCGTCTCGGTGGCGGGCACGAGCCAGCCTGATATGTCGCAGCACTCCGTCCGGTCGGTCTCCGTGAGGTTGTTCTCGTCTGCGTGGGCGTAGAAGACCTTGCCGAGGCTCGCTGCGGCACGTTGGACGAAGCCGAAGAACCGGACGTACTTGCGGTCGGCCTCCTCGTCAACCCAGCGGAGGCCCCTTGTCTTGCAGTGTTGAGAGATAGCGCTTATTGGAGGCACCGCCCTTCATGATCGTGACGAACTCGTCGTCGGCGTTGACTATCACCACGTCCTCGCCCAAGCGATAGAACGTGCACGGGTTGGTCTGGTCGCGCCACGGGCCTTCGTTCACATGGTCCGCCTTGTCGATGATCGATGCGATTATACCTTCGAAGTCGCTCCGGGCCTGCGCGTCGGACACGTCGAGGCCCCATTCGGCCATGTGCTTCCTGGCCTTCCGGCCGAACTGCTTCTTCTTGAGAAAGACCGACGACGACGGCTTGTCGAACTTCGAGGCATGGACGGCGCCCACGGACCTCTGGCCGGCCTTCCGCCACACGGGGTGCTTCTTCGCCCACTCGGCCTTGGCCGCCCGCTTCTCGGCGCTGGTCCAGGGGGTGCCGTCCTCGTGGGTCCGAGAGTCGATGTCCTCGTACTCGGCCCACTGCTCGGCCACCGCGTCCAGGTCGTAGCCCTCGACGGAGGTGCCGGGGAGGCCGGGGACCACGCGGCAGTCGCAGTTGCGGTGCCTGCCCGCCGAGGCCTTCGACTCGCTCCCGTAGACGAAGCCGCGGCTCGCGAGCATGGTGCAGAAGGTGCAGTTCTCCAGGCCCGTGAGCACCCGGGCCCAGCGCACCCCGGCCCGCCTGTCGGCCGGGCGCGACGCGGCGGCCACCACGGTGTCGTTGGCCCGGGCCAGGACGCGGTCGGCCGCCGACTTGCCCAGCTGCGCGATGAAGCCGCCCCTGTCGCCCTTGACGAGCTTTTTCGCCTGGTAGCGGGCGATCTTGTCGGCCTCGTCGGCGATGCCGGAGCCCCCGTCGGGGGAGGCGGGCTCGACGCCTTCGGCCCCTGCGGCCCTCAGGCACTCGTCGTACATGAGGGCGGCGAGCTCTGCGGCGAGCAGCCCGTAGGCCTTGACGGCCTGCTCCAGGGCCCTCCTCGCCGCCTCGCGGACGTCGGCCACCGAGGCCCTCGGGTGGGAGGCCATGTACGCCGACACCGAGCGGGTGACGAAGGCCGACGCCGTCGCGGCCTGCCGCTGGAGCTGGGCCGTGTACCTATCCCAGAGCCTCCGGGGGATCTCCGCCATCGGGCACCCCCTCCTCGGGCAGGGCCATGGGCGCGGGCTGCGCCTGGGCCATGAGGACGTTGTAGGCCCTCGCGGCCGAGACCTCCGCCATGAGGGGCGCGACGTCCTGCTCGGCCACGCCGAGGTCGCGCCAGAAGGTGGCGGTCTGGGCGTACTCTGGCACGACGGAGGCCACCTTCATGGCGTAGTCGGCCCTCGCGGCCATGGACGGGCGCTGGGGGTTCTCGAAGCGGGCCCGGACGTTCCTCAGCCCATCCGGGAGCCCCTCCACGGTGGTGCCCTCCAGCTGGGCCAGGGCCATCGACGCCACGTCCTCCATGGCCCGGCCGTTGGTGCCGTTCAGCCACTCGGCCTCGCAGATCAGGTCGTTCTGGGCGGCGTAGATGGCCTCGGCGCTGCTCGGGTTGTCGAAGGCGATGCCCAGGGAGTTCATGGGGATGCTCGTCTCGCCGGAAAAGAGCTTGGCCAGGGTCTGGAGCTGGTCGTTGTAGGGCTGCATGGACATCTGGGGCATCTGGCCGTAGTGGGGGATGTCCCCGTTGGCGTTGGCCGAGACGAGCAGCATCTTGTCCATGCGCAGCTCGAGCTTGTTCTTCGAGAGCTGCTCGGCGGTCTTGCGGTCCACGCCGGCCAGGTAGCGCTGGGGCCAGGTGTAGAAGTAGGAGGCCACGTCGGTGTTGAAGCACACCGACAGGGCCCGGTCGGTGAGCGAGCGCACCGCCGGGCTGATGCGGGGCCTGCCGAAGGGCCTCTGGAGGTCCGGGCGGTAGCGAAGCGGCACCATGAGGGGGCGGCCCAAGGGGTTGGCCACGTCGTCGGTGTACCACTCTCCGCCGTAGCGGCGGCACACGTAGGTGCGCTCTGGGGTGTACACGTTCACCCAGACCGGCTCGGGGAGGCACCCCTCCTTCTGCTCCACGTCCACCACGGTCATGCCCGCGGCGATGCGGCGGCGCCTCACGTCCCACAGGGCCGCCGCCCAGGTGGCCGGGTGGGCGCCGACCACCACGTCGGGCTCGCCGTAGGTGCCGGCCCCGACCGTGAGGAAGGAGCAGCTGCTCACCAGCTGGGAGGTGGCAGCCTGGCGGTAGAGCTCGCCCATGGCGTTCGCGCGGAAGAGGTCGTCCAGGGGGCCGGCGTCCCCGTCCACGGTGAAGCCCGTGAGCACGGAGCGGGCCACGAGCATGTCCACGGCCTTGGTGGGCCAGCCCATGACCGACATGGCGGCCTTCACCGCCTCGGGGGCCTCGTCCTCGAGCTTCACCGCCGGGTTCACCTGCTGGCGGTAGTAGGCCTCGTTTCGCAGGTTGCCGGCGAGGTGGCGCTGCCACACCGCCAGAAGGTCGTTGAACAGCCTCACCTCGGCCGAGGTGGAGAAGGAGGTGGCCGCCGCGGCCACCTGGTAGGGCCGGATCTGCCCGGTGTCGTTTCCCGTCACAGCACCACGCACCCCCCTCCGGGGTCTCTCCTCGTAGTCTTCGCGGCCCACAGGGCCAGCGCCGCCGCCTCGATGCAGGTGGGGGAGTCTCCCCCGAAGGCCCAGCCGCCGTCTCTGCCCACGGGCCTCTCCACCGACGTCTTTGCCGACAGGTCCAGGGGCCCCTGGCCCTCGCCGGACAGGTGCAGCAGCGCGCCCGAGCCCACGGCCTCGGCCAGCATGGAGCAGGCGGCCACGACGCCGCGGGTGCCCGGGTCCATGAGGGCCTGGCGGGGCCACGCGGCCCTGAGGCGGTTCAGCAGGGCGTCCTTGCCCCTGAGCCCGTCCACGGCCACGGCGGCGACCTCGTCGGGGCCGCCCTTGGAGTCCAGGTACTCGGCGAGCCACGCCGTGCCGTCGGCGAGCGACGCGGTGCCCACGAGGCCCACGAGGGCCACGTCGCCGCACAGGTCGCAGGCGCACAGGGCCACCTCGGAGCCGTCGGGGCTGAACTTCACCCCGAAGGCGGTCTTGTCGGCGGCCGGGGCCTCTGCCGGGTCCGCGGCCAGCCTGTCCCACGCCTCCGCGCCTATCTTGGGCGCCCCGGCGCCCTCGGCCGGCGCCCACCAGCCCAGGCGCTCGCGGGCGAAGCCGTCGGCGCTCATGGAGGCGAACTCGCCCTCGGTGAACTCCTCGGACAGGCGCAGCCCCATGGCGGGGTTCGTGGCCCAGACGTCGTCGCGCACGGCGTCGAAGGCCGCCCCCTCGGGGGGCAGCCCCTCGACGCTCCACTCGTGCCAGCACGTGTTCCTCGGCGGGGCCCCGCCCGCGCAGGCGTCGCGCAGGCGCCTGAACACGGTGCCGGGGGAGCCCGGGCCGGGCGGCGTGCCGGTGTACACGAGCTGGCGGTAGCCCGTGGGGCTCGCCGCGAGGGTGGGCATGAGGGCCTCGACCTGCTCGTCGGTGAGCTCCTGGGCCTCGTCGTAGACCACGACGGAGTAGGTGTTGCCGCGGCTGGCCCCGCGGGAGCGGGCGGAGTACTCCACGTAGGCCCCGTTGGTGAGGTAGATGCCCTGCTCGCCGTTGGTGCGCCTGATGTTGGCCACCATGGCGCACACCTCGGGGTGGGCGGGGTCCGAGAAGAGGGCCGCGAGCCTCTGGAAGCTCTTGTTGGCGGTCTTGACCTGGTGGGCGGTGTGGAGGATGCGCTCCCCGCAGACGAGGAGCTTGTAGAACTCGAACACCTCGATGCAGCCGTTCTTGCCGTTCTGGCGCGGCACGGCCAGCCCGCAGGTGAGGTATGCCGGCGAGTCGTCGGCACGCCTCGCGAGCCAGGCCGACACCACGTCCTCCTGCCAGCCGTCGGGCGCGAAGCCGTAGGCCTCCATGAGGCGGCAGGCGTCGGGGCCGTCGGTGTACGCCTCCTCGCCGGAGCGGGCGTCAACGCGCGGCTCTCTGCTTCCTGCTCTGGGAGACGAGCCTGAGCACGCTGTCCTTGCCGGCATCGGCCCCACCCCCTCCCACGTCAGCGCCGTCCACGATGCCCAGCTGCTTGTTGAGCTGGCGTATCTCGGCGCTCGCCTGCTTCATGGTCTGGATCATGGGCACCGCCTTGACGTCGCCCATCTTGTTCTCGTAGGCCACCTGTGGCAGCCCGTCGCCCACGTCCATGTCCGAGATGCAGCGCTCCACCACGGCGTACCACTGGACGAGCAGGGTGAGGGCGGGGATGTCCTGGGTCCTGAAGGTGCGGCCTTTGCAGATCTCGTCCCACTTGGCGCTCATGAACGCGCTCTCCCGGACCTGCCGGGGCTTGGCGGGCGCTCTGGTCTTTGCCACGGGTCGCCTCCTCCATGAAAAAGGCCGCCCGTGGGCGGCCTGCGCGGGGGCCCGGAGTTGCACCGGGGTCTCCTCTATCAAGGCGTAATCCTTCTAGTACCACGCCCCGCTAACGTCTCTTTTCCCACAAGGAGAGGACCCTGTCAATCATGGCGCGCTCTTCGGTCGTCGGATTCGTCGCCCCTTTCTTGGGACCTTTCTCGACGTGCTCGTAGCCGTGATGGGTGTGCGGGCCTTTGATTTTGTTCTTCCCCTTGCCGTGATAGTGCTTGAGGTCAACCTGCTTGGTTCGCTTGTTGTTTTTGTCGAAGTAGATTATGCGATAGGGCTCGCCATTCGACACCTCGACGTACACGCGCCCGGCGGTCATGGTGTCCATGAGGGTTTCGGCACCTGGGCCGTTCTTCTCCACGAACTTGATGTTCCACGAGGTCATCAGTGCGTGGTACTGGCTGCCGTAGGGGTTGCCGTAGTCGCTGATGCCGCTCGAGGCACCACGTCCGCCCATCTCAAGCACCTCCGAACCGTTCGTTTTCGAACCTGACCACCTCGCATGGGACGGGGGCCCCGGTATCGGGGCCATACCACAGCAGGCAGGATGGCCTGCACCGGCGCAGCGCCTCGGCGAGGCCGTCGTTGAAGGCGGCGCGGACCTCACCGAAGGAGCACCCGACGCTGGAGACGGCCACGGTGGAGCCATCCGGCACGCCGGAGAAGCACCACCCGTAGGTCTCGGGCTGGGCCCACGTGAGGTTCGGCACCACCGTGACGCCGCCGTCGGACCACCACCGGGCGAGCGCCAGCGATCGGTAGAGGTTCCACGCCTGCATGGGGGCCGGCATGTCCAGGTAGAGCGAGAAGTCCGGGGCGACGACGCAGCCGAAGCCCCGCAGCACGTCGAGGTAGCGCTCGGGGCGCGACCAGACTCGCTCGAACTGGTAGTCGTCCAGGAAGAAGTGGCAGCAGGCGCCGGCCTTGTCGGCGTCGACCATGGACTTGGCGTAGTTGAACCCGACGAGCCTGTCCGGGCGCACGTCCACGGTGGGCAGCTCGGGGAAGCCCGAGGGGCCGCAGTCGGTGCGGGAGACCTTGTCGAGGTTGTACGCGGTTCCTGTCCTTCCGCGCTCTGCCCCGTAGGGCAGGGCCTTGGCCTTGAAGTCGAAGCCCACAGGTTTGAGGTCGAACCCCTTGGCCTCGAGCCGCCTCACCGAGTTCTTGAGCCTCGCCTTGTTCCAACGGGAGAGGTCCCCCGTCTTGTTGTCGGCGATGCGGAACGCGGCCACCTCGTCGTCGGTGAGTCGGTCGAGGAACTCTATGCGCTCGTCGGGCACCTCGGTCCAGCCGAGGCGCCTCAGGGCCTCCAGCCGTCCGTGGCCCGCGACCACCGTGGGGTCGTCGCGGCCGCGCAGGGCGATGGTGCCCACGAACCCGTAGGCCTCGATGGAGGCCATGAGCTCGGGGATGCCGCGGGTGTGGTCGCGCTCGTTGTCGGGGGAGGGGAGGATGTCGGAGATGAGCACGGGCGGCACCTCCCCTCTGTCGTCACAGCTCCCTCGTGGCTCCCACGGCGCGGTCGATCAAGGAGCTGCAAGCGCTGCCGAGGTAGCTTCGAACATCCTCCATGTCCGCGTCGTCCCGCAGGAACTTGACGCCTTTGGCGGTGATGGAGAGGCCGCTGTACGACCCCATGCCCTTGAGGTCCGCCCTCACGTAGCCGCAATCGGCCATGTCGCCGATTACCGAGCGGTAGAAGACCGGGTTGATACCGGTGACCTCCTCGGCCTTGGCGGCGCTGGGTTCCACGCCGGCCTCGATGCAGGCATAGAGGTAGCTGAGCGCCTTGAACATGGCCACGTGGTAGTTCTCCGGGGCCATCGGGCCTCCTCTCGTACGCAAAGGCCCCCTTGCGGGGGCCTCGGGTCGGTGATGGTGTTGCGCTTGGTCAGAACAGGCACGCCTCGATGACGTCCTTGCCGCGCAGGGCGCCCAGCCACTCCGGGGGAATCCCCTCCGTGCCGTAGACGATGCCCGCGATGGAGCCCGCCACGGCGGCCGTGGTGTCCGTGTCGTCGCCCAGGTTGACCGCCTTGAGCACGCAGTCCCGGTAGCTGTCCGTGGTGAGCAGGCACCAGTAGGCGGCGGTCTCGGTGTCGAGCACGTAGCCGCCGGAGCGGACGTCCGACTCGGCCATGGATTCTATGTCGCTAGCCCCACGGATCGCGCGGCGCGGGTCCTCGCCTGCGGCCAGGGCGCGAGCCGTGCACACCATGCGCACGCAGGCCTCGGTCGATGTCGGGTGGGCGTGGGTGACCGCGCAGGCGGCGCGCACGTCGTCGTCCGTGCGGCCCATGAACGCCATGGGCACGCAGCGCATGAGGCCGCCGTTGCCGTTGTCCCGCTCGCCTGCCATGCCCCGACCCGACGAGAGGGCGCGCACGGTGGTGTTGCCGATGTCGAAGAGGCCGTCGACGGTGTATCTCCCGTCCTCGTACCAGTCCTCGAAGCGGCGGCGGATGTCCGTGACGTCCACGCGCCCCAGCTCCCGGTATGAGTCGCACAGGGCGAGTGCCATGGAGGTGTCGTCGCTCCACGTGCCGGCGGGCTGGTCGTGGGTGCCGTGGCCCGCCATGCCCGAGCACTCGAAGGTGCCGCGGCGCCTGAACTCGAAGGGCACGCCCAAGGCGTCGCCCACCGCCATGCCGTAGACGCAGGCGCGGAGGTCGCCGGGCATTACTTGGAGCCCTTCTTGATGCGTGCGGCGATGTGGGGGTTGGCGGTCAAAAAACCGTCGGAGTCGCTCTTCTGGCGCTGACGGATATCCTCAGCCGAACGCCTTTTGGGAGCCTTCTCGGTCTTGCTCTTCATAAGGCATCATCTCTCCTTCACGTAAACGTAAGTATACGGGCTTCCAGGCTTGATTGAAATTGAGTCAATGATGTATTGCGCCTTCTTCGACACGAGCACCTCGTTCTCGTTGGCGAAGAGGGAGATGTGCTTGATGGACGTGCCCTTGGTCTGGGTACCGGAGACGAAGATAACCGACCGTTTTCCGGTCCCGGCATATCCGCTGCCCGAGAAGCTGCGGGCCGTCGATTCAGCCGTCGACCATGAGGCCGTTCCGAGGTTCACGTCAATCTTGTCTCCGACCCGCAGCGCCTTGACAGTGGCCTTGTCCAGCTTGATGCCGCGGTAGGTGCTGCCGCCGGCCCACTTCGGCGCCTTCTCGATATACGTCTCGATGTTCTTGGCGTCCTTGAGGGCCTGCGGGCTCCCCTTGCCGGTACGCTGGGCCTGCCTGATGGCCGAGTAGGCCGAGCCGGAGTAGCTCCTCACCGAGCCGTGGAGCTCCTTGGCGACGTCCACGCTGACGCCGAGGTACGCGGCGGTCTTCTCGGGCGTGTCCGGAATCTCCGAACCTTGGAGGTGGCCCCTCTGGACGGGCTGTTTGGCCGCAGCCCTCGCCCTCACCTTCGCTGTGAAGCTCGACGCGCCGCGACCGCCCATGGACACCGCCTCCTAGCTGGGATTACTCGGTTGGAAGGTGCGATGCCCCTATGTCTGGACGCGGAGCTTCTTCAGGCAGCGCGGCGGCCGCTTGTTGGCGTTCTGCTGGGAGACCGTCGCCCACCGGCAGTTCTCCGGGCAGTAGTCGCCGTCGTTGTCGATGCGGTCGATGGTGAGGTCGTCGCGGTAGCCGTTGGCAAGCGCCCACTCGCGGAAGGCGGAGAACGAGTGCCGCCACTCGTCGCAGACCTTGATGCCCCGGTCGCGGTAGTCGTGCAGGTGCCGCTCGTCCGCGCCCTTGATGACGCCGCAGCGCTCCCGCATGTGACCGAAGATGCGGTAAAGGCGGTTGGTCGAGCCTTTTCTCTCGGAATAGGGGCCTTCGCACTCGTCCTCTTTCGGCGCGACGTAGGACTTTCCCGTGGCCTTGATTCCAGCAGGTCCGATGCTGTGAGGGCAGTCGGGGTGGCCGCAGTAGCCGCGCCCCTTCTGCCTCAGCTCGTTGGTGTCGCGCACCACCTCGCGTCCACAGTCGCACCGGCAGATCCACGCCCTGCGGCCGCACTTCCGGGTCGGCTCAAGCACCGTGACGTGGCCGAACCTCTGCCCGAGCAGGTCGATGGGCACCATGGGGGCCTCCAATCGGCGCAATGGATTCGAGAAAAATCAGAGAAGAGGTAAATCAGCTCAATGCCTGCGGGTGAGCCGCCGGCACCCGCCGGGGGACCTCCCCCCACCCCTTCGAGCGGCCCCGGGGGCCGGCCCCGGATGGTCCCCAGAGGGGCCTGGATGCCCCTTGGAGGCCGTGTATCACCCTTTCCGTACCCCGAGTGCCTATACGCGCCTCCCGGCCCTCTGGCGGCCTCTCAGCGTCTCTCGGAGGCCGTCGCCCCTCACCACCGGCCACCGGTGTCGGCCATGGACGGCCCCGAGGGCGGCGGGCACCGCCGCGAGGGGCTGCGGCCCCGGGCGGAGTCCATCTCCAGCGCCTGTCCGAACCCGTCGAGCCTGAAGTGCTGCCGGTTTCCCTTGAGCCTGTTGCACAGCCTGTGGGCGGGCTGGACGTTGTCCCAGTCCAGCTCGGAGCCCCCCAGGGAGCAGGGGAGGGCCTCGTCCACCTCGAAGGCGCCCGGGTCCCCGGCGGGCAGCGAGTAGTCGATGGGGTCGCCGCAGATGGCGCAGGGCAGCCCGAGGGCAGCGAGCCGGGCGCGCAGCTGGCGCCTGCGGTGGCCGTTGGCGGCGTAGCGGCTCCTGGCCACGGGCCCCACCCCCCCCCGAGCGCCACGGGAAAGGGCGCCCGCCCCCTGGGAGCGAACGCCCTTGCGTGTGAAACAGAAAAAACGGACGATACCAGTTTCGCGAAAACCGAGTCTCACGTCAAGCCCCCGCAGGGCCTCCATCCGCCCCCGTCGCCCGCCGCCGGGCTCCGGGTCCGCCCCCGGCCGCCCCTCCCTAGGGAGCCGCCCCCTGGCGGGCGCGGTCGAGGCCGACGCTGTCCACGTAGTCCAGGGCCACGCCGTGCCAGCGGAAGCACGTCGCCCGGGCGGCGCCCATCTCCGAGGCCACGTCCTCCCACGTCAGCCCGTCCACGTAGCGGAGCTCCAGCACGGCCCCGTAGGCCTGGCCCAGCCGGCCCTTGACCCCGGCGATGACGGCCAGCCCCTCTCCCACGAGGGCCTCGGCCGCCGGCAGGCGCTCCCTGGCCGCCTCCACCGCCGCGAGCATGGCGCATGCCTTGCCGGCAGTGGGGTCGGACACCGCCTTGGCCGCCCCGCCCCCGCCGCCGCCGGAGAGCGCGCTCTCCCCTCCGCTCTCGATGACCGCCCAGAGCCTGCCCACCTCCGCGGCGGCCCGGGAGACATCGGCGAAGAACTCGGCCGCCGGGGCCTCGGACACCCTCACCACCCGATCTCCTCGGCCTCCACGCCCACGCCGGCCACGGCCCCGTAGCCCTTCACGAGGACCTCCTCCACGATCAGGGCGTCGTCGGCGATGACTCCCTGCCGCACGAGCACGTCCTCGAGGGTCTTGGCCATGTTCGACAGGTCCGGGCGGCTCGTCTTGGGGTCGCCGGCCACGTGGCGGCAGGTCTCGGCGTAGGACCACGTGAGCCGGAGGCGAAGCGGCCCTGCGAGCGGCACGCCCGCCACCTGCTCCACGAGCGGCCCCATGCGGGCGGCCAGGGCGTCCTCGGCCCCCCTCAGGGCGTCGGACTTGCCGACGAAGGCCCTCCCGCCCCTCCGGTGCACCTCCAGGTCGTTGTGGGTCGTCTCCGGCGGCACCATGGCCATGAAGTGGCGCACGGACCTGAGGCCGACCCCTTCCGGGACGGTTTCAATATCATTCATATGAACTCCTTATGATTGTCCGGGGCGGTGCGGGATCTGTCGACCCCTTGAGCGGGTGGGGTGCTGTCGCACCGCGTTAGCGTGTCGCGCGCCCTGAAGGTGAGCGCGCCCTTGGCGCTCACCGAGGGGCGAAGCACCTCACCCCGAGGGGGGGTGTGGTAACACCCCTTTAAAAGTCGTACACCCCCCCGGGGTGTACGAGGGGGTGTACGTACACCCCCCACCCTCAACCACCACTTGAGGGTTTGGCGGCTTTTCCATAAAATGCGATACCTCTCAGCCGCCGACGGGAAGCTCGTACTCCACTCCCTCGCCGACGCCGAACGGGTCCGGAGAGCGCGTGTCGTAGAGCGCGAAACCCTCCGAGGGGCCGGCCGCGCGGTAGGGTGACCACTCCGCCTTGGCCACGGTCCAGCGCTTCACCCGGTCCGCCGTCACCTCGCCCCCGAAGGCCGGGTCCGCCTCCATGCGACGGGCCACCTCCGCCCTCGTGGGCACGGCGCCGTCGGCCCTCGCCCCCTCGATGGCCCGCCCCATGGCCTCCACGATGTCCTCCCGCCTCGCCTTGGCGTGGGACCTCTTCTTGTCGTTGATCTTCTGGACCACGGCCAGGCCGTCCTCGTCGAGGCCCCTCAGGGTCCCGCTGGCGTCGGGCAGGAAGCGGGGCCAGCGCCAGACGAGGTCGAAGGGCTCGGGGCTGGCGAACTCCCGCAGGGTCGCCGTGACCCTCCAGGCCGTGGCGCCGCCCAGGGACTCCTCGGCGGCGGAGCCCTCGGGCACGTAGAGCTGGCACATGTCCACGATGGCGTCGGCGTCGCGGGCGAACACGCCGCTGCCGCTCATGCGGTCGATGGAGCGCCGGTCCCCGAGGCTGCCCTTGGCGTGGTGGTGGGCGTAGATGACGGCGCACCCGCACTCCGAGGCGAGGCGGTCCAGCTGGTTGGTGAAGCGGGATATGGCCGCCGCGTCGTTCTCGTCGCCGCCGTTGACCTTGTAGATGGGGTCCACGATGACGGCCTTGAAGGTGCCCTTGGGCCCGCGCTTGAGCACCCGGTGGACGATGCGCGGGGCGAGCCTCTCCATGTCGGCGGCGTGGCCCCTCAGGTCGAGGCGCACGAAGTTGCGCTTGATGGCCTCGAGGCCGCTCCCGCACTGGCCGCACTCCTCCCGGTCCTCCCACACCCTGTGCTGGCGGTCCCGGAAGCTCGCGTCCGCGATCTCGAGGTTAACGTAGTAGACGGGGCCCTCGGCGCAGGGGTAGCCCCACCACGTGCCCCCGCAGCAGATGGCCTCGGCCAGGTCGATGAGGGCGTAGCTCTTGCCAGCCTTGGACGGGCCCGCCAGCACCATCTTCTGGCCCTGGCGCAGGATGCCGCGCTCCCCCTCGCCGATGAGGGCCGGGGCGAGCTCGATGGGGTCGTCCCAGTCGCCGGAGACGTCGTCGGGCAGGTCGTCCTCGTTCTCCGCCCTCCAGGCGCACCACTCGTCCCAGCTCGAGGCACCGCAGCCGGTGTCCACCAGGGCCTGGAGCTGGCCCCCGCGAACGAGGCCGGGCATCCTCGAGAGCCGCGACGGGTTCTTGTTCTGCCCGTCGGGGGAGAAGCCGCACTGGCGGCAGTAGGCGTAGAGCTCCTCCACCCGCTTGCGGTAGAGGGCGAAGTCCGTCCCCGCGTCAACCCTCACGATGGCGTGGACGCTCTTGTTGCCGCTCGTGACCACGGCGGCGCAGGGCAGGTGCATCTCCCGGATCATGGGCAGCTGCTTCTCGTAGGGCAGCTCGTCGGACTCCACGAGGGCGTAGCGGTACTCCACCACGTCCTCGTTGCGCACCCCCCGGCCGTTGAAGGGGTTGAACCGTATCCACCCGCCCACGGAGCGGTCGTAGTCCCCCACCACGGCCTCCATGGAGCACTCCGCGTCCGGGGCCGCGGACCACTTGGCCAGCGCCTGCCTGAGCTCGCCTGCGGTGCGGGTGTACACGCCCCTCGTGGGGACCTTGCGGTCGCTGCCCTCGGGGCAGAAGCTCTCGGTGGAGTAGGCCACGTAGTCCCCGTCGTCGAACAGCGCCTCGAGGTAGCGGCCGAGCATGGCCATGGACGTGCGGGCGGCGGCCGCGTCTCCGGCGGTCGGGGCGGCCCGGCTCGGGTCCTCGTCCTGGGTCCACGCCGGGTCCGGCCGGGCGGGGGAGCGGTCCGAGAGGCTCACCTCGTCGTCCCAGGAGAAGGCCGCGTCGGCCCCCTCCGGCATCCAGCCGGCCCGCCGGGCCATGGCGGCCAGGGTGCCGCTCCTGACGCGGTCGCCCTCGGTGCGCCCGAACCCCGCCCACTTGCGCTCGCACTCCCCGGGCCGGTAGCGCGCCCCGTCGCGCCGGCTCCACCGGTCCCAGAGCGACACGTCGAGGCCGCTCTCGTGCAGGGCCATGCCCACGTCCACCCACTCCTGGTACGACAGGCGCCCCGGGTCGACCCAGTCCAGGGCCTCGGCGAGGTCGCCGTGGTCCTCTGGCTCCGTGTCGAAGCCTCGGAAACGTGTCATCGGACCACCTCCTTCGTTGTCGAAAGGGGGGGTGCACCACGGGTTCCCGTCGTGCACCCCCCCCCTATGCGTGTGTTGAGAGGCGCCCCGTGCTCCTAGCTCCAGTCGCCGCGCATGCGGCGCTCGTACTTCTCCAGCAGCTCCCGGTCCCTGCGCTCGGCCATGGCCGCCTCCGGTCCCCGGTCCGCCTCCGTGCCGCAGCGCGGGCAGTACCTGGCCCCCTTGGAGAGGCGGCGCCCGCAGGCACCGCAGCGGCACTGGGGGCTCGCCCCTCCCTTGTGAAGGGTCACCTTGGCCGTGCGCTCACCCATGGGTCTGCGCCTCCCTCGCGACCCCGACGGAGGCCGCCACCTTGGCCTCGTAGAGCAGGCCGGCCGACGCCGACTCGCGCACCACCGTGTAGACGGCGTAGCGTCCGCCCCCGCAGAGGCGGCAGCGGCGCCCCTCGAACTCGCCCACCATCAGTCCACCTCCCGCACCGAGTCGGCAAAGCGCTCCAGCCTGCCCACCGCCTCGTCCAGTGCCATGGACCCGGGAGCCGCCTTGAGCCCGCGCTCGGCGGCGAACCTCACCGCCAGCGCCAGCGTGGACGGGTAGCACTCCAGGGCGCGCCACCGAGGCTCGTCCAGCGGGTCGCCGGTCTTCGGGTCCGTGTCCACCCGCTCGTAGAGCTGCCAGCACCGGAACCCCTTGAGCGGCCGGGCCTGCCAGCCGTCCCCCAGCTCTATCACCGCCATCAGTCCACCTCCCCGACCATCGCCGCCACCTTGGCCCTCTGGGCCGCCACGTGGGCCGTGTAGGCCCGCTCGCACTCGGTCAGGCACTCCACTGCCTTGCGCAGGTCCCGTGCCCTCTCGGAGGGCGTGGCGCCCTTGTACGGCCATCGCCAGACGTACTTGGCCGCGCACCCCCACCAGTAGGCCACCATGGGCGGCACGTCGGCGTCGGCCATCATCGCCGCCACCGCGTCCTTGGCCTCCATGCCCCCGTGGCAGTAGTGCGATGGCCGCGTCACCTCGTCGTAGGCGTCGTCGGCGCGCTCCGCTCCGCGCAGCTCTAGGGTCCGGTACGTGACGCTCATCGGTCATCGCCTCCGTCCTCCATCGCCGCGACCCGCTCGCCGAGGTCGGCCAGGCGGGCCCGCAGGGCGTCCAGCCGGTCCAGCGTCTCGCCGATGACGGAGCGGGCCACGCCCGCGTCCATCCCGTCGCCCCTGCGGGTGCATCGGGCCGCCCCGTCCATCAGGTGGATGCCGGCGGCGCACATATCCGACGCGATGTCGCGCATCTCGGCGCGGGCCTCATTGGCAGCCATCATCGCTTCCCCCCTCCATCCCGTCGGCCAGGGACCACAGGCGCGCGGCCACGAACCACCGGGTGCTCAGCGCCATGTCGTAGAGCCTGCCCTGCCCTATCCGGCCGCCGCGGCGCGCCTCACGGCGCACCTCGCCGAGCTCCAGCCAGAGCCCGTAGACGAATTCCTCCACGTCGCCGACGGCGTCTGCCAGCTCCTCGTCACTCATCGCTTCCCCCCTCCCTGACCATGACCACGGTGGCGCCGGTGGGGCGCCCGTCACGGTCTCTGTCCCACGTCTCGTGGGCCGTGCGGTACCCGCACCTGCCGACGACGTACATCCACCGGTCCAGCTCCTCCCCGGAGTCGTACTCGGCCACGCACCACCCACGCTCGTCGTCGTGCTCGTCGCACTCGTCGAGGACGACCAGCGCGTAGGGCCTCAGTCGGTCACCCATCGTCTCGCTCCTCTCTCGGCATCCCGTCCCACCGGTCGCGGGCCTCCTCCAGCGTCCACGCCAGGGGCCCGCGCACCCCGCATCCGTGGCAGGCCATCTGCCCGCGGGCCGGGTAGCGGCCCTGTTGGCGGACGAAGGACGGCTTGGCGGCGCCGCAGGCGGGGCAGGGCTTGATGCTCACTCCCATCTGACGTCCTCCCCGTCCGTTATCGCCTTATGTATGAGGACGTTGATGTCGAGCATGTCTATCCGGGCGTCGGTCAGCCGACGCGTCAGATAATCGCCCGCGTAGTCCTTGGCGCGCCTGCCGCACCTGGCCTCGACGTCCAAGAGCTTCTCGTGCGCCCGAAACGCAGCGTCCCACGCGTGGTCGCAGGCCATGGACGCGGCCAGCAGGGCGGCGCGGTCCTCGGCGGTGAGGTCAGTCATCGGCGCCCCCTCTCACCAGCTCCACCGTCACGTGCAGGCGGTCTCCGCCCCGGACGGTGCCCTCGGGCACGATGACCGCGGGCACCTGTATGAAACCACCCAAGCCGTAGTCGAGGTACACACTCGGGTCGTCGACGACGGCGATGCAATTGGACCAGTTCAGAGGCACCGCCTCCATCCCGGGAACGCCGAAGTCCACGATGCCGTCGACGGGCAGCTCCTCGTCCACCAGGGCGGTGCGCTCACTCATGGCCTGTCGCCACCCTCGCCCCGCAGTGGGGGCAGTAGTTGAACGACGGCCTGTACGGGGGCTCGGTCTCGAACCAGCCCTCGTCGCCGTACATCATCACCCCGCCGCAGTTGGAGCAGACGAAGTACCCACAGTCCTCGTCGGTGTCGTCGGTCTCGTGCTCCACGTCGTCCTCGTCCCAGCGGGTGGCGTACTCTTCGGGGTCGAAGGTGCAGGTGAGCCCGGTGTCGCTCATGCGGATTCGCTCACTCATCGTCCGTCACCCCCGAGAGGGCCTTGGCGCGGGCAACGATGTCGGCGGCCACCGCACTTTTGCAGCCATCCGTGTCATACCGCTGGTAGGGGTACTCGCCGTCGACCTTAGACGGGCAGTCGCTGCACTCGATGTCCCGGCACGACCAGTAGTCTTGAAACTCCTTCAGCGCGTCCTCCGCCAGCCGCTCCCAGCTTTCGGGGCGCCGGTGGGTGAGGTCCTCGTCGCGAATCTCGTAGACGTTGCCGGTCTCGCTGAAGGTCCGTACGTTGAACCTCTTGCCGCGCAGGAGGCGATTGACGGTATGTGCGGAGCCGTCGTCTCTGTACACCGTGTCGCCCACCTCGATGGGCACCCCGTCGCGGTCGAGCACTGGCTCAGGCTCGGGCTCGGTGCGGGTGAGGCCGTCGAGGGAGACCGCCCCGGCGGGGTAGGCGATGCCGTCGATACCGGCGGCCCTTATCTCCTCGCCGTCCCCCGCGACCAGGACGGTACCGTCCCGGTCGAAGCCCACGCGGTCGACCGCAACCCTCCGGCCCGTCCCGGCGTCCCACAGCACGTCCCCGGGCACCACCGGCTCGCCGTCCACCACGGGCCACTCGATGCCGGGTGGGAGCGTCTGCCGGCTCGTGGTAAGGTCCAGAGCCTCGGCGATGACGCGGCGGGCGTGGTTGCTCACGCCGTACCGCACGCCGTCGATGACGATGTGCCAGTTCCGGTTGTCGCGGGTGACGTGCGCCGTCCCCACGCCGCCGTCGGGGTCCCTGCACAGGCACGGAACGTCCTCCGGGGCGTCGCCGACGCGCCTCACGCGCTCGCCGGGGGAGAGGTGCAGGTGGTCGCAGTCGCCGATGACCGTCGTGGTCGTGGCATACACCTCGACGCTCTCGACCGTCATCGGGTCGAAGGTCCCATGCTGCACAGTGTCCCCGATGCGGACGGGCGAGCCGTCCTCGTAGAGCGGCCAGTAGCCGCCGATGGTTCCTTGGTTCATTTCTCCTCCTTCTCGGCCCGGGTCTCCACGTTCAAAGCCGTCATCCACCCGAGCTTCCGCCTCGCCGTCTTGACGCCGACCGGCGGCGGGGTCATGTCCGGCGGCGGGGCTCCCTGTGACCAGATCTCATCCGAGAGCGCGTACCTCGCCCGTCCGTCCATGTGGAGCCTCACCGGCCCCACGTCCACGGCGCACACCCCGGCGAAGCCGTCCGGCTCCGACGGGTGCCATGCCACGCGCCCGCCGCCGTGGCCCACGCCCCAGAGCTCGGCCGGGACCACGACGAGCCCGGCGTCCCCGATGCCGTCGAGCACGAGGTCGGCCATCGCCTCCACGTCGGCCGCGCCCCACGGCCGCTCCGCGTCACCCATCGCCGCCCCTCCTTCCGTCCCGCCGCCACCGGTCCACGGTGGAGCGCCCGACGCCGAGGTAGGCGGCGGCGCGCCCGCGGGTGATGCGGCCCTCGTCCACGGCCCCGCACACGGCCCGCCACCCCTCGGGGCGCGGCGCCCTCGGCCGCCCGAGGTGCTTGCCGCGGGCCCGGGCGGCGGCGATGCCCTGGGCCTGCCGCTCGCGGAGCTTCTCCCGCTCCAGCTGGGCCACGTAGGCGAGGAGCCGGATGACGACGTCCGATATGAGGCGCCCGGTGACGCCCCCCCCGGAGACTCCCGGGTGTCCAGCAGGGGCATGTCGAGGACCACGATGTCCACGCCCAGGGCCGTGATGGACGCCCACGCGTCGCAGACGTCGCCGTAGTCGCGGCCCATGCGGTCGATGGAGGCCACGTAGAGCACGTCGCCGGGCCTGAGGGCCGAGACCATGGCCCGCCACCGGGGCCGGTCCATGTCCTTGCCGCTCTGCCGGTCGCACCACAGGCGGTCCACGAGGGGCGCCAGGGCGTCGGTCTGGCGGTCGAGGTTCTGGTCGGCCGTGGACACCCGGGCGTAGCCGTGGGCGGTCACAGCCCCCTCACCCCCTCGTTGCGCGCCACCATGGCCGGCCAGTCCTCGCGGTCCGCCGCCACGAAGTCCAGGCACGTGCGCCCGGCCTCGCCGCACTCCACGGACGGCCCGGGCACCCGGCGGCACCTCCCGCCCGCTGGCACGTCCAGCCACAGGCGGCAGCGTCCGCAGTCGTCGGTCAGGTAGGGGCGGCGGCCCCAGGGGGCGGTCACCACTCCTCCCGGGGCAGGTCCAGGGGGACCGCGGCCGCCGTGCGGAACACGGCGTCGCAACCTACCACCCTCGCGCTGTCGGTCAGTATGGTCGCGTAGGCCGCCGCGTCCGCGGGGTCCGAGAACGCCGCGACCATGGCGCACCCGTCGCCGCCCATCGCCTCCACGATGTAGACCTTCCTGCCCTCTCCCATCCGTTCTCCTCTCTAATGGACGGGGCGCCCCGGTGGGACGCCCCTCGTCTCGTGTGCTATGCGGCCCTCGGGTCGTATGTGGCCGGGTCGACCCCGACGGGGACCCGCCATCGGTTCTGGGCGAGGCGCGACATCATGGCGCTCGCCTGCGCGAAGGTCCATGTGCCGGGGTGGCGGAAACCCTTGCGCTCGAGCATCCTCACCTGCTTGGGCGTGGCCATGCCCGCATCCGCCCGGCGCTTGAGCGAGTCGAGCACCTTCGAGGCCTTGCCCCGGCACATGGCAGAGCCGTCGATGCCCCACCTCTCCAGCGCGTCAAGCTGCCTGGCCGACGGCTCCGAGCGCTCCCAGGCGAAGGCCGGCTCGTACCCGGACAGGTCGGCGTCGCAGATGGACACCTCGAACTGCAGGGGGTCCACGAGCCTGGACTTGTGCTTGCGCATCTCCGCGAGCTTGGTGGCCAGGGCCCTCTCCCGGGCCTCCTGCACGTCCTCCGCGGCCATGACCTCCACGTCCATGAGGTCGGCGCCGGCCCCGTCCGCCTCGCCGGCCACGATCTCGTCCATGCGAGCCGACACCTCGGGGTCGGCCCCCATGAGGCTCGCAGGGCGGCACAGGTCCATGCGGCCCGTCTGCCACAGGAAGTCGAGGAGCAGCAGGTGGTCCTTGCCGGTCTCCGGCGACAGGCGGGTGCCCCTGCCCACCATCTGGCAGTACAGGGACCGGCTCCTGGTGGGCCTGAGGACCGCCACGCAGTCCACGGCCGGGCAGTCCCATCCCTCGGTGAGCAGCATGGAGTTGCAGAGCACCGAGGTCCTGCCGGAGGCGAAGTCGGCGATGGCCTCTGCGCGGTCCTCGGAGGCGCCGTCCACCTCCGCGGCGGCCACGCCCCGCTCGAGTAGCCTGTCGCGCAGGGCCTCGGCCGTGCGAACGAGGGGGAGGAAGCAGACGGTCCGGCGGTCGGCGAACCGGGACGCGATCACGTCGGCGATGGCGTCGAGGTAGGGGTCCAGGGCGTCGCCCAGCTGCCCTGCCGCGTAGTCCCCGTTGGACTGGGAGACGCCGGAGATGTCGATGTCCAGGGGGACGGTCAGGGCCCGGATGGGGGAGAGGTGGCCCTCCTTGACCGCCCGGGCCAGGCCGTACTCGTAGGCGACGGAGTCGAAGACCTCGGAGAGCCCCCGGCGGTCGGACCTGTCCGCCGTGGCCGTGACCCCGAGGACCCGGGCCCCGCCGAAGTGGTCGAGGACCCTGCGGTAGGAGTCCGACAGGGCGTGGTGGGCCTCGTCGACCACCACGAGGTCGAACCGGCCCGGGTCGATGCGGGACAGGCGCCCCTCGCGGCAGAGGGTCTGCACGGAGCCCACCGTCACGGCGTTGTGGGTGCCGAGGCAGCTCGAGGCCGCCTGCTCCCGGGCGCAGGAGAGCCCCGTCACCGCCGAGATCTTGGCCTCGGCCTGGTCGAGGAGCTCTCCCCTGTGGGCGAGTACGAGGGTCCTGCCGCCCTGGGCGGCCACCCGCCCGGCGACCGTGGCGAACACCACGGTCTTGCCGGTGCCGGTGGCCTGGACCACGAGGGTGCGCCGTCGCCCCTTGGCCCACTCCCCGAAGACGGCGTCCACGGCGTCCCGCTGGTAGTCGCGGAGCTCCATCAGAAGCCGCCGAACCCGCCCGCCTTGGGCGCCGCGGCCGGGGCGGAGGGGGCTGAGGGGGCCGCCGCAGCGGCCTCGGAGGGCTTCAGGAACTCGGTGACCTCGTTGTACTCCTTGCCGTTGTACTCGCGGTTTCCCACCTTGCAGGCACCCTCGGCCCCCAGGGCCTCGCCCCAGGGCAGGCGCCCGTCCATGGAGGCGTCCTCGGGGATGAGCGAGCAGGCCTTGAAGAACTGGGCGCTCTTCCACGCCTGCTTCTGGGTGAGGAAGAGCTTCACCCACGCCTTGCCCTCGCCGCCCGGGCCGGAGAGGCTGAGCTCCAGCTCGGCCATGGGGCAGGGGGGAAGCTTCGTGGAGCCGTTGTAGCGCTTGCGCTCGAAGGCGGTCACGCGGAAGCGGTACTGCCCCGGCGTGAGCACCGTGTAGGCCGGCGCCGTCTCGTAGGAGACCTCGGAGTCCCAGTCGAGGGCGATGTCGTCGTTTGCCATGTCCTGTTTCCTCTCTCTTTAGAAGGGCACGTCCTTCTGCGCCCTGATCTTCTGCACCATCCGGAACACCTTGTCCCAGCCGCCCACGAGGAAGTCCACGAACTCCTGGGGGTACGCCGTCGGGTCGCAGTCTGCCGGGTAGTTGCCGGATGCGGCCACGGCCGCCCTGAGCTCCGCCTCGGCAACGCCGTCGGCCTCCATGAGGTCCGCCAGGGGCGCCATGGTCTCAGGCCACCCCGCCGTCGGCTCCAGGAGGCACGGCTCCTCGCCGTCCGGGGCCGGAGACTCCGGGAAGACCGCGGTGCCGGCCTCGGTGGCCACGGTGGCGGCCGGCGCCGGGGCGAGGAGCGCGGCGAGCGTCCCGTAGGTGCCCTCGTCAAGAGGCATCTCGTCGGGCAGCCCGAAGCGGTTCTTCGCGTCGTAGGTGGCGTCGTGGGTGGTCTTGACCACGCGGCGGCGCCCGGCGGCCGTGACCTTGCCGCTCCGGTCGTCCTTGGAGACGTAGACCTTGTAGTCGAGGAAGAGGACCATGTCGGCCCACTCCTTGACGAGGGCGGCGTTGGAGACGCGCTTGGTGTCGACGAGCTTCATGGACCACTTGTCGTAGGAGTTGGCCTCCTCGGGGCGCTCCACCTTGGACAGGATCGCGTGGCCGAGGAGCACGACGTTCACGCCCCGGTCCACCACCTCGCCGAGGAGGGCCACGAGCTCCGAGAAGCGCTCCTTGACCAGGACGTAGCCCTTTCCGTACCCCCAGTCCTCGATGGAGCGCTTGTCGGGGTCGGAGGCGACGACGGCCTCGGTGCAGAGGCGCTCGGCGGCGTCCACGGTGTCGATGACGAGGGTGCCGAAGGTGTGGGAGCCCGCCCCGTCGCGGACGTCGCGCACCTCGTCGAGGAGCATCTGCCAGCTGGTGGGGGCGGGCAGGCGGGCGACGTCGAGCTGGTCGGTGCCCCCCTCGCAGTCGACGAACAGCGGCGACGGCATGGCGGCGGCCAGCGTCGACTTGCCGATGCCCTCGGGCCCGTAGGCCACCACCTTGAGGGCGCGCTTCCGCGGCCCCACGGTCACGTCGTACTTCAAGTCACTCCTCCTTCCCGACGCCCAGGGCGCCGTCGATCTCGTCCAGCTGGGCCAGCAGCCACTGGCGGCGCATGGCCGCCGTGTAGTCCTGCCCCTGGCCGAACATGTGCTCCAGCAGCTCGGCGGCGTTGCCGACGTCGGTGTGGGCCTGGCGGGCCGCCATGATGTCGCCCTGGGTGGTGGTGTTCTTCCACCCGTACTTGACGATGCTCTGCACGAGGCGCCGGTCGGCGGCCTCCATGCGCTCGTAGGTGGGCACGCAGGCGAGCACCGCGTCGGACAGGGTCACCGTGGGCGGGGCTGCCCTCCTGGGGCTAGCCACGGCGCACCTCCTCGCCGGAGCGGCTGCGGCGCCACGCCGCGACGATCTCCTTCGCCAGGAGCCTGAAGCGCGGGTCGGTCGGGTCGATGCGCATGGGGCGTTCCGCCGCGGCGGCGCCCGTGGTAGTCTGTACCTGAGGCATAGAGCCTCCTTTCTTGCCCGTCCACCTGCGAGTTTGGCGACTGAGGTGGCGGGCGTTCCTGTGTTTTTCGGTCTCATCCGGCGCCCTCCCCGCGGGACCCTCCGATTTCCCTGCTCGTGGACAAGACGCGGGCGTCCACCTGGTGATGAGAAGAAGAGAGAGATGGCGAAAGGAGGTCGCATGGCTTCTGGCCCCATGCCCTAGGGCTCTGGCCGCGCTTTTGACCGGAGCGGCGGCTGCCGTCCGGAGGGCCCCGCGTGAGGGGCGCCGGTCGGTGCATGCACCCCGCAGGGTGTCTGACTGGTGCGTCCGCCCCGGTCCGCGGGTCGTGGCGCCGTCGTGCCCCCTCGGGGGACCCGTGCGCTCGCCGCGTCGTGGGCGGGGTCCGCGCTTATCGGTGAGCGCGTGGCACCATACGGTTGTCAAGGTGCGGGGCCGTCGGCCCGTGACCGGCCGCCGCGGGGGAGCGGTGGGCGGTCGGGGGCGGCGGGTCAGCAGAGCTCGCGGCCGCAGTCGTAGTCCGGGGCAAGGGGGTCCCTCGGCTCGCGGTCGGGGTTGCCCGGTACCGGCGTGTCGAGCCCGAGGGCTCGGGCGTCGGGCCAGTCCCACGGGTCCGGCGGCAGCACCGCCACGTCGTCGGACCACCCCGAGGGGTGGCGGCGGAGCCAGTCCTCGCCGGGGCCCGTCACAGGTCCCACCCGTCGGCGCGGGCGTGGGCGGCGCAGACCTCGGGGGTGATGGCGGCTTCGGTGCGGGCCGGGTCGGCGTTGGCCGCCTGGGCACCGAGCACGAGGGCCATCCAGGCGGCCCAGAGCAGGGCCATCCAGAGGAGCATCTTCAGCTCGGGCGGCATGCCGGAGGGCACGTTGCGGCGCCTGCGGGCGGCCATCAGGCCACCACCCGGGGCGTGGCGGGGTGGCTGCGGAGCCACGCGTCGAGGTCGTCGACGTGGACGAGGCGACGGGCGCTGTTGGCCACGTGCTTGGTCGGGTCCACGGCCTCCGACGCCGGGAGGTACGCGGGGATCTGCCCGTCGGAGATGAGGAGGCAGAGGGTCTCGTTGGAGCACCGCATGTAGCGCGCCGCCTCGTCGACGTGGAGCCAGTCGCGGCGCAGCGGCGGGAGCTTGGCGTGTCCCATCACTCGCCACCGCCCTCGACCATCCCGGGGACGACGTCGTTGATGACGCCCATGAGGGCCATGACGGTGGCGTACTCGACGCCGTCGGGGTCGTTGCCGTCGGCCAGATGCCGGGCGATGCAGGCCGCCCCTTCCAGGGCGGCTTGGTACCCGGCGACGATGCCGGCGGAGATGTCCTCGGCGCGTCGGGCATGGCGGCGGCTCTTCTTGGTGTCGCCCTTGGGATCCGCCACGACGGCGACGCGCCCGCACGCATTGGCGCAGGATTCCAGCACGTCGGCGATGTTCGCGGCCTTCCTGGCCTTGTTCTTGGTCTTGTCCTTGCTCATGTGGGGTCTCCTCTCATCGGGTGGTTGGCGTGCGGGGTGGGTCAGCCTCGCCGCGCGAGCATCAGCACGAGCAGCACGCCGAGGCAGAACGCAGACGGGGCGGTTAGGATGAACGCCATGGCCCTCACCTGAGGAACAGCGACAGCACAAGCAGCGTGGCGATGAAGCCGAGGAGCGCGGTATGGATGCCAAGGGAGAATTTGTTCGTCTTAACCGCCGCCAGCGTGCGGTTCTGCGCGTTCTCAAGCCGTATGCAGGCGTTCCGGACTTCTTTGAAAAACTCGGCAACGGCGAGGTCCGAGTCGCTGGGATGGAACCCGGCAGCGTCCTTGCCGCATGCGAGGAGCTCCAGGGCACGGGCTACCTCACACTCCGGGCCAACGGTGTCGGGAAGGTCGACCGCAGGCTCAACCCGGCGGCGAGCTTCGACCTCTCCACGGTTTGCGACTGCTACCGTAGTGAGCACTTCCACTACGTGGTGCTGCCCGTGCTCCTCCAGCTCGTCGGCGGTGCCTCCGGCGGCCTCGTCGTGTGGCTGCTGTCCTTTTTGGTTGGCTGACATCTCTTCTCTCCTAGGTCATGGGCGTTCGGGGCGGGGTGGTTCCGGTACGTTCCTCGGTCATGTCGAGCAGGTAATCAGGGGTGCACCCGAAGTGGCGCGCCATGAGCACAAGGCGCTCTCCAGATGGGGCCATCTCTCCCGACTCCCACTTGCGAACCGATGAGACGGTCACGCCAGCAACCCTGGCGACGTCTTCCACCGACTCGCCGATTCGCACGCGCTCGCTGGCGATGTTGTTATGGCGCAAGCGCCTCACCTCCTACTACTTGAGGTTTCTGTATCCGGATACAGACGTTTTCTGTACCTGACGCCAAAGACGATACAGAGGAATTCTGTTTGAGTCAAGCAGTTTTCTGTGAGATTCTTACAGGCATAGTCTGTAGAAGGAGCCACCATGCCGAAGACCGAGCTAGCCCAGCGAATCACGGATGCCAGGACAAAGGCCGGGCTTACCCAACAGCAGGTCGCCGAAGCCCTCGGGATGACCCAGCAGTCCTATCAGTACTACGAGTCGAGGGCCAAGGACATCAAGGGAGACGTCATCAGGACGCTCTGCAGTGTGTTCGGCGTGTCGGCCTCGTATCTCCTTGGCATGAGCGATGAGATGGGTGGGGCCGTTCCCTTCCATCCTTGCCGTCGCGCCCCCATTGTCGGGCGTATAGCCGCCGGCGACCCAAGGGAGGCCATCGAGCAGGCCGACGAGTCCCAGATAGTGTTCAACCCCGATGCGAGCGACGATAGCTTCTACCTCGTGTGCGCCGGAGACTCGATGAACAACGTGGTGCCCGAGGGGATGCTGGTGCTCGTCGACCCGGCCAAGGAGACGAGGAGCGGCGACGTGGCCGCCGTCATGGTCAACGGGGACGACGCGACGCTCAAGCGCGTCTACTTCGCCGGCGACACCATCGTCCTGCACCCGGAGTCGAGCAACCCCGTGCACCGGGACCGAACCATCGACGCCACCGACCCCGACGCCCCAAGCTTCCGGGTTATCGGCCCTGTCATCGGCCTCTGCACCCAGCCGGGCTGGCGGGCGTGAACCAACGGGACAGGAAGGAGGCGCGCCATGGCCAGGCGCAAGGTCGGGACCCTCACGTGGTCTGCCGACGGGTCGAGAGTGAAGATCCAGGTGATGAGGGGTTACCGCTCCGACGGGAGCCGCCGGGTGCTCACCCGCACCCTGCACGACGTATCGGCCGACGAGGCGGAGGCCGAGGCGGTACGCATGGCGGCGGAGCTCGGGGCGTCGGACCTCGCCGGCGACTCCATGACGCTCTCGGCATTCTACTGGGGCGTCTTCCGGGACTCCCCGAGCAACCGGGGCCGCCCCAGGACCAAGGGCACGCTCCGCGGCTACGACTACGCCATGGACCACTATGTGCTCCCGACCCTCGGAGACGTCGCCGTCGGGCGTGTCACCCACGACCAGGTGGCCGCCGTGATCAGGGCGGCTGCGAGCCCCAAGAACTGCAAGACGGTCCTCAGGGCCGTCCTCATGGCCGCCTATGACATGGGATATGTCGCCGAGAGGCCGCTGCAGCGCCGCGTGCCCACGCCCCGGGCCCGTGCCGAGCAGGTGCAGCCGTGGGACCGCCTGGAGGTGGCCTCCGCCCTCAAGGCCGCGGAGGGCTGGCGCCCCGAGCTCCGGGCCTACCTCGCCCTCGGGCTATCGGGCCTGCGCAAGAGCGAGGCCATGGCCGTGCGCCCCTGCGACCTGTCGCTGACGAAGCTCTTCGACTTCGCGACCGGAGCCGAGACCGAGTCCATGACCGTCACCGTCCGGCGTACCTACACGGAGGCCGACGGGGTGAGGGAGGACACGAAAAACGACCGCTCCGCCCGCGCGGTCCCGGTGTTCGCCCCGTGCCGGGGAATGCTGGCGGGCATGGCCGTTGGGGTACCGGCCGACGAGCGGCTTGTGTCCCTCTCTGTGGGCGGCTTCAACAAGGCGTGGCGGGAGGCGCTCTCCGCCTCGGGGCTGCGTTACGTGCCGCCGGGGACCCTGCGCCACACGAGCGACACCATCGCCCTGGACGCCGGCGTCGCCCCCGACCTCGTGGACAAGATGCACGGCCGCTCGGAGCACACGAGCACCTACCGCAACTACTACCGCCCGGCCCTCGGCGCGATGGAGGAGGCAGCCCGCAAGGTGGGGGAGACCATCGGTTAACGTGCGGTGGAACGGGGTTGTACCGGCGAGGAACGCTAGGGAACGTATAGGGCCACATTTATCCACTCATGTAGCATAGTGCCAGGTAGATGCCTTGCTAATGACTTCGACCCCTGCACTCTTAATCCCAAGGTCCAGGGTTCGAACCCCTGACGGTCCACCATGAACTCGCAGGCCACCGGCTCACCCGGTGGCCTTTTTTCATGCCGCCCCCCTGTCCCAACACCCGGACACTTTTGTCCCAATGGTCGGGTACTTCTGTCCCATTTGGTACTTTTCCGGTGGGGGAGTGGCTAAAAACCACCAAACGACGGCCCGTTTGGTGGTTTTTATCATCAGTGGAACCAAAAACCACCAAACGGATTCCGGCCCGCGGCGGGGCGGAGGTCGGGGGCCAGCAGCCCGCGGCCCCCCCGGCAGGGGCCCAGTATCCGTCTGGCCCCCTCTCTCAAAGGTTGTCTATTCATTACTGGGCATTTATCACGGGATATCTGCTGTATTTGCGTGTTTGTGCCCACCGGGGTCGGCCCTGCGGGAAAAGCGGCGCCCCGCGCATTAGCATGGCCTCGAACACTCGAGAAAGGACACCGTCATGGGCCAGTTCCTCACCGCCGACAACGTCTTCCTCCATTGCGACGCCTCCACGCGCGACGAGGCCCTGTCCCTCATCGCCGAGAAGGCCGTGGAGCAGGGTGCGGCCACCGACGCCCAGGTCCTTTACCAGGCCTTCCTCGACCGCGAGGCCGAGGGGTCCTGCGGCATGGTGTCCGGCTTCGCCATCCCCCACGCCAAGTCGGCCGCCGTCACGCGGCCCTGCGTCCTGGTGGTGCGCAGCGACCGTCCCCTCGAGGGCTGGGAGACCATGGACCGCGCGCCCGTCACCTGCGCCGTGGCCATCATGGTGCCCGACACCGACGCCGGCACCCCGTACCTGCGCCTCCTCGCCAAGCTCGCCGTCATGCTCATGAACGACGGCTTCGCCCGGGAGGTCCTGTCCCAGGAGGACCCGGCAGAGGTGGCCGCCGCCATCGACGCCGGCCTGGAGGCCTAGCCTCCGCGCTCGCCTGCCTCGCGTCTTCCGCGAGGAGAACGCCCGAGGCGGTACACTGTCCTTCAAGCTACGTCCAGTAAACCCACGCGAGGGGAGCCCCGTTGATCTACACCGTCACCTTCAACCCGTCCGTCGACTACGTGATGCACCCCACCACGCTCGACATGGGCTACACAAACCGCTCCACCGCCGAGGAGATGTACGCCGGCGGCAACGGCATCAACGTCTCCACCATCCTCACCGAGCTCGGCGTCGACAACGTGGCCATGGGCTTCATCGGCGGCTTCACCGGCGACTTCGTGCTCAACACCCTGCAGCAGCAGGGCATCAACACCAACTTCATCCGTCTCGACAAGGGCAACACGCGCATCAACGTCAAGCTCAACGGCATCATCATGACCATCATCAACGGCATGGGGCCCAACATCCCCATCTCCAAGGTCGACGAGCTGTTCACCCGCATCGACCGCGTGAGCTCCGGCAGCACCCTCGTCCTCACGGGCTCCATCCCCAGCTGCCTGCCCGACGACATGTACGACATGATGATGAGCAAGTTCTCCGGCCGTGGCATCCGCTTCGTGGTGGACGCCCCTGGCGACCTCCTCATGAACGCCCTGGCCGCCGAGCCCTTCTTCATCAAGCCCAACAACCACGAGGTCGGCCGCATCTTCGGCGCCAACCCCGAGACCCCCGAGGAGGTCCTGCCCTACGCCCGCCAGCTCCACGAGAAGGGCGCCCAGAACGTCCTCGTCTCCTGCGGCGGCTATGGCGCCGCGCTCGTGGACGCCAACGGCGAGGAGCACGTCACCCGCTGCCCGCCGTGCCGCCTCGTGAACGCCACCGGCGCCGGCGACTCCATGGTGGCCGGCTTCCTGGCCGCCCTTGACCGCGGCTGGTCCTACGGCGACGCCCTCAACTACGCCAGCGCCTGCGGCTCCGCCACTGCGGCCTCCAACGGCCTGGCCAACCGCAGCACCATCGAGCGCTTCTACTCCTCGCTCAATCACCTGCTGGCCGACGAGAAGGCCCATGCGGGTGAGGAAGTTGTCGAGGTCGTGGAAACTGACGACGATAGCGAGGCATAGCCCCGTTCAACGCAGACAGTTTTAAGCTCGCTGGTACAATCAACTCGGTAAAACGGGGAGGGGTGCCCCTTCCTGGAGCCCTCAAAGGGGCAGGTAAGCAAGCCTTTATTAAAAGGAGAAGGAACATGGTTTCTCAGACCGTCACCATCATCAACCCCACCGGCCTCCACATGCGCCCCGCCGGCCTCTTCGCCTCCACCATGGGCAAGTTCAGCTCCAACGTCACCATCAAGGGCAACGGCAAGGAGATCAACGGCAAGTCGCCCATGGCCATCATGGCCGGCGGCCTCGGTGCCGGCACCGAGATCGAGATCGTGTGCGAGGGCTCCGACGAGGCCGACGCCCTCAAGGCCGCCGTGGAGCTCGTGGAGAGCGGCCTCGGCGAGTAGCTCTTAAGGCCCCTCGGGCTTCCAAGAGCCCATAGCCCTGTTTCACCTCGGGGGGCGCGACCGCTTGGACCCAAGCGCCGCGCCCCCTTTTTTCATCCGAGAGTGAGCCGCCCCGGGGCGGCGAGAAGGAGGCACCAATGTTCCAGGGAGTCAACGGCTCCGACGGCATCGGTATCGGCCAGGCCCAGGTGGCCGTTGAGCCGGACCTCAGCTACACCCCCACGGCCCATAACGACCCCGCCGCCGAGCGCGAGCGCTACAACGGCGCCCTCGAGGCCTTCTGCGACCGCACCCAGGCCCAGGCCGACCGCATGGCGGTCACGGTAGGCGAGGAGGAGTCGCAGATCATGATCGGCCACATCAACATGGCCCGCGACCCGTTCATGATCGACGAGATCAACAACCGCATCAATACCGGCATGAGCGCCGAGCAGGCCGTGGACGAGGTCTGCGACATGTTCTACGGCATGTTCGCCGGCATGGACGACCCCATGATGCGCGAGCGCGCCGCCGACGTGCAGGACATCCGCGTGGGCCTTCTGGCCAACCTGCTGGGCAAGGAGGTCGTGGACCTCTCCGTGCTGCCTGCCGGCTCCATCGTCGTGGTGCACGACCTCACCCCGTCCATGACGGCGGACATCGACAAGGAGAACGTGGCCGGCATCGTCACCGAGACCGGCGGCCGCACCTCCCACTCCGCCATCATCGCCCGCGCCTTGGAGATTCCCGCGGTCCTCTCCGTGCCCAACGCCTGCACCATCTGCCGCAACGGCGACACCGTGGTGGTGGACGGCACCAAGGGCGAGGTCTTCGTGAACCCGGACGAGGAGGCCCTCGAGGGCTTCCGCGCCGAGGCTGCCAAGGCCGCCGAGGCCAAGGCCGCCCTCAACGCCTACCGTGGCAAGCCCACCGAGACCGCCGACGGCGACCGCGTGCTGCTCGTGGCCAACATCGGCAACCCCGACGACGCCACCGGCGCCATCGAGCACGACGCCGAGGGCGTGGGCCTGTTCCGCTCCGAGTTCCTGTTCATGGACGCCAAGGAGCTCCCCAGCGAGGAGGACCAGTTCAAGGCCTACCAGAAGGTGGCCCTGAAGATGAAGGACCAGCCGGTCATCATCCGCACCCTCGACGTGGGCGGCGACAAGGAGATCCCGTACCTGGACCTCAAGAAGGAGGAGAACCCCTTCATGGGGTACCGTGCCGTCCGCTACTGCCTGTCCAACCCCGAGCAGTACAAGGTGCAGCTCCGGGCCCTCCTGCGCGCCAGCGCCTTCGGTGACATCAAGATCATGGTGCCCCTGGTGACCTGCCTCGAGGAGATTCGCTCGGTCAAGGAGCTCGTGGAGGAGTGCAAGAAGGAGCTCGACGCCGAGGGCGTGAAGTACAACCCCGACATCGAGGTCGGCACCATGATCGAGACCCCCGCGGCCTCCCTCATCGCCGACGACCTCGCCGCCGAGTGCGACTTCTTCTCCATCGGCACCAACGACCTCATCGGCTACACCATGTGCGCCGACCGCGGCAACGACGCCATCGCCTACCTCTACAGCGTCTACAACCCCGCGGTGCTCCGCTCCATCAAGCGCATCGTGGAGTGCGGCAACGAGGCCGGCATCATGGTGGGCATGTGCGGCGAGGCCGCGGCCGACCCGCTGCTGATCCCCATGCTCATCAGCTTTGGTCTGGGCGAGTACTCCGTGAGCGCCCCCTCCGTGCTCAAGACCCGCAAGACCATCTCCGAGTGGACCAAGGCCGAGGCCGACGCCCTGGCCGAGAAGGTCATGAGGCTCAAGACCGCCGAGGAGGTCAAGGACGCCCTGGCCGAGGCCGCCAAGTAGCCCCGAGCCCCTCATAACTGCCTGACAGGCGCATCGAAGGCCCCCGTCCCCACCAGGGACGGGGGCCTTTTTCTGTGTCGCAGCCACCTTGGCCCGGCAGCCCATTCCACCAAAACTGCCCTTTAATTGTAAGAAAACTTCCCACAAAACTACCCTCTAAAACCAGAGGGATATTATTGCAACGGTGAGCGTCCTAAAAGGATATGAAGGCTTTGCGCTGGCGCCACAGAACAATCAAGGTGCCTTGTTTACACCCAGACTCGGTACCTGATGTAAAACTGCAGGTAGAAAGCCATACATTATATACCACGGACTTCAGACAGGAATACGAGAGGGGACCGGCCTCCTATCACCTCATCGGTCATAAACGCGATGGGGGGGGGTGCTATCATTGCCCCCAGCATGAATGGTTAGACACATTCACGCAAAGGTATCTGCACCCAAGGAAAGGACGAGGGGCCCATGACCCTCCTGGAACTGTTCGCACTCCTCAAGAAGCACCTGAGGCTGGTCATAGCGCTGCCGGTGGTGTGCGCGCTCGTGTGCGCGGTGGTGAGCTACGGCTTCCTGCCCAACACCTACACGGCCACCACCTCCATGTACGTGCTCGCCAAGACCGGCGACGGCACCTCCAACACCCTCAACAGCGACCTCACGGCCTCGCAGCAGCTCACCAACGACGTCTCCACGCTGCTCAAGAGCTCCCGCGTGGAGACCCAGACGGCCGGCGCCCTGGGCCTCAAGGACCTCTCCGACTACAAGATCGACGTCACCAGCAGCACCACCAGCCGCGTCATCTCCCTCTCGGTCACCGGCACGGACCCCGCCCAGACGGCGGAGGTCGCCAACGGGCTGGCCCAGCAGGTCTCGGCCATCGCCCAGGAGGTCATGAACGTGGACTCCGTGAACGTGGTGGACCAGGCCCAGACCCCCGAGAGCCCGTCCGGCCCCAGGCGCCCGCTCTACGTGGCCGTCGCGTTCCTCGCCGGCCTCTTCCTCGCCGTGGCGTTTGTCGTGGTGGAGGACATGGTCAACACCCGGGTGCGCAGCCAGGAGGAGCTCGAGGAGCTCGTAGGCCTGCCCGTCATGGGCCGCATCCCCGCCATGAAGGAGGCCCGCTGATGGCTCGCTCCACCGGAATCGACCGCGTCCAGATGCAGAACGCCCTCAAGCGTCTGGCCACCAACATCCAGTTCTCCTCCGTGGACGACCCCGTGCGCACCCTCACGGTCACCTCGTCCATCCCCAACGAGGGCAAGACCACCATCTCCTGCGGCCTGGCCGAGGCCTTCGCGTCGGCCGGCAAGTGCGTGGTCGTGGTGGAGTGCGACATGCGCCGCCGCTCGGTGGCCAACCAGCTCAAGGTCTACGCCAAGCACGGCCTCTACTCCGTGCTCTCCCACCAGGTGACCCTGGATGACGCCGTGGTGGAGACGGGCGTCGCCGGCCTCTACTTCCTGGACGCCGAGCCGCGCCTGCCCAACCCCGTGGACATCCTGCAGTCCAGGCGCTTCCACGCCCTCATGGACGACCTCTCCCGTGCCTACGACTACGTGATCTTTGACACCCCGCCCATCTCCGCCTTTGTGGACGGCGCCGTGGTGGGCCACCTCACCGACGCCACGCTCCTGGTGGTGCGCGAGAACTTCACCAAGCGCGAGACCGTGCAGGCCGCGGTGGACCAGCTCAAGACCGCCGAGGCCAACGTCATCGGCACGGTGCTCAACTACTGCGAGGCCGAGGAGAACGAGTACTACTACAGCTACTACGCCAAGGACGGCAAGCGCATGAGGCGCGAGGACGTGGAGGTGGCCCGCAAGCAGACCGCCGCCCCCGCCGCCGCGCCGTCCATGAGGCCGGTGGCGGCCGGCACCGTGACCGCCCCCAGGCCCTCCGCGGCCGGCCCCCGGCGCATCGCCCCCGAGACCACGGCCGAGATGCTCGGCCTCACCCACGACCCCCGCATCCGTGCGGGCGAGGAGTGAGGTAGGCCATGAGAGACATCCACAGCCACATCCTGCCGGGCGTCGACGACGGCGCCCCGGACATCAAGGCGTCCCTGGAGATGCTGGAGGCCGCCAAGGCGGCCGGCGTCACCTCCATCGTGTGCACGCCCCACTGCCGCGAGCCGTTCTTTGACTACGCCGCCATGCACGAGGCCTTCCGCGAGCTCACGGCGGCCGCCCCGGACTTCCCCTTCACCATGGGCTTTGAGGTCAACCACTCCAAGCTCATGGACCTGGGGCTCGAGGAGTGGGCGCCCAAGCTGGGCGTCTCCGGCTCCAACGACTTCCTGCTGGAGCTCTCCAGCCGCTGCACGGCGGACGACTTCCAGGACTACGAGCGCACCATTCTTGCGCTGCAGTCCATGGGTTACCGCGTGATCGTGGCGCACCCGGAGCGCTACCGGGCCATCCAGGAGGACCTCTCCCTGGCCCAGCGCCTCATCGACCTGGGTTGCCGCCTCCAGGCCTCCGCGGACTTCATCGACGGCGGGCGCCTGGGCCGCGAGAAGAAGCCTGCCACCAGGCTCTTCAACCAGATGGCCTACTCCTTTGTGGCCAGCGACGCACACCGGCCGGAGCACTACGAGATGCTCGGGCGCATCCGTGCCAGTGGCAACTACCGCCTCAGGCCTCGGCACATGCGGGTGCCGAGCGTGGCCTGAGGCCCCAGCGGGATCACCGGGAGCGTGCGGCCCGGTGGCCTGCGACGGGGGCTCTTGGGGTGTGTGGGCAGCCCGAGAGCCTCCATCGCAGGCAACTGCACCCATAGCCCCTGCGGCACCGGTCGTCGCCTCGGTGCGCGCCGGCAGCCGGAAGGGGTCACACACAACGGTCCGTGCGCCGTGCCCGGGAGGGCGCGGCGGCGGCGAAGCCGTGCCGTCTTGAGGAGGACCTCGTGCCCAGGGACCACACCCGCACCTACGTGCTGCAGACCATGGCAGGCCGGGAGCGAAAGCTCAAGGAGGCCGTGGAGCGCGGCGTGAGCGGGGTGGGGGAGTGCTACATCCCCGAGCGCGAGGTGGCCGAGAAGCGCGACGGCCGGTGGGTGAGGGCCGTGAAACGGCTGCTGCCCGGCTATGTGTTCGTGCGGACGGACGACCCGGACACCCTCGCGGCCGGGCTTCGCGGGCTTCCTGGTTTCTCGAGGCTCCTGGGCGTCTCGGGCGAGCGGTTCTTGCCGCTGACGCCGGGCGAGGAGGCCTGGCTGGGGGCACTGGCAAACCCGGAGACCCACGTGGTGGAGCTGAGCCAGGGCGTCATCGAGGGGGACCGCGTGCGTGTGAGTGCGGGGCCGTTGATGGGTTTGGAGAGCGCGATCCGCAAGGTGGACCGCCACAAGCGGGCGGCTTGGATCGAGGTGTCCCTCATGGGGCGCACCAAGCTGGTGAAGGTTGGGCTGGAGATTGTCAGAAAACAGAGTTGACCGGAAACTGCCGAGGACGGGGGCGGCTGCTGCCGCGCTGTCCGCGACGTGGACCAAGGAGATGCCTGCGAACTCGATTCAGGCGGCATGCGACAGCTACGCAGCCAATCTGATGCCTGGGACCCCAGAGTTCGCAGAGCTCAGCAAGAGTCTCGATACGCGTTCGATGGGCTATCGCTTCTTCAAGCGAACGTTCGACATCGTGTTCAGTGGTGTCGTTATCGCGGTAGGTGTCATCCCTTGCACACTGCTCGCTGTGGCCATAGCGCTCGATACCAAAGGGTCGCCCATTTACACCCAAAAGCGTGCCGGTAGGTTTGGCAGACCATTTCGAATCTTCAAGTTCCGCACCATGGTTGCCGATGCAGACGACGTTGAGAAGCATCTATCTTCCGAACAGCTTGCAGAGTGGCGTAGGGAGCGAAAAGTCACCAATGACCCGCGAATTACGCGGCTGGGTCGTCTTCTGCGAAAGACTTCTGTCGACGAGCTCCCCCAGTTTATCAATGTACTGATTGGTCAGATTTCTGTGGTTGGACCGAGGCCCGTCTCTTTTGACGAGCTGGATCACTTTGGCGCCGATGCGGCCCTTCTGCTGAGTGTTCCTGGGGGCATCACGGGGCTGTGGCAGGTGACCACAAGAAACAACGCAACGTTTGAGAGCGGTGAACGCCAGGAAATCGAGTTGGATTACGTGCGTGAGGCTTCTCCCCGGCTGGATTTGCGATGCATCGCAGGAACTCTTGGTGCCATGTTCGGTCGAAGGAGCGGGCGATGAGTGAAAATATAAGATCTGAATCAAGTAATAGCGAAATGACAGATCGAAGACTCAAAATTATATATTTTACTCAGTTTTATAGCCCTGAGCCCATCGCCGCCGCTTTCCGCGCCACTGAGCACGCCGAGCTTTGGGCTGCAGAGGACAACGACGTCACGGTCTTCACCAGCTGGCCGAATTATCCAACGGGCAGGCTCTTCGACGGTTACGAGATTGAGCGACTTGGAGAGGAGGAGGTTGGCTGCGTACGTGTCCTCCGGTCTGGCTCTTCATTGCGTCCGAACACATCGCTCCTTAAGCGTGTCCACAGTGGCCTCAGCCTCATAGTGAACGGCCTTCGCAACCTTAGGCGCCACTCGTCGGTGGGCTCGGACTACGATGTGTGTCTCGTGACGTGTGGGACGGTGTTCTTTGCTTGGCTCGGTGTTCATTGGGCCCGCAGGAACGGTATTCCCTTCGTCGTTGAGTTCCGCGACCTCACTTGGCGCCAGCTCATGGCGACTGGATTCTCAGAGGACGACTTCAAGGTGCGGGCTGTGCGCCGACTCGAGCTTTCCCTTTGCGAAGGGGCTGCGAGGGTAGTGGTCCTCACCGAGGGGTTCAGGCGGGATCTCGTGGCAGAAGGGGTGCCGGCCTCTTCTATCGAGGTGGTGCCGAACGGGGCCGACATCGTGGACTGCCACCACAGTTTTCGGTCGCCTCTCCGTCTCGGCTATTTCGGGACCATTGGGCTTTCCCAGGATGTGCCGCGGACGCTCCGCTATGCCTCGGCTCTCGCGGCTGAGCGGCTTGTCGCTTCCTACACGGTGGTGGGTAATGGCGCCGCAAGGGACGAAGCGGTCTCCGCCTCCTCCTCCTGTCCGGACGGGCTCGTGACATTTCTCGGCGGTATGCCGAAGGATGACCTTGAGTCTCTTTACGCCTCGGTGGATATGACCGTCGTCTCCCTCAGGAAGGATTCGGCCTTCGAGGGGACTGTCCCCTCCAAAATCTTCCAGTCTCTCGCTCGAGGTGTCCCGGTCCTCTACATCGGCCCGAAGGGCGATGCGGCCGAGATTGTGAAAGCAAGCGGGGGAGGGGTCGCGCTCTGTGGTGACGAGGAGGCGGACCTCTCTGACCTCAAGGCCTTTGTCTCGCAGCACGACATCCTCGATGTCCTCGCAAAAATGAGCGCTTCGGCCGTCTCCTACATGGGGGCGTATTACACCCGGGCCATTATGGCCAATCGCCTGCTTGCGGTCTTGAAGGGTGTTGCTGACCAAAACAAGGAAAACAAATCGTGAATGGAGTGCACTCTATGGTCAATGTCATAGGTCTCGGATACATAGGACTTCCTACTGCTCTCATGATGGCGGCTCACGGCGTGGAGGTGGTGGGCACTGACTACGACGAAGGTCTCGTCGCAACGCTCAACGCAGGGCGGACTACCTTCAAGGAGGACGGTCTCGACGATCTCTTTGCGGAGGCCGTGACCAAGGGTGTCAGGTTCACCACCGAGTACCAAAAGTGCGACACATACATTGTTTCAGTGCCCACACCCTATGATAAGGTTTCAAAAAAGATTGATCCTGCCTTCGTCGTGTCGGCCTGCCGATCAGTGCTCGACGTCGCTCCGGTGGGTGCGGTGCTCGTGATTGAGTCCACCGTTTCGCCCAACACGGTCGATCGCTTCGTTCGTCCACTCCTCGATGAGACCGGGCGCCAGGATGTGTCCCTGGCCCATGCTCCCGAGCGTATCATCCCGGGGAATATGGTCTTCGAGCTTTTGCACAACAACCGCACCGTCGGTGCGGACGACCCCGCTATTGGAAAACGGGTGGCAGAGCTCTATTCCTCGTTTTGCCAAGGTGAGGTCTCGGTCACCGACATCCGCACGGCGGAGATGACAAAGGTCGTCGAGAACACCTTCCGGGCCGTCAATATTGCTTTCTCCAATGAGCTTGCCAGAATCTGCCGCGTGGGCGGGATGGATGTTGCTGAGGTGGTCCGCATCGCCAACAAACATCCGCGCGTGAACATCCTTCAGCCTGGCCCCGGTGTGGGCGGCCACTGCATCCCGGTGGACCCTTGGTTCCTCGTGGGTGATTTCCCCGAGACCGCCCGGCTCACCCGCATGGCCCTTGAGACTAATGCCTCAATGCCTGAGTACGTGCTCAGGCGGGCGTTCGACGTTATGCAGGAGAAGGGCATCGAAGACGTGTCGCACGTTGGTGTCTATGGACTCACTTACAAGGAGGACGTCGACGACGTCCGTGAGTCTCCGACGCTTCAGATGCTCGAATCGATGGAGAGGCATCTCTGCGGTTCTCCACTGCGAGTCTACGACCCGTGGATTGAGCGAGATGTGGTGCCCAACCAGGTGCACTCCATGGAGGATTTCCTTGACGGGCTCGACATTGTGATCGTCATGGTCGGCCACTCCGAGGTGCGTGGAAGGCCCGAGGCCTTCCACGGTCGTGTTCTTGTGGACCCACGTGACGTAATGGGCGATGGGGAGAACGTCTACAAGCTCTAGGGGGAGCAAATGAGGAAAGTCCTGCTCGTCTTTGGAACGAGGCCTGAGGCTATCAAGATGTGCCCGCTCGTCAGGGAACTGCAGATGCGTCCCGCCGAGTTTGAGTGCGTTGTGTGTGTCACGGGCCAGCACAGGGAGATGCTCGACCAGGTGCTCGAAGCGTTCGGTGTCGTGCCTGATTACGACTTGGCCCTCATGAGGCCGGGACAGACTCTGTCCGATGTCACCTGTGGTGTTCTTCAGGGCATGGGCTCGGTGCTTGATGAGGAGCGCCCGGACGTGGTTCTCGTGCACGGCGACACTACCACGAGCTTCGCAGCAGCCTTGTCTTGCTTCTATCAACGCGTTCCTGTGGGCCATGTTGAGGCCGGCCTGCGTACCCACGACCTCTCATCGCCTTGGCCGGAGGAGTTCAACCGCCAGGTGGTGGACATCGTGAGCGACTACTGGTTTGCTCCCACAGAGACGAGTAGAGCAAACCTTCTGGCCGAGGGGAAGCCTGTCGAACGCGTCTGGGTCACCGGAAATACCGGCATTGATGCGCTCGCAACCACAGTGAGGGAGGGCTATACGCATCCCGAGCTCGAGTGGGCGAGTGGAAGCCGCCTTATCCTGGTCACGGCGCACCGCCGTGAGAATCTCGGCGAACCTATGCATCATATGTTCCGGGCCATACGTCGAGTCATGGAGGAGCACCCTAATACCAAGGCCATCTACCCGATTCATATGAACCCGGAGGTCCGCGCCGCGGCCCATGCCGAGCTTGACGGCTTCGACCGCCTTCACATCATCAACCCACTGGATGTCCTCGACTTCCATAACTTCATGGCAGCTTCAGACATCATACTCACCGACTCGGGTGGTATTCAGGAGGAGGCACCGGCGCTCGGCAAGCCGGTGCTCGTCATGCGCGATACTACCGAGCGCCCTGAGGGTGTGGAGGCTGGCACGCTCAAGCTCGTGGGCACCGACGAGGAAGCTGTCTATCGTGAGTTCTCTCGCCTGCTCTCGGACAGTGCAGAATATGCGGCTATGAGCAAGGCGAGCAACCCCTACGGCGACGGGCACGCGAGCGAGCGCATCGCTGACGTTCTGCAAACGCCTTCGAGCTCTGCGGACAAGGGGCGGTAACGTGGCTGTTCAGACTGACTGTTCTAAGAGGGAGCAGATTCGCGTCCTCTACTTCGCCAACTGCAATAACTACCACACTCGTAAGTGGGCAGCTTTTTTTGCTGGCAGGGGCTGGGACGTTCATGTGGCCAGCCTGGAGGAGCCTAACAAGAACAGCGTCGGCGAGATTAACGGTGTCACTGTGCATTGGCTCTTCAACAGCGGCAATCGTCTTGGTAGCGATTTGCAGAAGCTCGGCTATCTCAGCACCTTTGGCGAGGCCCGAAGGCTGATCGAGTCGCTGAACCCAGACATCGTCCACGCTCATTATGCGTCGAGCTACGGCACCGTTTGCGCCGCCACATGCAGGCGCCCCTTCTACCTTTCGGTTTGGGGAAGCGATGTCTACGACTTTCCTCGGAAGGGTCCTCTGCAACGTTTACTTCTTAAGAATGCCCTTTCTAAGGCGTCTTGGGTCATGTCGACGAGCGCGGCCATGGCGGAGGAGACCCGTAAGTACACCGATAAGGACATCTATATCACACCCTTCGGCGTAGACATGGCACTCTTCAACCCCAGCAAGCGGGTGCCTCACGACGGTCTGCTCGTGGGCACAGTAAAGGCGCTAGAGGAAAAGTACGGCATCTCGGCGCTCCTGGAGGCGTGCGCCTTCGTTCACGACCGAAGGCCGGACCTCGGTTTGAAGGTTCGTATAGCTGGCACTGGTGCCCGTGAGGCGGAGCTGAGGAATCAGGCGCGCCGCCTCGGTATGGACGGCTATCTCGAGTGGCTCGGCTTTATTCCGCAGGAACAGGCTGCACGGGAGTGGGCTTCTTTTGACATCGCTCTGGTGCCGAGTAAGAGTAAGAGCGAGAGTTTTGGGGTCTCGGCTGTAGAGGCGCAAGCCTCGGGCACCCCGTTGGTTATCTCGGATGTTCCTGGCTTAATGGAGGCGTGCGACGGCGGAAATACTGCGCTGGTTGTGTCTCGAGATGACTCATCTGCGTTGGCGGGCGCGATTGAGCGTCTCGCTGATAGTCCAGCTCTTAGGAAGTCGATTGCGAAGAGAGGACTTGATTACGTTAGATCGGTCTACGAGATAGGCGACTGTTTCGAAACTATCGAAAAAATCTATGCAGCTCATCTCGAGTAGCAGCAGGAAACAATCGCTCAAGCTAGCGGCGAGGGCGAAATGGAACGTGAGCATAATCGTTTCAGATTATGAAAGCAAGTAAGGCTTGCTGATGACAGGTGTTATGGCCTGCTAGCCTCTGTATCGGCGACCCATTGTTCTCGTTACTCGTGCCTATGCGTACGGTCTGATTCAGCGAATCCAGAATATAGTAGGATTATTGAATTATGTTGCTACTGCTGATCTCAAGCTGTATCTGTGTGTCACTTCTAGAAAAAAGAATATTTGGAACAATATATCTACCAACATCGATAATATTTTGGCCAATTATCGTTGCTGCTGTTGCTCTGTCGATTTTGGGCCCGTCATTCGGATTTCATCAGATTACTGACGCGTCTCTATTCCCATTGATACTAGGTCTCTACGGCGTATTCTTTGGAGAAATAATAGGTGCTAGCTTGAAGAATTCTCTGGCTAGGACCAGGACCCAGTGCTCTTTGCAAGCCAGCATCAATTCCGCTGTTGGAATGACGGAGATGCTGCCTCGTCGTCTGGTTTTGAGCGTAGTGGGCGTGTGTCTTTGTTTTGGTCTAGTTCGCCTTTTAGGTCTATTGGGAAGTGTCGGCGCTTCGCACTATTTTGCAAGCGATGGATTGGACGGCATCTTGCTGACGGGTCCTGTCGCTCATATAGTCCTGGTGGGCTACGCACTCTGCCCTTTGCTGCTAAGGGACGCTTTAATGTCCCATTCAAAAATACCCTGGCTCCTGTGGGCCGGTTACATACTTTTGATGTTCTGTACTATGGTTAAATATCACCCAATTTTTCTCATTATAGCCTCGGTGATCTACTGCTTGATAACTGATACGCCAGGAGCGCGTCGCTTAGTGCCGATGCTTGCCATTCTTCCAATCGTCATCTTCATGTCAGTATATATCGTGAATTTCATGTCCAGTAACTCTGTTATTAGATCAGAATACCTAGTCACGCATCTGATGAATTACCTGTTTGGAGGGACACTATATAGCTCAATTGTAGGTATGACATTTCTGCCGACATCCGTTACTCCAGTTGTCATGTTGGTCGCCCAATTTGCGCCATTGCCAAATTTGGTCTGGAACTCGCTTACGGGAGCAAGTCTCTTTGAAATTCCGCAGATTCCTTTCCTTGTCCTGGGTCCCAATGGAGAGACAGGAAACGTCTGCAATTTAATAACTGTATTCTTCTTACAGGGCAATTGGCTGGTGTCGTTCATTTGCGTTGCGTTTATTGGGTTCATCGCTTCGGTTGCTATGTATAGAATACAAAACAGTCTTACTGGCGCATTTCTTGCAGCTGCGCTCCTCCTGGCCTTTTTTGGCGACTATTTCACACTAACTCCTGTTTGGGAGGTACTGTTGCTTTCATCAGTACTGCCGCTGTTTTTATCTGTCCTATCTGTTCGAAGAAAGGACGCAGGTGTGTAATAAAGTTGCGATCTGCATTTTGAATTACAACGGGTCAAAAGATACGATAGATTGCATTCGCTCCATCAAGAAGTACGAGTGTTGTCTTGAATTTCAGATTCTCATTTACGATAATAACTCTATTTCAGATGATTTAGAAACGCTTCGTGACGCCTTGGCTTGCGAGTTCTTTTCCTTTTTTGAAATCAATCCTGATTCTATAGATGATGATGAGCTAGTAAGAGCATCAGATAGCTCCTGCATATTATTCTCTGGTACAGAGAACCTGGGTTTTGCTAAAGCGAATAATTGGCTAATGCGGTTTGCCTTGAATGAAGGTTTCGATCATGTTGTGCTTCTGAACAACGATACAGAGCTTGTGGACGATTCCATTTCGAAGCTGCTTAAAGCCTATAGCGATCCGACTGTTCAGTGCGATTACGCAACAACGGATATCCGTTTTTACTCTGATCCGGAAAAGAGTTGGAATGCAGGCGGGTCAATCTTTTTTGGAACGAGACGGTATTATAGGGAAACAGATGTCCTGAGATTTCAAAAGCGGGGAGAGCTATTCCCTCGTGTGGAGTTCATCACTGGTTGCTTTCTCCTCTTAGACAGGAGAGCCATAAAAAAATTGGGGTTCCTTTCCGAAGACTTTTTCTTTGGGGAAGAAGACTATGAATTTGCACTTCGCGCAAAGGAGAAGGGTGCTGTAGGCCGGGTGCTCCTTAGCACCCATATTCTTCATAAGGTTGGGGCCACTGCTTCACGTTCGAGTGCTAATCGTATCTTATCTCGTGATTATGTTCATAGGCTCAACCGAGTTATCGATATGAAGCATTATTATCGACCCTTGAGGTGGAAGCTTTGGCTTGCCATCACTTCTGTCTATTACTTCGTTGACTCCATAAAACGGCTTGGTCTTGGCAGAAAAGAGGCCACCGCATATGTCGGTAACATTGTCAGATTAGGCTCCGTTCTAAATAGAGTTAGCAAGGACACCTTTGAGCGGTTGATAACTATGGACAGGCAAGCTCTTGTTACCTGCTTTGACGATGAGACGCTAGACCTCTTCGCGAATTTGCCAAGTTGCCCTGTAGTGGATAAATAATGAACTATCGATCTCTTGCCAGGAATGCCGGTGCAGCCTTTTTGGCTCAAGGTGTGGCAATGCTGCTTAGTATTGTTCAAACTCTTCTTGTCCCCAAGCTGCTTGGGATTGAAGAGTACGGCTACTGGCAATTGTTCTTGTTTTACACATCGTACGTAGGCTTCGCTCACCTAGGTCTTAACGATGGTGTCTATCTTGTCAAGGGAGGACAGAGGCGTGGTGATGTTGATAAACGCTCTGTCGCTTCACAATTTGCAGTAGGCATTACTTTCCAGCTCATTTTAGCCTTTATTATTATTTCAGTCGCGATTGCTGGGGGCTTTGGGAGAGATCGTGAGTTCGTTGTCTCCTGTACCGGTATTTTTCTGGTTGTTCAGAACAGCGCCTACTTCTTGATGTACCTCCTGCAAGCTATGAACGAGACAAAGAGGTCGTCATTTTCAACCATTGTGGGGCGTTTGGCCTTCCTGGTACCGCTAATCTCCCTTTTGGTAATTCGGTGCGATTCGTACAAACCCTTTGTAATTGCATATATGTTGTCAAGCGTTGTGCAGCTTGCGTATTGTGCATGGTTTTGTAGGGATTTCTTTGGGTCTGGTCTGGAGCCTTTGCCTGTCGCTGTTCGCCAGGCTGTTGTATCGGTTCGTGTTGGCAGCAGGCTTATGCTGGCCAACATCGCCAGTCAGCTAATTCTTGGTATTGCGCGTTTTGCATCCGATGTTGTTTGGGGAATTGAGGCGTTCGGTGAGTTCTCATTTGCAATATCTATGGTCAATTTCTTCTTGGCTTTTGTAAGCCAGGCATCAATGGTGCTATTTCCTGCGCTCCGCCAGGCAAGTCCCGGAGAGGTGCAGGGTTTTTTCCGCAATTCCAGAGATATTCTGTCTCTTGTATTCCCGGTGGTTTACGCGCTCTATTTCCCAATGGTGTCCTTACTTTCACTGTGGTTGCCTCGATATGCCACGAGTTTCTTTTACTTTATTTACCTAATTCCAATTTGCGTTTTCGATAGTAAAATGAATATATGTTGTACTACTTTTTTTAAAGTGATCAGGGAAGAGAAGAAACTTCTGCTAGTGAATGTGTTTACTTGCATATTTAGCGGTGCAGTTGCCTTGGTCGGCATTTTTGTTTTTGACAGCATCGATGTGGTCATCTCTGGAGCAGTCATTTCTATAATTTTGCGTAGCCTATGGTCTGAGAACTACCTTGAAAAACGGTTGGAAGCACCCTCGCTGCATGGTGTGGAGGCGGGAGAACTGCTTCTTACTTGTATTTTTATTACGTCTGCCGTTTTATTGCCAGGTTATCTGGCTTTTATTGTTTATCTGTCTGCTTATGCAGTTTATCTATTCCTTTTCAAGGAGCGACTTATCAGGGTGGTTGGTAAGTTGCTCAATGTGATATCAGGGGACATCTGAGCGCAACGGCTTCGACCTCGTGGCCGTCTGCGACGTGCTGCCCGAGCGCATGGAGTCGCTCCTGGCCAAGCACGGCCTCGAGGGCGACCGCTCCATCGCCCGCTACACCGATTACCGGCAGATGCTGGCCGAGCACCCCGAGATCGAGCTCGCAGCCGTGGCCACCGAGAGCGGCGAGCACGCCGGGATCGCCCTGGACCTCATAGACGCCGGGGTGAACTGCATCGTGGAGAAGCCCCTGGCCATGGCCATGGCCGATGCCGACGAGATCGTGCGCCGGGCCGACGAGGCCGGCGTCCTCGAGGGCGAAATGTCCCCGCTCTCTTAGCGGGAAGGGTAGGGAAGGGTTTCCCGCCGCTACCCCAGCTGCTTCCGCATCCAGCGGTGTTCCACGTGCTCGTCCAGCTCTACGGGCCCGTACGGTTCGTAGCCCGCGCGCCCGTAGAAGGGGGTGACGGCCAGCTGGGCGTGCAGGTGCAGCTCCCTCGCACCGCGCATCCTGGCCTCCTCCTCGCTGTAGGCGAGGATCTTCGACCCCAGACCGCCGTGGCGGTGCTCGGGCACCACGGCCAGGCGTCCAAAGACCCAGCGGCCCTCCTCGGTGACAACGCCCGGCTCCAGCTCCGAGGGGAACACGCGGGCGCAGCCTACGGGGTTGTCGTCGGCGTCCCGCACGGCCACCTCCAGGGTGCGCGGGTCTTGGTCCACGCCGTCAAACTCGTTCTGAAAGCCCTGCTCCTCCATGAACACGCGGATGCGCACGGCCTTGGCGCCGTCAAAGTCGTCGGGGCGGTAGGTGAGGGTCTCGGCCATGGGGCTCCTTAGGGTCGAAGGGCTAACGCTATCGGTCATACGCTTGGGTGGTACCCCGAGGTGGTTGTCAAACTTCTTCATACAGCACCCGCCCGTCCCGGGCCACGGCGTCTCGGAGCTCCTGGGACACCGACCCGTCGAGGTTCACCACGTCCACCTGGAGGAGCGACCACAGGTCTTCCTGCAACGTCTCCTCAAACCCGGGGAAGTCAGGGCACCCCTCAACGGCAAGGTCGATGTCGCTCTTTGGCAGGTTGGTCCCGCGGGCGCGGGAGCCAAAAAGCGTGACCCTGCCCACGCCGGCCGCCTGGGCCAGCTCGGCTATCTGCCTGTAGACCTGCTCGATGGGAATCACGGCGCCTCCTTCCGACCCCATGGTAGGGGAACGGGGATAGGGGAGAGCGCAGATGGGGCGGAGGGGTCCTCGGAACTTTCCCGCTATCTCTGACGTCCGGATGAAACCGCCCCCCGATGCCCGCCCGGCACCTCCGCCGCTGTAAACTGATGGCACTTGGGCCGCCGGTGGCGGCCCTTCCAGGCGGGCCCACAACCGCTGACCCAACTGCATAGCCGCCAAAAAGACCGAGGAGGATCTTCGTGGCAAAGCACTTCAGGCAGCCCGGCGGGCAACCGTCCGCCGGGGGCCGGGACAACCGTGGGCCCGAGCGACAGAACCCCTATCTCTCCACGTCCCAGCAGGACGGGCAGCCTGCGCCGCAGCCGTCTCAGCCGCAGCCGCAGCGGCCGCAGCAGCGGCCCGAGCCCGAGCCCCGGCAGGCGGGGGAGGGCCGCACGCCCCGTCCCGGGCCCGCACCGGCCCCCACGCAGGAGTCCTCCGAGTGGCCGGCGCTTCCCAGCGATTTCGCCATCCCGGTGGAGGACCACGGCGCCCCGTCGTCCACGGACCGCGGGAGCGAGGTCGTACGCGTCAAGCGCCGCCGCCGTCGCAAACGCGCCTGGCCCAAGGTCGTGCTCGTGGTAGCGGTCGCGCTCGTTGTGGTCTGCGGCATCTGCGGCGCCGTCCTCGTCAACGACGCCCGCGGGCTGCGCGACGACGCCTCCTCCCTCATGAGCCAGGTGGACGAGTTTTCCAAGGCCGCCACCTCGGGCGACTCCGACGCCGTCAAGCGCTCCGCCGCCTCCATCGCCGGCAGCGCCCAGGCCATGCACCGCACCACCGAGGGTCCCATCTGGGCCGCCGCGCAGTTTGTGCCGGTGCTGGGCACGGACGTCCGGCAGGCCCGCGAGCTCTGCTCCTCCCTGGACGACCTGGCCACCAACGGCATCGTGCCCCTGGGCGACGCCCTCGCCGGCGTCAACCTCAAGAACCTCGTGGGCAGCGGCGGCACCGTGGACATCCCAACGCTCCAGCAGCTCATCCAGGCCCTGGGCGTGATGCAGCAGCCCCTGGGCACCATGGCAAACACGCTGGACTCCATGGAGCCTTTCCATATCGGCAAGCTCAACGAGCTACTCGACAAGGCGCGGCCGATGGTGGACAACGCCAACCGCCTGGTGGGGGAGGCCGGCAACGTCCTGCCCGCTGTGCCCGACATGTTGGGGGCCAACGGCCAGACCAAGACCTACCTGGTGCTGGCCATGACGGGGGCCGAGATTCGCGCCGCCGGCGGCTTCCCCGGCTCGTGGGGCACCGTCTCCGTCACCGACGGCCACCTGCAGATGGGGGAGTTCTCCTCCATGCAGATGGCGGCCCTGGGCGACGTGGACCTCTCCTACGCCGTGGAGCCCGACGAGGCCTCCGTGCTCAATGCCGGTTCCATGGCCAACACCCCCGGATCCGTCACCATGACGCCGCAGTTTCCCCGCGTGGCCCAGGTGGCCGCCGAGTACTGGCGGGTGGTGCGCGGCCAGAACGTGGACGGCGTCGTGGCGGTCACGCCCGAGTTCCTCGCTGCGCTCATGGGTCTTACCGGCGCCTCGGTCACCGAGTACGGCTTTACGGTGGATGCCAACAACGTCAACCAGGTGCTTTCTCACGACGCCTACAACCAGCTTCCCGCCGAGCAGACCGACGCGTTCTTTTCCGCCGTGGCGGGCCGGTCCTTTGATGCCGTGGTTTCGGGCCTTGGCAATGCCGAGTTGCCCAAGCTGGCCGAGACCTTTGGCAAGCAAGTGGAGGCCGGCACCATCAAGATGTGGATGGCCAACGAGCAGGCTCAGGCCGTGGTGCAGGCACTTTCTGCCTCCGGCGAGCTTTCCCAAGACCCCGTGCGGCCTGTGCTGGGCGTCTACGTGAACGACCAGACCTGGTCCAAGATCGACTGGTACCTCGACATGGCCACCACCGTGGGCGACGGCGTCAAGAACGCCGACGGCACCACGAGCTACCAGGTGATCACCACGCTCGCCAACACTATGACTGCCGAGGAGGCCTCGGGCGACGTGGACTACATCGTGGGAGGCAACCCCCTCAAGCGCGACCGCGGGGACATGGTCACCGGATTAATCCTCATGGCGCCGGCCGGCGGCTCGATCTCGGACGTGTCCGGCTCGGGCGGCGTTTTTGCGGTGGCGGCCCAAGGGCAGGTCTACGGCTTTGACGCGGTCTCCTGTAACGTGCAGGACCTTCCCGGCGAGACCACCACAGTTACCTACACCGTGACCACCTCGCCCCAGGCGACGGAGCCCCTGGCGGTGCAGTCCACGCCGCTGGCCCGCAGTTTCGGGTGAGTACGCGCACGACATACCGTGCCTGACGCGGGGCCGTCCCTCCGGGGGCGGCCCCGTTTTTGCGAAGCGAATCAGGTCCCCTGAATACATGACGTGAGCATGAAAATGGCCCAGTAGGTCAGGTAATGTGTATGAAACATTCCCTTTCGTTTACTATCGAGGAACGACTCGTCATCTCCCGCATTTCAGGAGCCGCCATGAACCGATTCACCCCGCGTGCTTGGCGCCGTTTTGTCGGCGTCGCCGTTGTTCTATGTGCATTGATGCTGCTTGCGCCGCGACCGGCGCTGGCGCAGACGACGCCCGAGCCAGCCGACGCCAACCGCCGCCAGCTGGTGCTTGTGGTTCGTTTTGCAGGCGATGCCACCGGCGACGGTGCCACCGGCCTCAACGCCGCCTACCCCTACGGTGGTGCCTACCGCACCCAATACGAATCTTTCTTGCGCGACCTCAACGGCGAGGTAAGTTCCAAGACAACACTTCAGACTCTGTACAGCTACATCAAGACCGTCTCTTTGGGCCAGTGCCGCTTGGCCTCTGTCACTCCCCAGTACGATGCCTCCACCGGTCGCGTGGCCTATCTCACGCTGCCCGGAAGTCGAGGCTCTTACCGCGCCTCCGAGTCCATTGCGGCCGACGCCGTGAAGGCCTTCTCGGCCGCCTATCCTGCCTTTGACGCCTCCGTGCTCGATGGCAACGGCGACGGCCTGGCGGACAACGTGCTCGTGGTGCCCGAGACGGGCTCCTCCGTGCCGCAGGTGGGCGACGCCTGTTGGCCCCGTCGCTCCAACCTGGGGGCTCCGGCGTCACTGGGCTCTTCGGACGTGCGGGCGTTCGACTACACGCTGGTGGACACCACGCATCTTGCGGGCGTGGGCACCGTTGCCCACGAGACGCTCCATGTCTTTGGCGCCCGCGACCTCTATCGCGGCGGCTCTGCCGAGATCAGCCAGGGCAGCAACATGCCCGTGGGCGTGTGGGACATCATGGCTCAGCATGGCGGCTCCAAGCTCATGTGGCCGCTGGCGATCACCCGGGCCGACTGCGGCTGGCTCCCTCTCGACACCGTGGACGCCGGCACCTACACTCTGGCGGCCCCTGGTTCTGGCCGCCAAGCCGTGGCCGTGCGCTCGCCCCTCTCCGACAGCGAGTACTTTGTCCTGGAGTACCGTCGCGCAAATACCGACATCGCCGATCTCTCGGCCCTCGATACCTCCCAAGAGGGCTCGCTCATGACCATCGGCGGTTCCGGCCTGCTCGTGTATCGCGTGAACCCAGTCGCCAAGCCCGAGGGAAACAAGGGTGACAAGGATTACGTGTACCTGTTCCGCTCCGGCGAGACAGGCGGTCCCCGCGGCAACGGTGCCGGCGACATACGTCATTGCCAGCTGAGCTTGGGCGGCCGCGAGAGCCTGGGGTCGCAGGATCTCTCTCTGGGTCTCGAGGACGGCGCCATCACCCTGTCCGATGGCCAGAACTCGGGCCTTGTGGTGCGGGTGACCGGTCAGACCGACAATTCGGTGACCTTTGCCGTGACGAAACCCTCCTCGGCCGACGCCGGGCTCTGGACCCGGGCCACCGACGGCTCCGGCGCTTGCCCGCTGCCCTCGACCAACGTTGTGGCCAGCGATGTCGCGGCCAGCGGCCCCTCTGTGCTCCAAGCGGTGCAGACGGGCGTTGGCAGCGGTTCCAAGGTGTCTGCTGCGGTCTTTGACGGGACCTCGTGGAGCTCGCTTGCCGCAGTGGCCTCCGGCCAGGACCTCAAGGCCGTTGCCGCCTCGGGCTCTGGGCGCTACGTGCTCACCGTGGCCTATGGCTCGCCCAACCGTTTCACGCTGTATCGCCAGACCGGCTCCGGCCCGTGGTCCTCCGTTGCCTCGGTGACGGGCTCCGGCAACGCCGGCGAGGTGGCCGTGGTGGGCGGCACGGCGTACGTGCTGGTGGAAGATGGTGGCGTGCAGGCATACCGCCTGGACGGCTCCCGTCTCGCGACGGTGGGGGCCAAGGTCCCGTGCGGGTACGTTGCGGCGCTCGCAGTTGTCGACGTCGGCGGTGTGCCCGCTGTGGCCGTGTCTGACTTCTCGGCGTCCTCCACGGGCCTGTGGCGTCTCTCAGGCTCTTTGTGGACCAAGGTCTGGAGCCACGCCGGTGCGGCCAACGGTCTGAGCTCGGCTTTTGTCGGGCAGACCGGGTACCTCCACGTGAAGGGGCAGGACGGCTCGGGCGGTATGGTGTCGGTGGCCCCGTCAGGAACGCCTGTCTATACGGCGCTCCCGTCCTCGGTGCCCGCCGCCCTCGAAGGGTCGCTTGCGGCGAGCGGCGGTTCGCTCTACCTGGCCGTCTCTGCGCAGTCGGGCAATGCCGTGACCGTGTGGAAGGCATCGCCGTCAAAGCTGGGCACCTGGGGGCAGGTGGGTTCCCGCGTGGTGGGCTCCTCTGACAACGTGGGCGCCGTAGCGGCCGGGACCCGCGTCTACGTGGCTTCCGTGGGTGGGGGAGCGGCTTCGCTGCGCTGGCGCGACGTGGGCACCGCTGCCGAGAAGCCGCAGGTACCGACCAAGCCCGAGAAGCCCGTCGCGACCAAGCTGACCTCGGTGGAGGTGCAGGGAGGGCCGCGCACCTGGAACGGCGGTGCCCACACGCCCGTCGTCATCGTGAAGGCTGGCAACGTCGTGGTGCCTGCCAGCGGGTACACCGTGAGCTACAAGAATAATGTGGATGTGGGCACGGCAAAGGTTGTCGTTGTGGGCAAAGGCTCTTACGTCGGCACCGTGAACGCTACCTTCGCCATCGCCAAGGGCCGGCCCGGTTGGGTGGCCGCGGGCAGCGGGCAACGCTGGTCCACCGGCTCGGCCTGGCAGACCGGCTGGCTGAGGGCGGCCGGCCAGACCTACTGGCTGGGCGCCGACGGCTACATGCGCACAGGCTGGCAGGACGTCGACGGCCAGCGCTACCTGTTCCGGGGGAAGGAAAACCCCTACGGGCCAGAGGGCTCCATGGGAATCGGCTGGCTGAAGGAGGGCGGCTTCTGGTACATCTTTCGCCGATCCGGCAGCCCCTACGGCCCGGTGGGCTCCATGGGCCGCGGTTGGCTCAAGGACGGCGGCAAGTGGTACTTCTTCGACCGCTCCAGCGGCCGCATGGCCACCGGTTGGGTAGCCGACGGAGGGTCCTGGTACTACCTGAGTGCCTCCGGGGCCATGGTCACCGGGTGGCTCAAGGAGGGCGGCTCCTGGTACTACCTGGACGGCTCTGGAAAGATGCTCACCGGCTGGTACCGCGTGGGCCGGGACTGGTACTGGAGCGACGCCTCGGGCCGCATGGCCTCTGACCGCTGGGTGGGTGACTACTACCTCACCGGCTCCGGCGCCATGGCCACCAGCCGTTGGGTGGGCCGGTACTGGGTGGATGCCTCGGGCCGCTGGACCCGCACGCGCTAGGGAGGGGCTCTCCCGTCCCCTCCTTGCCCCCTCTCCCGCCGTCCCCCCCCCGGCGCCTGAAAGCGATTGAGGGCGCCCTCAGCTGCTTTCAGGCGCAGGGGGGGGACGGGCCGCGGTCGCGCCCCTCCCGGCCGGGCCGTCGCCCGGCGCCACGCTCCTCTCCTGTCTCTGCCACACAGAACGGCCCCGCACGCAGCTGCGTGCGGGGCCGTTCTCGTAGTCGTGGTGTCGGCGGGTTGCCCTACACCAGTGCCTGCCTCCACTGCGGCGTGCACTGGGCGCGGTAGATGGCGGCCTTGCCACAGCTGTCCAGGAGCTCCATTTTCTGGGTGAGCACCTGCTTGGCCGCGTCGATGCACTCCGGGAAAAGGTTGTTGGGGTCCCATCCCGAGCCCTCGCGGCTCAACACCTCGCGGGCCTTCTCAAAGA